>Ga0055451_10000285_pt1 | contig 19861 bp, 19 predicted proteins | sample China_Galinas_PW_3_FD_57745 | JGI IMG/M metagenome (GOLD analysis project Ga0055451, IMG submission 57745) | Wetland microbial communities from San Francisco Bay, California, USA, that impact long-term carbon sequestration - China_Galinas_PWB_D2 | ecosystem: Environmental > Aquatic > Marine >... | reverse complement strand
AACCAGGCGTGGGAATGGCGACCGCCGTCTTCCGGAGGCGCTGGAGGCCAACGACCGGCGACGGTGACCATCTCCGGATCGAAGCTGGCATTGGGATGATCGGTCACGAATCTTTCGATCGCGGGGCCCAGGGCACCGGCCCGAACCGTCGCCACGCGTTCCCTTCCCTCACCATCAAGGTAGGGAACATCGTACGCAATGGGCCAGGGATGGGCCGTGGCGCTTCCCGTCTTGCCGCAGAGCACAAGGTTGTCATGTCGAAAATAGGCATACCGGTACGCGGTACCCATGGGGTCGTTGACCACCCCGTAGATGCCCTTTCGCACGGCACGCCATTGCTCCTCCGACACCGGAAGGCGCCATTGCGGCGTTTCCGCGTGTCTGCCGATCAAGGAAACGGGGCGATAGACGCCACTCGCGTAGGTGGCCATCAGATTGGCGAGTTGAACGGGTGTGACCAACAGTTCTCCCTGCCCGATGGCGAAGTTCCGCGCGTGCGCCGGATAGACTGGCGTATCACGATTCATCGCCAGCCAACTGGGTGTCGGGTTCACACCGACCGCCTCCTCGATGAGGCCCAGACCCGCAGAGCGTCCAAGACCCACCATGTCGAACGCCGCACAGAGCCCGTCGACACCGACCGCCTCACCCAGGTGGTACATGAAGATGTTGCAGCTTCCGGTGAGCGCGGCAGTCACGTCGACCGGACCGTGGGCCATGCGCCTGCCCGTTCCGTGGATCTCCCAGCATCGCCACGCATCGCGCCTCCCGGGAAAAAGGTACCCGGTGCAGTCGACGCGCGTGTCGAGGTTGATGCGGCCGCTCATCAGACCCGCCAGGCATGCCAGTGGCTTGATCGTCGAGCCCGGTGCGTATTGGCTCGATACGGCACGAAAACGCAGCGGCAGGGAACGTGTGTCGTCGCGCAACGCGGCGTAATCCACGTCGAACCGGTTGGGGTCGTAGGATGGATAGGAAACGAGTGCCAACACTTCGCGCGAGGGCACGTCGAGCACCACCATGGCCCCGCCCGGAGAGGTGGATACGTCGGAGACAGCCTGACCCAGGACGTCGTAAAGCCGCCGTTGCAATTCCGCATCGAGTGTCAAGAAGACGTCATGCCCATCCTCCGGATCGATGATCTCGACAGTACTTCCGTCGCGCTCCTGCGTAATTTGACCGCGCCGCCCGCGAAGCTGTCGCTCAGCGGCATACTCCACGCCCGACACGCCGTGCGTCTCGCTGGCCAGGTATCGCGCGAAGGTGTCATCAGCCTGATCGTCGCCGTCCACGGTGTCGGCATCGACCCGTCCCAATCGACCGAGCACGTGCGCGAGGGGCACGGCGTCACCCACGGCGCGGCGCACGGACGACGGAGAGACCGAGACCCACGGATACGCCGCAAGCCGCTCCCGTGCGGCGATCTGTTGCCGGGCGCTCAAGCCGGAGACCACGGCATGCGCCTGGGTCTCTTCCAGCACCTCGGTATCGAAACCACGCCGCGCGGAGACGGCCTCGTGCACGCGCATCACGCGGCGCACGATATCGGCGGCGCGGTCCCGCGGCCACTCGTCGCCCAGCGGCAATTGCTCGTCCGCCACCAGTGCGTCGATGTCGAACCACATGGCTTGCAGCGAATCGCGGAGCGCGACCTCCGCTTCTTCATCGGTGGCGGCGCCGAAATGGCGCTTCCATAGCCGGGCCGCACGTCGCATTCGATCCGCATCGGTTTCCGCATCGGTTTCCGCGTCCGCGGCCAGGATATCGAACCGTACCGTGATATCCCATGACGGTTCGTCGCAGGCGAGCACTTCACCGCGGCGATCGCGTATCGAGCCACGCACGAAGGGCAGCGTTTGGGGCGTCAGGCGCATGGCACGCTGAGTGCGTTCACGGTAGTAGTCCGCATGAACGGCCTGCAGTTCGAAGAGTCGCGCGACGAGAATCGCACCGGCCACCCCCAGTGTGATCAAGAGCACGCGTAATCGGGCTTCAAACATGGTGTCGGGTCAAACGTTCCAGTCCGGCATAGGAGTAGCGCGGCCGATCGAGACCGAGCGTCTGGGATACCGGCAACAACAGTTTATGCACAGGCGGCGCCACTACTGCCGAGCACAGCGCCCCAAGCAGAATACCACCCCCAAGATCCACCACGATCGAAAACGGCGCAGCGTACAGCGCCTGGCGGTAGACCAGCCATCCGCTATGCACCAGCACGCATGCAATCAGGGTGACCGTGAATTGCGTCAGGCCGCGAAAACGGAAAAAATACTCGCGGACCGCGGCGACCAATATCGCGATCAGCATGTACGAGATCGCCATCAGGCCGAGCCGCTCGATGCTCATCAGATCCGCCACAAGCCCCAGGGTCCACGCGCCGACCGCCACGTCCGGGAGTCGCCCGTGCATGGCGAAGAATACGACAAGTACCGCCAGAAAGTCGGGACGGCCACCCAGAAACTCCAGGCGCGGCGCCACAACGGACTGCAACACCAAAAAGAGAAGTCCCAAAATTCCGAATGCCAGCCAGCGCAACGATTCCATCCTCTCATGGCACATTACCAGGGCTGTGCCGACCCCTTCATCGTGTTCTCGTTCGTGATCTCCACGATGGCCCTTGCCGACGCAACCTGCACACGGGGGTCCGGCGACTCCCTCATGACAACCGCCAGAGCCGGCAACGCCTGGGCACGGCCGACGGCACCAAGGGCCACAGCCGCCATCAGTCGCACGCGCAGCAGACGATCCGCCTGCGATTCTCCTGAATCCGGTTCTGGCGGCAAATGCCGCTGTAGCGCGTCAAACGCCAGTTCGAAACCGTCATCCAAACCCAGCATCGCAAGTCCCCGCGCTGCGGCGAGCCGCGTCTCCAGATGCGTCTCCTGATTCATTTTGTGGCGAAACGTATCCGTGTAAATGGGATTGCGTGTGGCGGCGAGCGCGGATAACGCGAATACTTCCTCCGAACCGACGCCCGCTTCGGTCATGAAGACCAACTCCTGCCGCGCGTCGGCGACACCCAGGCGCGCCATCGCTTCAAGGGCGTGATCGCGCACACCCTTCTCATGGTCTTTCATGGCCCGTGCCAAGACCTTGGCCGCACCGGGATCACCAAGCAGTCCCAACACATACGCGGCGTTACGGCGGACGGCGACGTCATGGTGGGTCAACAGGATGGTCGCGAGCCGTGTGGACCATGCCGGATGCCCCAGGCGGTGCATGGCGTACATGGCGCCGACACGCACGTTGGCGTCAGGATCTCTGAGGCAGCGACGCACGGCGGACTCGGCGATTCGATCACGCGTCTTCCCCGCGGCCATACATCCCGCGAAACGCACACCCGGATGATCGTCCACCAGCGCGGTGCGGATCCAGGCTGCCGTATCATCAGTAGGTGCTAGCTCGAGAGCCTGCACCGCCGCCACGCGGACAGCCGGATTGTGCGGGTAACGGACCGCGGCCTTGAGACAGCTGAGCGCCTCTTCACGTAGTTCAGCCGCGCCGATGAAGCCACGAGATACCGACGTTGCGGCACAACCGGCCGGCGCAAGGACTGCGGCCACCACCGTCAACATCCTGGTGGCGCGCCGACATCCGGCGACCCATGCGCCGACACGGCGCCTACGACCCCCGGACGGGCGGCCCGCCGTGGCCTTATCGCGCAACGAGAGCGTGCCATTCCCTGGGCATGCGGATGTCGGTCTCATGAGCGGCCTCCATCAACTCGTAGCCGTCGGTCGCGCGCCCGCAGCACCAGATAGTCCACGAAGAACAGGCCCCAAAGAACCGCGCACAACCAGGCAAACCAATCACCGTACTTGGAGTAAATCGTGTACCGGGAATCCACCTTGATATTCGCCACCTCGTACCCCACAATCCCGGGCCAGCCGTTGTCGGGATCGCCCTCCACCATGTTATGCACCGCACCATTGGGATCCACAAAGGCGCTGACACCGGTGTTGACGGCGCGGGCGATTCCCACGCGGTTTTCCACGGCGCGAAAAACGCAAATCGCCAGATGCTGGGGCTGCTGCACGCCGCGGCCGAACCAGCCGTCATTGCTGATATTGAGCAGAAAGTCGACGCCCTTTCGGTCCGGATCGCCGCGCACGAATTCGCGACTGACGTAGGGCATGACGTCCTCATAACATATGGGAATTCCAAAACGGAAGCTGCGATCCGGCTGCGAGGCGGGCTTCATGTCGAACCGGTGGAAGCCGTCTCCGTGGAACAAGGAGTATTCGTAAGAGCCGTCCTTACCGCTAAAGGGCATGAGCCGGTTCAGCCAGAAATAGAGCGGGCGAAGCCTCCCGAACCGAAACGGGACGAATTCACCGAAAGGAACCAGGTGCACCTTGTCGTACCGCTCGATCTCGCTGCCGTCGGGCTTGAAGATGGCGGCCGAGTTGTACGTGCGCGATGTCGTTAGCAAATCGTTCGGGGTCTCGATTCGGGTCGCACATCCCGTCACGATATACGCCCGCTGGCTCATGGCATGCCGGCGAAAGTCAGCGAAACTCTCACGGGAAAGGGGATAGTAGTCTCGCACCACCGGGTTGAGAATCATGGCCCACGGCGACTCGGGAATCAGATAGAGATCCGGCTGCTTCGCCGCAGCGGCCTCGAGCATCTCGAAGTAAATCCGCTTCTTTTCCTCCTCGGAGACGGGCACGGGATCGACACTGCTGATAAAATCACCTTGCAGAATCGCGATCCGCGGGCCCTGTGACATCGTATCTCGCGCAAGCTGGGTGCGGCCGTACAGCACGGTGACAATCAACAGACCCAACGCGACGCCGCAGCTCAACCGCACGGGATGAGGGCGAAGCGATCCGGCCGATCCACCGCGCCGCCCCCAATACGCGATGACGACATCGGCCACCGCACCGTTCACCGCCGCCACGACGAAACTGACGCCGTACGCGCCGACGAGATCGCTGATTTGGATGAGCGTCAGCACGCCAGCCAGGCTGTGCGACAGAAAAAACCATGGAAAGCCCGAGATGACTACGGCGCGCAGCATCTCGCAGCCCACCCACACGACGGGAAGCGCCAAGCCAAGCGGCCAGCGCCGCCGGCGCACCACGGATCGGATGGCACATGCCATCAATGGAAAGTAGAACGCCAGATAAACCGAAAGGGCCACGTATCCGGCCCCCGTCGCCGGATACATCCACCGTACATTGATCAGGAAGTATGCGACGCCCAGTAGGAAACTGTAGGCGTACACCCGCGGTGCCTGGGCGGCCGCACCGATCATGAGAACCCACGGCACGAGACAGACAAAAGCAAGGGGCCAGACGGAGAACGGTGCGAAGATCAGACTCTTGAGCACGAGCGTGCCCAACGCCAGCAGGATCAGACCGCGATGAGTCGTGATGGACAACCCGATCGAGGTACGCTCGGCCTTCGCCGCGACACGCGCCGATCGATCGACCTTCGGCTTGGCTCTTTTCCTGCGACTCACGCCGTTACCCATCCCTGGGCGTTTCCGTCACTCGATCACCGTGCCTGCACTCGATCGAGCAGCATGATGGAAACCGCCGTTCCATTCTCGGCTTTGGCCCTCTGCGGGGGGCGAACAATGAATGCATTCACCGTTGCCACGCCGAGCGCGTCCCCGGACCCATGCCAGGATACCGCTTTCGCCACCCATCGACCATGCCCGTCCACCTCGGCTCTTGCCGGAATAAACGTCAATCGATCGCGTGTGGCGGATAGCGTTCCATCGAGAATCGCCTGAATCCGCGATGGAAAGACGTGAGGGCGTCCCTGACGTGCCACCAGCGCGGGACGTACCAGAAGCTCGAATCCAATCAACGCACTGATGGGGTTACCTGGCAGGGCGAATACGAGCGTGCCATCCGGCATCGTCGCAAAAATCGTGGGACGACCCGGCTTGATAGCGATCTTATGGATGTGAAGTCTCGCACCGAGCGAAATCAGCACTTCGGGCACGAAATCGAACGCGCCCATCGAGATTCCGCCCGTCAGGCAGAGCACGCCAGCCCGTAGACCTTCTTCGATCCTTTTCCGCATCAGGTCTCTGTCGTCTCCCGCTGATTGGACGATCAGCGGCTCGGCGTGGGCGGAACGGATCAACGCTCCCAACAAATACTGATTCGAGTTTCGAATCTGCGCCCCGTGTGGTGTCCGGTCGATGTCGACCAGTTCATCGCCGGTCGCCAATACGCTCACCACGGGCCTTGCATAAACCCTGAGCCGCGATGCTCCAACCGAGGCGGCCACACCGATCTCCAACGGGGTGATCAGCGTACCTGCCGTGAGTACCTCGTCACCGGCCGCACGATAGGTGGCACGCTGTGTGATGAAATTGCCGGGCGCCACGGATTCCCGGATCTCAACAGCGTCTCCTTCGCCCGGTGCGGTGTGTTCCACACGCACGACGGCATCGGCGCCTTGTGGCATGGGCGCCCCTGTGTTGATCTGCATCGCTTCGCCGGGCTGCAACGAGCGATCCGCCGACGCGCCGGCCGGGATTTGGCCGACCATGCGAAGCGTAACCGGTGCAGCAGCAACGTCTTCCGCACGGACGGCATAGCCATCCATCACCGCGCGGTCAAATGGGGGCTGATCCACGTCGCTGACGATCGAGACGGCCAACGTGCGATTCAGCGCATCGCCGATCGCGACCTCTACCACCGGCCCCGGCGAGACATGCGCCATCACGATTTCTTGCGCTTCGGTCAGTTCAATCATGAGCGAGATACCTGAAGCGAATCAGCCACCACTCGCCACGCCGTTTGCAAGTCGCTTGAGCGAACCCGACGTATGGCCGGTGTTTCTTCCGGCTATGCCGGGAGTTCACTTGCCCCAACCGACCGGCAGGTCAACGGCCGGGTGCCCATTCATTGCGCAGCAATCGGGGGGACGACCGCGTATCACCGTACACTCGGCCCCCGCCCTTCGCTACGCGAAGGACGGGGCACCCGGCTACCACGTAGGGTGCGGCACCAATGCCTCTCCTCCCGCGGAGACCTTCGTACCATTTTGCCCTATGATGGTGCATCGATCCATAGTACCTGCGGCGACCTTCGTCCGCGGGAGTTTTGGAGTAAGAACATGTTGGCGTTTGCCGCCGTCTGGTTCGCCCTGGCGTCGCTGCTGATCGCGATCGCCATGGTCGTCTATCGCCCGGTGTTTACCGATCTTTCGGTGGTGCTGGTGCTCTTTTTCGGGTCGCCTGGGGCCCTCTGCTTCGCTCTACTTACCCTGTGGGCGTTTCGCAAGGAAGATACCGGGGACAGCGGATTGCAGGCGCGGCGGCTGCAATGCAAAGTGGCGGTCGTGATGGCGCTGGCGGCCGCGGCCATCGTCTATATGCTGGTCATCTTCTCCACAAAAATCGACACGATTGAACAGGAGAAAACGGCCATCTATAATCTCCCCGGCTTTTCGTATGAGAGATTACTGATGCGTCTCACGTGATTTGATGGGTGGCATGGGCAAGCGAGAGCTTGCCCGTGTCGGCAATCGGATGAGCACGGGCAAACAAGTTTGCCCATGCCACCCAACGCAACCTATATTCGGAGCTGCGAAAAGGCGCTCGTTTGAAACGGGAGTTCGTGACGCCGTGCGTATCATCCTGAATGGACAGGAAGAAATCGTGCCAGACGAAACGACCGTGGCACAGTTGCTGCAGCGTCGGCAGGTAGAGCCCGTCCGCGTGGCGGTGGAGATCAACGAGGACATTGTACCCCGTCGCACGTTTGACGATCGAATAATTTGTGAAGGCGACCATATTGAGATCGCCACATTTGTCGGAGGTGGATAATGTCCAAGGATCGATACCGCGTCGGCTCGTTCGAGTTTACGTCGCGTCTCTTCGTCGGAACCGGCAAATACGCTGATTTCGACCAGATGAAGCGGTGTCTGGACGCGTCACAGACACAGGTAGTGACGGTGGCGGTGCGGCGCGACGTGCTGACATCAGATAATACGGCCAAGCGCGACAGCATTCTGGACCACCTCGATCTGAAACGCCTCACCGTATTGCCTAACACGGCAGGCTGCTTCACCGCCAAGGACGCCATTCGAGCCGCCAAACTGAGTCGCGAACTGCTGGACGGGCTGGGTAATCCAGGCGCCGACTGGGTCAAACTTGAAGTGCTCGCCGACAAGAAGACGCTATTGCCGGACCCCATCGGCACGCTGGAGGCGACGGAGGCGTTGGTCAAGGATGACTTCGACGTGCTCACCTACAGCACGGACGACCCGATTCTCTGTAGGCGGCTGAAAGACGCGGGCGCGACCAGCGTCATGCCGTTGGGCTCGCCGATCGGCAGCGGGCAGGGCATTCTCAATCCCAACAACATTCAACTTTGTCTCGAATACCTGAAGGAAGGCGATCCGGAATATCCCGTGATTGTCGACGCGGGGGTAGGCACGGCCTCGGATGTGACCATCGCCATGGAGTTGGGCGCGGACGGCGTCCTGCTCAACACCGGCATCGCCGGAGCCCGGAATCCTGTGCTGATGGCCGAGGCCATGGCCCACGCAGTGGAAGCGGGGCGGCAGGCCTACCTGGCGGGCCGCATACCGCGTAAACGATACGCGACTGCCTCGTCACCCATGGAGGGTGTGATTGCCTCCCGAGCACCACAGACGACACCCGCTTGACCGGCATTGCGGTATTTCACAGGAATTGGAGTCTAATCGCCTCTGGGTGGCATGCCCACGCTTGCGTGGGCATGATTCGAAGGGCTTGGAGCGCATGGCCACGCGAGCGTGGCCCATGCCACCCCTACTGCGATCCGATTTGAGCGGTGTCGGTTATTGTGTAGCACACGGAAGTACGAATGTCGTATGTAGTTCTACGGCCGCCACGGGGGGCGGGCCGCTACACGAAAACGAACCGCGATCTAGTGCAGGTGCCCCATCCATGGCGAAGCAATGGGTGGGGGACGACCGAATATCGAAGCACCTCCCGTTCCCCACCCTTTGCCAACGCGAAGGACGGGGCACCCGCAATCATCTCACAGAAACCGCGGCACCACACGACATCCTTGACCGCGCCGTCATGGCATCGGTACCATGCTCGTCGTACGTCGCCAGGGCGAGCCATTTCCTGTCCATTGGATGGATCCGATGATCGTTGATTGTTACACGCATACCTGGGAATCTCGCGAACAACTGGGGCGGTGTTTGCCTCCGTCTGGTTCGCCCTCGCACGAATCGGGCACCACCGCCGACACGGCAGCCAATGACTTCAAGCGGCATTGGGCGGCCGCCGAACCGGTCGATACCACGTTCGTCCTCGGCTTCAAGAGTGATTACCTCGGCGCCGACCTTGGAAATGACCAATTGTCCACATATGTGAAACAGCATCCGGATCGGCTGGTGGGATTCGCCGGTATCGACCCGGCGCACCACAAAGAAGCCATGACGGAAATGGTGCGGGCGCGAGACGAACTGTCTCTGAAGGGCGTGACGGTGGCCCCTGCGGCACAGGATTTTCATCCGACCGACAGCCAAGCCATGTTGGTGTATGCGGAGGCCGCGCGGTTGCGCATGCCGGTTATCTTTGATACCGGCATTTACATCTCCTCCGCGACAAAGATGGAATACGCCCAACCCGTGCTACTGGACGAGATTGCGCGCGAATTGCCGGACCTGCGCATGGTCATCGCCCACATGGGCTACCCCTGGACCAATGAGACCATCGTGCTGCTGGCCAAGCACCCGCACGTGTATGCGGAGATCAGTTGGCTGCTGGCCCAGCCGTGGCAGGCGTACCAGACACTACTGTCGGCCTATCAATTCAGTGTGATGGACAAGCTGCTGTTCGGCAGCGGCTTTCCCATGCACTCCCCTTCGCACGGTATCGAAGAGCTTTACGGCATCGCACACATGATCCACGAGACCAACCTGCCGATGATCCCGCGCGAGAAACTCCGCGGCATCGTCGAGCGCGATGCGCTCGCCTTGCTCGGTATCGGCGATGCCGCGCCCACGTCACAGGTCCACGCACCCGAGCCCGAGGAGGCTCAGGATGAACCGCAGGTAGCGTAACCAATGCGACGCAATCCGAGCCGCAGGCGCAAGCCTGCGGACATCATTCAGAGCCGCAGGCGCGAGCCTGCGGACATGTGGCGGACGTATGCTCCTTGCCTGTCACCGGGCTTGCGCCCGGTGCTCTGATCGGCGCCCGGTGCCGGGCACGGCGCTCGGGGTTCGGATCGACGGTCGATACAGCCCGGCCATAGAAAAGGCCCGGCGGGTATGAACCCGCCGGGCCGGATACTACGTCAGTTGTCCAGCAACTGTTATCTGCCTGGTACGACTATTCGCAATCGCCGTTCACCAGGTTGCAGATCGTCAGCAGGGGACAGTTGTCATTGTGCGAGCAGAGCCCGCTGAAGCCGTCGCAGAAGTCGTCGGTGCAGGCTATGCCGTCGTTGCAATCGCCGTTGGACGCGCAATCGAAACACGCATCGTTGTTCTCGTTGCAGGCGTTGCCGCAGGCATACGGGTTCGGAACACAGCCGTCTGCATCGGCGTCTGGATCGGCGGGATTACAGGTGTCAACGCCGTCGCAGAACGACCCATCCGGGCAAAGCGCGTCTGTGTCGGTGTGCGAGCAATTGCCCGTCCCGCCGTCACAAACGTCCTGCGTGCAAGTGACGCCGTCGTCGCAGTCCGCGTTGGCCGTGCAATCGACACAGGTGCCGGGATCGCCGACCACATAGGTGCCCTCATCGCAGAGCTGTGGATCGCACGGGTTGCCGGGCTGCACGCAACCGTCATCATCGGCATCCGGATTCGCGGGATCGCAGAAGTCTACGCCGTCGCAGTTCAGCGTGTCGGGGCAGTTGGCATCAATGTTCGTGTTGTTGCACGATCCTGCAATGCAGGCATCGTCCGTGCAGGGCACGTCGTCGTCGCACTGGGCGGCCGTCGTGCAAGCATCGCACATATCCGTCGCCTCGTTGCAGACGGGCGTCGGGTTCGCACACGGGTTGCCCGTGTTCACGCAACCGTTGGCGTCGGCATCGGCATCGGACGGATCGCACGTCCAGGTGCCCGAGCAGAACAGACCGTCGTTACATTGTGCATCCACATTCGTGTATTCGCAGGCCTTGGTGCCTTGGTTGCAGACGTCGGTCGTGCAAAGCAGACCGTCATCGCAATCCGCGGCCGTCTCGCATTGAATGTCTGTACAGCTGCCAGCCACGCACTCCTGGCCCGATGGGCACTCAACGTCCGTTCCGGCACACACGCCGTCAGCACAGACGTCGCCGGTCGTGCAGGCGTCACCGTCATCACAGGTGCCTGTATTGAAGTCATTCGAGCACACACCGTCCGTGCAAACATCATCGGTGCACGCGTCGCCGTCATCGCAGTCGATGTCAGCCGTGCAGGCTGGGGCGACAGGCACGCATGTATTGGTCGCTGTGTCGCAAGTCTCTGTTCCTGCGGCGCAATCGGCATCCGTCTCGCAGCAATCCGCGATGGCCGTACCGCCACAGGTTCCGCCCGCACAAACGTCGTTCTCGGTGCAAGCACTGCCATCATCACAGGCGGCCGTGTTGTTCGTGGTGATGCAGCCCGTCGCCGTATCGCAGTCATCGTCCGTGCACGCGTTGCCGTCGTCGCAGACAACGGCCGTACCCGCACAGGAGCCGTCGGCCGGATCGCACGCGTCGTTCTCGGTGCAGGCGTCGCCGTCGTCACAACCCTCATCCACGTTCGAGCACGAGGTCGTGCCGTCGTCGGCCACCACACAGGCGTCTGTCGTGCAGGGATTGGCGTCGTCGCAGTCGACGTCCGCGCACGGGTCCACACAGGTGCCGTCCGGCTCGGTGCAGACGGTACCCGCGTCGCACGCGACCGGTGTGCCGTCCCCGCAGACGGCCTGGTTGTTCTCGGCGGTACAAGTCTCCACACCGTTGCAGGCATTGCCGTCGTTACAGGGGTTGTTCATGCACGGATCGCAACCTGTCGCCAGGACGAGCAGCGTACACACGCCACAGACCGTGCCCCACCGGGACACGCCGCGAAGCTTCTCGAAAAGTACTGATTTCACGTTTACCATCTCTTGCATTCCTCCAGCAATTAGGACTGTGGCGTGCTCCGTAAGATCACACGCGCTCGTTTTTCGAACCGAATATTCCACTTGCGCCCCCACGTACAGTGCATCCCCGCCACACCCGTTCGGTACAAGAACCTGCACGGCGAGAGTCACTGCGTGGAAACGTACCGTTCCAAATCAAACGCTCTGTCCTGCGACGAGCAACAGCTTGTCAATCCTGAAAACCACCAACGCCTCTTGAATCGGCGGCTCCGACTCGCCCCGTCAACGCGCCATGCCCGGAGCTGTCTTGCCACCTGCGTTGTCGATTTCGCGCGCCGGAAACCACGGGATGGACCGACACGAAACCTGAGTTCTACCGCGGGCGAATTGTAGAATACGCTTAACGCTAGTCAACCGCCAATCCAAAAGATTTCGTCAAACGACATCGTTCGCGCCGCGACCATTTGATCGAACTTGCGCGCTTTTGCGCAATTCAGAACGTTCACTGGTCATCGGCCTCAAGACCGCTTGTTCTTGAAGGTTTCACGGCCATTATCGCCGGCGATCTTCACACTCCACAGCCTGTTTTCTCGAATATTCTGTGAAAAACGCGCTCGACATTTGATAAACTCTTATACGGCATAGACTTACGAACAAACAGTCGATCGCTGGAAAATCGGCCGCTCCGTTCCTGCAAACGGGCGGTCGTCGCCCTTTCGGACAAAGTTCGGATGGCGCGCGAATCCGTCGGCTGCATCGCATGCGACATACGAAAGGACGCGTAACGCGAGGCTGCGTTTCCCTTCCCTAGATACACGATACGAATGCACCAATTGTCCGCCCAGTGTGGTAAGACTCACGAAAAATCACAGCTACGGCCATCGTGTTTTGTCGCAATCGCAAAACCGCTGCAAACGCCGCGCGCCGATTTAAGGAGCGGGGTGGCCCTGAAAGAACCATGGGGATCTGTATGCGGGTCCCAAGTGCTCTACGGTGTCGCCTGCCCGACGAGATCCTCGACGAGATTGAGCACCGTTTCGGCCATCTGCACCTTGGTACCCTCCACCGCTGACTGCCAACCGCGATCGGCGCGAAGCACACGAATGCGCGCATCGTCCACGCCGACGTTTTCCAGCCCGTTCAGCACGATGGCATCACAGTGTTTGCGGTTCAACTTTGCTTCGGCGTTCTGCTCGTGATCTTGATCCTCCATGGCGAATCCGACGACCACGCGGTCGCCTTTGATGCGACCCAAGTGTGCACAGATGTCTACGGTGGGTTGGAGGTGAATGGGGCGTACGCGGTTCTGCTTCTTGAGCTTGTGATCGAGGCGGCGCGTGGGGCGGTAATCGCAGACGGCCGCCGTCATGACAGCAGCATGACAGTTTTCAAAAGCGTTGAGTGAAGCCTGGAACATCTCTTCCGCTTTGACGACGTGGATCGCGCAAACCCGTTCGGGCACGGAAAGCGCCACCGGACCGGAGACGAGCACCACCTCGTAACCACGGGTGGCAGCCTCCGCGGCGATGGCGTATCCCATCTTGCCGCTGGACGGATTCGAGATGAACCGCACGGAATCGAAATACTCTCGGGTAGGGCCGGCTGTGACAAGAATTCGCATAGAGAATCACGTACCTCTCGATGCGTTTGCCGGGTCGTCCAGGGATCACACGGGCGAACAGGATACCAGTGGCACCTGTGTGTATCGCCCCGAAGGGGCGGCCACATGCCAGCCCAGGGCAACGCCCTGGGTATGCGACGCGCAACATCCCGGGGCCCTGAAGGGGCGCAACAAACGGTTAGTCCCAAACATACCAGTGACCAGATATCGAGACGATTGTGACCGGACAGCGTGCGGCCAACAAGATTGTACCGCCCATTCAGGGCTTACGTGTGATTCTGTCCTGGTCCCCAGGGCGTTGCCCTGGGCTTACCTGTCATTGCCCCTGTGGGGCGTACAACGATCGCACACGGGCAACTAGACGAATCACAGCCGTATGCGAGGCATAGATCACGCACGCGGTGAACATCGATCGCGATCGACCCGGGTGGACCATGTCGGGCGGCCCGTCTGCTCTTATTATACAAGGTCACTCAGGAACGATCTTTCGGCGCTGCCATCTCGAGTGCCGCTACTACGGCATCCACAATTTCCGCCGGCTCGACCATGCGTCCCGGGCCCGCGCTACGGCACGCCAGCCAGCCTTCCGCGGGGCCGATGATCGCGTTTCCTCTCTCCCGCAAGAGATCAACATTCCGCTGCACGGCGGGATGGCGCCACATTCGGTCGTTCATGGCCGGCGCGAGCACGACGGGCGAGTCCGCACTCATGAGCAAGGTGGAGACAAGATCATCGGCGATTCCTCCGGCCATTTTGCCGATGATGTTGGCCGTCGCAGGCGCCACGAGCAGGAGATCTGCTTGATTGGTTCGTTCGATGTGGCGTACGCCGGCGACATCCTCGGCGGACCACATACCGGTCAGCACGCGTCGTCCCGAAAGCGCCTGAAAAGTCACGGCGCCCACGAATTCGCGTGCCGCCGCGGTCATGGCCACCGTCACCCCGGCACCACGCTGCACCAGTGCCGAAACGACGTAACAGACCTTGTAGGCGGAAATGCCACCGCACACCGCCACGAGGACCTCATAGCCCTCGAGTTGGTGAGGCTTGTCGGCGTCAGATGTCGGCATCTTCCTCGGCTTCCATCACGGGCGCTTCGACGAGTGTGATCTTGTCTTCGAGGATCTCCTGGATAACGATTTCCATGTCGGTCATTCCCCTGGTTTCCACCATGGGCCGGGCGCCTTGGATCAGTTCCAACCAGCGCCGTTGAATCAGCGCGGCCAGCTTGAAGTGCCCCCCGACCTTGTTGACGATGTCTTCGTGTCTCAGCGCTTCGATCATGCTCGTACCTGCTCCTCTAGGATGATGTTCTTGACTTCGTCTATGGTGTCGTCCAGCACGTCGTTGACGACAAAATGATGGTAGCAACCGCTGTCTCGCGCGACGGCGATCTCGCCATCGGCCTCTCCCAGGCGCTTCGCGAGTTGCTCGGCCGCCTCCGTTTTTCTTCCTTCGAGCCGCGCCCGCAGCGATTCAGGGCTCGGCGGCAAAATGAAAATCAGTAGCGAATCCGGCATGGTCTTCGCCACCTGCATGCCGCCCTGTACGTCTATCTCGAGAACGACAAACCGCCCCTCCGCGACGGCTTTTTCCACGGGGCGGCGTGGGGTACCGTATTGATGCCCGACATATTGGGCATACTCGAGAAAGGCCCCGTCCGCCTTCCGTTTCTCGAATTCCTCCGGTGTCACGAATTCGTACGACTCTCCGGCCACATCCCCCGGTCGTCGCGGTCGGGTCGTCGCCGACACGCTCCAGGCGGCGTTCGGGAGGCGCTGCAACAGCGCGTTGCACACGGAAGTCTTACCGGTGCCGGACGGACCGCTGATGACGATCAGCCTACCTTGGCCTTTCGAACCGGATTCCGGCGGGCTATTCGACATTCTGTACCTGCTCCTTGATCCGATCGACCAGGGCCTTCATTTCGACGACGTTGCGGGCGATCTGTGCGTCGTTGCTCTTGGAACCAACGGTATTGACCTCGCGCAGCAACTCTTGCGCGAGAAAGTCCAACGTCCGCCCCGTCGGCTCGTCACGCGCGCACAATTCAACAAACTGATCCAGATGCGACCGCAGGCGCGTGATTTCCTCCGCGATATCGCATCGATCGGCGAACAGCGCAACCTCCCGTGCCAGCGCATCCGCCTCCAACTCGAACCCGCCCGCCTGCATCATGGTCGATACGCGGTTCGTCAGGCGTTTTTGGTATTCCTCCACCACGACCGGTGCGCGCTCACCGACACCATCGACCTTTTCGCGCAAAGCGTCGATGCACTCGATCAGAGCGCCGTGAAGGGCCTGCCCTTCGTCGCGGCGCATGTTGCTGAGTGCATCGAGAGAACGCTTTGTCAAGTCCGTCAGCAGGGTCGTCATGCGCGTGCGCTGCTCGTCGTCGAAATCAGGAGGATGAATGACACCCGGAAGCAGCGCAACGGCCCCCAGGTCGAGCGTCGCATGTACCCCTTCGGGCAGGCTCGCGCGCGACAATTCGTCCACATAGCGCTGCAACATCGACTGATCGATCGGTGACAGCATGGCATCGATCGTGCCCTGTGCGCGGATCGTCACGCTCACGCTGCCGCGCGAGAGGCGCTCGCGCACCGTCCGCTCCACCGCGTTTTCCGCGAACTGGAGACGTTCCGGGATCTTCAGCGAGACCTTGAGGTAGCGGTGATTGACACTGCGCACCTCGACGGCGTAACTGATCCCATTGTCGGCCAGCTCGACGGTCCCAAAGCCCGTCATGGAACGGATCATGCGATTTATTGATCCTCGCCGCTTCCGCCCGCGGTATCGGCACCCGGTTCGCCAGGCTCGTCGCCGGTCGGTTTTTCGGAACCGCTTTCGGCCGGGGGTGTATCCTGTTTCGCACCGGCGTCGGGCGGCGTGGCCGCCGGTGCCGGAGTATTAACGGGCGGTACGTTGACCGGAACGGTGGTCGTTGTGGTGTCCGACGGTGGTGGCGTCACCGGTACCGTTTCCGTAGTCGTCGGCACGGTGGGTGTTTGGGCTACGCTTTCCGGCTCGAGTACGAAGCCGCCAATCACACAGGCGACCAGGAACGCGAAGGCGACCACCACGGTGATCCAGGTGAACACATCGCCCGTCTTGGAACCGAACGCGCTGGAGCCGCCGGCGCCGCCGAAGGCACCGGCCAAGCCGCCACCGCGACCGCGTTGCAGAAGAATGACGAGCATCAGGAATGCGCAGATCACGATGATAAGTACCGCCGTGAACCACTGCCCCCAACTCATTTCAGCCAGCATGTGCATGGGTATGCCCTTGTCGAAACTCTCAATACTCAACTACTTCGTGACGCGACCGGCTTAGAATCGCCAGCCACGGTCAAAACCTCTTCCGCATCAACAGGCGCCGGACGCCACCGATGATGCCGCGGAAATAATAGCCACAAAATCGTCGGAGACCAAGCAGGCACCGCCCACAAGAGCCCCGTCGATGTCCGGCTGGGCGGCCAGATCCGCCGCATTTCCCGGCTTCACGCTGCCGCCGTACAGAATTCTCGTGCGGTCCGCCGTGCCCTGGTCGTAGATTTCGGCCAGCTTTCCGCGAATAAATCGGTGAACGTCCTGTGCTTGATCGGGTGTGGCGGTCTTGCCGGTGCCGATTGCCCATACCGGCTCGTAGGCGATGATGAGCCGGCTAGGCGCCACGTCCGCGCCAAGGACCTCGTCCAACTGTGTACCGACGACGTCGTGAGTTTTGCCGGCCTCCCGCTCGTCAATCGTCTCGCCGACGCAGTAGATGGCCGTCAGCCCATGACCGACCACCGAGCGGACCTTCTTGGCCAGTCTTTCGCCGGGCTCGCCGAATACATGGCGCCGCTCACTGTGACCGATGATGACGTGCGTGGCGCCGGTGTCCTTGATCATAGGCACGGACACTTCGCCGGTGAACGCGCCCTTGTCCTCTTCGTGTGCGTTTTGTGCGCCCATCATGATGCGGGAACCGGCGATCGCTTTGGCCATCGGAAACAGCGTAGGAAACGGCGGGCAGATCAACACCTCGACACCGTCGATCGCTTCCACGCCCTTGCGAATTCCGTCCACAAGCTCGCGCGCTTCCGCGAGCGTTTTGTGCATCTTCCAGTTTCCGGCGATTAGTGGTGTTCTCATTGTGGTTGACATCCTTGCGCGTCATGCACGCGAATCGAATCAGGTCGCCCAGCCGCCGCCGGCACTGCGTCGAACAACGGCATCTTCACGTCCCCAAAGGGTGACGCGATGGTCCACAATCTCGGCGATTTGTCGAATTTGTTCCATCAGCTTCACGAAATTCATCGGCAGCACGGCCTGCGGGCCGTCACACAGGGCACGTTCCGGGCAACTGTGTACTTCCACGATCGCGCCGGCGGCTCCGGCGGCGATACCCGCCAGCGCCAGATGCGGCACAAGATCGCGCTTGCCGGCCGCATGCGATGGATCGATGAACACAGGCAAATGACACCGCTCCTGAATGACCGGAACGGCGGATACGTCCAGCGTGAAGCGCGTTTCCTCGCAGAACGTGCGTATGCCCCGCTCGCAGAGTATGACGCGGTGGTTTCCCTGGCTCAGCACGTACTCCGCTGACATCAGAAGATCGGTGATTGACGCCGCCAGACCGCGTTTGATAAAGACCGGCTTGTCCGTCTTGCCGACCTCGAGCAGCAGGTTGAAGTTCTGCATGTTGCGGGCGCCGATCTGGAAGATGTCGGTGTACTCGCCGACAATCTCCACGTCGCGCGGATCGACGACCTCGGTAATGGTCGGCATGTCCAGTTCTTGGCCGGCCTGTTGCAGCAACTCCAGCCCTTCCTTGCCCATACCCTTGTAGGAATAGGGCGAAGTCCGCGGCTTATAGGCACCACCGCGAAGGATGGAAGCCCCGGCCTCTTTCACGGCCTTCCCAACACCGAAGAGTATCTCTCGGCTCTCGATGGCGCAAGGTCCGGCGATGATGTTGACGTGCGGTCCGCCAACGCGAATGCCCTTGATATCGAGAATGGTGTCGGCCTCATGGAACTCGCGGGACGCGAGCTTGTAGGGCTGGGTGATGGCCATCACCTCGTCGACGCCGGGGAGTTGCTCGAGCTGCTCCTGCGCCTCCGGTGTCTTCTGGCCGATGGCCCCGACGATGGTGCGGAACTCGCCTTTGGACGGATGCGCCACCAGGCCCAGCTCGCGCACGCGCTCGACCACCCGGTCGATGTCCGCCGCAGCGGCGCTGGCCTTCATGACGACAATCATGTCCATGTGGTTTTACGTACCTGTGAAAACCCCGTATGGCGATCGGTGAAACCGCGGTCCGGAGAGAGCTAAACGTAACATAAGTCTTGCTTTTAGCGGAACTTATATACCGCACGTCGCGAATCGAGGACTGTATCACGTTGGGACGGGGCTGTCAATGAGGGATAGACTTGCCGGTAGTGCCGTACTTTGAAAACGCCCTCTGTGACCGGCGTCACAGCCAAACAATCGCCGCGACGATCGCAAGAACGCCAACACCGATAGCAACGGTCCACCACCACGGCACGTAAATACTTACGTGCGTGACGGTCGTCTCTCTGTCCGCAGGGAAATAGTCGTCCATGGCTACTTCGCCCAGTCCTCGACGGCAACAAACGCTCAATCGGCCACGCGGACGCCACCGCCGCTAGGGGCCATTGATGAAGGTAATCGCGGGGTAGATAGATAAGACAATCGCCACAAGCAGGATGATCTTGATTTCCAAGTACCTGCTACGCCAAACGCTTCCGGCTTGGGGACGGTCGTACGATCCGGTGCAGCCCAAAGAGGTCGTCGTCCAGCCGTCTGCATCGAATCGTTCGGCAACAGAAGTATAGCCTACGCAACCAGGCACATACCACTGGCTCAACGTGACGCGCAGGTGCGGCGAACGAAAATCTGGATTTGCGAACGACACTCGTTCCTCGTCACACACGTTACACATTTGGATGAAAAACCAGCCGTTGCGCACCTCGATCCCGATTTGCCCCTTGTTGTCGATACTGGCCATGCACTGCTCGAATGGTGCCACGTAACTGAGGACCCACAAGACAAGCAACGAAAATACAGTCGAGCTGACCAATACGATGATCGTCTTGCAGATCATGCCACACCCTCTGCTTCGGCTCGAGTTCGTACTCCCCGGCGACAACCACTCGATTGGGCATGCCGGTGCGGCAGGCCTCAACCTCACAGCAG
>Ga0055451_10000282_pt1 | contig 19951 bp, 11 predicted proteins | sample China_Galinas_PW_3_FD_57745 | JGI IMG/M metagenome (GOLD analysis project Ga0055451, IMG submission 57745) | Wetland microbial communities from San Francisco Bay, California, USA, that impact long-term carbon sequestration - China_Galinas_PWB_D2 | ecosystem: Environmental > Aquatic > Marine >... | reverse complement strand
CTCGGGTTGCGGGAGCAAGCGAACCACGCCTCGTCGGTCTGAGGCGCAGCCTCGTTAGCGATAGCGCAGGCCCGCGATCGGGAGCCCGTCGAAGTCGGTGACCCTGGCCGACAGGCGGGCCGGCCCACCTGTGCTCAGGACCTTGAATAGCAGCCGGTTCTCGCCCTTATTTAGCCGGATCAGGATCTGGTACTGATCGGGCGCGAACAGCCGCTTCTTGTTCTGTTCGACGGTTAGCTTGCCGTTGATCCAGATGCGCAGTCCGTCGTCCGCGCCGACGCGGAGGATGTACTCGCCGTTCTTCGGGGCGTCGACGATCGCGGATGCGTACGCCGCGAATCGCTGCCCGGCCTCCGGCCCGAACGTCTTGCGAAGATCCAGGGTCGGCCCCGGACGCCCCTGACGCCAGCGCACGGTCCCCTTGGCCCCGGTGAAGCTGCCGGACCGGAAGCGGTCGGGGCGCTCGACTCCGGTGTCCTTTTTCAGGTCGCGCAGCCCGGTCGTGAAGAACGGGCCGACGACCTGGAAGTTCTCGATCGTGGTCGTCTCGATGACCGTCCCACCGAGCTGCCGGAATTCGCCGAGCACTGCATCGACCGCCCGCCAGAACCTTCGCGTCTTGAACGTGCTGTAGTCCGCGTCTCGGACCCCGACATCGAGCACGACCCGCTTCGTAGCGAGCGTCTTCTTGCCTTTGTCGTCGGACCCGATCAGGAGCCCGGCGAGGTCGCTGGCCCGCATCGGCAGACCGATGTCGATCACACGGCTGTCGCTCGGCGTCGGAACCCCGCGGCGCTTGGTCAGCACGATGGTCTCGACCGGCTTCCCCGCCTGAAGGGTCGGTTGCCACTTGCCTGGGCCGGTCTGCGCAGGAAACAGCTCCTGGGCGTCGACCGGCCATTTCGTGGTTTCGGTGGCCGGCGTATCGAGGCTCGGGTAGCGGATGTAGAGCTGGTCCCCGAGGGAGACGTCCGCGTCGACGTAGGCGGTGCCGTCGTCAGCAAGCAAACAGGCGTCGCGGTTGATGTCGTGGTATTCGAGATGGAACCGCAGCTTGCGGGTCGGCGCGCCTGTCTCGTCGAGCTCGAGGTCCTTGACGTACTGCTCGTCGCAGAAGATGTCGAAGTGGTGGCCGTCGTGTCTGAGGTCACGCATCGCCATCCACCTGCCGCGATTCGGCAACCGCAGCTTGATGCGCTGGTCCTTATGGGACCAGCCAGGCGACGTCACGTAGCGAATCCCGTTGAGCGCGAACAGGATCGCGTCGACGTTGATTCCACTCTCGTTCGGGCACAGCCGGTTGGGCCACTCCGCGTCGTAGCTCGCGACCGGGTGGCCGTTCGGGTCGTAGATCTCGCCCCACTCGCCGCCCGGTGCCGCCATCGCCACGAGCTCGTCGAGAGCGTCGTTGCGGCGCCGGTCGTCGAGATCGGCGAGCGCGTAGACAAGCAGCCCCTGCAGGTCGCCCGTGCTGTAACCGACCGTCGGTGTCATGCCGACTCGGGCGCCCTTGGTCCAGAGCTTGTCGAGCGAGCTCTTAAGCGTGAGCTTGTTCTTGTCGCCGAACGCATAGGTGAAGCCGATCCACTGCATCAGCAAGCTGACGGGCCCATACGGGGCCGTGTAGGGCTCGCCGGTGATCCCCGAAAGGAACGGCGCGTACATGTTCTGCTCGGGGAGCCAGAACGCGTCATCGATCTTCTGCAGGATCGTATAGTGCGTCTGGTCGTACTCGCCGCGCCGGCGGCTGCCCCAGTTCTTGGCCTTGGCGGCGTCGCCGGCGTCGTACCGTTCGATCCCCTCGACGAGCTCGGCCATCGCGTTGAACGACATCATGTAGAGCACCGTGTCCTCGAACGAGCGCGCGCGCCGCCCCGGCCCGTCGGCCGGCAGGTAGCACGGATCGGGCACGCGATCGGGGAACAGGCTGAAGAACGCGCCTGCGAGGTACGGCTCGTCGCCGCGCGTGGGCAGCGTGACCTTCGTGTCGGGCCGAATCGCGTTGAGGCACGCGAGCAGGTACGGCCAGTGCCGTTTGATCAGCTGAATGTCGTCGGACGCACGGTAGTACCACTCGTGCTGGAGGATGACCCAGGTCGGAAGCTCGGTCGCCGGGAACCGGATGTCGCCCCAGCTGACCTTCGACTCCTTGCGCTTGCCGCTCACGATGTCGAGGTCGAGGGGATACGAGGCCGAGAGCTTGCCGCTTTCGATTGCCGCGTAGTAGGTGAAGTCGAGCAGGTCGCGCGCTTCGTCGAGCAGGCCATAGCGCAAGAACGCGATCAGTGCCCCATTGGTGTCGCGAATCCAAGAGCCGCGATGGTTGATCATCGGCGCGACGGCACCGTTCGGCTCGCTGCGCTGCACGAGCATCAGGATCTTCCAGTCCTCGACGAGATCGGCGATGTCGGTCCGATCGCAGGCCAGCGTCGCCGTGCCGGCGAGCCGCTTCTGCCAGAAGTCGTGACACCCGGTCAACGCGCGGGCAGCGCCGGCGGCGTCGGCGACCTCACTGTCGAACCCGGCGCCCTTGTGCGCGGTGCGCAGGGTCAGCACGAAGCTCTTGGCACCGCCGGCTGGGATCGAGCCGAGGTCGATCGTCAGCTTGTTGCCGTTCGCGCTCGCCGGGACCGACGCCGCGAGCTCGGCGACGAACCCCTTGCCGGGGTCCATCGCGGTCAGCACCTTTCCGCCCGCCTTGCCGCGTTCCCAATCGACGCGCGCCGCGACCGCTCGCGGACCGGAACCGGCGTTGTGGACCTCGACGATCCGGTAGAGGGCCTTCTTTCCGCTTCCCGACGCGAAGCTCACGGTCATGAGCGACAGGCCGTCCGGGCTCGCGTCGCGTGTGATCACGACGTTGACGCCACGGGTTCGCCACACCGATTGCTGTGGCAGCGCGACCGTCGTTCCACCCTCGAGCAGGTCGATCGTGGCCTCGCCGAAGTGGCCCTTCGGTGCGAACTCGGTTGCGGTCTGGTAGAGCGGACCCGTGAGCGCCTGGATCGTGTTGGCGCGCCTGCCGAGCCCGTGATAGCCGAACACGTAGCCGTTGCCGACCGGAAACACGCCGCGATTGCTCTTGTCGACCTTCTTGTTCTCCGCCTGCGTGACGTGCTGTTGCCAGCTCGACACGTTGCGCAGGAACGCGTGCTGCTGCGCCAGATCGAGATCCGTGACGGGTCGAGTCTTCTGCCCGCCGGACTGGGCGAGGGTCGTGGCGGCAAGCGTAAGGACGGCGAGTGTGGCGGGAAAGCGTCGGCGCGCGTGCACCGCGAACACGGAAAGTCGCATACAGATACCTTGCGAGGGGAAAATCAGGCGCGGATCGCGTGGCCAAGCAGGCGAACCATCAAAGCAGGCGTCGGACGTTTTCGCCAGTCCGGGGGGGCGAGGTCGGCTGGCACGGCACCTGCTCGGACAAGCCGGCAGCGGCTCGGCTCAGCGCTACGAGCAAGCTCCGGCAAGACTCCCCGGCTCCGGCTACTTGCCGAGCTTTGCGAGGTTCCCGCGCGCGTCCTGGATCGCCTGCCGCGCGGCGCGGAGAAGCCCCGGGTCGGCGGTCTTGGTCGCGAGGACGTGCGTGCCTTCGGTGATCGCGGCCTCGTACAACTTCCGCGCCTTGTCGAGGTCCCTGTGCAGGTGGTACTGCAGGATGACCGCGCAGTCGTTGAGGATCGCCGGATCCTTCGGCGCGATCGCGAGCGCCTGCTCGTAGCCCGCGAGCGACTCTTCGAAGCGGCCGGTGTCGCGGCACAGGAGCGCGTAGTTGTTCCAGTCGAGCGCCGACTTCGTGTAGATCGCGAGCGCGTGGTTGAGGTCGCGCGAGACCGCGAGCGCGCCGGCCTCGTGCGCGCGGCGCGCGAGGAACGAAAGCACGCCTGCGCGCGCCTCCGCGCTGTTGCCACTGGCCGCGATCGCGTCCGCGAGCTGCTTCGGCGCCGTCTGGGCGAGCTTCAACAGCGCGAGGGTCGCCTCGTTGAGCTTGCCTTCGTTGTACCAGCTGAGGCCGATGTAGAAGTGGGTGTTCGTGAACGTCGGCTCCAGCGCGAACGCCTGCTGCATCAACGCCCGGGTGACCTTCCAGTCCTGTGTCTGAAACGCTGCCAGACCGGCGTACCAGAACACGCCGGCCCAGGCCTTGCCATCGGGCGTGCCGAGCTTCTTGGCCGCGACGACGACGCCCTGGAAATAGGCGAGTCGGTCCTCGGCCGGCAGGTGCTGATAGACCCACGCGAGCGGAGCGCCGCGAGCCGGGTCACGGGCGAGCGCCTTCGCGTAGTGACCGAGCGCGAGCTGGATCTCGCCTTGCCACGCCGCGAGATCGCCGAGGCGGCGATAGGAAGCCATTCGCCGCGGGTCGAGTCGGATCGCCTCGTTGAACGCGACCTTGGCTTGGCTCGCGATCTTGAACAGCTCCTCCTTGTCCTCACGGATTCTCGCCGCCCGGCGGAGGTCGAAGATCAACAGGTTCCCGCGCAGGATGAATCCACCGGGGTGGTTCGGAAATCGCCGCACGAGCTCGTCGATCTCGTCCTTCGCCTCCTCGGACCGGCCGAGCTGCAGGAACGCGAGCGCGAGCATCGCGCGGGGTTCGCGTTGGTCGGGACGAAGTCGCTTGGCGTCCTCGGCGAACACCGTCGAATCGGTGATGTGCGCAGAGACTTCCGCGGAGCTTCCGCCTGCGCGCGAGATGCGCTCGGCCTCGAGCTGATGGACCTTGGCCGTCGCGAGGTTGACCTCGTAGTTGTCTTCGAACCGATCGACGGCCGCCTCGCACACCGCCACCGCCCGCTCGGTCCGCTTCGCGTCGACGAGCATCATGATCAGCGCGAGCCGGTGCTTGACGTTGTCGGGCTCGCGCTCGATGCGGGCGCGCCAGGCTTTCGCTGCCTCGTCGATCTTGCCCTGCTTCTGGAGAACGACCGGGTCGGGGAGCTCGTCCTGGCCGGGCAGGAGACCTGCGAAACACACGATGGCGAGCGAGGCCCGCCCCAGGATTGCTGCGGTGGTCATGGGCCGGTCCCGCTACTTGCGCTGCCGCCGTTCGAGTTCCTGCAGGTGGCGTCGCGAGGACCGCTGACCCGCGTACTCGAGGCTCTTGGTCAAGACCTTCCGGGCCTCGTCGAGGCGCTTGTCGTCCAACATCAGCAGCACGCCGAGGTTCATGTACGCGTCCCCGACAGCGACCTCGAGGTCACGTCGCGCCGCCGCGTCCTCGGGCTCACCGAGCTCGAGCTGACCGTCGCCGATCTCGATGGCCTTGCGCAGCTGCTTCTCGGAGTCGTCGAGGTGCTTGTGCAGATAGTGCACGTCGATCAGCGCGGTGTCGTTGAGCAGGCGCACGTTGTCCGGGGCGAGAGCAAGGGCCTTCTTGTAGAGCTCGTACGAGCGGGTGTACATCTGCTTGGCCTTCGCGGTCGATCCGGCTCGCTCGAGCGAAACCGCATGGTCGCGCAGCGTCAGTGCGAGGTTGTTGCACACGTCGAGGTCGTTCGGCAACAGCTCGTGGACCTTCGACAGGAGCTTCAGGCCTTCGCTCATGCGACCGCGGCCGATGTGGCGCTGCGCCAGCGCGAGGAGCCCGGTCTTGCACGATCGCCCCAGGGCGTCGTCGGTGGCGGCGACCCGCGGGTTGATCGTGAGCGCCTGGAGGAACTGGGCTTTCGCCGTCGCGATGTCCTCGTTGTCGAACGCCATCCACCCTTCGGATACGTGGGTGAACGCGATCCAGTACGTGCTCGAGTCCGCGAACGACTGCTTGCCGCGGCGCATCGCGGCTTCGAAGTCCTTTCGGGCCTTCGCGTAGTGATCGGGTGCGGCCTTGGCCTTGTCGCCGATCCGGCACTCGTTGCCGGCGAGCACCTGCGCGTACCCGCGATACCAGAGCAGCGTCGGGTCGTTCGAGCCGTGGACCTTCATGACGCTCGCGATCTGCTCGAGGGCGGTCGCCGAGTCCCCGTGCTTGGCCACGACCGCGCACAGCTCTCCGAGGAGCACGCCGGCTTCGGCATCGGACAGCAGTCTCGCGCCTCGGGCGAGGACCCGCTGGGCCGCGATCGGACGCTCGAGCCAGAGCTCGAGGTTCTTCCACTGCTCGAACACCTTGCGGGCATCGACCCGGCCCCAGGCCTTGGCGGTCAGCTTCGTCGGGTCGAGGCGCGACTTCCCGCCCGCCAGTGTTTCGAGCTGCGCCGCCGCGCGCCCGAGGATCGCCCGCGCGGACGTGATCTCCTTGGCGTTCCGGTTGCCGGCGCCGACGTCGGCGACGACCTTGCGCACGGCCGCGTCGGCGATCTCGATCATCAGTGACGCCATCGCCGCCGGCTCGAACTCGAGCCCGGTCGAGTCGAGGTGGGTCAGGTAGCGCTCGCCGAACTTCCATGCTTCGGCGGCTCGGCCTTGGAGCACGCGGGTCCGGATCAGATCACGGGCGGCCACGATGTGGATGCTCGTGCCGAACAACGGCGTGCCTGCGTCCATCTCGTGCACGAGGCTCTCGGCCTTGGCGAGCCGGTCCCCGGCATCGATGAGGTTGGCCTCGGCGCTCCGGTCTCGCTGTGCGAGCAGCTGCTCGGAGAAGCGCAGCAGGGCATGGCCCGCGACATACCAGACCTCGGGGTCCTTGGGCCGCTTCTCCAGCAACGGCTCGACGAGATCGAGCGCTGCCTCGGGTTTGCTGGCTTCGATTCGCTTCCAGGCTTGGACCAGCGTGTCGTCGTCGCAGGCCGGCGGTTCGAACACCGGAAGCGGGCCCACGGTAGCGAACACGTACTGCCCGTGCGGAGCGTAGTAGCCCTTCTTGTCGCCATGCTCGGACTCGAGCTTGCGAAGGATGTCGCGAACGTCCCGGCGGTTCGACGGACTCCAGTAGTCGAGGGCCTGCTTGTAGTAGTGAATCGCCTGCTTCGGTTGCTGGAGCTCGTCAGCGTAGAGCTTGCCGAGGTTTTGATAGGCATCGCCGACGGCCTCTTCGAGCGATTCGCGCCTCGACCTCGTCGCCTCGTCCTCTTCGTCCGCCTTCGGGCCGAGATCCGCGAGCTGCCCCTTGCCGATCTCGATCGCGCGATTGAACAGCGCCTCGGCCCGCTTCGCATCGCGGTGCAGGTGATAGACGAGCATCAGACCGCAGTCGTTGGCGGTGCGAGCATCGTCCGGCGCGTACTTGACCGCCTGCTCGTACGCGGCGTAGCTCTCTTCCCAGAGCTTCTTCGCGGCGGCCGCGTCGCTGCGCGCGACACGGGCACCGAGGTCACGGCAGGCGAGGCCGAGGTTGTTCCAGGCCCATCCCCAGTCCGCGTGGCGGGCCGTGATCTTGCGCCAGTAGCGCCGACCCTCCTCGAGCCGCGATTGGCCGAAGCGCGTCCCGAGCGCGTGGACACAGTTGGCATACGAACGGCGAGAGCCGTCGACGTAGCGATCCGCGCCCTGCTCGGTGCGCGCAGTGATGTCGGGCGTGATGGCGTATGCCTCGTCGAGGCGTTGCTCGGCGCCCTTCTCGTCGCCGTCGTCGAGCGCCATCGCGGCCTCGGAGACCTTGCACAGCGCCTGCTGGATCGCTGCGTCCTTCGCGAACTCGGGCTTCAGAGCCTTCGACTCGGCGAGGTCCGCGATCGCGGCTTCGTAGCTTCGTTCCGCGCCCGGGCGATCTCCCTTCTGCCGCTTCTCCTGGGCGACGTAGAGCCGAGCGATGCCCTGTGACCACTTGATCTCCGCTGACCTCGGGAACTCGCGGGCCAGACGACTGTAGAACCCGGCCAGCTCGAGCCGCATGTTGTTGCCCAGGTAGAGCTCGCGAAGACGGCTGTGCAGCGTGAAGTCGGCCGGCAGTGCACGGATCCCGTCCTCGACGATCGCGATCGCGTCGCCGGGCCGGCCCATCCAGTCGTGGACGAACGAGGCCTGCAGGTACGCGTCCATCGAGCGCGGGTCGTTCTTCAGCACGAGCGCGAAGTCGACGAGCGCGGATTGGGCCTTTGCGGTGGTCGCGTCGGCGGGCTCGACGCCGGCCTCGCGCTCGGGCCGGCGCATGTCGATCAACTGGCGCAGCTCGGCCTTGCCGCGCAGCAACAACACCGGCAGGCGTTCCTTGATGGGAAGGTCGAGAGCCTCGAGCCGTGCGAGTGTCTGATTCGCCGCGTCGAGCGCATCGGCCCATTTGCCCTGCGCCTGATAGACCTCGGCCAGCAGCTGCCCCGGACGGGCGTCTTTCGTGAGCCGGCGGAACGCGTCACGAAGGCTGTCTTCGGCATCGGCGAAGCACCCCTCGGTCATCGTCGCCGACCGGTCGCCCTCGCGCAGCCCGGCCTGGGCGAGCGCGTAGTTCGCTTCGCCCGCGACGAGCATCAGCTCGCCGGCGAGCTGATCCGGAAGATCCCCGTGCGTCGCCCAGATCTTGTCGAGCTGGTTCAGCGCACCCTCCGGGTCGCCGTCGATGTTGAGCTTTCTGGCTTCGAGCAGCACGTCGCGCGCGCGCGCGATCTCGGGCGTGTCGCCGGATTGGACACCGGCGTCCGTCGGGCTGCTGGCACACGAGACGGCGAACAGGCAGAGCGCGAGCGGCAGGAACCGGCAAAGCCTGAGCCTCGCCGACATCACGGGGTCGGTGTGGTGCAAGAATCGTCTCTTTCAGTCTGCGACGAGGCCGACGAGAAGTACAGCGGAGCAATTCTGCGGTCCGCGGCTCTGTCTGGCAAGACCGCAGCACCTCAAGCCCGGACCCGGCGAGCGCCGATCAGTGCCCTGGATTCCCCCATCCCGAGGCTGCTTCCCGAGCAATGACCGACCCGTCCGAGCGAACCGCCGAAGTCCGGCTTCCGAGTTGTTTCGATAGCGATGCGGCCCCCGAGCTCGTCGCGTCGCTCAACGCGGCCGTCCGCGCCGGCAACGAAGAGGTCGCCCTCGACCTGCGCGCGGTCGAACGCTTCGACAGTGCCGGAATGGCCGTGATCCTCGACACGCTCAAGCAGGCGCGCGCGAACGGAGTCAAGGTTCGCCTGCTCGGGCTGTCGGACGCGCTCTACGACTTCTTCACGCTGGTGTCGATCGACCGGTTGTTGCGTCCTGGCGAGACGACAAGACGACCCGGGTTCGTCGAGCGCGTCGGCGCGACGTTCGTACCGATGATCGACGCGTTCGCGCGCGGGTTGCGCATGCTCGGCTTCGCGCTCTGGTCGTTCGTCGTGGCCCCGTTCCGCGGCGAGAAGGTCCGCGCCGAGATGGCGGTCGACGAGATGTATCTCGCGGGCAACGGCGGGATCTCCGTCATCACGATGATCGGGTTCCTGCTCGGCATGATCCTCGCGATGCAGGCCTGGGTTCAGCTCAGGTTGTTCGGCGCCGAGATCTTCATCGCCGACATGGTCGCGGTGTCGGTCACGCGCGAGATCGGCCCGTTGATGACCGCGATCCTGATGGCGGCCCGTTCCGGCTCGTCGATCGCCGCGAAGCTGGGCACGATGGTGATCAACGAGGAGGTCGACGCGCTGCGCCAGATGGGCATCCATCCGGTCAGGTATCTCGTGTCGCCGAAAGTGCTCGCGCTCGCGGCCGTGACACCGTGCCTGACCGTGTTGTTCTGCGCGATCGCGATCATCGGCGGGATGTTGTTCGGAGTCCTCGTCGCCGGCATCGAGTGGGGGGCCTATATCGAGCAGACGCACAAGGCGCTCAAGCTCGCCGACCTGTTCTCGGGGCTCGTCAAGTCGGCTACGTTCGGCGTCGTCGTCGCGCTCGTCGGGTGCACGCTCGGACTCGGAGTCCGCGGCGGGTCCGAGGGGGTCGGGCTTGCGACGACCAGGGCCGTCGTTGCCTCGATCTTCCTGATCATCTGTGTCGATGCGGTGTTCGTGTTGCTGTTGAGGGTCGGGGCATGATCTTCCGCCGTCGCGAGATCGACCTGCCGCCCGAGCTGCTCGAGCGCAAGCGCGTCACCGACGACGTGTTGCGCGCGGTGTTCATCACGACGCGGTTCGACAACCGCACGATCTTGAACGGCGTCGACGTCGAGGTCAGGCGCGGGGACGTGTTCGTGATCCTCGGCCCGTCGGGATGCGGCAAAACGACGTTGCTGCGCCACCTGTCGGGCATGATGCAGCCGAGCATCGGTTCGGTGTTCATGGACGGGAAGGACATCTATCGGCTCGAGCGCGAGGAGCTCGACCTGCTGCGCCGGCGCATGGGGTTCAGCTTCCAGAGCGGGGCGCTGTTCAACAGCATGACCGTGCTCGAGAACGTGTGTCTGCCGCTCTTCGAGTTCTCCGATCTGCCCGAGCGATTGATCGTCGAGATCGGTCGGATGAAGCTCGACATGGTCGGTCTGCTGCACGCCGCCGACCTGCAGCCTTCGGACATCTCCGGCGGCATGAAGAAGCGCGCCGCCGTCGCCCGGGCGATCGCGCTCGACCCCGACCTGATCTTCTTCGACGAGCCGTCGGCCGGTCTCGACCCGATCACGTCGGCCGAGCTCGACAACCTGATCCTCAAGCTCAACAAGGTGTTCGGGATCACGATGGTCGTCGTCACGCACGAGATCCCGAGCGCGTTCGCGATCGCCGACCGGATGATCCTGATGCTCGGTGGCAACGTGATCGCGACCGGATCGCCCGAGGAGATCCGCGAATCGAACGATCCACGGGTGACCGACTTCATCGGCCGCAAGCTCGAGAGCGACGCCGAACGACGGGCCGACATCGACGCATTCCTCGTACCCGAGAGCGAGATCACTCCCACCTGAGAGACGCAATGCACGATCGCGCACGCAGAATCAAAGTCGGGCTGTTCGTCATCGCGTGCAGCCTGTTGTTCGTCGCCCTGATGGCGCTGTCGATCGGCTCGACGCTGTGGAAGCGAACGACCACGTACCGGATTCACTACCATGAGACGATCAAGGGCATGGTCGTCGGCTCGGCGGTCAACTTCCAGGGCGTGACGATCGGAGCCGTCTCCGACATGCGATTCTTCGAGGGCGTGACCGAAGTCGTCGTCGAAGTCGATCCGCGCAAGGCTCCGATCCAGGCCGCCACCCGCGCGAGCCTCGACAGGGCGTGGGTCACGGGGCAGGTAACCGTCGAGCTGTCGGGCTGGGAACGCGGTGCGCCGATCCTGCCCGAGAACGCGATCATTCGCTCGGACCTGTCGCTGGCCGCGCGCGTCGTCAAGACGCTGCCCGAGACACTCGGACCGCTCGTCGAGATGCTCGAGGAATACAAGGGCGTCGGCACCAAGCTCAACGAGATGCTGCGGCCGGAGCTGTCAGCTTCGCTCCTCGACGTGCTCGACGGCTCGAAGCGCGTGCTCGCGCGCGTCGATCGCGAGATGCTGCCGCGGGTCGAGAAGCTCGTCGACGAGCTCGGCTCGTTGACGCCGGGTGTCCGCCAGAACCTGACGCAGCTCGCGAAGCTGACCGAGCGTCTCCAGCAGGTCGCCGGGGATCCCAAGGTCGACGCGCTGCTGACCGAGAGCCACGAGCTGGCGAAGGGGCTTTCGCGGACAGCCGCGAGCTTTTCGCGCGTCGGTGACGAGATGACGCACATCCTGCGCGGCAACTCGCGCGATCTCGGCAATGCGCTCGCCCAGTTCGCCGAAGCGTTCAAGGAGGTGCAGGGGGTCATGCGGATCCTTCAGGCCTCGCCGAGCGCGTTGGTGTTCGGCAACGAGAGGCCCGAACGTCGGCTCCCGGCCACGTCCGGGCACGACACATCGCGTATGCCGCCGGTTCGTGATGCAGCCGCTGGAGGCAAGCAATGAAGTTCGCGTGGGTGGTTCCGCCGGTCATCGTGGTGCTCGCGGCCTGCGGGTCGGTCGACGTTCCCGAGCACCACTTCTACCGGCTCAGCGCGTGCGCGATCCCGGGGGCCGCCGGTGCGAAGGACAAGATCGTTCGCGTCGAGGACTTCGATCTGGCGCCGCATCTGGGCGGCGACAACGTGCTCGCGGTCGTCGGTCCGAACCGCGTCGAGCCGCTGCGCTATCACCGTTGGTCGGCGCCGCTCGCCAAGCTCGTGACCGAGGTCGTCCGCGAGAGCCTCGACGAATCCGGCCGATATCAGGCTGTCGTCGGATTGCGCGATCGGGTGCAGGCGGATTGGGCCGTGTCGGGCCGGGTCCTGCAGTTCGAACAGTCGATCGAGACCCGCGGCTGGGTCGGCGTCGTGCGATTGGCGGTCTCCGTGCGGGACGAACGCAGCGGCGACCTGATCTGGCGCGGATGCCTCTCCGGCCGCGTCGCCGCCAAGCGCAGCGAGCCTGCCGACGGCGTCCGTGCGCTCGACCGGGCATTGGCATCGGCGCTCTCGCGGTTTCCCGCCATCGAGGCCGGCGATCCCGCGATCGGCCGGCCGGGTCGCTGAATCTCGGCGAGGCGTGACGTCCGCGTTCGAGCGCGAGCGACGCGCGGGGTAGACTACGGTGAAGCGATTTCCCCGTAGCCAGGGGAAAGGCTGGGCGCTAAGTGACGTCAGAGAAGTCCCCCTTTTCGGTCCTGGCACATGCATCACCGTCGACTCCGGCCCGCGGCAGGCTTGCTGCTCGGGGCCGTAACCTGCTTTCTTGCACTAGGTTCCTGCGACAATATCGGTCGAATCTTCGACCCGGGCGGAGGTTCCGGTGGCGGGCGTGGCTCCAATCCGGCGACCCAGATCCAGACACCGCCCGACGGCGCGATCGTGATCGCCAACCGGCCGAAGGTCCTCGCCGCGTTTCCCGACGGCGGCAACTGGCCGGTTACGACGCCGATCGTCGTGCTGTTCAACGAGGCGATGAACCTGGACAGCATTCGTGACTCGAGCACAACGACTCCGCAGCACCTGTTTGCACGTGTCAAAGCCCAGGGTACGACCACAGAGGACCCACCGCCGATCGATGGCTCCTATGACCTCTTGCTGGGCGGCCGGCTGCTGATCTTCCGCCCGCAGCAACCGTTCCAGCCCGGAGCAACGATCGAGATCTTCGCCGGCAACGCGGTCCGCGACATCGATCGAGCAACGTTGAGCACGACCGGTGTGCTCGCCGAATTCGCGGTCGATCCTGCCGCGACGGTGCCACAGGTCGTCGCGTCGTTCCCGCGCGACAGGGAGAATTCCGTCGAGCGGCAGACGGGCATCTACACGGTGTTCTCGCTGCCGATCGACTCGGGCACGGCCAACGAGTCCAGCCTGTTCGTGCGCAAGCGCGGTGATACATCGTCCGTCTCCGGGAAGCTCACGAACCCGCTCAAGGTCGGTCCGGCGGAGGATCCGCGGATCTTCCTGCTGACTCCCGATGCGCCGCTCGAAGCTTCGACGGGCTACGAGCTCGTCTATACCGAGGACATCACTGCGAACGACATCAAGCTCGACACGGGCACGAGAAAGCCGACGTTCACGACGAGCGAGCCGCTGCGGATCAAGAGCGTCAAGGTGCAGCCGGTGACCGTCGGGACGACGACATTCGAGAACAAGATCAACATCGCGAACCTGTCCAACGTCCTGCTCGACGTCGATCTCGATGTCGGCAGCAAGATCGGGGACCGGATCCTCGTCCGGATCTACGGAGTCGATCCGAAGACGTCGCCCACCGACGTGCTCAAGTTCGTCGAGTTCGAGGGATCGGTCACCGCCGACGGCGAGCGGACCGAGACGCTGTCGCTGGGTGCCGTGCTCGGGCAGATGGGCAGCACGGCGGTCAAGGACGGAGAGCTGACGATCGCCGCGCGGGTCAGTCGCGGGAGTCAGTTGACGGGCTTCGTCAGCGGAACCGACGCGCTGCTCGACACGGTCCGTCCGACGTTCGAGCACATCGGCCCGCCGACCGCGGCGACCGGGACCAACGTGTTCCTGACCGACCTCAACGCTGCGACACTCCTGGGCAAGGCCAGCGAGGAGCTCGGGGCCGTCGAGCTCGGTGTGCTCGGCAACACCTACGGGCTGTTCGCTTCGGGATCCGAGGGCGAGTTCCAGTCGCTCGGCTTCTTCCTCAACCGTCAGGTCGCCGACGTGCCGTTCACGCTCAACATCGCGGACCGGGCCGGCAACCTCGCGTCCGGTGCGATCAACGGTGTGATTCGCCAGCGCGGCTTCGTCACGGGCTCGGTCAGTGGGGGAACGCTCACGGTCGTCGCCTACGACGACGCGACGCTGGAGTCGGTGTCGGGAGTCGACGTGCTCGTCGAGCCGGGCTTCCCCAAGTCGAACGCGGCCGGGCGGGTCACGGCGAAGACCGATGCGAACGGTATCGCGACGTTCACGGGGCTGACCCAACCGAAGTACAGCATCACGCTGATCAAGTCGGGATACCACGTGTTCAGCTTGCTCAACACGGCGGCCGGGACCGTGTCCCTGCCGATGCGGCCGGAGACCGACGCGACGGCAACCGCAGCGGGCCAGATCGACTTCACTGCGCTGCCGAATTTCACGGCCGAGGTCGGAGTCAACCTGCTGCCCGATGCGGCCGACGACTTCCGCACGGCGACCGACAAGTCGACGCCGACCGTGCTCCAGAACACGGTGGTGCGCCCGAATCGCCCGCTCGTGATTAGCGGCTACGCCAACGTGTACCCCGCGACGGCCAAGCCGGCGTTCCTGCTCAGCGGCCACTCGCTCCGGAAGACGAGCTCGACCGCGACCGTCTATCCAGCACCGCCCGCGGTCGTCGGCCCCGGCGGCAGCTACGTGATCAGCCAGAAGCTAGGCTCTCCCGCCCCGGTCAACATGCTCGCGCCGGTGAGCTTCGACCTGTCGACCGCCGGTGGCCTCGACACCTTGACGCTGACCGGCGGCAAGCCGGAGATTCACTTCCTCGCGAGCCTGGGAGGCTTTGCCGGGATGAGCTTGATGGGAGTCGGGTTCGCGACCGGTTCGGGCTCGTCGTTCTCGGGTGACGGGACCTACGATCTCGGAACGATCACCGGTCTGACCCCGCTCGGGCCGATCCTGTGGATGTCGATGCAGGCCGAAGACGGCGACGGCAATATCGCGCGAAGCCGGGCCCTGGTAGCGGACCCGAACCTCCCGGTCGGCGTGGTCCTGGCCCCGGTCCCCGGCATCCCGACGGTTGCCCAGCCCTCCGGGACGTTTACGGACAGCCCCGAGATCACGTTCGAGGACCGGCTCGTCGCGGGCTCGGTCGCGTCGTCGCTCGCGATTCGCGAGATCAAGGCCGTCGACGCCCAGAAGCGCGAGTGGGTCGCCGTCTACGTCGACGAGGACGGCGCCGTGACGGCGGCCAAGGTCCAGCTCCCGGTCCTGTCCGGGTCGGGTCTGACCGGCCTCGCAGCCGGTGGCTGGGCCGTATCGATCGACGACGCTCTGCTGATCGCCCCGGGACTGAGCGCGAGCGAGTTCAACCTCGAAGACATTCGGCGCCTCGAGCTGAGCTTCGCGCGCGCGAAACCGGAGACGTATACGGTGCAATAGCGGGGCCCGGGCCCTATCCTTGGGCCACACAACAGGAGCTCCGTATGCACAAGCAGCCAGCACAGCCGCGGGGGGACGGACGTCGGCGATCGCTCCTGGCGGGACTGCCCCTTGCTCTGATCGTTCTCGCGTTCGCTTCGTTCACATCGTGCCGGCTCGCGCGGCCGCGCGGCTACGAGGTCCGGCTCGACGACGCGGCGGGTCGCGGGGCCAAGATCGACGATGTCGTCGTATGGCCCGTCTCGGCTCCACCCGAGCTGCTCGATCCGGCCGCGGCCGAGGCGCTGACCGGGTATTTCCGGCAGTATCTGATCCAGAAGCAGTACTCGGTGCTGAGCGGTGACTATGTGCGTGGCAGTGCGAGTGGTGGCCCGGCCGAGGCCGCAGCCCGCACCGCGATCGGAAAGCTCGACGCCGACGCGGCCCTGGTCGTCACGATTCGCGATTGGGACGAGCGCGGGTTCGATACGGTTGGAAGTCTGGCGGTAGCGATCGACTTCAAGCTCGTCGGCAAGACCGGAGACCTGTGGTCGGGCACGATGAAGGGCCTCGAGGACGTGATCCGGTCGAGCGATTCGCCGAGGAATCTCGCCGAGCGTCGCGATCTCGCGCTGCGACGGATCGCAGCTCGACTCGTTGCCCGGCTTCCGGGCCACGTGCTGCGGCGTTAGCGGAGCGGGGGGGGGCACCCCCCGGCTCCGCCCCGGCTCCGGCTCCGGCTCCGGCTCCGGGCTCCGGCCCCGGGCTCCGGCCCCGCCCCCGACTCTGGCTCCGGCCCGTGCTCGCGTTTGCAAACGGCGGCCATGCCCATTGGACGAGCACGAGCCGCGCAGGGGCAGCGGCAAGCATGGGAACGGGCCGACAGCATGATCCCAGCGATTCACTCGAGATCTCGGCGGGGTGGGATCCGGAGCCGGAGCCGGAGCCGGGGTGGGGGCGGGGCCGGAGCCGGAGCGGAGCCGGAGCCGGGGTGGGATCCGGAGCCGGGAGCGGAGCCGGAGCCGGAGCCGGAGCCGGGGTGGGGCGCAACCCAAGTTCCTGCCTGGGTTTCGGCTTGCAACGGGGTCGGGGAATCGTAACAATCCCCGGCTTCGATTCTGGCTCACCCCACGAGTCCCCCGCCTCGCACGCTCTCGCCGGCGCCATTTCGCCGCCGGTCGGGAAATCCCGTTCAAGGCCGTTCCGCCGGGGTGACGAAGGTCAACGTCGAGGTCCGACCCCTGGTCGGGCCCATTGGTCAACTCGCGGCCTCTCCCCGTTCTCCGACGCCGGAGGCCACGTCCCTGGATGCGGAGCCCTATCTCGGCACCAGCGGATCGAGCAGAAGAAAGGAAGCATAGGGCAGATGGCACTCACCGCCGAGCAGCGACAGAAGATCGTCGAGGAATACAAGACTCATGACAAGGACTCGGGCAGCGCGCAGGTTCAGATCGCGCTGTTGACCGAGGACATCCGGGCGCTCACCGAGCACCTGAAAAAGCACAAGAAGGACTTTCACACCCGTCGGGGCCTGATGAAACGGGTCGGCCGGCGGAACCGTCTGCTTCGCTACTTGCGCGGGAAGAACCCGCCCGAGTATGTGAAGCTCGTGGAGCAACTCGGGCTGCGCCGCTAGCAGTCCGGACCACAGGACCTGGTCGGAAAGGCACGCGTCCAGCTCGGGTGTACCGGGCCGCGGGGCCATCCAGGTCGACAACTCGAGCTCGCAACCGCCGCGCGCGGTTCGAGTCGGATCCACGCCGTTCGCGCAGCCGAATCCGTCGGCCGCGTGCGGACCGTGATCCGCGACGAGCTCGATGGGCAGGCCGCGCCTGTCCGGTGGCAGTGCACGCGCGCTGTCGCGAAGCGGCAAAGAGGCTACGAAGCGTAGAGGAAAAGAGAACAACACACATGGAACACGTGAAGATCGAACGTGTGATCGCCGGCCGCAAGCTCGTGCTCGAGACCGGCAAGTGGGCCAAACAGGCCAGCGGCGCGGTCGTCGCCACCTACGGCGGAACGACTGTCATCGCCACCGCGCAGAACGGCGGAATCCGAGAGGGACTCGATTTCTTCCCCCTGACCGTCGACTACCGCGAGAAGACCTATGCCGCCGGCAAGTTCCCGGGTGGGTTCTTCAAGCGCGAGGCGCGGCCCACGACGAAGGAGATCCTGACCTGCCGGATGATCGATCGGCCGATCCGCCCGCTGTTTCCCGACGGCTACAAGGAAGACTGCCAGGTCATGGCCACGGTGCTCGTCTTCGATGGCGAGAACGACCCGGACATCGTCGCGATGATCGCGGCATTCGCGGCCTTGAAGATCAGCTCGATCCCGTTCGAGGTGAGCCTCGGCGCGGCGCGAGTCGGCTACATCGATGACCAGATCGTGATCAACCCGTCCGTCCAGGACCGCAACGTGTCGCGGCTCAACATGACGGTGGCCGCGACCAAGGACGCGGTCGCCATGGTCGAGGCCGGGGCCAGGGAAGTGTCCGAAGACGTCGTGCTCGACGCGCTCGATGCCGCGCAGGCGACTTGCGCGGACATCGCCGAGCTGATCAACGAGCTGCACAAGAAGGCCGGCAAACCCAAGGAGGAGTTCGTTCCGCCCGAGAAGGACGAGAAGCTCGACAAGGAGGTCCGCAGGAAGTACGCGAAGAAGCTCAAGGCCGCACTCGCGATCGCCGGCGGCAAGCATGAGCGAGCGGAAGCCGTGTCGGTCGTGAGAGACGAGCTCGTCGAGTTCTACACCAAGAAGTTCGAGAAGCTCGACGCGGACGAGCAGAAGCTCCGGATCAAGGCCGCGCGAGGGTTCTTCGCCGACGTCAAGGACGAGACCGAGCGCGCGATGATCCTGGCGGGCAAGCGCACCGACGGCCGCGGTCACACGGACATTCGTCCGATCAGCGTCGAGGTCGGTCCGCTCGCGCGGATTCACGGTTCTGCGATCTTCACCCGAGGCGAGACGCAGGCGCTCGTGACCGCGACGCTCGGGACGATCGACGACGAGCAGATCGTCGACGGGCTCGAAGACGAAGTGCGCAAGAAGTTCATGCTGCACTACAACTTCCCGCCGTTCAGCGTCGGCGAGTGCCGTCCGATTCGCGGCCCGGGACGCCGCGAGATCGGCCACGGTGCGTTGGCCGAGCGCGCCGTGGAACCGATCCTCCCGACGCCGGAGCAGTTCCCGTACACGATCCGTCTCGTCTCGGAGATCCTCGAGTCCAACGGTTCGAGCTCGATGGCTTCGGTGTGCGGCTCGTGCCTCGCCCTGATGGACGCCGGTGTGCCGATCCGGCAGCCTGTCGCCGGCATCGCGATGGGACTCGTCAAGGAGGCCAAGAAGACCGCGATCCTGTCCGACATCCTCGGTTCGGAGGACCACTGCGGCGACATGGACTTCAAGGTCGCCGGCACGCAGTTCGGAATCACGGCGTTGCAGATGGACATCAAGTGCTCGGGCCTGACCCGCAGCCTGATGAAGAAAGCGCTCGAGCAGGCGCGCAAGGGCCGCCTGCATATCTTGAAGGAGATGCTCAAGGGCCTGAAGCGTCCGCGTCGCGAGCTGTCGCGCTATGCGCCGCGGCTCGAGCGCCTGTCGATCAACCCCGAGAAGATCGGCATCGTGATCGGTCCCGGCGGCAAGCACATCCGCGCGTTGCAGGAAGAGACCAGCACCAAGATCAACGTCGACGACGAGGGCACGGTCGTCATCGCAGGACTCAACGCAGACAAGGTCAAGGAGGCCGTCGACCGGATCTCGGCGATGACCGCAGAGGTCGAGGTCGGTGCGACGTACAAAGGGCGCGTCGTCGCGATCAAGGAGTTCGGCGCGTTCGTCGAGATCCTGCCGGGTCAGGAAGGCCTGTTGCACGTCTCCGAGATCACGGACGACTTCGTGCGCTCGGTTACCGACGTGCTGAACATCGGCGACGAGGTCGAAGTGCGTGTCATCCACGTCGACGACCTCGGCAAGATCAAGCTGTCGTCGCGCCCGGCCGACAGCCGTGAGCGCGGGCATCGCGAGGATCGTGAGCGTCGCGACGGCCGGCGCGACGGTCGCTCGCGCGACCGCAGTCGCGACGATGGGCCACGTCGGGGTCGGCGTCCGCGAGAGGATGACGACGCCTCGCGGTCGCGCAGGCGCAGTCGCGACGACGAGGACGACGAGCGGCGCCCACACCGGCGTTCGCGCGATGACGACGACGAGCGCGCACCACGTGCCCGGCGCCGCCCGCGCGACGAGGAGGGAGACCGCGAGCCGCGTGCACGCCGGCGCTCCCGAGACGACGACGAAGATCGCGAACCGCGGTCCCGTCGCCGTTCCCGCGACGACGAGGATGCCACACGCTCACGCCGGCGCGGACGGGACGACGGTGACGAGCCGCGTGCGCGTCGCCGCCCGCGTGACGACGACGAAGAGGCGCCTGGCCGCCAGGGGGCTGCCCGCGGAAGCGCGTCGGACGAAGACGAACCGCCGGTCGAGAGTGAGGCGTTATCCGACAACGAGGCCGAGCTCGATGCCGGCAGTGACGCCGAAGTCGCCGAAGTCGAAGCAAGCGAACGGCCCAGTCGGCC
>Ga0055451_10000280_pt1 | contig 20030 bp, 18 predicted proteins | sample China_Galinas_PW_3_FD_57745 | JGI IMG/M metagenome (GOLD analysis project Ga0055451, IMG submission 57745) | Wetland microbial communities from San Francisco Bay, California, USA, that impact long-term carbon sequestration - China_Galinas_PWB_D2 | ecosystem: Environmental > Aquatic > Marine >... | reverse complement strand
TCGCGCTCAATTCTGATCCTCACACGCTAAAAGCGGTTGCGGATCAAGTGCGCGCGGATAACAGAATAAATGTACCTTATAAATTTTTGTAAACTTAATTTATTCGCGCTTATAGTGTATCCCGCAGCCATGTATACAATACCTCACAAATTATTGAGTACATTGTGCATAATCAATACAGAAATTTAGCTAGTAGTTAAGGCGAGAGGTAACCTTTTAAGCGCATAAAAGGGATTTAAAAAGGGAAGCCCTTTTATGCCCTTGTATCAAATATATTGGGCACGCAATATATTTGCCCCGCGCGGGGGAGCGCAAAACTTTAAAATAAAAAGAAAGCAGGATGAAAAAATGATTTAGCCTTCTGCAAGAATCACTTGATAATATATTGTTGACACAATATATGAAAAATCCCCACTTCCATTCTCAAACAAAAGTGGGGGAATACTAAACTAAAGAAATCGAATGATTATTCACCGATAAAATTGTGAAGTGTATTATGCGCATTCATTAATTGTTGTGCAATATTACTCAAGCTTGCAATATCTTTTTGCATACCTATAGATGCATATATAGCATCTTCTTCATGTGAATCATAGGTATCATCATGTCCGGTTATTTCTGTAATACCACACTCATGTACCAATTTTTCTGCTTCATTTAATTTTTGGATTGTTTGTAGATGTTTGATGATGTTCATATTAAGTGTAGCAAGTTGGGTAGGTACAGCTTGCATAGCAGTGCTTTGTAATTTAATAGATTCTTCTGCTATGGTACGAGCAAGTGCATAACGTGTTTCTTGTTTTTTGTTTTTGAATGCTGCTAGAGCTGTGGTGTTTATATCCGGCGATACATATTTATATTCGAGAATATGTAATGTTTCATATAAGTTTTGTAAATCTTCTAACATGCTGCGTTTTGCAAGATATTCAATTGCAGTATTCACACGTTCTTTTTGCGCTTCTGAGGTAAAATCTAAGCTGCCTTGCTTTATCTCTTTTGCAATATTGTGGTGTGTGCCACGAACATAATCACTTAATCGAGTGAAAAAGCTCAGCTGGTTTGATTGCGTACTTTTTGCTAGTTTGTCTGCTGCTTCAGTTAACATTACCGATTGACTCAAGTCTTGTTGTGCTTGTGCTGATGCATCTTTTTTGAGAACTATTTTTTTGTATAGTTGCTTTCTGAGTCCAGCATCTTTTTGCGCAAGTTGTGCATCAAGATTACGTAATGCTTGCAATGTTTTTTCGGTAATTTCTTCCGGTATTCCTGGTATGTATTGTGCAAGATCAGCCATCAGGTTTTTATGTTTAGCAGATGGTCTTGCATATATGGTCATTGCATGAGCTCTATCTTGTCTTTTTCGTATCGTATCAGCTGAGATTACTGCACAATTGCGCTTTATAAGATTATATTCGTGATTTTTTACTTCTATAAGTAATGCAGTTTGTACATCATCTTTACAGCATTGATCGCCATATATATTGAAATATGCATCTACGCCATTATTAAGTAAAAAATATATACGTTTTTGTTGTCTTTGCTCTCTTTTTGACATGCTGTATGTATGTGGCGCATACGCAAGTAATAAAGATATGCTCAATGCCGGTAGTAATATTTTGGTATACATAAAAACTCCTCTTATTTAATACGTACTGTTATTACATATAGTTATTGTTTAGTTGGTTCGTCAAGTTCTTTTAATAATGTAGCCAATTGTTGCATAGTGTTGAGTATAGGTGTTAATTTTTGGTCGGTATTATCTTGCATTGCAACCGAGTGAGCCGGTGTAGCTGCAAGTATTGTAAGACCTTCATGTGTTTGCTGAATGCGTCCAGTATGTGCATCAGTTTTTACTTTAAGATTTTCTAAAGATTTTTGTAGTATTGCTGTGTACTGTGTAATTGTGCGGGCCAAAAGCGCAAGTTCTTCAATTTGCTTATCTTTAAAATAAGTTGCCATACTAGAATCAACAAGATAATTATGCTTGGTGTATAGTGTGCATAGTGCAACTAGCGCAGCTAGATTATTTGATTTTTTGTGATGTTGTATCATGTGTAGCAGTAGCTTGTTACCACCGGGTAGTTGATAGTTATACTCAGTAGCAAGCATACATAATGTTTCTAATATTTCCGGTACATGATATGCATTGTTAAATAGCGCCGCAAGGGTATCATAATCCAAGCGATGCCCAAGTTTATGATATGCACGGAATATGTTGGTTAAACCTTCAACTTCTTTATAGCACGCACATTCTTTAAGGGCAGATTTTACACGAGTTTTTTGTGCACGCGAATTTAAGTCGATTGTTTCATCTTCTATTGCTTGTTGTACCGTGCTACGTACACCATACCACCATTCGCCCATACGTATTGCCCATTTTGTATTTGTAGGCGATGATTGTTGAGTGGGTGATGATTGTAACTGTTCAGAAAATTGTACCGATTGAGCTAAATCCAGAACTGCTTGTTGTTGCTCAGCAGTAATTTTCTCAAGCTGTATATTATTTACCTCAGTTTCATATGTAGTAGGTAATAATGTAAGTTTTCCGCTTTTAATTTCTTGTTTAATGATTGTTAAGACATTTGAGATGTGCTTATCTTTTGTTGCAACTTTTTTTAATTGTTGGTTGCCAAGTGCGGCAACTAGTGCGATAGGTTTGTTTGATGCACAGGTGTGTGCTGCAATATAGTTTGTTTTTTTTAATGATTTGCGGTTTGGGTTTTCCCAATAATTAATAAGTAAACGTTCTTTTGACGGTGGTTTTGGCATATCGCGATCTGCCCACCAATTACTCATAAGTTGATCTGAAACTTTGTCATATGCACTTTTCCAACATTCGGAGGCATGCTGAGTAATATCTTTTTCTTTAAGTTCAGGCAATACATGGTTATTCATGTATGCTTCTTTGCCATAGTAATTTAGATATCTTTTAAGTTGTTGTGACGAATTCATACCTGAGGTGTGAGAAATATAACCTACAAGTAGAGAGAAGGTGAATGCCGGAAGTAGTGATTTTGTGCTCATAATGTACTCCTTTTTTGAAAAGATTTATTATCTTATTTTTCACACAAACAATTTCATCCTATATAATTTTATAAAAAAATAAAATGGTTATATTTTTTCTTTGTCATGTAATAACGATGCATTAAAATTGCTCACCATCTTGAGAATCAAGATTAAGTCTTTGTTGATTGTTATTATCATGTTCTTCTCTGTTTGAAGATGCTAATTTCTCTTGAGTCTTCGGTGATTCAGAAGAGCTACTACCTTGAGTCTCCGGTGATTTAGGAGAGCTACTACTTTGATCTAGTTGCTGTTTTTGTTGTTCAACCATTTTAGCCAAAAAATCTAGGCGAGTTTGTTTGGGTACCGTACCAAGGTATTGTTCGACGAGCGCAAGAGATTGAGAAACTTCTAATATCTCTTCTTGTACACGCAGTGCTTGTTTGAGTGCTTTTTGTTTTTCCTGGCTTTGTTGTTTTATTCGATAGAGAAGTGCGTTTACATCAGCAAATTCTGTTTCTGTTTCTATCATTTTTTTATCATGTTCTTTTAATGCTTTCATGGCGAGTATAAGATGAAGATCCGGGATAATGGGGAGGTTAATTTCTACCATGCTTGTTAAATTTTTATGTGATTGTGTTTTACTTGCACTTACTAAGCATTGTATTAAGTAATATACACGTTCATATGATTGTTTTTCTATTCCTAGGATAAATGACTCGTCGCGCATCAATTCACCAACTTCATTTTGCTCCATTTTTTTCTGTAAACTTTCATATAATTCTTCATTTTTATTGTCAAGAACATAGCTATCCGGATCTAATCGTTTACTTAAATAATGAACTGCATTTTTTACTGTTTCCATAGTATGTATATATGTATGTGCAGTAATAAAAAAGAGAATAAAAAAAAGTTTTTTCATATGTGGTCCTTGTATTAACTTGTATTGATGTCTGGGGTAGTATAGCATGTGATGTACAAAATGGTACGGATAATTTTTTTATACCAATGGATTGTAAATTATGCATTTTATGGTACTATCGTTTTGATAAAAAGCAGTAAGCATAAACATACAAACCTCTTTTTAAAAGGACCCGGAATGAAGAAAGATTTTATTCGCCCATCTCAGATAACTTTGAGTGCATTAATTGTATCATTGGTGATCTTGCCAAGTTGCGGTGTGCTTGATTGGATTAAATCAACCTTTTCAACAAAAGAACCTGCACCATCAGCACAAGAAGAAACCCATCCTGCAGCAGAAGCCGGATTTATAGAAGGTCTCGAAGTGGTTAATGATGGAAGCCCAGCGGTGGTAACCATAGAAGGTAAAACAGTTGTAACAGAAAAAAGTTTAGAAAAAGCATTCCAACAATTATTACAAGAAGACCCACGTGTTGCGCAAATGATTCCATTAATGGGTGGAGAAGAAGTGCTTAAAGATCGTATTGTGCAAGCATTAGCTGAACAAAAATTAATGAAACGTTGGGCAATGGATGCAAATTTAGCACAAAATGCACAATTTCAGTCTGACCGCGAACGTATGATAGATCAAATCGATTATCTCTTGTTTGATAAATATTTTAAAACAAACTTTAAAGCATCAGTTTCCGATGCAGAAGTAAAAAGATTTTACGAAGAAAACAAAGACAAGATGCCTGAGTTGTTAGTATCTCGTGGTGGTGTACGTGCAAAAGGTATCAAGTTTGAAAGCCAAGAAAAGGCACAAGAATTCCTTGCAAAAGTGAATGCTGCTCAACAAGATTTAGACAAAGCTGCACAAGAAGCTGGGATTGCAAAAGATGTGCAAGATTTCCATGTAGTCAATAACCAAAGCGTAGGGTTAGCTCCAGCATTGCGCGATAAAATTATGGAGATCAAAAAATTCCCAAGTGTAGAAGTTGTTAAAGTGGATGACAAAGCATTCTGGGTAGTTAAAGCAATGTCAAAAGAAGAAACGGTATATCGCAAATATGATGAGATCAAAGATCAAATCCGAGGATATCTTGAAGGCCAAAAACAAGAGCAAATGGTAAGTCAAGAAAAAGATAAGCTGCGCAAAAAATATACCTTAAAAGTAGAAAAAACATTTGCACAACCAGGGGCTACAGAAGAAGAAAGCATAACTATAGAGCCTGCGCAAGAATCACGTAATAAAGCAGATGCGCAAGATCAAGGTTCTCCAGCACCGCATGCAACACAAGCAGCATAAATATTAAATTATCATCATGTATAGTAGATAATGAAAGGGGAATCATACTTCCCCTTTCATTATTATAAAGGAGACATCAATGAAAAAACGTTCACTACTTATCTTTATCAATTGTATATTGTTGTCACAATCCATGCATGCTACTCGTGTTTTAGTAGATACCATTAAAGCGGTTGTCTACACATTAGAAGGCACGGAACTTGTAACGCATTCAGATGTGCAGCGACCTTCTTTACAAGGGCAGTATAGACCATTAGATGCAATTATATTTGAATCATTGGTGTATCTTGATGCAGAAAAACACAAAGTAGTTCCTGATGATGATGCTGTTGATCGTTATTTGGCAACTATCATGGAAGAAAATAATTTGAATCAACAAGAACTCGAAGCAGTTTTTATGGAAGGTGGACGGTCTCTCAAAGATGGACGCGAAGAACTCAAACGGATGCAAACATTTAACACCATGATTGATTTTAAAATTCGTGGTAATTTGATTGTGCCACGCAAAGAAGTAGAAGCATATTATCATGAACACCCGGAGGTGATTCCTGCAGAATATACCTTGCGGCATGCGGTTATTCCTTTTGATGCCACCCTAGCACAGCAAGATCAAAAAGCGCAATTGGTAAGCGCCATTAAACAAGGTGCAATAGTGCCGGAATTTGGTCAGCCATTTACCATTGCAGCAAATGATATTGCAGAAGATAAACAATTTTTATTAAAACTTCATGAAGGGCAAATTTCTTTACCGCGTCCAGGCGAAGATGGTTTTGAAATTTATCGCTTAGTGAAAAAAACAGATACGCATGAGCGTTCATTAGATGATAGGTATCGTGAAATTGTACAAATTTTGATGCAGCCAAAATATATAGAAATGATGCAAGGGTACCAAAAGCAGTTATTTGATAATGCTTCAATAGTTTATTTTGCTTAAAGGAGCATATTATGATTATGCATGTATTACTTGCTATGCTGGCTTTTCAACCACCATATCTATTAAGTATGAAACGTTACCCGATCAAGCGCTATCCTGATGAGAGTTCTTCTCAAGTTTTTATAGCACAGCTAAAAGAAGAAGAAGATAGGAATGAATATTCACGTGGTAAAAGGTCAGTGCGTAATAGAAGTGTTACAAAACGAGAGCGACCTTGGGCAGAAGGCAATATTCCTGGTAAGCGAAAACGCACTATGCCGGACAATGAAGTTGATCCAAATTCTATATCAAAAGACTTATCATATAATCCCAATAAACGGTCACGTTCTTGGTCTTTAGAGGATGAGCAAACGGACCGCAAGCGACCATGTCTGCAAGAAAAAGAGTTTCAACCAAACAATCTACGTAAACGCAAAATAGAGCAAGCAATGCCAACTGAGAGGCCGCAACTTAAACGCAAGCGTACTAGATTTACATTAGATGATTCTACAAAAAGAAAAATACACTGGCTTATACCGGTACACAGCAAGCGGTTAAGGTTATGGAAGCAAAAACCTGTACCAAATGTTTGGGAAATAGTGGAAAATTTAAATAATGAAGATGACCAAATTCGTTATATGCGAGATGCAATTGCTCGTGGAGAAGATATTAATGCTTGCAAAAAAATTAAAACAAATCCAGAGCAAGCTATTTATGTGACCGCATTAAATCAACTCATTTATGCTGATAAAGTGAAGTTCATAGAGTTTTTATTACAAGCAGGTGCAGACGTTAATAAAGTGAGTCAGGTTGCTATTATTATGGGGATGCATACCATACGGATAGAGTCAGAGACGCCTTTAGATACGGCAGTGAAACTTGATAAAGAAAAAATAGCTAAGGTATTACTTACATACCACGCTAAAATTACTGAAAAAACAAAATCATATGCGCGTTGCTATGCATCACCGAAATTGCGTAGTTATGTTGTGCCGGATTAATTATGTTCACAATCCTGTTCTTGTTCATCGAGTAGCAGTAATGCTTTTTTAATCAGTGCATCTTTTTTATCTTTTAATTCTGTTTTAGTATCAAAGTATGCGCTAAGGAGTTCTGGTAGATCCATATTAACTTTGGTTGCGCCCAGACGGCGTTCTCTAGTGACTACTTTATGAATAGGAATTACACCCACTACATACATAGCATCAGCACATACACGTTGTATTTCTTTTAAGTCAACCGTGTCTTTGGTGTCATCAGGTATGTGGTATAAAATTTTGAGTATAGCATCTTTAATTACATAAGTGTTAATGGCAGCAATCAGCTGTTCTGTTTGGGGTTGTCCTTTTTGTAAGGTGACCTCAATTTGTATAAATGGGCGGGTTGGGGTTTCTATAAATTGATGAGTTGCTTTATTTTTTTCTGGAATGCTGACAACGCAAAATCCTTTTTCTTCTTTACGCTCACCAAAGTCAACACGTTCTATTGAACCGGAATATACAACAGCCGGATAACCATTTGGATTTAAATTTTGATACCGATGCAAATGACCCAGTGCAACATAATCAAATGGTTCAATAGCAAGCTGCGATGGTAGTAGAACCGGATCAGTACCATAGATAGCTCGTTTTTCTGAGCCCGAAAAAATGCCGGAGCTTACCGTTAAATGGCCAGCAAGTACTGATGGTATGTTGGGGTCTAGCTTTTGTGCATGGTCTTTAATAATGAGTGCTACCGCTCTAGAAATATATTCAGTAATTTCTGTAGCAGATTTATTTAGGTGTTTTTCTGCAATAGAGATTGTGTTGCGTGTTGGCCATGGTATCCCTACAATTTGTACCGGACCATTTTTGGTCTCCAGCCTAATTGTAGTGGGTTGCGAGATTACATGAAATCCATCAAGTGGCATGTCGCCAAATACCTCTAAAGAGTTTGCTTTGCCAAAGCTGAGCGGATTGTCATGATTGCCAACCACAATAACAACCGGGATGTTTGCCTTGTATAATCGTAAAAAACATTGTAGCAACATTTTCTGTTGCGTTGGGCTTGGATGTGCTGTTTTATACGCATCTCCGCTAAATAGAAAAAAGTCAGCTTTATTTGTAATGGCATGATCTATGCAAAAATTAAGTGCTTTAGCAAAATCCAGCAAACGGGTATGGATACCCGTTTGCGGATCTATTTTCCCATAATTTTCCATGCCAAAATGTATGTCTGCCGTATGTATAAATTTGATCATGAGCCTTCTGATGTTGATGTATCGTGATGTGCTTTCACTGCGCCAATGAATGAATATTTATTATCTTTTTTTTTGCGTAACTTTGGCGCATAATTTTCTTTGTTTATTTGTCGTTCACGGGCAATTGCCAGAGCTTGTTCCGGTACATCTTGGGTGATAGTTGAACCTGCTGCCGTGAATGCTTCTTTTTTAATAGTAATCGGCGCAACAAGTGTATTATTACTTCCAATAAACACATTGTCTTCTATAACCGTATGATTTTTTTGGATGCCACTATAATTACAGGTGATAGTACCGGCGCCAATATTAACTTGTTTGCCAATAGTAGCATCGCCAAGATATGCAAGATGCTTTGCTTTAGTTTGTGAGCCGATGGTGCTATTTTTTATTTCAACAAAATTACCAATTGCAGCATGATCTTGTATTATACTTTTGCCATGCACATGCGCGAATGGGCCAATGTGTGCATGATTGCCAATGATAGAATCTTTAATAATTGAATGTGATTCAATGGTCGTGTTATCTCCGATAGTGCTTCCTTCAATAGATGCAAAACCACGAATCATACAATTTTTACCGATAACTGAACCTTGACTTACATGTACACCACATCCAATAAAGGTTCCGGCTCCAATGCTGACACCCAAATCAACATGTGTAGTTTGGGCGGCAGAAAAATTAACGCCATGTTCCATCCAATGTTTTATGAGCTCTGCACGTTTCACTTGTTCTGCAGCCCATAATTCTTGGAAGGTATTAATGCCGCGAATATAATCGAATGGTGCGGCTACGGTGGTTACGGTTGCATTATGTTCACTTGCAATTTTGACAAGGTCAGTTAAGTAAAATTCATTACTTTTATTGGCTTGATTTAGTTGCTGGATATAGGTAGTTAAAAATTTTTTGGTGATGAGATAAATGCCGGCATTGACACAACAGTGTTCAAATGGGTCACCGGTAAAATCTTTTGGTTCAATAATTTCTATGCCTTGATCAGATTTTATCACACGGCCATAGCTATTGGTGTTTGGATCGGCAATATGTGAGGTAACAAAACTAATATCAGCATGAGTAGCATTATGTTGTGTATATAATTCTTGTAAAATATTATCAGTTACAAGTGGTACATCACCATTTATAATCAATATATTATCGGCATACCATTGTTCTTGCGTGCATAAGATGGCATGTCCGGTTCCTTTTTGTTCTACTTGTTCTACAAAAGAGATCGTATTTTCATGAAATTGTTGTATGGTACTTTGTACGTCTTCTTTTTGATAGCCGACAACAACGACGGTAGGAATATGCAAGCGCTCAAGTAACTTGGTGACATAAAGAATCATTTCTTGGCCACAAATTTTTTCGAGTAGTTTAGTTTTGCCGGTGTTAAACCGCGTAGACTTTCCTGCAGCTAAAATGACTGCTTGTGTGTTTTTAACCATGGATTTTCCTTTTTGATTTTGATAATGGAGATATAAAATTTAAAAAATTTTAACATACGGGCGGTTTGCGTCTATAATACAGGATAACGTGTGAGAAAGTAATAATTTAGTGCCAAATTATGCACAAGTAGCTGAATATACTATATTTAATTGATGCAAGATCAAGAAAATTGCTTTAAAAAAAGAGGTTCATACGATATTATATACGGTGATCCTATTCTCTTAAAGATATATGGTGTGGAGAGATGGCTGAGAGGTCGAAAGCGGCCGCCTCGAAAGCGGTTATCCTATTAAGTTTGGGATCGGGGGTTCGAATCCCTCTCTCTCCACCAGTCATTTTCTATAGAAATGACCAGAAGACCATTTTTTAACGGAACTTATCATTAAACGATGAATAACAAAATACAGAGGCAGCAATGAGCAAAATAAAAAAGTTAATACAAATTTTTATAGTACTTTTAATAATTACGACCGGGTGTCGTGCAATGGTATTTGATAATCGTTTTATACCATTGTTACAACATCCTCGATTAGTTATAGAAGGGTTGCCTTCGGTAATTGCCTCAGATGTATTGTTTGCGACTGCAAGCTCTGCATGTGGTCCGCAAGAAGATGAGTTTGGCATTCCGGAAATTTATGGCACATTTGATCAAGGCGCATTAAGTAATGCTCTTGATATTAGTGGACAAACAAATCCATTACGTTCAGATTGGCGGGGTGCAAAAATACCATGGACTATGACTGGCCGCCTACAAGCGCAAGGTATAGACTTTTATTATCATCAAGCTATTAATAAGCACTTTTCTGTGGGTGCATCTTGGCTTTTTATGCGCTCAAATACGAGTCAAGAATTTATCTTAAAAAATGAACGTTCTAGTTTAGATCGTGTAGAGCTTACACTTGGGCCATCAGACCCTCAAGAGCTAGATGAACAACGTCGGGAAATGTTTCGGGTAATTGGTATTCAAGAAAACCAAGCACATCAAACAGGGTTTGGTGATATTGATGCATACATGCGATTGGGCAGCACATGGGATTATACTTTACGATGTCGTAGTATTGATGCTGGATTGCGTGTAGGTGTGCTTATGGGTACGGGTGTAAAGCATTCTATTAATAACCCCGCATCAATCCCTTTTGGTGGTAATGGGCACTGGGGCATGTATGGTGCACTTGATGCATTATTTGAAGTGCGAGAAGATATCAAAGTTGGGTGTATGATGAGATTGAGTAAACGATTTGCAAAAACATCATTGCAACGCATCTCTGTTGCCGGTGAACCGTATGTTTTTGGTGCAGAGGTAGGATTGGTGCGTATTAACCCGGGTGTTACCTTTGTTGTTTCTCCTTGGTTTGTGTTAGAAAATTTGCGAGAAGGTCTTGGTGCTGGTGTATATTATACATTGACGTTGCATGAAAAAGATGAATGGGATGATGTACGTACTTGTTGCAATGTGCCAGTGATCATTACGCCTACTGAGCGCTTATCATCATGGGCATCTTCTTATTTTACCGTACATGTTTTTTATGATTTTGGGCGTATGCGTGTTGTGCGTGATTTTGCACCAGTAATATCATTGCGGTGGGATGTTCCATCTATGTTTAAAGCACGAGGTGTACCAAAAACTCACAAAGTTGCACTTGGTATATCATTTAATTTTTAATAGTAAGATGAGTGGTAAATAATAATTATGCCGAAGATGCATAAGGAGTGCGTATATGAGTATGAATAAGTTTTTCCCCGCCAGAAGATTATTTAGTATTTTTTCTAATGATCTTGCAATTGATTTAGGTACGGCTAATACCGTAGTATATGTGCGCAATAAAGGAATTTTACTTAATGAACCGTCAGTTGTTGCCGTTAAAGCACATACCAATCAAGTTTTGGCTGCCGGTAGAACAGCAAAAGAAATGCTTGGCAAAACACCAGAAAAAATTGTTGCGTGCCGTCCATTGCGTGATGGGGTAATTGCAAACTTTGAACTAACAGAAAGTATGTTGCGTCATTTTATCCGTGCTGTGCACGACGATCGCCGTAGGTTAGTGCGCCCTCGTATGATAGTTGGTGTGCCATCTGGTATTACGCAAGTTGAAAAACGTGCAGTAGAAGATACGGCAAAACAAGCCGGCGCACGGGAAGTGTATACTATTATGGAACCGATGGCAGCGGCAATTGGTGCCGGGCTTCCGGTACAAGAACCATCCGGTAATATGATTATTGATATTGGCGGTGGTACTACGGAAGTTGCAGTTATCTCATTAAAATCAATTGTATTTTGTCGCTCAGTGCGTGTAGGCGGTGACGAAATGGACCGTGCTATTGTGCAATATGTAAAACGTAAATACAACTTATTGATTGGTGAACGTACTGCAGAAGTAGTAAAAATGGAAATCGGGTCAGCATTACTTGATTCGGAACTTCAAAAACAAAGCATAAGTGTGAAGGGCCGTGATTTAGTAACCGGTGTTCCAAAAACAATTACTTTAACAAGTCCAGAAGTCAATGAAGCTTTGTTAGAAACAGTTGCAAGTATTGTTGATGTTGCGCGTATTGCACTCGAAAATACACCACCAGAACTTTCTTCTGACCTAGTTGATAAAGGTATTGTAATGGCCGGCGGCGGTTCATTGCTTAAAGGATTGGATAAACTGATTTCAAAAGAAACTGGATTACCGGTACGCGTGGCAGAAGACCCGCTGTTTTGTGTAGTAAATGGTGCAGGCAAAGTTTTGGAAGAGCTTGATTTCTTCCGCGAAGCATTGATGGAGTAAATAACGTGGCGCGCGCGTCTGGCATCCGTTTAAAAAAGAAATTTGGGCAAAATTTTTTGCGTGATAGTAATGTTACGCATCATATGATAGCTGCCGTTGATTTAAACAATCAATCATCGGTGTTTGAAATTGGTTGTGGCGATGGATTTTTGACCCACGCTATTTTAGAGGAACCGATTGCTCGCCTTTGGGTTTTTGAAATTGATCCTGAGTGGGCAGCATATGTGCAAGAAACTATTCAAGATGATCGGTTGCATGTATATCAAAAAGATTTTCTTGCCATAGATTCAGCATTATTGGAAGAACATAAGCCATGGACTATTCTTGCTAACTTACCATACAATGTGAGTTTTCCAATTTTGCATTGGTTGCAGCAACATAGGTATTTACTTAAAGAGGGTGTGGTTATGGTGCAAGAGGAGGTTGCACAAAAAATAACAAAAACATCGGGGCGTGGGTATGGCTTCCCATCATTGTTTTTCCAGTATTTTTTTACTTGTAAATTACTTGATAAAATTCCACCTTCAGCATTTGAACCGGCCCCCAAAGTGTTTTCTCGTCTTTTATATTTAAAACCAAAAGTTAATGTGTCATCGATTCCAGATGAGCGATTGTTTTGGGATTTTATCCAAAAGTGTTTTAAACAACCACGTCGCACGCTGCGTAATAATTTGCATCATTTACATTATGCGTTAGATAATGTGCCTGAAGAGACATTGCAAAAACGTGCGCAGCAATTGAATATGCAAGATTTTATTGCTCTATGGGATGTGGTACGTAAGAAATAATGCATAGCAACATTAAGCGTGAGCTGTTGTAGCGGTATGCTCACAGAATGGGCAGTGCATTTGTACGTGTAGCGATTCATGGAATAGTTTAGTTTTTTTGCGCACAAGACGTTTTTGTTTAAGTTGCAATTTCTTCTGATTATTTAAACGTTGTACTTTATTTTGATTTTTGAGTGCTTGTGGATTTCCATTTATATTTTCTTTTGCATAATCTAAGCTCGCATGTTCATAAGCAAGTCTGATGTGTTGGTTATATTCTTTTGGTGTATAAAGATCAGGAATATACGGAGTGAGTTGTAACTTCCAGGTATCAAGTTTTGCTTGTGGAATTAATGGTGCCACGGTAAAGAGTTCAATAGATCCTTGTTTTTTAATGAGCATAGTTTCATGTTCAGGACGCAAGTCAACCACGATAGGTTGTGGTGATGGTAACTGATCTTTTATTTTTTCGAGTTCATAAATAATATATGGTGCAAATGCAGCACATGGAAATGGATTGAGTGGAAATTCTTTGCGATAGTTTACTGGTGTCCAGCCAAAGAACCATAATTCTGAATGACCTGGAGATGCATCACGTACAAGGTGCGAGTTGCCAGTGATGATTCCCGCGTTGTTGAAATTTTTTGCTAGAGTATATTTCTTTTTATTTCGTCGTGTGCTTGGCGTATTACGTGTTACTTTTAACTGAATCTGTGTTACCTTATGCGATGGTGTAAAATTACTATATTCTTTAAAATAACGTTCAGAGAAAAATCGATCAAATGAGAAGAAATCTAATTGTTGGATGCGATCACAATCTGAATAAAAATGATATGCCTTTTCAAATACACTACCATTAACGAGAAAATCCGTTTCACCTTGAATAGGAGTACCTATCAAAATAAGTTCATTTACTTTTAGATTAGAGTTAGGGAACTCTTTTTGGCGGGCACGTTCTAAATTCAAGCATACATTGCCACCATGGCTATATCCAAAAATACGTAGCTTAGGATAAATATTATGTTGGTGGAATTTTTTCATTTCTTCTTCAAGTGCGGCAAAGAAATGTGCACTTTCTTTATAACGTACAGAAGAACTCATCAAACCGGACCAGCCATAAGTATAGTAATGATTTGTAGTATTTTTGCCGGCATAGAGGTCTATTTCGTCAAATAGCATAGCCATAGCGCCGGCAGCATTACCCTTCTTATTCTCTTCTGATCTGTCGACAGGGATAAGCCCGATACCTTGCATGGGCTGATTTTTATAGAAAAATGAATCTTTACGCATATAATCTACGGTTTTGGAGTAGACCGTATTTTCTATATCATCAGTCATAAATTTTAAAAAATTGCTTAATGAAAGGTGGGGCTGAATGCTTTTTATACCATGTACAAAGACCGTCACCCAGGTTTCTGTGGGGGTAGAGCTAGTTTCTGACGAGATGTTTTGGCCTACTAAGGGCGCAAAAATGGTACATCCTACCAGGATCATGCATCGTACATAGGCACGTGATCTGTTCAAAATATACCTGATTTTCACTTTAAAACCCTTTTCTATTGATAATTTATCATAAAGGTATTATAGCACAAAAGCACCTTAGTTTTTAGGGGGTTTGGCCAATTTGAGCTCTTCCCACCTTTATTTTACCAAATATAATTAAATATTTTCAATATGTAATTATATTTTATTTATTATTCGGATAATAAAGGGTTTATTTGGTTGGGACTATAGGTATGCTATTTTCATATTGAAATGGAAGAAATAGGTGTATGAGGGATAGCATCTGTTTTTGAGGCGGCTATGGGCTTATATTGACAAAACTTTTAGGTTGATGAGGCATGCCTGAGGAAAATAGGCATAGGTTCTGCCCTATTATACGGAGGCATTATGTATAATGCATTGCGTTCAAACCAGGTAAACCTATAAACTTGTGAAGGTATACCATAAGGAGTAATGGCTATGATGAGACGGATTAAATTATCTAGCGCCGAGGCTTTTAAGCTCATGCGCGTATTTTTCCAATTATTGTATGGCACATGGAAGATCTCAAAATTAGAAGATCCTATTGTTTCTATTTTTGGTGGTGCGAGGCTTATGGAAGATCAAGACTATTTCAAGCAAGCGCAGGCATTAGGCGAACGATTTGCGCAGAACGGTATTTCTGTATTAACCGGCGGTGGTCCCGGTGTTATGGAAGCAGCGAGTTGCGGTGTTGAATACGCACGTGAACGCAAAGGACATACCATTGGTATTGGTGTACGTAATTTGGGTGAAGGAAAAAATAAATGTGTAGAAGAATATTTTGAACTAGATTATTTTTTTGCACGCAAATGGTTGTTATCTCGCTATTCGGCAGCATTTATTGTTTTCCCCGGTGGTTTTGGCACATTAGATGAACTAACTGAAGTGCTTACGCTTATTCAAACTAAAAGATTAACACCGCGGCCAATTGTGCTTGTTGGCATCGAATATTGGCAACCATTTATGAAGTGGGTTACTGATGAAGCGCTCAAGCATCAATTAATTTCTAATCAAGACATACAATTATTTACCGTAACGGATGATTTAGAACATGCATTTTGTGTTGTGCGTGATGAATGTAAAAGTATGTGAGGTATAAAATATGAAAAAATTTTGGTTATTCGAATGGTTGATAATTCCATTTAAAGGACGTTGGTATAATCCGCTCGATTGGTGGCATATCATACAAGTCGTCTATAAAATTTCGCGTTTGAGCGATCCGATTATCACTATATTTGGTGGTAGCGGTGCATTTGCTGGCGGCAAATATGTACAATGGACCTATGATATTGCAAGCAAAGCGACTGCATTAGGAATGTCAGTGATAACCGGCGGTGGTCCCGGTATCATGTCTGCGGGAAATTGTGGTGCACATGAGAAAGCACAAGAATTACATATTAAAAGACCGGTTACACTTGGTATTGGTGTATATGGTGTGGATCCTGATTACGTTAACCCGTGTGCACATGTGATATCATTGCCATATTTTTTTATGCGTAAATGGTTTCTTAATCGTTATGCATCCGGATTTGTAGTTATGCCCGGGGGCATTGGTACGGCAGATGAGTTATTTGAGATTTTAAATTATATGAAGACGGGTAAAATAAAACATAGACCGGTAATTTTAGTTGGCAAAAAATATTGGGCATCATTAGAAGATTGGTATAAACATGGTTTGCAAGAAAAGTTTATACACGAGGAATTTAAAGATTTATTTGTTGTTACTGATGATATAGATGAGGTGATTAGTTTATTGCAGACCTATCATGGGGCATAACAAAGGCCTCGCATTGCCAGGTCTTTTGTATTGTATAGCGTAGCTTGCAGATTATAAAGAACTGTCTGGATTGCATTGATGATGGTATCAAGCGCAGCAATTTTTTTTTAAGTGTATCAACATAGGTGAATGTATTATGGCCATTTATATATGTATATATGCCGCATACCGCTGTAATAGGCAAAAATATAATAGGTGCATATTTCATATCATTATGCCATTTAGGGAGCATTGCTGAGCAATATAAGCTGGCAATTGTTCCAAAGCCAAATCCCACTGATTTTGTAAAAGACCATTTATTTTGTATTACTTTATCAGAATTTTTTACTGCCTCATTAAATTTTTCTGCATAATTAAGATATTATGCTGCGTATGGATACAAAAAAGATTTGGCGCCGCGATATATGCAGATATGTTTGAGCAATAGTATATAAATGTTTGTGATTATGAGGGACCTTTGCAATTGATATAAGTTATACTATTATCATAGGATTCTTGCATATGTATGTTAATCTCCATCAGCTGTATACATAGCGCTATTCTGCATATAACTATCAAGAGCGCTATTAAGCAAAGAGACCAGCTGTTTTTTAATCTGATTTTCCTCAGTGTCATGATTTTGCAATATATCTATATACTGTTCAAGTGAACTGATAGTACCGGATATGTTAGCATCTAACAGCATTTGATTTGCATGCTTAATCAATAATGCTCGGCAGGTAACCGGCAATGGCGTTACAACAATAGGTATCTGTTCTCGTACTTTTATGAGGGGTGTCATTGTGCCAGATCCACACCGCTTTTTTATGACATGCGGATATAACAAAAGTGTTTCTTGTTTGTCTTTTATGCTATTTAAATATTCTTCTATTTCTATAGTGATAAATGGTTGGCATGATGCGGGATACATATGCAGGTTATGTGTAATAGTTTTAACAATGGGTAGACGTTTTTGTAATCTAGTTAATTGTTCTAGCTGTGTGCCGCGATAGTTGCAATTAATTTTCTGTAGAAGGATCAACACCATAGCTTGCAGTGATAGTTGCCGTGTTAAATATTCATGCGGTATGGGCCATATAAAGGTATTTCCTTCAGGTTGCTTTACGATGAATAAGTTGCTATCGGAGCTAAAGCCAAAACTATATAATTCATTGATTGGGTATGAGAACTGGATATAGGGGATGCCATAGTCTTTATGAAGTATTAATACGTTGCCCAATGTTGAGCAGAGTGCAATTGTTTTACCATCAGGGCCGATGCGTCCAAAGAAGTTATAATAATTTTCATCTAAGTGTATTGGAATAGTAATTGCATCATCATCTTCATCATGTTTAACCATTACTATCTCATCTCTATCATTATGATATACGGCATAATAATCTGTTTGAATACTAAAGGACATGGTGTCAAGTGGTAATATTTGTTTTTTACTTGGGTGGTATGCATGCAAAAGCTGATAGGGTAAATACCGGGCTAAGGCATTTTTAATCAATTCTTCATTACCATGCGCAAGTAGTTTTGGCGAAAATAGGTGATGGTATGCGCTATCAAATGTATGCGTATCATCTATTTGGTCATATATAAATTGCGGGAAGGTATCTGCAATTAAGTTGGCAACGGCAGGGTTGATAGTGCTTTTATAGCAGCGCTCTTTTAATGCTCCATGTTGGAGGTCTGGACATGTATCTGCGACAGATTCAAGCAAGTCATTCGGGATCCTGTTGAGATTGGGACGTATAACCTCCGCATGCTGATTCATAGTGATTAAACAAAGTTCTGCTAATGAAGGGCATGGGGGCCGCTCTGAGGCGCTTAGCAAGAGAGATATAGCTAGCATCAGGTAGGTAAAAAGGCGAGAATATTTTTTCATTTGAGCATCCTTTATAGGATATTGTAGGGGCTTTAGTTTTTATTTTTTATACCTATGATACAATAATTAATGATAGGTTATAGTCTTACTTATTTTTTGGAGTAGTACCACTATGAATAATATTAAGCAATATGGCCGGTTTGTACATATCATAGCATTTGCTGCTTTAGTGCAACTGTCTCATCTGTTCAGATTAAATTGGATTATAGGTTCTTATACCGCTATTTTTTCCGGCATAAACATAATGTTACCTCTCGGTGGAGCATTTGGTGGCATTGCTGGTAGTATTGGTATGTTTATGCTGGGCCTAGGTACTCGTTTAGTATTTTTTGGTGGATTAAATGTACATCTACTTGCATTTCATGTTCCCGGTCTTGTTGCTTCATTATATTGGAGTACATCTCATTGGTTGATACGCCTTGTGGTGCCGGCAGTATGCATTGTTCTTTTTGGGTTGCATCCAGTTGGCTTTGCGGCATTGCCATATGCATTTTATTGGCTCATTCCTATCACTCTGTATTTTGTTTCTCATAAAAATTTATTTACGCGTGCACTTGGCAGTACATTAACGGCACATGCAGTTGGCTCAGTGATTTGGTTATACACTATGCCTATGACGCCGGCAACATGGCTTGCATTAATACCGGTGGTGGCCATCGAGCGTGTTCTATTTGCAAGTGGTATGGTGCTCGCGTATAAAGGTTTGCATTATATTGCGCGTATGCGAACAAACAAAAAAATATACATAGCTGCTTTGCATCGCGTATCATCATAACAGATTAAACATACAGAGGGCCCATGATACAACACTTAGCATGCATTATGGATGGCAATCGTCGATGGGCAAAAAAACGTGGCTGGTTGCCGTGGTATGGCCATAGAGAAGGCATACAGGCTTCCAAACGGGTGATGAATTTTTGTATCGCAAAAAAAATTCCCTACTTATCTTTGTACACATTTTCTACAGAAAATTTAAAACGTTCAGAGCTAGAAAAAGATTTTCTATTTACTACCTTGGTGCATGAGGCCCATGCAGAACTGCAAATGCTTAAAGAGCAAGGCATACGCATACAATTTATTGGTGACCGTACATTGTTTCCACAATCAGTAGTTGCAATGTGCGATAAAGTTGAACAAGAAACGGCACTAGGTAATGCATTGTGTGTGAATTTACTTTTTTGTTATGGCGCGCGCCAAGAAATTATGCATGCAATCAAAAAAGTGGTGCAAGATGTACAGCATGGTGCATATACAGAACAAGATATAACCGAAGATTATTTCAAGCAACAACTGTGGGCTGGCAACATGCCTGACCCGGATATGATTATACGCACCGGTGGTATGCACCGCTTGAGTAACTTTTTGTTGTACCAAGCAGCCTACAGTGAATTATATTTTCTTGATTGCCTATGGCCGGAGATACAGATTAAAGATTTAGAAAAAGCATTAGATTATTTTAATGCATGCCAACGCAACTTTGGCGTGTAACAAAAAAGGAATAGCGATGAATAATA
>Ga0055451_10000275_pt1 | contig 20101 bp, 15 predicted proteins | sample China_Galinas_PW_3_FD_57745 | JGI IMG/M metagenome (GOLD analysis project Ga0055451, IMG submission 57745) | Wetland microbial communities from San Francisco Bay, California, USA, that impact long-term carbon sequestration - China_Galinas_PWB_D2 | ecosystem: Environmental > Aquatic > Marine >... | reverse complement strand
CGATGTAGGGTTCTCGAGCTGAACCACCGTACGTCGCAGCAGCCGGTGGTCAAGTTGCACGTGTCGTCCGGGGAACGTTTGCCGCGACTTTGCCGGCCCATACGGGCTCAGTACACGCCCTCGACGATCCTCTGCGCCTGTTGGCCGAACGGACGAACCTCGCCGACCCCGTCCCACGGGTAGAGCTCGCAAGGACGGCGACGCAACGCTTCGTCGCGCTCGAGGAACCGGGGCATGAAGAACTCGCGGGTCAGCGTCGTCAGCTCGACGCGGCCCCACTCGTCGTAGCCGACGAGGTTCTCGGGCTGGTCCGGGTCGACGACGCGCAGCACGGCGCGCGGTTGCGGCGCGTAGTAGGTGATCGAGTACTTGTCCTCGCGCAGCGTCGGCTTGTGGGCCGCGAGCCCCATCAGCGTGTTGCCGTAGGTCGGAACGAAGCCGACCTGGTTCTCGAGCACCTCTTCGATCAGAAACCGCGTCGTCTGCGGGGTCATCGTGGTGCCGCCGCAGAACACACCACGTACGCCGGCACCGGGAATCGACAGCCGCTCACTGAGCTCCTCGAGCAGCTTCGGCGTCGTGAACAGCACGCTGACCGAGCGGTTCTCGAGGATCGCCACGGCCTGGTCCATCACGTGGGCCATGTACGCCTTCGCCTGCTCGCCCTGCCGCGTCTTGATCAGCTTCTTGACCCAGCGCGGGTCGAGGTCGACGAAGTAGCACGACGATCCCCGGTAGTTGGCGAGGTGCTCGATCGCGAGCCGCAGCCGCCGCGGCCCGGTCGGGCCGATCATCAACCAATAGCCGCCGCGCGGGAACGCATCGTCATCCAGCGTGTCGGAGAACGCCTCGTAGTCGATCTTGTAGTCGTCCCAACCGATGCGCTGCTTCGGCATGCCGGTCGTGCCGCCGGTCTCGAAGATCGTGAACGGCCGGCCTTCGTATTCCTTCGGGATCCAGCGCTCGTGCGGCTCGGTGCGCAAGAGCTCGCCGTCGAAGTTCGGGAACCTGGCGAGGTCCGCCAACGACTGCACCTCCTCGGCCGGGTTCCAGCCAGCCTGCTCGGCCCAATCGAGCCAGAACGGCGTGCCGGTCTCGGGCGAGAAGTGCCACTTGACGATCGCTTCGAAGTGCTCGTCGAGCTCGGCGCTCGCGGCCTGTGTCTTGTCGGAGTCCACCATCATTCGCCTTTGCGCACGAAGAACCGGTCCACGACCTCTTTGCGAGGTGGCTGGGTCACCAAGCTCACGACCACGAGCGCGAGCGCCGAGGCCGCGAACATGACCGCGACCGGCATCATGTCGAACACCAGGTAGTCCTCGCGGCTGTGGTGGCCGGCCATCGTCGGCTTGATCAGGCCCTCGTAGAACAACACGAGCCAGCTCGCCGCCGCAACCAGGACCGACGCGATCGCGCCGGCACGGGTGACGCGGCGCCAGTAGACCGCCGCGAACACGAGCGGGAACAGGCTCGCGAACCCGCTGAAACACCACACCGCGAGGTCGAAGATGTTCGGCGGCGGGAACAACGACAGCACGTACGTCACGATCACGATGCAGACGATGAACGCACGCCCGAGCGTCACGCCCTGACGATCGGTGAACCGGTGCTTCCCGGCGATGTGGATCACGATGTCGTGGGTGAAGATCGTCCCGAGACACACGAACTGCGAGTCCAGCGACGACATGATCGCCGCGAGGATTCCGGCCGTCAGCACGCCCGACACGAACGGGTCCCGAAGCTGCGTGCCGACCATCTTGGCGAGCACCGCGTTCGAGTTCCCGCCCGGCGCCTTGATGTCGATGCCGGCCGCCCAAATCCCGATCAACACGCACGGCACCCACACGATCATGATGAAGAGCGGGTGTGCGACGACGGTCGTGCGAAACGTCTTGGCGCTCCTGGCCGTCAGCCAGTGCTGGAACAGGTGCGGGAACATCCCGACCGACAGCGGCACGAACGCGTAGCTCAGAAACTGCAGGTGCCCGATGCGTCCACGCGCCGCCAGGTCACGCGTTGCCGGGTTCTCGAGCACCTTCTTCGTCGCCTCGGACAAGCCACCGAGCTTGTTCGCGATCAGGAAGAACGCGAACACGCCGACCGTCATGAAGATGATCGTCTGACACGCATTGGCCCAGGCTGCGGCTCGCACTCCACCACGGAAGATGTACAGCAGCACGACCCCGCAGATCACGAGCCCGGTCAACCACGGCGGCACGGCGCCGACGAACATCATCTTGTGCGTCACGGGGTTCATGGCCCCCGCGAACGCGTTCGGGAACATGTTGACCGTGACCCCGCGGATCACGGCGCCGGCGCCGACGATCCCGATGAGCAGATACGGGATCACGAGCCCGACGAGCGCCGGGAACAACAGGTAGCCGAGCGCGTTCGACTCGAACCGCGCGCGGAAGAACTGGATCTGCGTGACGTAGTTGTGGCGCTTGCCGATCGCCCACAGCCGGATCCCGATCAGGAAGAACACGGCCGAGTGGACGATGCCCGACGTCGACGCCATCAGCCCGTAGACACCGACGCCTTTGTCGAACGCCTTTCCGGTCGAGCCGACGAGCGCGAACGCCGTCATCGTCGTGCCGAAGATGCTCATCAACAGCAGGAACGGCCCGATCGAGCGGCTCGCAACGAAGTAGTCGGAGCTCGACAGCTTGAGCAATCGGTTCGCGAACAAGCCGAACAACACGAGCACCATCAGGTACCCGCAAACCACCCACAGCGGCGTCAGGCTGGCGACCGCGGCGATCACTCGTCACCCCGCTCGCCGACTTCCTGCTGCGGATCGTCGTCGTCGGTCTGCGCCGCCCACTCCTCGATCCACGTAGGCCACGCGAACCTGGTGACGAGCGCCCACGTCAATCCGGCGGCGATCGAGATCAACGCCTGGAAGAACAACCCCACGGGCATGAACCCGAACACGAGGCTCGTGTCGTTCCAGTACCAGAAATCGTAGTGCACGATCGCGAGTACGAGGACGATCCCCCACACCAGCTTGCGCTTGGTCTCTGCGTTCAACAATGTAGGGTTCGCCCGCGCGCTACTTGGTCGGCTTCGCTTCGATCGCGTAGAGGTGCGTCTGCGTCGCGATGTAGAGCACGCCGTTGGCGACGATCGGCGACGAATAGATCGGCGAGGTCATGTCGATCTCCTTGACCGCCTTCTTGTCGTATTCCTTGGTCGCCGGAATGATCGACAGGAACCCGTCTTCGCTCCCGACATAGACCTTGCCATCGGCGACGAGCGGCGACCCCCAGATGTGGCCGGCCGTGTCGTGCTTCCAGTAGAGCTTGCCGGTATTCGCGTCGACGCAGTGCACGAAGCCGGAGAAGTCGGCCGCGAACACGAGATCGTTGGCAATCGCCAGGGACGACATCGAGCGGTTGATGCCCTTGTAGTTCCATACGTGCTTGCCCTCGGCGTCGACGCAGCTGAGGTTGCCGAGTCCCTCTCCGTGCTCGGGATCCTGGCCGATCACGCAGTAGACCCGGCCCTTGTAGACACACGGGGTCGAGAGGATCTCGCTCGGTCCGGCGCGGGTCGTATACCTGAGCTTCTTGCCGTCCTTGACCCGATACTCGGGCGGATTGCAGTCGTAGCGCCATGCTTCCTTGAGGATGCCGAATCCGTCGGCGTCCTTGACCGGCTCGGGCAGGAACGCATACAGCCACCCATCAGGCCCGCCGAAGATGCCGAGCTCGTGCGTGTCGGTCTTGAGATACGCGGGCGACGACCAGTTGCTGTGGAAGATCCGCGAGCTCAGCCCCGAGGCCTCCTCGCCGATCACCTTGCCGGTCTTCTTGTCGAGCACGATCAGGCTCGGCGCGCGCGGCGCCGGCGTCTCGACGTGGCCATAGTCGACGCCGTTGGACGTCGACGTCCAGATCTTGTCTCCGGCCAGCAGCACGGAGCACGACGTGATGTTGTGCGGGAACACGCCGCACTCGTCGATCATGTTGGTGCGCCAGATGATGTCGGCGTCGGTGCTCTTGACCTCGATCGGCTTGTGCCCCTTGCCGCCGAGGTACTTGGCCTCGTCCATGAACGGCCCGTCGTTGCCGTTGGCCATGCCGTCGATGTCGAGACAGGTGACCTCGCACAGGTTGGTCACGAGGTAGACCCGGTTGCCCTCGACGGCCGGCGACGAGCAGATCCCGAGGAACTCCCAGTCGCTGACCTTGCCGGTGCCCATCTTCGGCACGTTGAGCTCCCAGATCATCTTGCCGGTCTGCTCGTCGAAGCAATAGACGACGCTGCGGTCGCCCTTGAACCGGGGGTCCCGCGGCGAGTCGTTGTTCGTGCCGACGAAGACCCTGCCATTGGCGACGGTGGGGTTGCCGTAGGCCTGCGAGCCGAGCTTGGCGATCCACTTGACGTTCCTGGTCGTCTTGAAGTCGATCTTGTCGCTCGTACCGATGAACTTGCCGGCGTCGAAGTCGTCGGGCAGGCCGGTCGCGTCCGAGACCATGTTGCGGGACGAGTCATGGCCCCACTGCGGCCAGTCGCCGACGCGAGTGCCCCCCGCCTGTGCAGCAACTGTCACCGGCAGGGTGGTAATGGCGAGCAAGAAGGCAAACGAGCTCGCCCGAGAGAGGAGTCTGGTGATCATCGTCGAGTCAGTCATTCGCGGTCACCCGAAAGTTGTCGAGGTAGACGCGGAAACGGTTCTGGGGACAGAAGCCATAGATGCCTGGCGCCCCCTTCTTGTGAGCATTGCGATGGGTCGCTTCGATCGTCCACGACTTCGGCTCGGCTTCGTCGCGCGGCCATACCTTGCCGCGGACGATCGCGGACCCGTCGGGCTTCATGTCGACGCGGGTCTTGAGCCTGTACCACACGTGCGGCCTCCAGCGGAACGAGACGTATTCCTTGAACAGCTCGTCGTTGGACACGACCTCGAGCGTCTGGTAGTTGCCCTTGAGGCGGAACAGGTAGCGCTGGTTGACGACGCCGCCGGTCGACATGATCCGCCGATTGCCGTCACTCATGATGTCGATCTGCGCCGTGTAGTTCGACATGTCGGGGTGACCCGTGAACGACATCGTCCGCTGGAACAGCGCCCGCACGAACGCCTTGGCAAGCACCTTGTTGCCATCGACCTCGCGGACCTCCCACTTGGCTCGCGCTCCGAGCCACGACGACGGCGGCGGGCCGGTCTTCACACCCTGCTCGCGGGGATGCGGCTCGAGCTCGACGTTCTCGAAGTCGTAGACCGCGGGCAACGCCTTGATGATCCGCAAGCGCGCCGAGCCCGAGAGGTCGCCGGCCGTGACTTTCAGGATCGCACCGACGGACTGCGCGTCCTTCGCGATCGTCATCTTCCCGCTGGCGTCGATCGCGACCCCCTTGGCCGGGAAGTCGGCGAACTTCACGCCCTGGACATTGTCCGACACGACGATGCCGTTGGCGTCGAGCGAGCGGACGTGGTATTGGATCGAGCCCCCCTGCAACGCGAGCGTGTCCGCCGGGATCACCTGCAGCTGCGTCGGCTCGCCGGGCGCGGGATCGTGCTGCGACGGTGGTTGCGGCGGCGCCTCGCTGCCTCCGCTGCCGAAGCAGTAGAGCCGGTCGGTCGTGTGCACATAGACCCGTCCGTTGCAGATCGCCGGCGCGCCGAGGCAGTTGCCGGCGAGCTTCACGGCCTGGACGACTTCGGGGCCACTGTCGTTCGGCCGGATGATGTAGAAGCTGCCGTTGTTCATCGGCACGTAGAGCTTGCCGTCGCCCCAGGCCGGTGAGGCGTGGATCTGGTCGGGCGCGAGGTGGTCGTGCCACAGGACGTTGCCGGTGTCGGCGTCCACGCAATCGAGGTCGCCGGTGGCGACGGTCACGTAGACCCGGTTGCCGACGAGGACCGGAGAGCTCGTGAACGACTTCAGGTGCTGGCGCCACCGCTCCGAGGTCTTCGACAGCACCGCCGGGCCGTCCGGACCCGGTTCCATGCCGGTCTGGATCGCGACCATGCGGCCGTGCTTGGAGTTGTCGAGGTTCTCCTTGCCGTGGATCGCGATGACCATGTCCTTGTAGAGCACCGGGCTCGACGACATCCCGCCGATCGACATCTGGAACCGCCACAGCGGCTGCCCGCTCCTGACGTTGACCGCGACGAGGTTGCCGCCGGCGAGTCCGGCGTAGAGCACGCGCTTGCCACCGACCCAGTCGACCACCGGGAACGAGAACGAGCCGTCCTTCGGCGGACCGCCCGGAGTCGAACTCCAGACACAGACCCCGGTCCGCTTGTCGAACGCGAAGAACCGGTCGCGCCCCGGCGCCTGGCTGCCCCAGCCCGACGTCGCGACGTGGACGATCGCGAGATCGCCGTCGACGAGCGGCGAGCCGGTGCGTCCGTTCGGAAACGTCATGCGCCCGTACTCGGTCATCAGACAGCGCTGCCACAGCAGCTCGCCGTCGGGCGTGAAGCAGTTGAGCAGGCCGGCGGTCGTCAGGCACACCACGTTGCCGGTTTCCGGATCGACGGTCGGACTGCCGATCGAATACCTCTGGTAGATGACATCGCTCAAGAAGTCGTTGAAGCGATGGTCCCAGATCAGCTCTCCGCTCTTCTCGTCGAGGCAGAACAGCATCTCCTGGAGCGTCGGACCGGAGCCCTGGTAGCCCATCGCGTAGACTCGGCCGTTGGCGATGACCGGCGTGCCGCGGCCCTTGACGGGGTAGCTCCAAGCCGGACTCGTCGGGTCGACGTGCTCGGGCAGCCCGGTCTCGAGCGACGTCCCGTTTTGCTGGGGACCACGCCAGCTCAACCAGCCGCGGACCTCGTCGCCACCCCGAGCCTTCATCGAGCCCGACGACTCGTTGGCCTTCATCGAGCCCGGCGACTCGTGAGTGGTCTGGGGTTCCCGGTCCCCCGGGGTCCCGGCGCATCCGGCGACGAGCCCGAACGCGGCAAGCACGAACAGCACGTGAGGTTTCATCACAGACTCCAGTTGAACTGAGAGAGATCCAGCCCGGATGAGTTCGAGCACAGCGGCAGACTGGCTCCGACCGAAGCCGACGAGTATAGCGACGGTGCCGCGTCGAAGCCCGCGTGCCGCAACCGTAAAAATGTGTCAGCCACGTCTTTACGGTTCCGCCGCGGCCTCGAGCCGCCTCCGCCGTGACGGGAACGGCGTTCCCGAGAGGCCCCGCCAGCCCGGACTGGATGGACGCTCGGATACGCGGGACGATGCCCGACCGCGAGTCGAAACCGCCGCCGACGGGTCGAGATCGTGTTCCGAGACTGCTTCGACTTCGCGCTTCGTCGCGCCGACAGGCTATAGTTGACCGCCACGGAGGCGGCCGCTGTCTGGCAGACCGTTGATCTAAGCTCCCGACGATTCTCTCTCGAAGACCTGCCACTCGATGGCCGACGCCTACCTCAGCTACCAGCGGGCCAAGTTCGCGACGCGCTTGCCGACCGACCGTGTGTTCACGCAGAGCCACTTCTGGCTCGCGCCCGAGCCCGCCGGCCTCGTGCGCGTCGGGTTCACGCGGTTCGCGACCCGGATGCTCGGCGAGGTCGTCGAGTTCGACTTCGAGGTCCAACCCGGTCAGGCGATCGAGCTGGGTCAGGCGATCGGCTGGGTCGAAGGGTTCAAGGCCGTGACCGACCTGTACGCTCCGCTCTCGGGCCGCTTTGCCGGCGCCAACCCCGAGCTCGAGTCGGTGATCGGCGAGATCCACAAATCGCCCTACGATCGCGGCTGGCTCTACCGGGTCGAGGGCAAAGCCCCGGCCGACTGCCTCGACGCGGAAGGCTACGCAGAGATGCTCGACGCCACGATCGACCGCATGCTGGGAAGGACGTCATGACCCACGATCCCGCACGTTACATCATGATCGGCGGCTTCCTCGGCGCCGGAAAGACGACCGCGGTCGACCAGCTCGCCAAGGACCTGACCGCCCGCGGGATGCGCGTCGGCCTGATCACCAACGACCAGAGCTCGGGGCTCGTCGACACCGCCGTGCTGCGCTCGCGCGGGTTCGCGGTCGAGGAGATCGCCGGCGGCTGCTTCTGCTGCCGCTTCGACTCGCTGCAGCAGGCTGCCGGGAAGCTGACCGCAGAGTCGCGGCCCGAGGTGTTCCTCGCCGAGCCGGTCGGCAGCTGCACCGACCTGCTCGCGACCGTGAGCTACCCGCTTCGTCGCATCTACGGCGACCGGTTCCGCATCGCACCGCTGAGCGTGCTGGTCGACCCCAGGCGGGCCGCGCGCATCCTCGGGCTCGCCGAGGGGCGCTCGTTCTCCCCGAAGGTCGTCTACGTCTACAAGAAGCAGCTCGAAGAAGCCCAGTACATCGTCGTCAACAAGGTCGACGAGATCGCCGACGAGCTGCGCGAACGGCTCGTAGACGCGCTGTCGCGCGAGTTCGGGCGCGCCCGAGTGTTGTGCGCGTCGGCCAAACACGGTACCGGGCTCGCGGCCTGGTTCGAGCAGCTGCTGGCGAGCGAGGCCGACGATCGCGCGACGATGGAGCTCGACTACGACCTCTATGCCGAAGGCGAGGCCGAGCTCGGTTGGCTCAACGCGACGATCGAAGTGGCCGCGCAGTCCCCGTTCGACGGCAACGGCCTGCTGCTGCGCCTTACGCAGATCTTGCGCGACCGCATCCAAGCCGAAGGCGCGGAGATCGCGCACCTCAAGATGACGCTCGACTCCGGCGGGCCCGCCGGCCTGCTGTCGGTCGTGAGCCTCGTGAGCACGGATGGCGAGCCCGATCTCCGTGAATCGCTGCTCGATCGAGTCCCTGGCGGCAAACTGATCCTCAACCTGAGAGCGGAGATGGACCCGGAACGGCTCTCGGCACTGGTCGCCGAGGCGTTGTCAGGCGAGAATCACGCGACCGACGGCATCGTTTTGACCAACCAGCACGAGGAACGGTTTCGACCGGCCCGGCCGACGCCGACTCACAGGATCGCGGTCGACGACGGTGACACCGCCCCCGACCATTCATGACCACGCCTGGACTGCCCCCGACCGACGACCGCGCGCCCGAGCGCATCCTCTACTGCCACTGTACGTATGCCAACGTCGTGCCGCCGGAGGTCAAGCGCGAGGTGTTGTCCCGGCTGTCGGCGTCCGGCATCGGCTTCGAAGCCGTCGCGGACCTGTGCGAGATGTCGGCCCGCAAGGACCCCGCGCTCGCGCGGCTCGCGTGTCCGGGCACGAAGATCGCCGCGTGCTTCCCGCGCGCCGTCAAGTGGTTGTTCCACGCGGCCGACGTCGAGCTTCCGGACGACGCCGCAGTCCTCAACATGCGCGAGCAGACCGCGGACGAGGTCGTCGCGGGCCTGTTGCCCGACGAACGCGGGGAGGCTGCGTCATGACCGCCAAGGTCGAAACCGCCCGCGTTCGCGTCGTGCTCTACGAGGGCAAGGGCAGCGAGCCGCTGGCCGCCGAGCGCCGGCGCGACACGTTCGTCGCGCTGCTCGAAGCCGGGCACCCGGTCACGCGCGTGGCCAACGGCCACCCGGTGGCGCCGGCCGACGACTCGGAGCACATCGTGCTCGGGCAGTTCGACGAGCTCCCGGCCGGCGACGCGTCGCTGACGTTCGTCGACATCCGCGGCATGGGCCCGGACGACGTCCGCGGCGCCGTCGCGGCGCGCGTCGAAGCCCGAGGCGGCACGGCACCGGGCGGCTGGAAGCCGTGGTTTCCGGTCATCGACTACGACCGCTGCACCAACTGCATGCAGTGCCTGACGTTCTGCCTGTTCGACGTCTACGGGGTCGAGGACGACAAGATCGACGTCAGCCACGAGGACCACTGCAAGACCGACTGCCCGGCCTGCTCGCGCGTGTGCCCCGAGGCCGCGATCATGTTCCCGAAGTACAAGAAGGGCCCGATCAACGGCGCGCCGGTCACCGAAGCCGACGTCAAGAACGAGGCGATGAAGGTCGACATCTCGGCGCTGCTCGGCGGCGACATCTACGCGTCGTTGCGCGCGCGCAGCAAGGACGCGCGCGAGCGGTTCTCGACCGAGCGCGACGAGTCGAAGGCGCTGCTCGAGCGCAAGCGCTGCCTCAAGAAGCTCAAGAAGCAGCTCGACATCCCGGACGAGGTGCTGATGACGCTGCCGTCGGCCGGCGACATCGAGGAGCGCGCGCGCCGCGCCCGCGAGAAGGCCGAGCGGCGCAAGCAGAGGTCGCAGACGATGGCCGACGCGCGCCCGCCCGCCAGTGAAGCCGACTGGGGGATTTAGTCATGCTGTCCCTCGCCTACCGCACGTGGCGATCCACCGACGCCCGTCTGCTCTGGAAGTTCGCGTGGAACTTCGGGTTCAAGGGCATGCTGTCGGTGCAGAAGTTCAAGCGCCGGCTCAAGAAGGGCCAGGTGTTCCCGCCGTTCCTCTACATCTCGATCACGAACAAGTGCAACCTGCGCTGCCAGGGTTGCTGGGTCGACGTCGCGCACCCGCAGACGAACCTCTCGTTCGAGGATCTCGACAAGCTGATCAGCAACGCGAAAAAGCACGGCAACCGGTTCTTCGGCATCCTCGGCGGTGAGCCGTTCATGCACCCGGACCTGATCCGCGTGCTCCTTGCCCACCCGGACTGCTACTTCCAGATCTTCACCAACGGCCACTTCCTGACCGACAAGGTCTGCGCCGACCTGCGCCGCGCCGGCAACGCGACGCCGCTCGTCAGCATCGAGGGCACGGAGATCGTCAGCGACGAGCGCCGCGGCGGAAAGCACGTGCTCGCCAAGTCGGTCGCCGGTATCGAGGCGGCTGTCAGGAACCGGCTCATCGTCGGCGTCGCGAGCTCGGTGTGCCGGACCAACTTCGACGACCTCGTCCAGGACTCCTGGGTCGACCGCCTGATCGAGCTCGGCGTCCACTACGCGTGGTTCCACACCTACCGCCCGGTCGGCCCCGACGCCAACCCCGACCTCGCGCTGACGCCCGAGCAGGTGCTCGCGACGCGGCGCTTCGTCGTGCGCACGCGCAACGAGAAGCCGATCGCGTTCGTCGACGCCTACTGGGACGACAAGGGCCAGGCGCTGTGCCCGGCCGCGATCGGCATCAGCCACCACATCAGCCCGTGGGGCGACATCGAGCCGTGCCCGATCATCCAGTTCGCGAACGAGACGGTCCGCGACAACGGCGGCGACATCTTCAAGACGATGACCGAATCGCCGCTTTTGGCCGACTTCCGCAAGACCGCCGCCAGCGCGACGCGCGGCTGCGTCGTATTGGAACGGCCGGATCTCCTGAAGGAGGTCGTCGATCGCAACGGCGCGCACGACACGACCGCGCGCGGCGCCGCGATGGCCGAGCTCCAGGCGATGGAGTCCCGCACGAGCCAGCACCAGCCTGGCAACGAGGTGCCCGAGAAGCACTGGATCTACCGCTTTGCGAAGAAGCACTGGTTCTTCGGCTTCGGTGCCTACACCTAGACGACGCGAGCCAAGACGACATGACACCATCTCCGAGTCCTGACCCCGGCGGCCTGCACGCCGAAGCCAGCGCGCGCGAGCCCGCCCCTGCCAAGGGTCCCGTCAAGTCCCAGGCGAAGCCGTTCCAGCTGCCGCCCAAGGTGCCTCAGCAGCGCTACCGGCGCGCGCAGTCCAACGTGCCGAACAACCGCCTCGTCCGCGATCGGCTCAAGCAGCTCGCAACCGTGATGGTCGACGAGCAGCGCCTCGTGCCGCCGCTTCCGATGTCCGAGCTGCGCGAGCACGCGGCGGCGCTGCGCAAGCAGGCCAGGGTCGCCAAGATCTTCGAGGACTACATCGCGGTCCTGATCAACAACGCGGCGTGGCGCGACACGCTGGCGCAGATTCCGTACGAGCGGCGCCTGCTCCTGATCCCGAAGTGCCTGCGCGTCGAAGAGGTGTGCCCGGCGCCGTTCGACGAGTTCGGGCTCCTGTGCAAGGAGTGCGGGCTGTGCTCGATCCAGGACCTGACCGTCGAAGCCGACCGCCTCGGCTACGCGGTGCTCGTCGCCGAGGGCTCGGCGATCGTGCGCCAGATGCTCGAGACCGGTCGCATCGAGGCCGTCGTCGGCGTCAGCTGTCTCAACGTGCTCGAGCGGAGCTTCCCGCACATGGAAGCGGCGGCTGTGCCGGGGGTCGCGATCCCGCTCCTGCAGGACGACTGCATCAACTGCACGGTCGACCTCGACTGGGTCTGGGACGTGATCCACCTGACCGCCGACGACCAGACCTACCGCATGGACCTGGAGGCGCTCAAGACCGAGGTCCAGGGCTGGTTCGATCCCGAGTCGCTGGACCGACTGATGGGCCCCGCCGGTGATGACACCGAGGCCATCGCCCGCGACTGGCTCGCCCGCGACGGCAAGCGGTGGCGCCCGTATCTCGCAACGTGCGTCTACACGGCGCTCGCGTACGACGGCAGGGACGACGAGCTCGAGCTCGGCGACGACCTGAAGCGGCTCGCGGTGGCGATCGAGTGCTTCCACAAGGCGTCGTTGATCCACGACGACATCGAGGACGGCGACGCGGTCCGCTACGGCCGGCCGACGCTGCACGTCGAGCACGGCGAAGCGGTCGCGATCAACGCCGGCGACTTCTTGATCGGCGAGGGCTACCGGTTGCTCTCCGAGCTCGACGCGCCCGCCGAGGCCAAGGTCGCGATGCTGCGCGCGGCGTCCGAAGGCCACGTGACGCTGAGCCGCGGGCAGGGCAAGGAGCTCGTATGGGCCAAGAGCCCGACGCCGCTGAGCTCGATCCAGGTGCTCGAGATCTTCGAGCAGAAGACGGCGCCAGCGTTCGAGGTCGCGCTGCGCCTCGGCGCGTTCTACGGCGGCGCCGACGCCGAGGTTCACGAGGTGCTCGGGAAGTACAGCGAAGCGCTCGGCATCGCGTATCAGATCAAGGACGACCTCGACGACTTCACGGGCGAGAGCGACTCGCACGACCTGCGCGACCTGCGCCCTTCGCTGTTGCTCGCGATCGCCGCGAAGAAGGCCAGGCCCGGCGCCGAGCGGGAGCTGATCGAAGCGCTGTGGACGAGAGCGACCGACTACGAAGACGTCTCCGGCGAAGTCCAGCGCATCCTGCACGCGCGCGGCGTCGTGGACAAGGCCAACGAGCTCTTGAACGCCTACGAGGAGCAGGCGATCCGCTCGCTGCGGTTCCTGCACAACGCGACGCTCAAGGGGTTGCTCCGGCGGGTCGTCGGCAAGATCTTCCCCAGAACGTTGATCGAGGGTTACTGCAGTGAGTTTGAGGCGCGAAATGCTGCAAGTCGCGAGGCTGGCTCCCAGGCAGCTGGGTGAGGCCACGGCGCGCGTTGCAGCGTTTCTCCACGATGAGTTCCATGAAGACGGCGGCGCAAGAGACCGCGCGGGTGAAAGCGACCTCTACTACACGGTGTTCGCGCTCGACGGCCTGCTCGCGCTGCAGGCCGAGCTCCCGATAGAGAAGACGTCGCGCTACCTCGAAGGCTTCGGCGACGGAGACGGCCTCGACCTCGTCCACCTCGCGTGCCTCGCGCGCTCTTGGGCCGCGCTGCCCGAGGCGCCGAGCGACTCGATCCGCGCGGGTATCGCCAACCACCTCGCGCGGTTTCGCGCCGCCGACGGCGGCTTCGCCGCGAACCCGAGCGAGCTCAAGGGCACGGTCTACCACAGCTTCCTTGCCGTGGGTGCGCACCAGGATCTCGGCACCGAGCTCGATGAACTCGACCGACTGCTTGCCAGCGTCGAGTCGCTGAAGACAAAGGACGGCGCCTATGCCAACCTCCCCGATCTCCCGTTGGGCAGCACCACGGTCACGGCCGCAGCGGTGACGCTGTTGCGCTACTTCGGGCACAAGCCGGGGCCCGCGCTCGCCGACTGGCTGCTCGCCCGCGCGCACGCCGAAGGCGGCTTCGTCACGTCCCCGGACACACCACTGCCGGACCTGTTGTCGACAGCGACGGCACTGCACGCGTTGTCGGGCCTGCACGCCGACTACTCCGCGGTTCGCGAAGCGTGCCTCGACTTCGTCGACACGCTGTGGACCGGCAAGGCGTTCTGCAGCCACTGGGCCGACGACGCGCAGGACTGCGAGTACACGTTCTACGCCCTGCTCGCGCTCGGGCACTTGAGCGTCTGAGCGAAACGGTGAGCGCGACGGTACTGGGTGGAAACGGAGCCGCCGATCTGCGGATGTGGACACTGCGACGTGTGCGTGGGGGGTGCGTGTCGACCTGACCCGCGTCTGGATCTGAGCGCTTGGAGCTCGGCCCCCTACCCGACTCCGTCCACGATCTCGAGCCCCGGTGAGACTGGTGCGCGTTCAGACCGGTCCTTCCTTCACGTCTCTCATCGCCTTCCAGTGCCAGAGTTCCGGGTACTTCGCCTTCACTCTGGCCCTGTTCTCCGCCAACAGCGCCTCCGCACCCGCTTGGAACAGGGCCTGTTGGGGCGTCTTCGCCGGAGACGCTTCGTCGGCTACCGCCTCGTAGCTCATTCCCACGTCGGGAACGATGGGGATCTCGGCTCGGGGCTGATCCGGGACAAGGACGTTCGACAGACTCGTGATGCCGCGCGTGCGACGGTCTTCCACCTCTTGGCAGTACGGACCGCTGCCGAACATCTCCGCCAAGAACTGCAGTACCGACGTGTGGTCCATGTTCTCGTGGTGCACTGATCCTGGCTGCACCAGAGGAGAGACCACGATGGCGGGCACCCGTGGTCCCGTCGTTTCGAACGGAGGATACGTCCCGTCCGGGCGCGGATCGTACCCAATCGGAAGCGGAGGCACGTGGTCGAAGAAACCGCCGTGCTCGTCGTACATCACGATGAGTACCGTCTTCGCCCAGCGGTCAGGATTGGCCGTCAATGCGCGATAGACCATGCGGAGAAACTGCTCCCCGGGTGCGACAGGCAGCGGCGGGTGGTTGTCGTTCGGCTGGTCGTTCCCCAGGTGCGGCGCGTCGCCATAGCTCGGCTCTACGAACACCACTCGGGGAAACGTCTTTTGCTTCTCGTACATGAAATCGTACGCAAGCCGTTCGAAAGGCCGGAAGTTGGGCCCCAGAAGGCGCACGATCTCCCCGAGGAGCGCGAAGAACGACAGCCCGTCGGGGTAGACCCGCCAGGGGACGTCGTGATCTGTCAGCCATTCGAGGATCGTCGCTCTTCGAGGAGGAAGAATGCTCCCGGTGTGATCCACGAGGCACGAACCCGTCCACGCCATGAGGCGATTCGGGAGCGTGCTCGCTGGAAGAGGGGCAAACCACCGATCACACACCGCGAAGTTCTCGGCGAGAAACCCCGAGATTGGTGCGCTATCCGGCGTGAGGAATCCGAGAGCTTCGGGCGTCTTCGTCCAATTGACGTGCGTGAACTGGAAGTAGGCCTCAGCGAAGCCACTCATCTCATGCTTGCCGGAAACCGGAGAGTACGCGAGCTGAGTCGCCACCGCCTCTCGTTCGTGCGGCAAATCGCTCGGCAGGCGGCCATCGGTCATCAGGAATGGGTAGTACGGTTCGCCGGCGTAGATGTTCTCGTAGGCCTGCTGCTCGAGCGGCTCGCGCAACCCGTCCACACCCGTACCCGTGTCATGCTCGCCGTAGCTCAGATGGCCGAGCAGATGGTCGAAGGATCTGTTCTCCATCATGACGATCACGATGGTGTCCACGAGTCGCCGGATATCGTCGATGCCAAGGCTCATGTGGTCACCTCATGACCGTCAGCTGCACCCATAGACGGTCCGGTGGAGCGTGCGCCGGATCTCCAACGACTTCGCCAGGGAGAAGCTCTGCGCGCAGTTCCCATCGCCCGGCGACCGGTGTTCCGTGCAGCGCAGCGGAACTCGCGCCCCGTGCCATGCGGAAAACCCTCCCCGCATGCCGAATCTCGAGTTCGCGGTCGCACAGGTTCTTCACCTCCGCCACCTGCAAGTCGCCCCAGGCCTGTTCGGGCAAGTCCTGTGCGGCCAGCAGTCCACCAGTCGCCTCAGGTTCGGTTCTGATCACGACCGTTCTCTTCTCGCCGTTCTTCACGACGTACACCGCCTGCCGAGCGAAGACCTCCTTGCCGCAACGGGTCACGTGCAGTGTGAATGTCGTGTCAGTGCCCACATGGAACGTCCGCGAGCCGGCAGCCTCGACTTTCCCGATGTCTGCAAGCGTCGGTTTCGCCGCCAGCGCCACGTGACCCACGGCCTTCCAGGAGACGGTTGTTGGCTCGCCTGGCAACACGTAGTGCGGCTCCGCAGAGAAGGACTCGATCCGCGGAGAGCAGCAAGAAGCCGCCAGCAAGGCCGCCGCCAGTAGTAGCCCCAGCCGGAACGTGAGGTCACGCCCCATGCGTCTCATCCGGTTCGTCTCTGCCATGCCACCGAACCGCAATCGGCTGCGGTGCTCTCTCGCTGGTCCCGCTTCCCTGACCCTCATGTGACCGGCCATTGCGAGTCGCTCCCGATAAGGCCCAAATCCAATCCTGCGCTGCGGGTGCCACAGCCTCCAACAGTTGGGCGACCACGAGCTAATGCACCATAGTCCTGTGCGCCGCCGGGATTACAAGGCGGCAACCTGACGCAGTGGCGTTCACGTGCAGAACGCGGGCGTCCCGCAAGTGCTTCGCTTCCTCGGCCAGGCTGGCGAGCAGAGGTTCGGGGCCGACGTCCACGAGTACGAGAGCATCATGGCTGGCTCCCTTCCCCACCGGGCAGCTCGTCGTGAGACTCGCCCCTGAGACCGCGGCTTCGCCACAAGAAGTAGATGGCAGGGTAGACGAGCAACCCGAGCGCGAACGCGGACACGATGCCGCCGACCATCGGGACAGCGATGCGCTTCATGACGTCGGCGCCGGTGCCGTGGCTCCACATGATCGGAAGCAAGCCGGCGAGGATCACGGCAACGGTCATCGTCGTGGGCCGAAGGCGCTGCGCGGTGCCCGTGAAGATGGCCTCCCTGAGGTCGGCGATCGTCCTCATGCTGTCCAGCTTCTTGCGCTCGTCGTAGGCGAGGTCGAGATACAAGAGCATCACGCTCCCCATCTCGGCCGTGAGCCCGGCCAGCGCGATCATGCCCACCCACACGGCGATGCTCATGTTGTAGCCGAGCGCCCAGATGAGCCAGAACGCACCGACGAGGCTCAGCGGCATGGACAGCATCACGATGCCCGTCTTCACGACGTTGTTCGTGTTGAGATAGATGATCAGAGCCGTGAGAAGGATCGTGATCGGCACGACGATCATCAGCCGGGCCTGTGCGCGTTGCATGTACTCGTACTGTCCGGACCAGACCATGCCGTAGCCGGCCGGGAGGTCGATCTCGCCCTTGGCCATCGCGTTCGCGACCACCGCCTGGGCTCGGCGCACGTAGGTCCCGACGTCGATGTCGCGGATGTCCACGTAGATCCAGGTGTTCGGCCTGCTGTTCTCGCTCTTGATGCCCGGGGCACCCTTGACGCGCTCGAGATGGGCGAGCTGGGCGAGCGGGATCTGGTCGCCGGACGGCGTGGGCACGAGCACTCTCTCGAGCTCGTCGAGGTTGTCGCGCAGCTCCCTCGGGTAGCGCAGGTTGATCGGATAGCGCTCGAGCCCCTCGACCGAAGAGGACACGTTCATCCCGCCTATGGCGCTGGCGATCACGTCCTGGACATCGCCGACCGTCAAGCCGTAGCGCGCAACCGCGTCACGATCGATCGTGAAGTTCACGTAGTTGCCGCCGACGACGCGTTCGGCGTACACGCTCAGCGTGTTCGGCACGCCGCGGATGACGGCTTCCACCTCCTCGCCGACCCGCTGCAACGTCTGAAGGTCCGCGCCCGAGATCTTGATCCCGACCGGCGTCTTGATCCCTGTCGACAGCATGTCGATGCGGGTCTTGATCGGCATCGTCCAGGCGTTGGTGACCCCGGGGAACTTGATCGCGCGATCCATCGCCTGCACGAGCTCGTCGGGCGTGCGGCGGCGGTGCGCGATCACCTTGCCCATCATGTCGGTGATCGGCACGCTCGGCCACTCGTCCTCTGGGCGCAGCGTGATCGTCGTCTCGATCATGCTCAAGGGCGCTGGGTCGGTGGCGGTATCCGCGCGCCCGACTTTGCCGAAGACGTTCTTCACTTCGGGAAACTGCTTGATGATGCGGTCGGTCTGCTCCAGCAGCTCACGGGCCTTGGTAATCGAGATCCCGGGCAGTGTCGTCGGCATGTAGAGGAGATCGCCCTCGTAGAGCGGCGGCATGAACTCCGAGCCCAGCCTGCTCCACGGAAGCCAGGTCGCTCCGGCCGCGGCGAGCGCGATCAACACCACCACCGTTGATACGGTCTTGCTGCGAACGATGAACCTGATGACCGGGCGGTAGAGCAGCACCAGGACGCGATTGAGCGGGTTCCTTTGCTCGGGCAGAATCCGCCCTCGGATCAACAGCGCCATCAGAACGGGCGCCAGCGTGATCGACAGGAATGCGGCCGCGGCCATCGAATAGGTCTTGGTGAACGCCAGCGGCTTGAACAGCCGGCCTTCTTGCGCCTGCAAGGTGAACACGGGCAGGAAGCTGACCGTGATGACCAATAACGAGAAGAACAGCGTCGGCCCGACCTCGACGGCCGCGTCCTTGATCAGAGCGGCGTGCGATTTCGTCGCTCCTTCGTGCTCGATGTGCTTGTGGGCGTTCTCGATCATCACGATCGCCGCGTCCACCATGGCGCCGATCGCGATCGCGATGCCGCCAAGGCTCATGATGTTCGCGCCGATCCCCTGCGTGTGCATCACGATGAACGCGAGCAGCACGGCCAGCGGAAGGGTCAGGATCGCGACCAAGGCGCTCCGGACGTGGAGCAGGAACACGACGCAGACCAATGAGACGGCGATGCTCTCCTCGATGAGCTTGTCGCGCAGTGTCGCCACCGATCGCTCGATCAGCCCGGAGCGGTCGTAGGCGATACCGATGTGGACATCGGCCGGCAGACCGGCCTTGATCTCTGCGAGCTTCTTCTTCACGCGCTGGATCACGTCCAGAGCGTTCACCCCGTAGCGGACGATGACCACACCGCCGACGGTCTCTCCCTTGCCGTTCCAGTCCGCGACACCGCGGCGCATGTCGGGACCGATCGAGACGTCGCCCAAGTCCGAGATCAAGATCGGCGTGCCATCCGGCCGCGCGCCGACAGCGGTCTTCGCAATGTCCTCGGGCCGCTTGATGTAGCCCTTGGCGCGCAGGATGTACTCGGTCTCCGACATCTCCATCACGCGGCCGCCGACCTCGTTGTTGGTCCGTTGGATCGCCCGGCGAACCCTGGACAGCGGAATCCCGTAGGCGCGGAGCTTGTCGGGATCGACCGTGACTTGATATTGCTTGACGAACCCTCCGATGCTCGCCACCTCCGCGACGCCGTTGATCGCCGTGAGCTCGTACTTGAGATACCAGTCCTGGAGGCTGCGCAGCTCCTGCAGATTCTTCTGATCGCTGTTCAGGACGTACATGAACGCCCAGCCGACCCCGGTTGCGTCTGGCCCGAGCGTCGGTGTCACACCGCGCGGGAGCTGGCTCTGCAGCTGGCTCAAATACTCGAGCACTCGGCTCCGCGCCCAGTAGAGGTCCGTGCCGTCCTCGAAGATCACGTAGACGAACGAGAAGTTGAAGAAGCTGTAGCCCCTCACGACCTTGGCATAGGGCACCGACAACATCTTCGTCGTGATCGGGTAGGTGATCTGGTCCTCGACGATGCGAGGTGCCTGCCCGGGGTACTCCGTGAAGACGATGACCTGGACATCGGACAGGTCCGGAATGGCGTCGAGCGGCGTGTTGCGCAGGGCGTACCAGCCACCGGCCGCGATGAACAGCGCCATCAGCAGCACGATCAGCTTGTTGTCGAGCGAGTAGCGGATGATGCGGGCGATCATCCGCGATCACTTCTTTCTCGGCTGCGCGCCGGCTTTGCGGACGGGAACCAACGTCATGCCGCAAATCGGGCACTTGCCGGGCCGAGGCTCCCTGACCGACGCATGCTCGGGCATAGGACAGGTCCAGTACGCGACCGGCAGCCGGCGCCCCTCGTCACCCTTCTGCACGTGCAACGGCACGAGCTGCATCGCGTCGCCACAGATCGGGCAGGGTCCCGGGGCGTCGTAGAGAATCGAGGCGTGCTCCGGCATCGGACACGCGTAGCGCAGCTCACCCACGACCTTCG
>Ga0055451_10000273_pt1 | contig 20127 bp, 16 predicted proteins | sample China_Galinas_PW_3_FD_57745 | JGI IMG/M metagenome (GOLD analysis project Ga0055451, IMG submission 57745) | Wetland microbial communities from San Francisco Bay, California, USA, that impact long-term carbon sequestration - China_Galinas_PWB_D2 | ecosystem: Environmental > Aquatic > Marine >... | reverse complement strand
GTGATGTTGGTGCGTCCGTTGCGGAGCAGCTGCCCCGGGACCTCGCCGGTGCCGTAGAGGCTGGTGCCGGGGTCGATCTTGATGGTCGCGACGTGCCGTCCGTCGTCGTCGGTGCTGAAGACCGGGCGGACGGGGACGCCGCCGGTGTGCTCGACGCCGCCCTCGCGCTGGCTCGGGTCGGCGAAGCTGAACGAGGGCAGGGCCTCGCCCCGGGCTCCGGGGGACTCGTCGAAGCGGTAGATGCCCTCGGTGAGGATGCGTGTGACCTGCTGCGCGGCCGCTGCGGGGGCCAGCAAGACGATCAGGGTGAGCGCGAGCCTTCGCATGGGAGCCTCCCTCGGTGGGACCCCCGGGGAAACCCGGGGATCAGGTCTGGGGTGGTGTACGAACAGTGGGTCCCGGGCGGGACTGAGGCCGGTTATCGGTCTGACGAGGATTCGGCACGGTTTCCGGTTCCGGAACAGTGACGGAGAGGGCATAATAGGCTCGGAGAGACGGGGCATGCTCACAGACACGGGGCATGCTCACAGACACGGGGCTCGTGGGTTCCGCGAGAAGAGGTTGATCATGAACGATGTGCTTCGCAAGGGTGCGGCCGTTTCGTTGACGCTGCTGGTGTGCGGTGTGGCGTGTGCCGCGCCGGACCCCATCATCTGCGAGTGGTTCGAGCAGCAGTACGACGAGATGGAGAGGAAGATGCCCGACTTCTTCCTCGCGGGGTACGGCGCGGTGTGGCTTCCGCCGAACGCGCGATGCACCAACTCGGACAGCGCCGGGTATAACGTGTTCAACCGCTTCGACCTCGGCTCGCCGGGCAACCCGACGGCGTACGGCACCGAGGAGGGGTTCCACGCGGTCATCGACGAGTTCCACCGCGCCAATTCGCTGGTCTACCTCGACATCATTATGAACCACGACTCGGGTCGTCAGACCAGCGCGTCGTTCCAGGCCGCCGGCGGGTACCCGGGGTTCTGGATGGACCCGGCCGACCCGCCGGTGGACAAGACGCCGACGAGTGCGTGGGGGGACTTCCATGCGGGTAACGCGCAGGGGTACATGCAGTCGGAGGACCCGAACGGGTCGAACTACAACCTGTACGACGGCGACCTGGTCGGGCTGGTCGATATCGACCAGGCGTCGAACAACGTGTTCATCCGTCAGCCGACGACGCCCGGCGACCCGCAGAACATCCCCGCGGGGACGTCGTACAACAAGCCCGACGCGGGCAACGCGCGGTTCTACCCGGACCTGAGCCTGTCGCCGACGACGTTCTGGAACCCCGGCACCTCGCGCAACCCCGGCGCGCAGCAGATCACGCTCTACCCGTTCAACACGGCGACCCCGATGGCCGGCGACCCGGTGGCGGAGAACGCGACCGGGCTGCTGGTGCGCTGGACGCAGTGGATGTGCGACGAGTTCGGTGTTGACGGGTTCCGCCTGGACGCGGCCAAGCACATCCCGAGCTGGTTCTGGGACAACGTCTGGGACAACTACGTGTACCTGCGGCGGACGACGCCGGACGGTCGTCACGTGACGCCGCTCAGCTTCGTCGAGGCGGTGGCGGGCAACACGTTCGTGTACGACAACTACGTGCGCAAGGACGGGTTCGGGAACCGCGACGCGCTGGACCTGGGCGGTGCGGGCAAGCTGCGCGACCTGATCAGCGCGGGCGGGTTCGGGACGTGGGCCACCCCGCTGTTCGACGCCGAGGGCGGGCACATCGACAACAAGGATGACGGATTCAACAACGGTTCGCTGGGCGTGCTGCATGTGTTCAGCCACGACAACGGATCGACCGGCGACGGCGCGAGCGCGCCGGGGTACCCGAGCGACTTCCAGCAGGGGTACCCGGAGAACGCGTACATCATCCTGCGTCCCGGGCGGACGGTGGTGTACCACAACGCGCGGGGGATCACGCGCTCGGGCGGGTTCTGGCCGCGTGCGGGCAACACGACGGCCCTCGGATGGGACCCGCTGGCGCAGGTCGAGGACGACACGATCACCAACCTCGTCCACCTTCAGAACGAGTACGGGCGGGGGTACTTCATCCCGGTCAACGACACCGATCCGGTGAATCAGAGCTACGACGACGTGCTGATCTTCACACGGCGCAGCCCGAACTCGGGTGTGGACAACCTGCTCGTCGGCGTGAGCGATCGCAACGACTCCGGGTACGAGGAGCGGAGCATTCAGACCGCGTTTGCCCCCGGCACCCGCCTACACGAGCTGACCGGCAACGCCGACGACCCGGTCATCGACCCGAGCGACAACATCCCCAACCTGCTGACCGTGGACGGATCGCAGCGGGTGACGATCCGCGTTCCGCACAACACGACCGGCTCGACCGTGCACGGCAAGGGGTTCGTGGTGTACGGCGAGGCGCTGCCGGACGTGACGCTGACGCTGACCAACGTCGCGGGCACGATCGCCGGCGATGCGCCGACGACGCCGGCGTACGTCCGGCGCAACGCCGACATCCCCGTGATCCAGTCGGACACCTTCACCATCCAGCTCCAGACGGCGCCCGGCGACGCGCTTGACCCCAACACCGACACGAGCGCCGCGTTCCTCATCGACGAGGGATACGTGGACTACAACTTCAACCTCGGGGTTGACTACTCGTACAACCACGAGGTCATCCCCGGGTACGAGGGCTTTCTGACGGTCAACAGCCCGCTCTACACGGGCGGCACCGGGCAGTATGAGCAGCTCATCAACGCCACCCAGCTCGACGAGGGGATGCACTACCTCACCACGGCGGTGTTCCGGCACCGCGGCGCGCTCGACAACCCGCTGTTCACCGAGAACCGCGCGGTGTTCTACGTCGACCGCCTGTGCCCGCAGTTCGAGCTCGAGGGCGGCGACCAGACTGTCACCTCCGACATCTTCGCCGCGACGATCAACGCGCTCGACCGCACGAGCGACGACGTCCACGTGCTGCTCAACCTGCCGGCGGGGTCGGACCCGCTGACGAGCACGAACATCTTCACCCGTGCGACCCAGCGCGACCGCTTCCTGTGGGAGCGGTCGGTCGGGACGCTCCAGCCGGGCGCCAACCGGCTGACCGTCGTCGTGTTCGAGGAGTCCGGGCGGGCGTGCTACACCGACTACACGATCACGTACGACCTCGGGCAGTGCTCCGAGGCCGACATCACCACGCAGGGTGCCGGGTCGGGCGACCCCGGGTACGGGGTGCCGGATGGTCAGGTGACAGCGGCCGATCTGAACTACTTCGTCAACGCGTGGGTCGCGGGGACGTTGTCGATCGCCGACGTGACCACGCAGGGGGCGGGCGTGGGGGATCCCGGGTACGGGGTTCCGGATGGACAGGTGACGGCCGCCGACCTGAACTACTATGTGAATCTGTGGGTGATCGGGTGCCCGTGACACGCGGATAGCGGGCTGAGAGTAGGGAAGGTGGAACATGAAGTTGGGACGTACGGCGTGTATCGCGGCCGGGGTGGTCGCGGTGCCGGGCGCGGTGGCTTCGGGGCAGCTGCACTACTACCTGACCAACCGCTACGACGTCGATCTGGTGGACCGATTCCTCTCGGACGACGGGGGGGTGGTGGCGTACCGGTATAGCGACTCGTACCACTTCATCGAGTACGCGGTGCTCCGGGAGACGGAGACGGACCAGACCTTTCACTGGTGGGCCCATGACGACCCGGAGCGGCCGGCGCAGCCGGTCGGGCTGTCGGGTGACGGGCTCACCCTGCTGAACCAGATCAACTTCGCGGGCGATCTTAATGTCTGGCACGACGGCTCGCACTATGTCCCTCAGCCACTGCCCGGCGCGACGTCGTGCGAGGTTACGAGCATGACGAGCGGGACGGAGATCGTGGGCGTGTGCACGATGCCGGACGCATCGACGCACCCGGTGATCTGGACCGCCCCGACGCCGACCGCGCTCGGCGTCGAGGGCGACGTGCGTTTCGTCTCGCGGCAGGGGCTCGTGATCGTGGGGCAGACCTCGGATGGGTGGGTCTACCGCTGGGAGAACGGAACGGCGGAGCTGATCGTCGAGGGCGAGCCTCTTGCCATCAACACCGACGGTTCTGTTATCGCGGGCGAGTCGAGCAGCGGCGACAACTTCCGCTGGCGCGACGGCGTGTTCGACTACCCGCCCCGCTGGGGCTGGCCGGGCGCCCACATCGAGCAGGTCTCAGACGATGGTGAGGTTGTGCGGCTGGGGGAGGTCGTTGTGGGAGGGCCGGGGCCCGGCGACATTCTCCACGTCGATGGCGTGTACTGGATGTCGAACGACGGGTCGATCCTGCTCGGAGACGACGGGGCGCCGTTTGTCCGGCGTGGGAACATCAATGAGTATCTGGTCAGCCCGGCCGCGTCGCTCGGCGGCACACTCGAGGTGCGCGGCGTGAGCGATGACGGGACGGTCGTCGTGGGGCAGTTCGACGTGCAGGATCCGAACTACATCTCACCGGTGCGATTGGGGTCGATCCCGTTCATCTGGACCCCCGAGTGGGGGCTCGAGTCGGTGTGCGACTATCTCGGGTACTACGGGATCGAGCCGTACGACTGCCTCGGGGCGGCGGACGACCGGGGGCGGTACATCATGGAAGGCGTGTCGCGCAACGGGCGAACGGTTCTCGGCACGTACTTCGATTTCCGCGGCCCCACGGTCGGCATGTTCTACTTCATGATCCCGCAGGCGTGCTCGGTCGCCGACCTGACCACGCAGGGCGCGGGCCCGTCGAACCCGCTGTTCGGGCGACCGGACGAGGCGGTGACCGCGGCCGACCTGGCGTACTACGTCAACGATTGGGTCGCGCGGGAGCCCGGGGCCGACGTGACGACGTCGAACGCGCCCGTGGGGGATCCGCTGTACGGCGAGCCCGATGGACTGGTGACCGCTGCCGACATCCAGTACTACGTCAACGTGTGGGTGGTCGGGTGCCCGTGAGTCGGGAATCGGGATTCGTGAAGCGGATGCACGCAAAGAACAAGCCCGCGGATTCGCTCCGCGGGCTTCCTCGTTGAGCATGTTCGTTCGGAGACGCCCTGCGTCCCGCGTGCTCAGTCCTTGGCCGCGAACATCCTGAACATGTCGAGGCAGCGGGCCGAGTAGCCCGCCTCGTTGTCGTACCAGCTCACGACCTTGAAGAAGTTGCCGGTCAGTTCGATGCCGGCGCCGGCGTCGTAGATCGAGCTGCGCCGGTCGCCGACGAAGTCGGAGCTGACGACCTGGTCCTCGGTGTACCCGAGCACGCCCTCCATCGAGCCGCGGCTGGCGGCCTCCATCGCGGCGTTGATCGCGCTGTAGCTCGTGCTCTTCTTCGTCTTGAAGGTGAGGTCAACGCACGAGACGTCGGCCGTCGGCACGCGCATCGACATGCCGGTCAGCTTGCCCTTGAGGACGGGGATGCACAGCCCGACGGCCTTGGCGGCGCCGGTGCTCGCCGGGATGATGTTCATGTACCCGTTCCGACCGCCGCGGAAGTCCTTCTTCGACGGGCCGTCCTGCGTCGGCTGGGTCGCGGTGACCGCGTGGATGGTCGTCATCAGCCCCTCTTCGAGCCCGAACTCGTCGTTGATCACCTTCGCGACCGGCGCGAGGCAGTTGGTGGTGCAGCTCGCGTTCGAGACGATGGTGTGCTCACCCGGCTTGTAGTCCTCGTGGTTGACCTTGTAGGCCATCGTGGGGACCAGGTCGGGGGTCTTGGTGGGGGCGCTGATGAGGACGCGTTTGCACCCGTTGTTCTCGATGTGCTTGTGCGCGTCGTCGTACTTGGTGAACAGCCCGGTCGACTCGAGGACGTAGTCGACGCCCCAGTCGCCCCACGGCAGCTCGGCGGGATCCTTGACGGCCATCGTCCTGGTCGTCGAGCCGTTGACGGTGAAGCCGTTGTCGGTGGCGCTGACCTCGGCGAGCTTGCCGCCGAGACGGAAGCGTCCGTGCATGGTGTCGTAGGCGAGCAGGTAGGCGAGGCTGTCGGCGGGGACGAGGTCGTTGACCGCGACCACCTCGAAGTTGGGGTCCTCGGCGGCCATGCGGTAGACCAGACGTCCGATGCGGCCGAAGCCGTTGATCCCGATGCGGATGGGCACGGTTGGCTCCTTTCTCTCGTGCGCAAGCCCGGCGGCGTCGTGCCGCCGGTCGGCAATGCTAGGGTCGGCGTGCACCCCCGGGTGTCCTGAATTGCAGATCTGAATACTCAGATCTCGTAACGCAGCGCACCGCCGACGATCGTCGCAACCGCGCGCCCCCGCATGTCCCAGCCGATGAACGGGGTGTTGCGGCTTCGCCCGGCGAAGGTGTCGGGCGTGATCGTCCACGCCGCGTCGGGGTCGATGATGGTGATGTCGGCGGGCCCGCCCTCGGCGAGCTGCCCGAGCCCGCACGCGTCGAGCCCGCACAGCCTCGCCGGGTTGATCGTCATCAGCTCGATCAGCTTCGCCCAGTCGATCAGCCCGGTGTGGACCAGCGCCTCGGCGTAGAGGGCGACGGCGGTCTCGAGACCGATCATGCCGAACGGCGCGGCCTCGAACGGTCGCGCCTTGTCGTCGCCGGTGTGCGGCGCGTGGTCGGTCGCGAGCACGGTGATGACACCCTCGGCGACGCCCCGGCGCACCGCCTCGACGTCGTCGGGCTCGCGCAGCGGAGGGTTGACCTTCGCGTTGGTCCAGTAGGCCGGGTTCATGGCGCGGTCGGGCGGCGGCGTCCTGCCGTCGGCGGGCGGACGCACCGCGATCCCGCGCTCCACCGACTCGTCGATCAGCAGCAGGTGGTGGGGCGACGCCTCGGCCGAGACCGGCAGCCCCTCCTCCAGCGCGCGCCGCACGATATCGACCGACACCGCGCACGAGAGGTGCTGGACGTGGTAGCGGCACTCGATCGCGCGGACCAGGTGCAGGTCGCGGTCGATGATCATTTCCTCGCCCGCACGCGGCCACCCCGTCAGCCCGAGGCGCATCGACACGTCGCCGGCGTGGACCTGCGCTCCGTCGGTCAGCGTCGGCTCCTGGCAGTGCTGCATCACCGCCAGCCCCGTCGGGCGGACCGAGCGGAGCACGCGGGCCATCATCCCGGCCGATGCGATCACGTCGCCGTCGTCGCTAAAGCCGACCGCGCCGCCCTGCGCGAGCAGCGCGTGCGGGGCGAGCTGTTCGCCGCTGCGTCCGGTCGTGGCGGCCGCGATCGGGAACACCCGGCACGCCGCGTTCGCCTCGGCCTTGATCCGCACCCACTCGACCAGCTCGGGCGTGTCGAGGGTGGGCCTGGTGTTGGGCATGCAGCAGACGGTGGCGAACCCGCCGGCGACGGCGGCGAGCGAGCCGGTCTCGATCGTCTCGGCCTGGGTGTGCCCGGGCTCGCGCAGGTGCACGTGCGGGTCGATCAGCCCGGGGCAGACGATGCGGTCGGTGCAGTCGATGGTGCGGTCGGCCGAGCGGGGCAGATCGGGGGCGATCGCGGCGATCCGCCCGTTCTCGACGGCGACGTCGGCCGTGCGGTCGGTGCCGGAGGCGGGGTCGATGACGCGCCCGCCGGTGAGCAGGAGGGTGGGCATGTCTGATCGTACCAGAAGCGGCGGGAGGGGCGGTCGGGCCACCGCAGTCCCGCATCGTGACCGCGATGAGCGGGGAGCTCGGTGCGATTCGGGTCGCGGCGGCGGGTGCCGGCGCGTATGCTTGGGGCGCTACGGGGTGTAGCGCAGCTTGGTTAGCGCGTCTGACTGGGGGTCAGAAGGTCGGAGGTTCGAATCCTCTCACCCCGATTTACACAGAGCGTTCCACTCCTCAAGGTTACATAGCGGGTTGTGAGTCAAGCCGCGGGGGCGAAACGCGCGCGCGTCATGGCCCCTACAAATGCGGCGGCGCCGGAACGAGCCCGTGGCGGCGCATGATCTCCGCCAGTCTTTCGATGTTCGGGGGACCATCGCCCGCGGCAGAGAGTTCCTGAGCGACCTCGCGGAAGAACTCGGGGCCGATCGCGGCAGGCGTGATGACGCAGAGGGCTTTCGCGTCGCGGCTTGCATTGTTGTCGAAGCGGTGAACGGCGCCCCGCGGGATGCACAGCGCCTGTCCCGGTCCCACGTCGATCGGCGTTCCGTCAACCGTCCATGTCAGTACGCCGTCGATGCCGTAGATGGTCTCCTCGTAGTGGCTGTGGCTATGGGCCGGTGCCAGGAGGCGTTGGGAAGCCGGGACGGTGAGTTCGAAGACCGCAACGCTGCCGCCCGAGTCGCGTCCGGTCAGCAGGAAGCGCACCACGAGCGGCCCAAGCCGGATGGTCTCGTCGGACGGATTGGCGCTGACGCCGGTGCCTCGGGATGGCATGGTGGTCTCCTAGGTAGGAAGTCTAGGGACGGGTTAGGGTCTTCGGTCACCTACGCGGCGCCGACGCTGGCCGCGCTTGCACTCATGTTGACGGCTGCCCGTTCTCCGTTCTGATGTGCGCGTCGCGGTGCAGCCACGGTGGGCGGTGTCGGGCGGCGTGTATGCCCCGGGGCATCGCGGGGTGTGGCGCAGCTTGGTTCGCGCGTCTGACTGGGGGTCAGAAGGTCGGAGGTGTGCTCCGCAGCGCCTTCGGCGTCGAATCCTCTCACCCCGATTTCACGAAGCTGCCCCGTCGCATACGTGCCTGGGGGCCATGGACTCCGCGCACATCGAACGCACCCGCAATGGGACCGGCCCTCCCGGAGTAGCTGGCGCACTTTCATCAACTTGTTGTATCCGAATCTGTGGCGGAATCGCGGTGGCGACCGGCGACTAATCGACACGAAGGGGGATGCTCTGCCGTACTGCGCCGGTGCGGTCGACCGCACGAATCACATAGTCGCCTCGGCGGAGCATCAGCGTCGGCGCTGCCTGCTCTCGCCACCACACCGCTTGGTCCAGCGGCACGGCGTCGTCGTTCTCGCCCGCGACCAGCGCCTGGAGCAGCACGGTGCAGCCCGGCGAATCAATCGGGACGCGGACAGCGGATCGAAGCCCGCCCATCGTCATCCAACTGGGGCGGCCATCGGCGTGCTGAGTCCTCGGGTGAAACAGAGTCGCGTCGAACGCGCCCGGGATTTCGCTCCAGAACTCCCCGTTCGCGGCTCGCATTAGGATCGGCTCGTCGCGAAGGATGTTCTTGTCGGCCAGTAGCCGGAACGCCCAATGCTCGAACTTCTCGTCGCTGTGCTCGACCATTGCGGTGAGATCGACAGTGAACGGGTCCAGTCCTGTCGCCTCCTTGAGCACGCTGCCCATCGGTTTCCACTCATCTCCCGACTCGGAGATGTGGCCTCGTCCGGCGTAGACCAGCAGCTTCGCGCCCGGGTCCTGCTCGAACACCCGCGCGACGATATTCTCTGCCTGGCCCCGTTCGCGGCGATTGATCGCGTCGAGCGGTGACGTGTCGTCTGGTCGCGGTGCGCTGACATCGGGTCCCGCCTCGTACTCGATGACGACGTATCCAAGCGCCAATGCGCGACGAACAAGATCCCCGAGCGCGGGGTCGCGAGTGTACGTGCCGCTCGACAGCACCGGGTACCCGCGAGCTCTCAAACGCTCGCCGGTCTCACCGAGCGTCTCTATCGCGAGATGCGTGTACCCTGCCTCGCGTAGTGGTACGAGCAGTTGGTTTGCGAACGCTCGTTGTTGCGAACTGCGATGCTCTTCGTTGATCATCACGATCCGGTGTTCTCTCGCGGCGGCCGCGATGGCGTCCAGTGCCACAGCTGGTCGATACGCGTCGATCAGCGCCGACTTGGCGTCTGCGGGCCCATCATTCGCCGGCGTGCCGAAAGCCCTGTCGTCGTAGCGAGTCGCGTCCTCGTCGTCTCCGACGAACGCGAGTCGAGTTGCCAGCACGTCGTAGTAAAGAGCTCCGAGCTCTTCGGAACGCTCGGCCTCCGCTTCACGATCGAGCAGGTCGAGTACCGAAGCCAAATAACCGGCGGTTCCGAGGGAATCCATCGGGCGATTCGCGGTCTCAAGCGGCCACGGCAACCCTTGGCTCGCCGCGGGCGGATCCGGCTCGGCAAGTGCTGGGCTCGTTGCTAGCCAGATTCCGACGGTCCCCAGTAACGACCAACGGCAGAATGTAGCTCGCAGAGGCATCGTCAACTCCTGTACCAGAACTAGAGTGGCTCCGGGGGTTCCGCCGTCACAAAATCGTGCTCGGCATGAGACAGCAGTTGGCTGATATGCAAAGCGTTTGGGTTGTTTTAGTTTAATGCCCTGATCCTCGTCTGCATGCTCCAGAGGCAAATCTGGGTCTGAAAAGAACCAACCGGAGTTCTGTCACCCCGATTGCCACACGCGGGATGAGCCCCGCGCGATTGGCACGGATCTTCAGCGCGGGACGGCGAGCTTGAGCACCGACCCGGGCGAGACGCCCACACGCTCGATGTGCCCGGTCACGCGCTCGCCCGTCGCGGGGTCGGTGAAGATGAGGTGGCTGTGGTTGTTGGTCGCGGGGTGGGTGAGCTTGCCGACCGAGTCCGGCGCGAACAGCCCGACGATCGTGCCGCGGGTGTGCTCGGTTTCCATCTCGAACGGCGCGACGTCCGGTTCGAGTGTGATCCCCTTCATCCTCGCGTGCACGGGGCAGGCTCCGTTGATCACGTGCAGATGCAGGTCGCTGAACTCGCCCTCGATGACGAACACGAACGGGGCAAGGTCGGTCAGCCCGGCCTCGGCGGCCTCCTGCGCGATCCACGAATCGAAGTCCTCGTACGGGACGGCGTCGTGTACGGCTATGGTGGTCCACGTCGAGCATGACTGCCCGGCCAGCAGCGCGGCCTGCAGATCGTCGACCGCGAGCGGTTCGAGCCCGCCCGCCGGCGTCTTCCGTGATGCGAACACCTCGGAGTCGAGGACCGTGACCTCGCCCCGCAGCGCTTCGAGGGCGCCGACGGCGTAGAAGTGCGGGCGTTGCGCGATATCCCGGAGCGCCACGCGCCCTTTGTCATCCCCAAGCGCAACCACCTCGTGCATGGCGCCGTACTGCACGAACTCGCCGGCATCGCTCCGGGGCAGCGAGCGGCAGCCGACCATCAGGGCGGGCACGCTCCAGCAGGCTATCGCGAGAGCGATGCGATGCGGTATGTCGTTCCGGCAGTCCATCGTGCTTCTCCGGCGGGGGCGGCGTGGTTCCTGTTCCGCCTCAGTTCGGCGAGACGATAGTCGCACGCGACGGCGGGTGTTCCGAAGAAGCCGGTGAAGCAGTTGGGTGGCTTCGCTCGCCGCCGACTGGCCGGGCTAGACTCCGTCCCCATGAGGCTTCGATGACCACACCCGATCTGCTCTATCTGGCGCTGATCGCGGCGGGACTCGTGCTCGACCATCTCGTGCTGTGGCCCGGGTATCTCAAGCGCTCACAAGCCGATCCGGCGCGGGCGCGGCGGTGGATCTACTCGGGCTGGATGAGCATGTTGTGGACGCTGGTTGCCGGCGGGGTTGCGCTGTGGGTGTGGGAGGAGCGGGGCTGGGCGCCGCTCGGACTGGTCGTTCCTCACGGGTGGCGGCTGTTGGTCGCGATCGGGCTGGTGCTGGCGCTGGCAATCGCCTACGCCCGGACCGTCGCGAAAGTCGCGCGCAGCACGCCGTCACGGCGGGTTGGGCTGCGGAGTCGGCTCGGACACCTCGCGGTGATGGTCCCGCACGCACGATCCGAGGTGGGCTGGTTCGTGGCGCTTTCGCTGAGCGCCGGGTTCTGCGAGGAGTTCATCTTCCGCGGGTACCTCATCTGGGTATTCGGCCCGGCGTGCGGCTGGTGGGGAGCGGCCGCGATCTCGGTCATCGTCTTCGCGGTGGCACACGCGTACCAGGGAAGAAGTGGGATGATCAGGGCCGGCGTCGCCGGCGTCCTGTTTACGCTGATCCTGTTCATGTTCGGGTCGCTGCTGCCGGGCATGGTTTTGCACGCGCTGATGGACATCGGGTCAGGTGTGGTCGGGTGGCTTGTGGTGCGCGAAGTGCCGGGAGAGAGCGATGCGGCTACGGGCCCTGTCGGGTCGGCATAGCCATCGGTCAACCCGAGGGACCTCGGGTCGGCGACGGGTACGGCACGTCGTTCACCGATCTTCGGGCGGCTCAGTCGCGGAGCTGCTCTCGATCAGGAAGACCTCGACGGGCGGCTCGCCCCCTCGGTAGTGCTTCGTGTGCCCGCCTGTGGTCGGCACTCCCGCGGACTCAGTTGCAGCCCTTGATCCACTCGTTCACATAGAAGTTGATGTCGGCGCCGGAGATATTCCCGTCGGGGATGCCGTACCCCGGGTCGTTCTCGCCGGCGCCCTGGGTGGTGATGTCGGCCAGCCCGAGGTCGCCCTGGACCCAGTCGTTGACGAAGAAGTTGAGATCGGCCGCGCTGATGATCCCGTCGGCGATGCCGTCGAGCTTGTCTCCGGCTCCCGCGCCCTGCGTGGTCACGTCGGCGAAGGAGCAGGGGTAGCCGACGGTCGCGGCGAAGCAGATTGTGAGGTCGTCGTCGAGCTGGTCAGCGACGCTGTATCCGTCCGAGTCGGCGTCGAGAAGCGATACCCCGTCGCCCGGGGCGGCGCTGATCCAGCGAAAGATGCACGGGTCGCCCGAGTCGATCAGCTCGAAGTGGTACGTCTGGCCGCCGTCGACGGGGATGCTCAGCCCGGAGAACGAGACATTCATCACTGTGAACGTGCTGAACAGTGAGCCGGTCGGCGCGGTCGAGACGGTCATGTTCGCATCGGGCGTACCGGCCTCGTAGGTGTAGATCAGAATCCCGGGCAAACCGGCGTCGTCGCGGTACACGTTGAGCCGCCATTTGTCCGATGGCGTGCAATCGACGAGTGCTCCGCCGTCCCAGAAGAAGCCCTCGAGGCACAAGGTCCTGATGCGTCCGTTGAAACTCGGTGTGATCGACTCGGCGATCGGGAACCGCGACGTGTATGCGGTGCTGAAGACGATGCTCTGACACTCCTGGAAGTCGTCGCATTGCGCGTGCGCGCCGGATGCCGCGATCAGCACAGCGGCAAGCGGCTCACGGATCGTGGGTCTCCGCATAGTGTCCTCCTCATGGCATTCAGGTGTTCCCGAGTACTCGTTCCTGTGTGCAGAGTATCTTGGCATCGGTGAACCGCCAAGCCGGAACTCGGGAGGCGGCCCGTTGCGCACCACACACGCCTCGGCATCGGGGCGCGCGCGCAAACCAGATTCCGGCGTGCGATATCGGTTCAGATACCGGTGCGCCCTCGGCGGGGAAGCGCACGATCCCGCCCCACCTCGTTCTGAGTGGGTCTGATGTGTTGGAGGCTAAACTCGTCCATGCTCACCACACTGCTCATGGCCGCCGCGATCTCCCAGCCTCAACTGCCCCCGCCGCCCCCGCCGTCGCTGCCGGGCGAGGTGATGGCGAAGGTCAGCCCGGAGCGGTGCCGCGAGACGGTGGACACGCTGGTCGGGTTCGGCACACGTCACACGCTCTCCGAGACCGAGTCGGACACGCGCGGGATCGGGGCGGCGCGCCGGTGGGTGGCCGAGCAGTTCCGGGCGGCGGCGCCCGAGGACAACCCCGGCGCGATCGAGGTCAGCTTCGACCGGTTCACGCAGCCGGCGGGGCGCCGGATCCCCGCGCCGACCGAGATCGTCAATGTCGTTGCCCGCATCCCCGGCTCGATGCCGGAGGCGGCCGGGCGAGAGTACCTCGTGCTGGCGCACCTCGATTCGCGTGCGAGCGACGGGATGGACGCCGAGAGTGACGCGCCGGGCGCCAACGACGACGGGTCGGGCGTGGCGGTGCTGATCGAGTTGGCGCATGTGCTCGTAGACGCCGAGCTGGACTCGACGGTGGTGCTGATCGCGACGAGCGGCGAGGAGCAGGGTCTGTACGGCGCGCGCCACTACGCGGAGCAGGCGAAGAAGGAAGGGCGCGACATCCGCGCGGTGCTCAACAACGACATGGTGGGCGACCCGGGCGGCCCGATCGATCCCGATGGGACCGAACGCCGCGCCCCCGAACTCGTCCGCGTCTTCAGCGAAGGGCTGCCGATCGGAGCGACGACCGAGGAGGCGGCCGCGATCCGGCGCCTGTCGAGCGAGAGCGACTCGACGAGCCGCGAGCTCGCTCGCGCGATCGCCGAGATCAGCGCCCGTGAGCAGACCGCCGTCAAGCCGTTCCTGATCTTCCGCCCGGACCGTTTCCTGCGTGGTGGCGACCACACGGCGTTCAACGAGATGGGCTACCCGGCCGTGCGCTTCACCGTGGTCCACGAGAACTACGACCGGCAGCACCAGGACGTGCGAGAGGAGGACGGCGTTCAGTACGGCGACCTTCCCGAGCACGTAGACGCCGAGTACCTCGCGAACGTGGCGCGCCTGAACGCGGCGGTGCTCGTGCACCTCGCCAACGCGCCGTCGGCGCCGACCAATGTCCGGATGCTCACCGCCGAGCTGTCGCCGAACACGACCCTGCGCTGGGACCCGAGCCCCGAGCCGGACGTGGCCGGGTACGAGGTTGTCTGGCGTGACACGATCTCTGCGACCTGGGACTGGGCGAACGACGTCGGCGACCGCACCGAGTACACCATGGCGCTGAGCAAGGACAACCTGTTCTTCGGCGTGCGGGCGTACGACAGCGACGGGTACCGCAGCCCGGTCGTCTTCGCGACCGCGGCGAAGGAGTAGAACTCACGCCGGCGTGTAGGCCTCGAGCAGCTCCAGCGCGTGCGCGGGCGTCTCGGCGAGCGAGAGCTGCGCCATGGTGTGCGGGAGGATCAGCCCGAGCCCGGCGGCACGCTGAAGAAACGTCCACAGCTCGTCGTAGAACCCGTTGGTGTTGATCAGCGTGACCGGCTTGTCGTGCAGGCGCAGTTGGTTCCACGTCACGACCTCGAACAGCTCGTCGAGCGTGCCGACGCCGCCGGGCAGGCAGACGAACACGTCGGAGATCCCGGCGATGAGCTCCTTGCGTTCGAGCATGGACTCGACGACGCGCATGTCTTCAACGCCGATGTGGGCGAGCTCGACCTCGACCATGGAGCGCGGGATGACGCCGGTGATCTCGCCGCCGGCGTCGAGTGCGGCATCGGCGATGACGCCCATCAGCCCGACATTGCCGCCGCCGTAGACCAGGCGCGAGCCGCGCTCGGCGATGAGGCGTCCGAGCTCGCGCGCGTCGTCGGCGAAGTCGGGGTCGCCCCCGGACCGCGCCCCGCAGAACACAGCCACGCTGTTCATCGCTCTTCCTCCGGTATGGTGCGTCCGAACGGGTCGAGTTCGCCGCGCCGCGCCCAGGTCGCGACGACGCCCTTGTGATCACTCAGGGGGAAGCGTTCGGCCCCGTGGCTGATCAACACCCCGTCGCGGAAGTACAGCCACCACGTGAACTCGCGGTACGGATCGAGCTCGCTGGCCCGCTCGTATGAGTCGTCGGCGTGGATGCGCCACTCCTCGTATGTGATGCCCGGGTCGTCGTCGGCGTGCCCCTCGCCCCACAGGCGTTTCTGCCCGGCGGGGAACTCGTCCATCGCCTCGTCGCGGGTCATGCCGGGCTCGAGTCGTTCGGTAGCGACGACGAGGCGGTCGAGCATGGCGCGATCGACCTTCGACGTGCCCGGGTACGAGCACGCCCCTAGGGCCGCCGCACACGCGATGACCGGCAGCAGCCTCACTCGAACGCTCCGTGCGTCTTGTAGGTGAAGTCGTGGATGGAGGCGACGTCGCTCGCGGACCTGGCGCCGAGGTCGTCGAAGCGGGCGATGACCGGCGCCGGGTCGTCGAAGGCGATCGCCCCGAGGACGCGGGACTTGTTGGCGAGGATCTCGTCGAGCCGGGCGGTGGTGTTGCGTGCGTGCCCGCCGGGGTACATGACCAAAGAGGAGTCGTGCTCGGTGCCGTCGGCGGCGGTGATGACCATCGACGTTGGGATACCGTCGGGGTACTTCGCGTCGTAGTCCAATCCGCCGTGCACGAAATCGATCTTCCCCATCAGCTCGCGGGTGAGCGGGTTGAACAGGGCGTCTCCGGCGTAGTCGTGAGGGGTAAGGATCAGCTCCTTCCACCACTGGGTGTTCGAGTCGGTGGGCGTCGCCGGGAAGTCGGGGCGCGACTCGATCGCCTTGCGGATCAGCGTGGCGACGATGTACGCCATCGAGTGGTCGGCCGACTGGCGCGTGCGCGGGTCCTTCTTCGCCGGGTCGCCGATGATGCCGAACGCCGGCTCGTACGCGGCGATGCGGATGTGCTTGATCCTCGAGCCGCGGTCGGCGAGCAGTTCGGGGTGGGCGGCGATCAGGTCGATCGCGGCCTGGAGCGCGCCCGCCGACTGGTGCTCGTACAGACCGAGCTTGAAGTGCATGCCCATAACCGCGAAGTCGTCACCACCGTTGCTCAGCACGAGGGCGAACGGCGAGGAGTCGGCCGACGCACTCGGCTTCCACCCCGCCACCGCGCGCTTGGCCGTCGTCAGCATCTCGCCCGGACCCTCGAAGAGCCGGAAGATCGCCTCGGGGTTGCGGAAGATGTCGCGCGGCCCGAGGAACCCCGCCATCGAACGCTTGACGCTGAGGATCGCGGCCTCGGTGCTGATCGCGGCCGATGCGCCCTTCGAGTCGCTGAGCTGCTTGCCGGCGCGGATCGCGCGGAACGGGATGTAGTGGGCGACGGTCATGCCGATCGCGCTCTCGATCTGCTCCGCGGTGGCGCCGAGCATGGCGCCGAAGGTCGCGGCCGACGCGATCGCGCCGTGCACGACGTGGTCAATCTTGTAGGTCTTGAGGCTGAACACCTCGGCGAGGCGCCCGCGGATCTCGTCGAGCAGGACCATGCCCTTCAGGGCTGTTGCGCCGTCGAGCCCCATGATCTGGGCGGCGGCGATCGGCACGCCGTAGAAGTCGTTGTGCCCGAACTCGCCGGCCGTGTGACCCAGCTCCGGGCGGAACCCGAAGTTGGTCCCGTTCGAGTCCCACTCGCGCATCGCGCTCGCATTGGCGGCGATCGCCTTCTCCGCCTTCACCGGTGTGCTCGAGCCGAAGACGGTTGCGCCGGCCCGGTCGCCGGCGGGGTACTCCAGCGCCTCGGCACGCAGGATCGTCGGCGCGTTGGTCCCCAGCGCCAGTGCGCTCAAGCCGCACAGGCACGCGTCGGTGTAGAAGCGGTTGGTCTGCGCGAGCACCGTGTCCGACGGCGAGCCGCTCTTCATGAATTCGATCGCGTAGTCGGCGATCCCGAGCGCCTGGTTGGTGTCCGCCGCCAGCGTGATCCGGTCGGTCATCGGTACCTCCTGCGTAGGCACCAACACTAGGTCGTGACACCGGAGCCGACCCACGCCCCACGCCTCCGGACGCCGGACCTGAGTCCTCGATGGTCAGGGAATGCGATCACGGGCTTCACCGAAGATATCCCGGCCAGATATTGGTTATCTCGTTGGTGCACCGGGCACATCGACGTTGACTCCGCCCCATTGCCTATTGCCCATTGCCTAGTGCCCGGGACTCCCCGTGAAGACGAAGCCCCCCAGCCCGACGGTGAACACGATGTTGCCGTACACCGCGTGCTCGAGAGCGGCCGCGAGCGTCGAGCGGGAGCGGTGGTACGTCCACGCGAAGAGGAGCCCGCCGGCGAACGTCAGCACGATCGCCACCCAGTTCCAGAACACGATGTGCATGAACGCGAACGCGACGGTGTTGACGCCGATCAAGACCGCCGGGCGGGGCAGGATCGGCACGTAGCGGTGGAAGAAGAACGCGCGGTGCGTGATCTCCTGCGGGTAGGCGCTGAAGAGAGGGTATAGGCACATGATCGCCAGCCAGAGCCCGGTACGCTCGCGCGGCAGGTGCAGGAAGGCATTGGACGGGAGCAGATCGGTGAACGAGGCGCCCGCCCACGCCGCGCCGACCAGCGCCGGGCCGAGCACAACGAGCAGCAGCGCCTGGCGCGTCAGCTCGCGCTCCGCGCCGCCCGGGTCCCACAGCCGACGTTTCTCGAAGGTCGGGTCGAGCAGCAAAAACAGCACGATCAGCGCCGTCGTCCCGAGCAGCAGCGGAAAGAGCATGTGCTGCGGCGGGATGCCGAGGTTGAAAAGGATGTCGAGCCCGATCGCATCGAACACCGGCTCGAACCGGTGTTGCGGGTCGAGCATCGCGGCGTACACCGCGGGGATGCCGAAGAACAGCACGCCCATCTCCGCCCACAGCCACGCACGACGCAGAGGGGTGGGGGGCTGCCCGGGGTTCCGCGCCACGACCGGCGCTCAGTTCCCGTTGACCATCGAGGTGAGCATGTACTTGCGTGCGCGCGCCTTGGTCTCGTTGGCATCGATGATCGAGCCGTCCATGCGGAAGCGGGCGACCCTGCCGTCGCGGCACAGCTTGGCCAGCGCCTGATTCAGGCTTGACTTGAGCGAGCGCGGAGCGGCCTTCGACTCGTACCCGACGTCGGGCAGCGCCTCGGCGATCTCCTCGGTCGTCAGCGGTTCGTCGTAGTCGGGCAGCGCCCACACCGCGACGATCGCCTCCGAGATGTTCTTCTTCGGGGTGCGGGGCGAGGTGGCGAACGGGTCGGGCGGGACGTCGGTCTGGGTCCCCAGCAGACCGTCGAACGATTGCATCCGCCGTGCCTGCTCGCGCATCAGCTCCTGCCCGAACGCCTTGATCCTGTCGATCCGCTCGTTCACGCGGTCGGCGACCACCTGGTAGACGCGGCGGGCCTCGCGCTCCTCGACCCGCTCGGCCTCGATCCAGCTCGTGATGTGCTCCATCTGCGCCGCGATCTCGGGCAGTTTCATCTCGCGGACCGCCCCGAGACCCTCGAACGGCAGGCTGTTGCGTGTGGTCATGGAAAAAGCACCTTTCGTTGGTGTCGCTACGAGGGCACCGCCCCCGTGACTGGTTCGTGCTCGTCCCACATGCTTGCTTGAGGCATTGCCTACTCGGTGGTTGTAGTACGCCTCCCGGGCGCTGTCAATGCCCCTTTCGTGGGGTACCAAAGCCCGCTTCTTCACATCAACCTTATAGCGACCAGCCGGATCCCAAACCGCCCGCCCCGCGTATCCTCACCCGGATCCCCCCCCCGCTGGCACGCGGGAGGACGCCCCGGGAGGCATGACATGGAACGACGAGCTTTCACGCTGATCGAGATGATGGTTGTGATCGCCATCATCGCCATCCTCATCGCCATCGCCTTCGTCGCCGGGCAGCGCGTCATGGCCGGCGGACGCTCACGCCTCACCGCCGACACGATCAAGGTGCTCGACCAGTCGCTCGAGTCCTACATCCAGGAGAAGGGGTCCAACCCGCCCCTGTTCGTCGAGGACCACCGCGCCGAGGACGACCCCAACTACCAGGACAAGTACTGGCTGGACAGCGACTACGCCGTGCTCGATTCGACCCCGATCTCTGATCCGAACGACCGTTATGTCATCAACAGTGTCGGGCTGTACATGCACGCGACCGAGAACGTGCCCGGGCTCAGCAGCATCTTCCAAGGGCTCGACCCGCGCATCGTCAAGCAGTGGCACGACACCAGCCCGCTCGACCAGCCCCCGCACGCGACGATCTACGACGGGTGGGGGAACCCGATCCGGTTCGTTCATCCGGGGTTCAACGGCATCTGGGAGTCCCCGCCCCGCCCAGCCATCCCCGTTCCGCCCCCGGCAGATTTCGACTCGGAGGGGGGAACACTAAGCGTCGCCTCGATCCCGCAGTTCTCTCTCTCGTCTCCCAAACAACTCGCCGACGGGATCCGCAATGTGCAGATCCGGCGGAGCGCGGTCACGAAGAGCGATCACGACAAGGGGGTGACCTTCCCCGGCGACTCCGACGGCGGTGTCTGCCCCGGCGGGCGACCGTACTTCTACTCGGCCGGGCCCGATGCCGACCCGTCCACCACCGTGGACAACGTCTACACAATCACGCCGCAGTTCGAGACGCCCGAGTAGCAGCGGGGGTGATGCCCGGACGTCGGACCCGAGCCGACAAAGGTCCGGGTTTGGCCCGTCAGCGAGCCTTCGTCCGCGGCGGCGGGCTCGGACCCGGCGTCCAGCCCGCACAACCAGCCCCACGCACCCCTCACGCTCGGCACCGGGCGTGGTTCGCCACCCGCCCCGGGGCTATACTGGGCCCGCACACGGGGTGTAGCGCAGCTTGGTAGCGCGTCTCGTTCGGGACGAGAAGGTCGGAGGTTCAAATCCTCTCACCCCGATTC
>Ga0055451_10000272_pt1 | contig 20190 bp, 22 predicted proteins | sample China_Galinas_PW_3_FD_57745 | JGI IMG/M metagenome (GOLD analysis project Ga0055451, IMG submission 57745) | Wetland microbial communities from San Francisco Bay, California, USA, that impact long-term carbon sequestration - China_Galinas_PWB_D2 | ecosystem: Environmental > Aquatic > Marine >... | reverse complement strand
ACAAATAAAAATAATAAACTTAAAGCTTTAATTTTTTTCATGGTATGTCTGTTTTATTTAGTAAAATGACAATTTTTTTTTATAAACACAAACCTACTTAAAAACAGGCAAAAAAAAAGGTCAACCGAAACTAATTGACCTTTTCAAGCTCCCCTGATTATTCCAATCTCGAACCATTTTACAAAGACTTAGGTGTACTCTACGATTTAGCAGTATTGCTGAAGGACGCCTCTGTTGGCCATAAACCCATCCAAACCCTTTTAAACTAATACATGCAGGGAAATAAGGTCTTTCCTCGTTATACTTTAACAGAGAACGATATGAATAAACGAGAAAAGAAAGAGCAGTTCCTTGAACTGCGGATTGGTGGTGAAACCTTTGTGAGGATTGCTTCAAAACTTGATTTCTCCAACCAAACCTTGATTAACTGGAGCTAGGACCTGGAAATAAAGGAAGCCATTGATATTGCCCGTTCTATAAGATACCAGGGTTTATTGAATCAATATGAGGCTAGCAAAAGAGATAAGATTAAGTTTTACTCCTCCCTTTCGCAGAAGGAGAAAAAAGAATTATGCAGCATTGATCTTAGCAAGGTTAGCTGATTTGGCAACAAGTAAGAAATACGGTGGAGAAACTCCGTTGGATGATTATTTTTCAGAAGAACCCAGCTTTTAGTTTAATCCAGAAGATTGAATAGCTGGTTATTTAGTCAGACTTAATAATTCTGCTGGTGTAAGCACCAAATTCCGTATCAATCCTTAGTATAAAAAACGATCCTTCCTGGTTGGTTATATCAAGCCTTATATTCTGGATTCCCGGATTAATACGATCTTCAAATACCTTTTGTCCAGTGATGCCATACAATTCTATCTGAGCAGGGTGACTGGTGCTTTTATTGAGCCTGATAAATATCTCACCGGTGGTAGGATTTGGATATACATGGATTAGCCCGGGTTCAATACCGGATTCATCAAATTGACCTGATTGTAGTAAATGCCAAGGATAGTTTTCAGGCAATCCTTTGAACTGTCCATTTGATTTCATTATCAGACAATACAACCCGGAAACAAAGCCGATGGTATCATTAATAAAATAGATTGAGTGAAGAGGAATCCCTGTGGTATCATAAGTTTCCCAGGTTAATCCTCCGTCCCGGGTTTTAGAAATGTGAAATCCGCGTGGCACATATTGTGATCCACCTTCTCCACCTTTTGTAGTCAAGTATTCTCTGCCACCCGTCACATAACCGACTTGCTCCGATATGAATTGAATAGCCTACATTATCAGTCGGAAACGCAATATCAACAAGTTCTCCATACTTGTAACCAAACCTTGTTATGCTCCAAACCGTATCCCAATTATAACCTCCATCTTTTGTCCGTAATATTGCATCGACCTTGTTTCTTACCGCCAAGGAAAAAGACCCCTACTTTATATTTTACCAGACTTTGTAACTCCAGGGGATTCTTTCGGATACTTTCATCCTTTGTGATAAGTGTAATGCGATTCTCTCCAAGGTATTTTAACCATACAACATCATCTTCATCATCTTCAAAATGATCTTTAAGATGCATTACATCTTCACCGAAATCAGAAAGGCCCTTTGCAAGGTGTTCACTGAGGATATTGTCAAAGAAAAACTTCATGCAGCGTTGAGGGTGGTTTCAAACTTAATTGCAGCAGTGACCTGATCCCGTGTGAGATCAAGCCATCTACATACTTTAATTATATTTTCATTTTCTCCGAGATAGCAATCGTATATATTGTCTGTTGAGATATTCTTTCTAATGATAGTAGGTCTGCCGAATGATATTTTGGGATCTATTACAATCAAGCCTGTCTTACCGAGTGGAAACCATTTCGATGCAAAACCAGAGGGCTCATCAAATTCAATCTGTTGCGCAAGTTCTTTGATGAATTGTGAAATAACCCAATGTCCACCAGACAACAATTCCAATAATGAATCTGCATCATCCTTTACCTGCATAAAAATGTTCTTCCCATCTGTAAAGAATATTCTTTGTGCAAAGTGATGCCCGCCAACCAAAGTCTGAGCCTCATTCAAAGCCTTTCTAATCTTCTGGAGGCTTAAACCTTTGTAAAAAAAATTGTTTTACAAACAGCAGGTCAATTAAATCCAGAAATGATGCATAATTGGGAGTCTCCGGGTCCTCACGGCCAATTACGGGTTCTTTATGTCTCCAAACATCCGGTCCAGAGTCACTGGCTATATACCTGTATTCATATCCTAAGAGTATCTGATGCTTGCATTTCCATTTCAGCCAATTTTATGGTCCCCAGAACAGGCACATGCAGGAAGTTTAGCGAATATTCAACAGAGAACTACTTTTCAACATTATTTTTCCGTAAAGTTACATCTACTTCGATTCTCCGTCCAAGGTTTAGATAGGCCGACATTCATGAACGCAACTTCCCGATATGAGAAAGAAATCATACGGATCAATGGCAGGATCTAGGAACTGTCTGCAATCCGTTCCGGCTTTCAGAACTACCTCAACGAAGGCTTACCCCTGTTTTCAAATCTGCATCATCATTATACCCGGGTACCCTTAGAATATAACAGAAGATTGTCAGTTCGATATTCCCGGGAAATCTGATATTTGAGGATAAAAAATATCGAACCGTTGAAATGGGCAGGGTACTTTCTCTGATCATCAATGATACAAAGGGAAGGCCAAATGAGGCTATAAAAAAAGGTCGGCCAAACGACCAACCTTTCTTATCTGGCTCCCCAGGTAGGACTTGAACCTACGACCTACGGATTAACAGTCCGCCGCTCTAACCAACTGAGCTACTGAGGAATTTTATGTTGTTATAGGCAGCGCTTTAACAAGCGACGCAAAAATAGCAGCTTTTGGCCAATAATACAATACATTTTAAAAAAAACCTTGCCGACACATTATACGTATGTATGGATACAAATTGATATAGTATATATTTGTATCAAAATATGTATAAATGAGTAAAGTACTTGGAATGGGCAATGCCCTGGTTGATATTATTACCCGGATCAAAAATGATGACATTCTGGAAAGTTTCGGATTACCCAGAGGAAGCATGACACTGGTGGATCTGGATACTTCTAATTATATTCACGCTGAGACTATTGGCATGCCCAAGACAAGAGCCTCCGGAGGTTCAGCTGCCAACACCATTCACGGGCTCGCCCATCTCGGGATCGAATCCGGCTTTGTAGGTACGGTGGGTAACGATGATAATGGAAAGTTTTTCAAAAGAGACATGGAGGTAAATAAGATCACCCCCATTCTCTTTCGCACCATGAACGAAACGGGAAGGGCGATGGCCCTGATCTCCAAAGACACTGAGAGAACCTTTGCCACATACCTGGGTGCTGCAATCGATCTTTCGGCGGAGGATATTTCCCACGGTATTTATAAAGGTTACGACTATTTTTACATAGAAGGATACCTGGTCCAGGACAGGGAGATGTTCGAAAAAGCATTGAGACTCGCCGCCAGGGCCGGGCTCATTATATGCCTGGACCTGGCCAGTTATAATATTGTACATCAGAATGTAGAGTTCTTTAAATCCATGATCTCGCAGTATGTGGATATTCTGTTTGCCAATGAAGAGGAGATCAGGTCCTTAACCGGAAGATCACCGGAAGAAGGTGCTATGGAGATCAAAGATATCTGCGACCTGGTTGTCATCAAACTGGGTGCTGAAGGATCCTTCTGTATTTGTAATGAAGGGATGGTCAGGGTGGATGCCAGACCCTCCAAAGCCATAGATACAACAGGTGCGGGAGATCTTTTTGCAGCCGGTTTTATTTATGGGCATATGAAAGGGCATTCTGCAGAGACCTGTGGCCGGATTGGTGCCATCCTTGCCGGGAAAGTTATTGAGATTATTGGAGCTAAAATAGAAGAACCCCAGTGGGAACTGTTGCGAAGGGAGATAGCAGTTCTCGAAGGTTAATCCACGATCTGTAACCGGATCTGGTAACCACCGAAGTTCCGCATATTGATCACCCGGTTCTGATCCAGCATCAGGTACTGTCCCTTGATACCCGTCAGCGTCCCTTTAATCAAAGGTTCCTTTTCAAAATTCAGGCTCTTCACTTTTTCCGGGTACCGGATCACGGGGTATTCGAGCTCCATTTGACGGTTATCCGGAATCAAATACGGGACAAGCCCGGGGGGCACCAGGGCGGCCAGTCTTTCTTTCTCTTTAACCAGGTCCGCATCGCCAGGGTCCGATCCCGATAACATCTTTCTCCAGTTGGTTTTATCCGCGATATGATCTTTCATGGCCACTTCCAGCAGACCTGCCGTGTAGCGGTTAGGTGTTCTGGCAAACTCAATGGTACGGATCGCTCCCTGATCAATCCAACGGGTAGGAATCTGGGTATGCCTGGTCACCCCCACCTTCATTCCACTGGTAAGTGAAAGGTAAACCACATGCTCGATCAGGCAGTGATTAGTTGCATAATCCATATCACGAGCCACACCCTCATGTGCCCTGCACAATTCTGGTCTCAAAACACAATCCTCTGTTTCTGGAGCTGTGGTAAAACAGGGATAACAGTATCCCTGTGCAAACGATTTCCTGGTCTCACGACCACACCTGATACAGTGTATATGTCCCAGGTATTCCATGGAGATCTCAGTGTTCAGCAAGATGTTCATCTCCACTTTCTGATCACCTAACGGTAAATGATACCGGATCACTTCCCCTGTGATTGCCTCCATTTTCCTGATGTTTCCTATATATTCCATGCACTCTAAGATAACAATATTTCAATTATTTTATATTTTTTTACTACTATGTATTGCATGGTATTACATTTTTTATATATCTTTGTATTGGAATATTGCTTGCATAGGCATATAGCATGAAAAGCATAGTAGTAAATAGAATTATAATAGTAACCGGATTCCTGGTCATGACCGCTCTTCTTGAGGCTCAGAAACCTGGCATCGATCTGATATCTTCCTACCAGCAGAACAGGCATCCCGAGGCAATCATCGATACAGGCATAGCTGTGAACGGAACAGCCCGTGAACCAGTAGAAGTTGTGGTTCCCCCGGTTCAAAACCAGTATAATGAAAGAAAATATGATAAAAAGAGGCGGCGACAGCTGGGGCCATCCCTGGATACTATCTTTCAGAAAGAGGAAAACAGAAAAGTTGGGAAAGATAAAAAGCCAGTGAAAATCTCACTGTTTAACAGAAAATATATTCCCTTGAAAATCTTAATTTACATCACTGCAATAAAATAGAGACCTATGAATATTGATAACGCAAAAGCACAGATGCGGAAGGGTATCCTGGAGTATTGCATCTTATCCATCCTGGCTAAGAAGGACCTTTATACCTCAGATATCATTCGTGCTTTAAAAGAGAATGACCTGATTGTGGTTGAAGGTACACTCTATCCGCTACTGACCCGACAGAAAAATGCCGGGCTGCTACATTACAGATGGGAGGAGAGCACCCAGGGCCCTCCTCGTAAATACTACAGCCTCACTGAGATAGGAAGAAGCTATTTAAAAGAGCTAGACCAGTCGTGGGATGCGCTGATCAACTCGGTAAAATCAATTAAGAACTACAAATAAAGCCATATACCATGAAGAAAGCGATCAAAATCAATTTAAGCGGAATCATCTTCCATATCGATGAGGATGCTTATGAAAAACTAAAAGCTTACCTGGATACTATCGGCAGGTACTTCTCCAATAAACAGGAGAGCAAAGAGATCATCGACGACATTGAAGCAAGAATTGCTGAACTGTTCCAGGAGAAAATTACTGAGGAGACCCAGGTCATCACGCTTAAACTTGTCAATGAAGTAATAGATATCATGGGTAACCCGGAGGATATTGCAGATACGGGGGAGGAGGCTGAACCGCAAAGCACTTTCCATGAATCCTACAGCCGCAGCCGCAGGCTCTATCGTGATCCGGAAAATTCAGTTATAGGTGGTGTCTGCGGGGGTCTTGCTGCCTATTTCAGTGTAGACCCGGTCATATTCAGATTGTTATTTGTGATCTTCTTTTTTGCCGGAGGTGCTTCCATCCTGGTCTATGCCATTCTGTGGATTGTTCTCCCCAGGGCTGATTCAGCTGCACAGAAGCTGGAGATGCGCGGTGAGAAAGTAAATGTATCAAACCTGGAAAAAAAAATTCGTGAAGAGTACGATAACGTAAAAGAGAACGTTAAAGACGGATATACAAAGGCCAGAAATTCTGATACTTATAGAAATACAGAAAGGGCCGCTTCGGATTTTTTTGAGGTTTTGGGAAAAATACTTCTGGTGTTTGTTAAGGTCATCTTAATTATCATCGGGACCAGCCTGGTTATCGCAGGTATAGGGCTTCTGATCGGATTAATCGCCCTTCCATTTGTTGGAATACACATGTTTCCGTTCGAATCGTACAATTTTTCCCTGGGTGATATTTTGATACCATTTACTGATCCGGTCTCGGTGACCTTACTTGTCATTGCAGTTACTCTTCTTCTGTTGATACCTGTTGCAGCCATGCTGTATGGCCTGGTGAAGCTGATATTCAATATCAAATCCAGGAACCGGGGACTGACTATCGGTGCAGTTACGCTCTGGTTCGTAAGCCTGTTCTGCATCATCGGTATTGTTGCTTTCGAAAGCAGTAACTACTCTGATTTTGGTAGTGATAATTATTCCCATGAGCTGGATACAGGGAGCGACACGCTCTACATCACCATTAATGAGAGCCAGGATGAATACCTCGACGATGAATCTATTATCGACCTGGGAAATAAATGGTTCCTGATGGAGGATGCGGATGCGTTCTATGGCAGGATCACGCTTGATATAGAACGATCCGATGGTGATGAATTCCTGCTGGAAGTTGAAAAAGAGTCGAAGGGCAGGTCATGGGAAAATGCAGAAGACAATGCTGCCAACATAGACTATCACTACCGCACATCAGGTAATTCACTTGAACTTGATCCCTATTTCTCAGTGGATCTCGGCCACAAGTGGCGGTTCCCAAGAGTGGAAACCGTTGTGCGTGTACCTGAAGGTAAAGTGGTTGTGCTCGATCGTGGTACCAGGGACATTCTGGAAGGTGTTCGCAATGTTGATCACCTCTCCGATTGGAATATGGCTGGAAAAACCTGGAAGATGACCGAGGACGGGCTGGAAAAGATTGCAAATTAATTTTTTTAATTTGTATATTTGCAACCCGGTTTTCGCAACCACCTCTGACCCGTGGTGTAATTGGCAACACGTCTGATTTTGGTTCAGAAGAGTCCAGGTTCGAGCCCTGGCGGGTCAACAGAGAAAACAAAGGACGCCCTGTCTCACAAAGAGATAGGGCGTTTTTCTTTTGCTTTAATGTAAAATAGGTGAAACATTTCTCTATTTTTCTTCTAACTTAGATTAGCCATCAGCCCACTTGCTCTTATGAGGCAATTCAACAATATGTTATTGAATTGAGTGTATCCTGTACAACGGGGTATTGGAGCTTGTGCAGCAGTTAAAAATACAAACCAATAAAGGATAGACTATGAAAAAGATTATCATCATCCTTCTTGCATTAATTTGGGTTTCAAGTCTGATCATTTTAATAATCGCATTGATTGGTTCGAACCCAAATAATCACTTGATAGAGTATCGTTTTATAGTTGGAATTGGATTTATCGTTTTATCCAGCTTTATAGGTACAGCTTATCGACAACTATTTAAAAGAAAAACCTGATTGTCAAGACCTGCAGTTAGAGGGAGCTTAGAAAAAAACAAAAAAGTAACCCGAGTTAGGAAAATCTAAAGAGTAGAAAATTTCCATTACTTGGAATTTATTACATTTGGGGAAGGTCAATGAAGGCCTGTTAAAACCAACCTGCAATGAAAAATTTCTTATTTGTTATTACCATGGCTTTGCTGTCCTCAACGGCCTTCGGACAGAAGGTGAATTTTTCCGGAGACTGGAAACTCAACGAGGGAAAAAGTGTGCTGGGTGACCAGTTCAGCCTTGCTCCGAAAACATTGAATGTAGTGCATAAAAAGAAGACTCTCGATCTGGCCAGTATGAGTGAATTTAACGGGGAATCGGTTGAGGGTAAACAGCACCTGACACTTGACGGAGAAGAGTGTGAGAATGTCGGTATGATGGAATCAGTTACTAAATCAACAGCCCTGTATGATAAAAAAGCCAGGACTCTGACAGTTGTTACCAAGGGATCAGTTCAGGGGTACGATTATACCCTCACTCAAACCTTTTCAATGATGGAAGGCAACCTGGTTATTGAATCGGAAGCAACATCGGACATGGGTGAGATGGCTGAGACTTATGTCTTTGAAAAACCTTAGTTCGGTGATAATTTCCTGAATGACCGAGTGAATAATATATTAATTTTATGTAAACCGCTTGATGATGTTGTTTAAGAAAGCTGTTTTTCTGGGTACACTATTGCTCCTGACTATTGTTTCCATGGCACAGATCAATGTCTACATGGGGGGTAGCTTACAAGGCAACTATTCCTGGATAAGGGGTGAGGAGCCTTCAATGGAACCAGGATTCGGTGGAGGGATCAGTTTTATATACTGGGAAAATGAATACTGGTTTCTGAAAACTGGTATCGATTATAACCACACGACCTCCACCATACTGGATTATCCTGATGATTTTGGAGTTATACCGGAAAATCCTGATGAAAAAATCAATATTACTACCATAGAACAGACCGCCGGAGTTCCCATTGCAATCTATTTCCGGCCTTTTGAAAGGGGTCCCAATACCATGTTGATCACAGGATTCCTTAAGCCGATGATAGTGGCACATTTAAAAGAGCGATCTGAAGAGTACGGGGAAATTGTTCTGAAAGGGGATGATGTAGAGAGGCGCGTGAAAACAAATGTGGGTGTTGGAGTGGGATATCAGCGTCAGCTGGAAAAACATACATATTTGAATATTATTCCATCATTCAACGTGGACCTGAAAGGCGACCGGGCCTTCAACTCCATAACCCTTACAGCCGAGCTGATCTTTGGCGTCTACTGATCCCGGGGCTGTTCATGAAAGCACATGATCTGATGATTTCGTAGCTCTTTCCTGTATTGCCTGGATAGTCCCGCTGTCACACGATCCAACTCCTGCCAGAAACGTTCTCCATGGTTGGGAACCCTGGTATGAACTAGTTCATGAAGAATCACATAATCGGACAGATATTCAGGAATCATCATCAGCCAGCAGTTCAGGTTGATGCTTTTTCGCGCCGTACAGCTACCCCACCGTGTCTTCATCCTCCGGATCTTTAGGCCTGAAATGTAAAATCCATGTTCTTCTGACAATTTCTTCACCCTGTCGGGCAGATAGTTCAGTGCCACCCTTCGCAGCACTCTCCAGATTGCTTCCTCCACATTTTCCTCCCCCTGCAACATGCGTACCGGAAGCTCCCGTCCCCTGACCTGAATTGTCCCGCCATCTAAGGGCATCGCCTTCCTGCAGTCCCTGATAGTCAAGTCGTTCAAACGCTTCAGGACCCATTGCTGTTTCGAAAGGAAAAACCTTTCTGCACTGTTCTGGCTTACATACCGTGGGATGGTCACACTGACTTTACCTTGTTGATTTATACGGATGGAAAGGTTCCTTGCCCTGTTGTTCCTGACATAAGAAACTTCACCAATCCCCTTATAATCCAATATATTTTTGATTTTTTGCATTCAGATTGATCTGTTATCTATAACTTTAACATCTCTTTAAAAAAAGTATATAATGATTCATAAATCAATCTTGCTTTCCATTGGGATGCTGACGATAGGACTTTCTCTGGCAGCCCAACAACCCTGGTCGCTGGAAGACTGCATCCAGTATGCTATGGAAAACAACATTCAAATAAAACAATCTGTTCTGAATACCGAATATAACGAAAACCTGCTGAAGCAGTCCAAACTGGGACAGATCCCCAGTCTGAGCGGTAGCGGGCGTTATACCTATTCCTGGGGTCGCGCCCTGGACCAGACGACTTACCAGTTTACAAATAATCAGCAGATTAACTCTATCAGCATGGGATTAAGTTCTTCTGCCAATCTTTTCAGCGGACTCAGAGTGAGGAATTCCATACTGCAGAATGAACTGAACCTTATGGCCAGTTACCAGGATGTTGAGAAGGTTAAAAATGATATATCCCTCAATATTGCAGCAGCTTATCTGACCATTATGTTCAACCAGGAACTTGTTACGGTCTCCCAAAGCCAGTTGGATATAACAGGACAGCAGGTCGATCGCACCAGGAAAATGGTTGATGCCGGCCGACTGGCCAGGGGTAACTTTCTTGAAATTCAGGCCCAGTATGCCTCTGAAGAGGTGACCCTGGTAAATGCAGATAATCAGCTCTCCATCTCCCTTCTGAATCTGCAGCAGATCCTGGATCTGCCCATAGATACTGCATTTTCTGTAGAAATACCAGTATTGGCCGATCCGGATGAGAACCCGCTGGTGATTGATGCCATGCAAGTATACCTAACTGCAGAACAGCTCATGCCAGAAATTAAAAGTGCCATGCTGAACCTGCAAAGTGCTGAAAAAGGGCTGGCCATTGCAAAGGGAGGCCGGTCTCCGCAATTATCCTTTTCTGCCAATTATAATTCAGGATACTCGGATGTACGGGAACAGGTGGTCGATGTGGGTCCTCCCCAGCAGATCCCGATCGGGGAGACAGTGGGCGGGGAAGGTGTCGTCTCCTATCCGCAGGAAATGCCCATCTATGGGGCCTACCCGTTCTTTGAACAGATCAGGGACAACACATCTGCAGGGATCGGATTGGGCATTTCAGTCCCCATATTCAACGGCTGGAATATAAATACAAATATTGCCAATGCCAGGATCACGTATGAAAATGCAAGGCTGGATCTTCAGAGTAAAAAACTTACATTGTATGCCACCATTCAGCAAGCCTATGCCGATGCCCTGGCTGCTCTGAAAAAGTTCAATGCAACCCAAAAAGCACTGACCTCCATGGAGGAATCATTTAAATATACCGAAACTAAATTTGAGGTTGGACTGGTCAACACGGTGGATTACAACATTTCAAAAAATCAGCTGATTGCCACACAGTCCGATCTGCTCCAGGCCAAATATGATTTTATATTCAAAACAAAAATTCTCAATTTCTACCAGGGAGAACCCATTACTTTCTAATACTCCAGATAAATGAAATCAAAAAGAAGAATCATCATTATAGTTATACTAGCAGTAGTTCTATTAGTCGTGCTTGCTATCGGGAAAAAACAGGGCTGGTTCGGCAATGAGAGCTACCTCAAGGTTGCCGTTGAACAGGGAATAAAAAGGGATATTGTAGAGGTCATTACGGCCAATGGAAAAATACAACCGGAGACTGAAGTTGCCATCTCTCCCGATGTTTCCGGAGAAATAGTGGATCTGGTGGTCAAAGAGGGGGATGAGGTTAAAAAAGGGCAGTACCTTCTAAAAATCAAGCCGGAGGCCTACGAGATGGCCAGTAATCGCGCCGAAGCAGCGTTGAACAATGCAAGGGCCAGGCAGAAGCAGGCGGAAGCCCAGCTTGAAATGGCCAGCCTTGACTATAAAAGGAACAAACAGCTCTTCGATCAGGGGGCTATTTCAACAGCGGAATATGAACAATCCCAGACCAGTTATAATACTGCCCTTGCTGAGAAGGAAGCCTCCAGGTTTTCAGTGATGAGTGCTCAGGCTAGCCTGGATGAAGCGAATGAAAGCCTGACCAAAACGGCCATCTACGCCCCTATGTCAGGAACAATCTCAAGCCTGTCTGTTGAGCTGGGAGAACGCGTTGTAGGAACTTCAATGATGTCGGGAACTGAGATGCTCCGTATTGCGGACCTGACCCGGATGGAGGTCGAAGTGGAGGTAAATGAGAACGATATTGTGCGGGTATCCAACCGCGATACAGCTCTCATCGAAGTGGATGCATATCCCGATACCAAGTTTAGAGGTGTGGTTTCCGAGATCCCGGTTTCTGCCAATACCACCGGAGTAACCACCGACCAGGTCACCAATTTTATGGTTAAGATCCTGCTTCTCGCTGAATCATATGAAGATAAGGTATCGGATTCCAATCCTTATCCTCTGCGTCCTGGCATGTCTGCAACAGCAGATATACAAACCGACAGCAGAACAGGGGTATATTCGATACCCATCCAGGCTGTTACAACGAGAATGGATACTACCGGGACTGCCACGGTAGAGGAAGATCAGCAGATAGGCCAGGTTAGTTCCAACGGTAGTGTCAGCAATACCACCATACCCTCCGAAGAATCATCAACCAGTGATGAACCCATGGTTGTTGTTTTTATTGTATCAGACGGGAAGGCATTGATGAAAGAGGTTAAAACAGGTATCCAGGACAACAACGATATCGAAATCACCGAGGGCCTTGATCAGGATGCTCAGGTTATTGTAGCTCCTTACTCAGCCATCTCCCGGCAACTTAAAAATGGTCTGTCTGTAGAGGTAGTGACTGAGGATGAACTCTTCGATAGTGAAAAATAGAACAAGGATTATTGTAGGATGACAGGACCTCTGATCCTGCATATTGAGACAGCCACAGATATCTGTTCGGTTGCACTTTCAGAGGGAACCCGGCAACTTTCGCTGGTCGAGAGCGGCCAGGAGCGATCTCATGCAACTCTTTTAAATAGTTTTATCAGACAATCGGTTAAAAAAGCTGGTAAAAAGCTAAAGGATCTTGATGCTGTTGCCGTAAGCAAAGGCCCCGGATCTTATACGGGCCTGCGAATCGGTGTCTCTACAGCCAAGGGACTGGCATATGCTCTTGAAATACCGCTGTTGGCAACGGGTACCCTGAAGATCATGGCCAGCGGTGCATTATCAGTTCAGGCGATCAATGATATGGTAAATTTACATGGTGACAAGCTGTTGCTCTGTCCCATGCTCGATGCAAGGAGAATGGAGGTTTATTCCGGATTTTTCACTAAAGATATCAGTATCTACAGAGAGGTCTCCGCCGATATCATTGATCAGGCTAGTTTTCAACAGATCCTGGAATCTCATCCTGTCTGTTTCTTCGGAAATGGAGCAGAAAAATGCAAGTTGGTACTGGAACATCCAAACGCCCTTTTTTTTGAAGGAATTAATCCATCGGCAGCTGCAATGATTGCCCCGGTACATCAAAAATATCTAAATGAACAGTTTGAAGATGTTGCTTATTTCGAGCCCTTCTACCTTAAAGATTTTATTGCCACCGTACCAAAGAAAAAGGTGCTTTAGCCTGAGTACCAATTAAACCAGGGTAGCAATCAAACAATATATTGATATATTTACATAATAAACAGATCATATGGCAACTACAGCAGATTTTAGGAATGGATTATGTCTTGAATTCAATAACGACCTGTATACAATTGTACAATTCCAACATGTAAAACCTGGAAAGGGACCTGCATTTGTAAGGACTAAAATGAAGAGCCTGACAACCGGTAAAGTTATTGAAAATACATTTTCTGCAGGTGTCAAGGTCAATACGGCAAGGGTTGAGAGAAGGCCTTATCAGTACCTCTATTCGGATGACATCGGGGTACATTTTATGCACCTGGAAACCTTCGAGCAGATCTCCTTGCAACCCCATATGATCGAGAATGCAGACCTTATGAAAGAGGGACAGGCGGTGGAGATTGTAGTACATGCTGATACCGAAACGCCACTTACAGTGGATTTACCTCCATTTGTAGAGTTGCAAATTACCTACACCGAACCCGGTGAAAAGGGTAACACAGCCTCCACTTCAGCCCAGAAACCGGCAGACCTGGAGACCGGGGCTAAAATCATGGTTCCGCTTTTTATCGACACAGGTGAAGTGATCAGAGTAGATACAAGGGACCGCTCATATTCTGAAAGGGTAAAAAAATAGGCCAAAATAAGCAGTATGGGTAAGTTTTCCGAAAACAGGCTCAAATTGTCCACATTCAAGTTGAATGCATTGCTGGATATTACACTGGCAATCAACGATAATGTTTCGACAAGTGAATTGATCCGCCGGTATGAGAAGATGCTCACCGACGACCTGGATATCGGGAAAGTTATCGTTCTGAAATTTTCAGATAAGTGGGAGTGCCTGCTTAACTCGGGTTATGGGCATAAGTTTTTCGAAAAGGTGGATATCAAGAGGGATCTGCTGCCATATGAAGAGATCTCCTTCATTACTACAGAACCACAGCATTTCCCCGAGCTGGTGGATATTGTCATCCCTGTATATCACAAGGACAAAGCGATAGCGTTTGTACTGATCGGCGACATAGAGGAGGAGGGTGAAGGTGTCAGTCCCATTATTAAACACCTGCGGTTCATCCAGACCCTCTCAAATATCATCACCGTTGCAATTGAGAACAAAAGATTGTTCCAGGAGACGCTTCGCCAGGAAGCCATTAAACGTGAGATGGAACTTGCCAGTAAAATGCAGACGATGTTGATCCCGGCCGACGAGAAGCTGCCATGCAATCAGTATATCTGTATTAAAGCATTTTACCATCCTCATTTTGAAGTAGGCGGGGACTACTACGATGTTATTCAACTGAGCAAGGATGAGGTGGGTTTCTGTATTGCAGATGTATCTGGGAAGGGAATTTCAGCAGCCATCCTGATGTCTAATTTCCAGGCCAACCTGCGTGCCCTTTTCACAGTTCAGCAGGAACTGACTGATACCCTGCACCGGTTGAATCAGAGTGTTATGAATAGTGCCAAGGGAGAGAAATTCATTACGCTCTTTATTGCCCGTTATCATTTTAAGACGAGGGAGTTGAAATATGTAAACGCAGGTCACAATCCTCCCCTGCTCTATAAGCCCGGATCAAAAGAGATGACGCAGCTCTCAAGTGGTTGTGTTGGAATGGGTATGTTGGATGATCTGCCTTTTATCAATTCGGCAGCAATTCAACTGGATGAACCTGCAAAATTATTCTGTTATACCGATGGCCTTGTTGAGGTAATCCAGGATTCCGGCGTTGAATTCGGAACAGAGAACCTGGAGAAAGAGTTACGAAATAACAATCCCCTGGAAGATAATATCCGGACCATTATTGAAAACCAGAAGATACTGGAAGGGTCGGCCTCCATTTTTGATGATATCTCTATCATTGGAGCCCAGTTTCCTGGTGAAAAGGGATTCAGTTAGACCCTGTATCCTCTTCAGTTCTCTGCCTGTGATAGACATCCATGGCTACCAGCATGGCTGTAAAACCCCAGAACAGTACCGAAATCTTGTCTGTATCAAGAAAATTATTCAGTAATCCATGCAGATAGTAGGAGACCAGTCCCACCAGTACAGCTATGGAGAAGACCCTGATAGAGCGCCTTCCCGATGTAAAATAGACCCTGATCCCGGTGTAGATCGTGGTTCCGATAATCAATAAGATACTCACTAAACCAAAAACCCCTGATTCTGCCAGCGGTCCCAGATACTCGCTGTGAGCAGTGCCCATCGTCCCAAAATCGGTGCTGATCCTGGTCTTTTCATAGGATCGCTGGTAACGGCCATATTCAAACTGGTAGGTTCCGGGTCCAAACCCGAACAGTGGTTTATCCTTCCACATCCGGTAGGCACAACTCCAACGGTTTAGCCTTTCAAGATTGGACTGATCGGTGGAAATATTCGAGATGGATTGCACATGTTCAGAAAATTCCCCCGAAGATTCTACGCGGTTCTGTTCAAGTTTTACCATCAACTCGGTGCGGACAGAAAGAAACAGTCCCACCAGAACGGCCGTCGCTACCAACACAATCTCAAAACGGATCCTTAATTTCAATATGACCCAGAACCCAACCGATGCAAGTATACTGATCCATGTGGCCCTGGTATAGGAGACCACCGTTGCAAAAACATACAACAGGATCAGCAGGATCATCAGGGACCTGGTGTTGATATCTTCACGTTTAATGAACAGAAAAAGAGCCACCAGGACGGGAAGGACCAGGCCCAGGGTTGCGCCGTATGAAGTATGATCTTTGTAAAAAGGCCGGGCCACACGGTGCGCCATTACCTGGTTTTCAAGACCGTATTGCATATGGTTGATCAGTGTATAGATAATCACACCGGTAAATGCAATAACAAAAAGCCAGGTATAGTTGTGCATTCGTTTCTCGTTTCTAAAGATCTGCGTTGCAATCAGGTAAAAACCAACTACAAACCAGAGTCGTGATACAAGCATTTTAAAGGAGACCAGCATATCCGTGCTGGTAAAACAGGTAATGAACATCCATCCCAGATGAAAGTAGATGGCCAGGGTCACCGGATGTCGAAGAACTTTCAGGTCGATCCTGTCACCCATCAGGTACTTCAGCATGTAAAGCAGGAGTAACCCTGCCAGCAAGGGTTCGGTTGGAAGATTCATGTCGATGGAGAGGCCATCGATCAACCTGCTCAGGGGAATAGAAACGGGAACAAAAAATACAATAACAAGGAGGTATTTATCAATTGATACAATGGCAAGGGCCAGGAACAACAGAACTACCGGTATCAGGGGGATATAGAAAATTTCCAGTGCCAGCATAATACTGTTCAACGCCACGAAGGAGATCAGGATTCCCCACAATAAAGTCTTCGGATACCTTTCCTGGATAGCCTCGATCATTGCTCATTTTGAATGGCCACCCTGGACCTGACATTATCAATGACAATCAGTACAATTAATGCAAACAAGAGGGAAGAAAAAGTGGACACAATCACGATCAACGATTTTTTGGGATAGGCCTTTTTTTCAGATGGATAAGCCTGTTCAACCACAAATTTATGGGGCAGGTTCTGTTCCGCTTCAAGCCTGGCCTCTTTATATTTGAGGCTCAGGTCAGTAACCAGGGCGGTTTCGTACCGGACCGAGTTCATCATGGAAATATAGAGCGCTCCATTTTCAGAAATGGCCCTTACCAGGTTGTTGGAGGGATCCCCCGTAGTCCTCATATGTTCAGAGACCTGTTCGCTTAACTGATTCATGGAATCCCGTAAAGTCTCCAGGTTCCGAGCCGCCTCCAGATACTCCCTTTCTACCAGCCTGAAAGCTTCCACAGCGCGTTCTTTCATCATACTGTTATAAACGGTATCCACCAGGTTTGATATATCGTTGGCCATATTTGCAGCGTAATCCGGATCCTTATCCATTACCGAGATCTCCACCGACATATACTCTGTTAAACGAAAATTGATATTGGATTTATACTCTTCATATAGCCGGGTCAATGGGTATTTTTCATCGGGTTGGATCACATAATGTTCCATTAAATTATATTTCTGGATGATCCGCGAACGGATTGGTTCTGAATTCAGGATCTGCAGCAACTGCTCTGCCTGTTCCTCCTCCCCGAATCCATGTACATTCTGGTTTCCTGAATAATTCTGTGAAAGCAGATCCCTGGAGATCGAAGCACTGGATGCAGGGAACATGATGACCGTAGACTGGAACATGGGAGTGATCAGCAGTGAAATGATGATGGATGCAATTCCTGCAATCAAGCCAACCCCGATCAGAATGGCTCTTTTCTTCCAGATGTAGATCAAAAGATCCACGGAACTAAAATTGTAACCTGGTTGTTTCGAATTTTCCATTTCGATGCCTGTTATTTTTCTTTTACCCGTATGAGATAGTAATTCTTTTTTCCTTTCTGAACCAATAGATATCTGTTATTAATAAAATCCGATCCTGTAATTCGCTGGTCCGGGCCAGATAATTTCTGCTTATTGATGCTGACGCCTCCCCCCATAACCATACGCCTCGCCTCTCCCTTGGAGCTGAATACAGCAGTATCAACAGCCAAAAGTTCCAGCACATCCTGATCAATATCCGCAGTAGGCACTTCGAATTGGGGTACCCCTTCAAATACTGATAAAAAAACATCCTCCCTGATCTTTTTCAGAGACTCGGTGGTCCCCTGTCCAAAAAGAATGGATGATGCCTCAACGGCCATTTCATACTCCTCACGGGAATGAACCATAACTGTAAGCTCTTCGGCAAGCTTCCTCTGCATTACACGGTGATGTGGAGCCTCATTATGCTGTACGACCAGCGCCTCTGTCTCTTTGCGGTTCAACATGGTAAAAATCTTTAGATATTTCTCTGCATCTTCGTCCGAAACATTCAACCAGAACTGGTAAAACTTGTATGGAGTGGTTCTTTCCGGATCAAGCCAGACATTGCCTTCCTCAGTCTTGCCAAATTTGCCCCCGTCCGATTTGGTAATCAGTGGCCAGGTAAGGGCAAATGCCTCCCCGCTTTCAATACGCCTGATCAATTCGGTCCCGGTCACAATATTTCCCCACTGGTCGGACCCTCCCATCTGAAGCTTACACCCATGATCACGGTACAGCACCTGGAAATCATATCCCTGTACCAGCTGATATGTGAATTCCGTAAAGGACATCCCTGATTGACTATCGGCTCCAAGTCTCTTCTTAACAGAATCCTTTGCCATCATGTAGTTGACTGTGATGTGCTTGCCAATATCCCTGATGAATCCCAGGAAAGAATATCCCTTCATCCAGTCGTAGTTGTTCACCATCAGGGCACTGTTTGAAGTGTCTGTTTCGAAATCAAGGAACTTTGAAATCTGTCTCTTCAGAGCTTCCTGATTTGTTCTGAGGGTTGTTTCATCAAGGAGGTTCCGCTCCTGTGACTTCCCGCTGGGATCTCCAATCATTCCGGTTGCTCCCCCTACCAGGGCAATGGGCCTGTGGCCCGCATGCTGTAAACGCTTAAGCATCATCACACCAACCAGGTGGCCGATATGGAGTGAATCTGCCGTGGGATCGATCCCCACATAGACCACAACCTGTTCCTTACCCAGCAGTTCTTCCGTGCCCGGCATCATATCATGGATCATACCCCTCCACCTCAACTCATCAATCAAATGCTTATCTATCTTGACCTTATCCATTTGCTAACCTATTTACACATTAACATCCATTATATTGCAGTAGTTACCACATTTCCCTCCACCTTCTTCTTCCTGGGAATAAATTCTTTCCAGTCCTCTCTTTTCAGATAGGGAAAAACAGCCGGTGCAAAAGCCGACAACGGCTTATAAAGCAATGATCCTTCGATGCGCTCAGGCTTAATAATCTGTTTCTCCTCATTTACCCTGTTTATAGGCCAGAGTATCATACTGATTACAAAAGCCGTTACCAACAGTCCAAAACCCATCCCCAGTAACCGGTTTACAAAGTTTAGTGCCACCGCTTTAATAAGTTTCTCTGCAGCATAAGCCAGCAGGTGCACCACAATGACAACGGTAACAAACGCGACGGCAAATGCGATCACATTCATATTGTCGGGCGAAATAGTAAAAACTGAATTAAGAAGAGCAGCAAACAGGGGACGTAGTTTGATGGCGAGGAGAATCCCCAGCACAAGTGCTGCCAGGGAGGCGGCCATATGGATGATTCCGGTCTTAAATCCCCTGTAGAGAGCGAATAGCAGGGGTACAAGAAATATGATATCCAGGATATTCATAAAGGAGTGTTAAATGGCACAAATAAACGGATTTCTTCGGAGAATTGATAATATTTTTGTTTGTGTTGAATCAAAAAATAACTGATATTGAGGATATAAAAAGCCATTATGGAGATCCGTAAATTTAGATCTGAATATAACCTGGAACTGATCCCGGCTTCACATGAAGGTATTTTTCTTGGAGATTTAGTGTGGGACCCTATCCTTGGTCAGCCTGACTTTTCAAGAAAAGGGATGCCCAATACAATTTATACCGCATTCCTCGATGCGGGGCTAATAAACAGTGCCGATTGGGAACAGTTCAAGGAAGAGAGCCGGAACACTACCCTTGTGGATGCCCAGTTTGCAACACGTACCGTAGATGTAAATGTGGAGAATATAACCGAACTTCAACATCCAAAGATCGGTAAGATCAGCAGTGATCTGGGTACAGGGGGTGTGAGAAAATTCATGTTCGCTAACCTGCAAATGCGTGAGATGGATGATCTCATTCGTATCAGGATCGACAGGCTGCTAGAGCAGATGAAGGCTTCTCACTGGAGTGATTATGACGGAAGCATCAGAAGGGTCTTTCTTATTACGGAGCTCTATTACGGTACGATCCGGATAGTGATTGAGAAACGATACACTACCGAACTGGAGGCGATCCTGGAGAAAGTTGACCTTCAGGCTTCGGAAGTTTTAGAGGGAAGCCATGCTGTAGAGTATGAGTTT
>Ga0055451_10000271_pt1 | contig 20232 bp, 16 predicted proteins | sample China_Galinas_PW_3_FD_57745 | JGI IMG/M metagenome (GOLD analysis project Ga0055451, IMG submission 57745) | Wetland microbial communities from San Francisco Bay, California, USA, that impact long-term carbon sequestration - China_Galinas_PWB_D2 | ecosystem: Environmental > Aquatic > Marine >... | reverse complement strand
ATCCCGGTGCCCCAAGCAGCCCCACAGGTCCACCCTCGTAGTTGAGCGCCGGCTGGATGGCAAACTTATCACCCGCTTTGAACTGTTTGCTCCACCTGGAACCCACCTCTATTATTTCACCGGCAAATTCATGTCCTACAATTACCGGATTATCTTTTATATCACCGGGGACACGCTTATGATCCGTACCCTGTATGGCTGCTTTGTATGATGACATACAGAGACTGTCACTGACTACCTTAGCAAGGATTTCATCCTCCCGGATCGAAGGCAACTCGAACTCCTCGATCCGAAGATCTTCCTTCCCGTATAACCTGACCGCTTTTGTCTTCATCTGAATGGTCTAATTATTTAAATAATCCATTAATTGTGAGGGATCTTCGATTAGTTCCCCCATTCCTTTCACGGGTTCATCGACCAGCCGTCCATATCCCCATGATACTCCCACCGGTTCCATCCCCGCTGCCTGTGCGGTAAAAATATCGTTATCAGAATCGCCCACAAAAAGTATATTTTCAGGCAGGATCCCCCACCCTTCTGCAATCTCTATCGCCGCGGCGGGATCCGGTTTACGGGGGATCTCCTCGCGCTGTCCGAGTACGGGATCAAATGGCCATCCGGATAGATAGAAGTCACATACCTCCTTTGTGAGAAGGTGAGGTTTATTTGAAAGAACAGAGATCCTGATCCCCCTGGCAACCAGCTCATCGAGCAGTTCAGGGATGCCCCCGTACACCCTGCTCTGGTTGTGGAGGTTATCCGCGTAGGCTTCTTTGAACTCTTTCACATAGAGCATCAACTGCTCATGAGAAACGGGTTCTCCGTGTGCCAGTTCTATCAGTTTTACAGCACCGTTCCCTATCCACTTCAGGTAATAATCCAGGTCATGTTCTGGTAAGCCATGCCTGGCAAACATTGAATTTGCCGCCCCGGCAATATCCTCTATGGTGTGGATCAGGGTCCCGTCCAGATCAAAAATAATTCCCTCTATCTTCATACTATCCTGTTAACTTAACATCACCTGGCCACCGGTAACCGGAATGGCCTGTCCCGTTTCGTACTCCTGGTCGATCACATATTTAATGGCTTTCACGACATCCTCCACCCTGCAACCACGACCTGCGGGTACCATCGATTCATAGTGACGTTTCACATCCTCAACTGTTTTTGCATCAGGCACTTTCCCAGCTTTCAGGTACTGGATAAAGAGTCCGTTCTCTGGATCGGACCACAACGGCCCCTCAAAGAAATTGCCCGGGCAGACGGCATTCACCTTGATCCGGTCTCCCATCAGTTCCATGGCAAAGGATTGGGTCAGGCCGATCCCCGCGAACTTGCTCCCGGCATATGCATAATTTTTTCTGCTCCCTTCGAGTCCCGACTTGGAATTGATCTGGATAATGTCACCAAAATTACCGGCTGAATAACGATTCTGGATCTTCATAACAGGCACCACTGCCTTTACACAGTTAAAATATCCATAGTAATTGACCCGGGTTACAAAATCGAATTCCTCCTTTTCCAGTTCTTCTATGGAGCCCGCCTTTAATACTCCTGCATTGCTGATCAATACATCCAGACCACTGAACTCAAGTATGGTCTCATACACCGCATTCTCCATGGATTGCAGGCTGGTTACGTCGGTTTTTATAAACCAGGCCCTGTTTGGGGTCCTGTCCCCGTTTAACTCTCCGGCAAGCCTGGCTCCGGCCTTTTCGTTGATGTCCATAATCACCACATTGGCACCCTCGCGGAACAGTAGCCTTGCAATTCCCTCACCATATCCCATGGCGCCGCCGGTAATGGCCACCACCCTGTTATACAGCTTATTCCTGAGGTGCGGAGACGCAGCCGGTTCGGACAGATCAGCTCTGCGGTTCTTCTTTCGAAAGGTGGCCAGTTTCTGTTCGACCTCCGATTGATTGGAGGAGAGCCCAAGCAGTCCGGTCCCATCAATAAAAATATACTCCCCGATAGCCTCCCTGGAAGAAGAGATATGCTTCAGAACCGTATCCGGCTCTCCTGAGAAAACAGAAACGTTGCTGCCCAGTCGATCGGTGATCTTCCCGGGATCCGTTTCAGTGAGCTGATCGAGTGGAACAAAACTTCCGCTTTTGGGAAGGTCTTCCGACATGATCATCCGGATAGCCGGGACCAGTTTAAGTAGTATCTCTTTTGAGTGATCCATACGCTTCTGTTTTATCTAATGGAGCCAAAATAATGATTCAGTACAGCATTGCCCAACAGCTCCATATCGTTCCTCTCTCCCGGCCGGTACCCCATCCCCCCTTTAGCGACAAGGTATTGATGTGCAGCCAGATAAGCGGCGCCATTAAATGATATCCGCATCAAATATTTATCAAGCGGCACTCCTCCCTTACAGTTAACTGTCAGGGGCGGCATGGCTGTTGTATTGTGCTCCGTTCCAAACGATACCACAAATCCATTCTCATAGAAGAACTCAGCATATTCTTTTAGAACCTCAATGCGGTTCCGCCCGGGAATCATCTCAACAGAACGAATTCCCCGCCTTCTTAATGCTTCCATCAATGCCTCTCTGTCGTCTTCAAATTCCGTGATCCCTCCTCCTGCTCCGTCCAACAGCATGGGATAGGTGGGAATACCTCCGGCCTTTTCAATGATCTCAGTGATTTCATCCATGCTCATGAATGCTTTATCATCCTCCGGGACAAAAGCCGGTGCACCGGCTTTCAGCAGCCTGGAACGAATTTCATCTTCAATTCCCGCAATATCCTGACGCTCCCGGGTGGATGGCCTGCCGCCATATACCAGTTCCAGCATGTGGTAGAATTCATCATCGGTACGGCTACCCTGTTCAACCTTTATCCTCAGAGCTTTGGCCACATGTCGCTCCCTCAACAGATCCATGGCATGCTCATCCATGATCTCCCTTACTGTGAGAGATATACCTGTCCCCTGAGACACCAGCCACCTGTTCAGCAGAACGATCATCCTGGCAACCTGGTTATTACTCTCTTTCACCACCCTGTCCAGTTTGTGCTGTATCTCCCCTGAAAGTATGGAGGGGAAGGCCAGACCTTTGCCGCTGATATAGGTCCGGCCCGGATTATTGGGATCATTAACTCTTATCCCTGCTTCCTGGTCCTCCCTGCTGATCCCGATCAGTTCTATATTGAGCAGCGGGAACAGGCCATGTTGATGGCACCGGTCTATAAACTCTCCAAAGCCATCCGTTACATAAAAATCATTGATCCCAAGCACACTTATATCCTCGCTTCTGGCCATCTTCACAGCCTCCTCTATATTTTTGAATGCGCTGAATGACCAGGGGCTATGGATGTGATTGTTGACTTTCAGGGGAAGCCCGGACTCATCCGATGCGTGCATTCCCAACAGGGTGGAACGATCAGGAAATTCTTCTAAGAAACTCATCTCTCATACAGGTTTATACACCCAGCCTGCTTCTGCGCATCTGCTCCCCGGCAGTAAAGTTCTGGGAGGTTATATGGTTCACTAAAGGTACAATCTTCTCGTGAATGGCGTCCAGGATCCAGGAGGGCTGGGGAAAAAAGTAGTCCTCCAGCTCAAAGGCGGGAATAATCCAGTTACGCGAACCAACCACCACCGGGGGTGCATCCAGGTCATCAAAACCAAGCTCTGTTATATTCTGGGCCAGATCCTTCAGGTAGGATCCTCTTTCATTGGCATCACTTACAAGAAGGATCCGTCCGGTCTTCTTCAGCGACTTAAGTACCAGGTCATAATTGAAGGGTACCAGTGAGCGGGCATCAATGATTTCGGCCGACAATCCATATTTTTCCTGCAATGTATCTGCTGCCTCCCTGGCACGATACAGCGTTGCTCCAATGGTCAGAATAGTCAGATCCTCCCCTATCCTCTTTATATCAGGTTCACCCAGTGGAATCTCGTAGTAACCTTCGGGAACACCTTCCCTATGGAACTCCTCCCCGATGCCATAGAGCCGCTGGCTCTCAAAAAAGATCACCGGATCGGTTCCCTGAAGGGCAGCGTTCATCAATCCCTTTGCATCATAGGGTGTGGCCGGGAAGACCACCTTGATTCCCGGTATATGGGCTACCAGCGAGGACCAGTCCTGTGAATGCTGTGCGCCATATTTGGAGCCCACCGAAACCCTGAGTACCACCGGCATCTTAATGAGGTTGCCGCTCATGGCCTGCCATTTGGGCAGTTGGTTAAATACCTCGTCACCCGATCGCCCCAGGAAATCGCAATACATGATTTCAGGAATAACTCTTCCTCCGCACATACCATATCCGATCGCTGTTCCCACAATGGCACCTTCGGAAATGGACGCATTGAACAGCCGGTTATAGGGCAGTGCCTCGGTGAGGCCCCTGTAGACGGCAAAGGCACCTCCCCAGTCGCGGTTCTCCTCCCCGTATGCCACCAGGGTGGGATCCTTATAAAAACGGTCTATGATCGCTTCGAAAACCCCATCCCTGAACTGGTACTGCTTCATGGCTGAGTAGGGTTTCCCCTCCGTGTCAAAAGCATACCGCTCCTTCCGGGATATCTGTTGGATCCTTGGATTCTCCTTCATGGGGTGGTTCACCTCAGGAGTACCTTCCTCCATACTGTCGACGGACTGGTCGGAGTACATCATGTCCCCGATCAGTCCGGGATTGGAAACCAGGTCCATCCTTGGTGAAACCCGATCATCTATGGAAAGCTTAAAGGCCCCCATTATAAGTTGATCGGTCTCCGACCTGACCCGGTCCAACATGGCCTGGTCGGCTACACCGGCATCCACCAGCTCTTTACCAAAGGATACGATGGAATCCACCGATTCCCATGCTTCGATCTCCTCCTTCGACCTGTAGGAAGAGGAGTCGGATGGAGAGTGACCGCTGAAACGGTAGGTCAGTACATCCAGGAATACAGGTCCCTTTTTCTCTTCGATTATCTTCATCTTCCGCTCATAGGCGTCGATCACCGCCATGGGATTATATCCATCCACACGCTCGGCATGCATTTTTTCCGCATTGAACGCGGCACCAACCCTGGCTGCAATAGCATATCCCATGGTCTCTCCGCAGGTCTGGCCCCCCATCCCGTATTGGTTGTTCATGATATTGAAGATAATGGGCAACCCACCTTTCATATCACCTTCCCACAGTTCCCTGAACTGATCCATTGCCGCAAAAGTCATTCCTTCCCAAACAGGGCCGCATCCTAGGGATGCGTCACCAATGTTGGCCACTACAATGCCGGGCTTCCTGTTCACCTTCTTATAAAGTGCCGCGCCAACTGCAATATCGCCCGAACCACCTACAATGGCATTGTTGGGGTAGATCCCAAAGGGAGTGAAGAAAGCATGCATGGAGCCGCCAAGACCCTTATTAAAACCGGTCTCCCTGGCGAAAATCTCGGACAGTGTCCCATAAACAAGGAATTTCAGGGCCAGCGACCTGATATCCCCTTTGTGTCCTTTTTCTACAATGCCCAGGATACGGCCGTCGAAAAAATTCTTCATGATCCTGTACAGGGCATCATCATCAAGTTTCTGAATAGCCGACAGCCCTTTGGCCAGGATCTCTCCATGAGAACGGTGCGAACCAAAAATATAGTCATTGATACCCAGCCTGTAGGCCATCCCCACAGCCGCAGCTTCCTGACCGATTGAGAGGTGGGCCGGGCCCGGATGGGAATAGGGTACGCCTTTATATTCATCTGTTGTCTTGATCAGGTTGAGCATGGTCTCAAACTCCCTGATGATCTGCATATCCCTGTATATCAGGAGCAGATCATCCTTCGAAAACCGGGACAGCTCCTCTTTAACCGATCTGTTGTAGACATTGACAGGTATGGAACCCAGTTCAAGGATCTGGGACTTTCTGACATCTGACGGGTTGATAAATTGATTCTTTGGCATTTGGTAAATATTAGATATGTTAGGAAATGGGGTTCAGAAGGTTGGGAGTCAATTGCTCTATCTGGTTCTTGATCTCAGCCAGGAACAGTGTAGCCGGACCTCCGTCAATCGCCCTGTGGTCGTAGGTAAGGGACAACCCTATATAAGGCTGGAAGCCAAAATTGCCATCGGCCAGTATTACCGGACGCTGAATGATTGTATTTACTCCCAGAATGCCTACCTGGGGCAGGTTGATGACCGGGGTAAACATCTCCACGCCGTAATTACCCAGATTGGAAACGGTAAATGTGGCCGCTTCAGGTACAATCAGGTCGGGGGATATGCCGCCTTTTTTAGCATCCCCGGCTATCTCCCTGAGATGGTCCGAGAGTTCAGGAAGGGTGTATCGATCTGCATTCAGCAGTACCGGGACCATCAAACCACGATCTGTATCCACGGCCATTCCCAGGTTCACCTGTACGAAAAGGCGGATGCTTTCACCAAGAAAATGCGCATTGGCCGCCGGGTGCAGCAACAGGCTCCTTATCAATGCGTAGCACACCATATCATTGAGGGTGATATGATGGGGGTATCCATTCTCCTGCTGAACTTTCACCTGGTGGCGCAATTGCAGCATAGCAGTGGCATTGGCACTAAGGTGATGCGTCAACTGGGCTGAATTCTGCAGGGAACGATGCATGGCACCGGCGATGATCTTTCTGACATTTGTGAGCGGTACATCTGAATATGGATCCGAAACGGTTGCAGCAGGCTCGATCAGATCACCGGTACTGTATTTCCCCCGGCCGGGCCGATCACCGGGAACAGTCAGTCCCTCTGCCTCCTTTTTCTTCTGGGCAAGTGGTGTGAGTCTTTTACCCTGCCTGATCGCATCCACTATATCCCGTTCAATAATCCGTCCACCGGGACCACTTCCCTTTACAGCCTCCAGAACGACCCGTTTCTCCCTGGCAAGTTTCCGCGCCCTGGGTGATATCGCATGGGTACTGGTATACGATCCGGGACTTGAAATGACTGGCTCAACCCTGACCGAGGTATCCTTCATGGTGATTTCAGCGTCAGTTTGAGCTGCCTCCCTTTGGCCGCCCTCTGGACGAAACTCCTCAAAGGAGTCTCCCTCCCTGCCGATGACCGCCACATTCAGTAATACCGGGACTTCATCACCCTCTTCGAAGAAACGGGCCAGCAGGATCCCGTCTTCAGTTGCCTCCTCCTCAAAAGCGGCTTTATCAGTCTCATAGGCGAAAAGCAGATCCCCTTTGGATACGCTTTCACCTGTTGATTTGTACCACTGGGTCAGGATACAGCTCTCAACTGATTGCCCCTGCCTGGGCATGATAACTGGATATGTCATTTGAAATTCCTTACTTGTATATACAAGTACAAATATAAATGCTTTTCTCATTATAAAAAAGGTATTGAACTATAATGCATAAAATAATTACTATATAATTGTTAATATGTGACTTACATATTTGTAATTCATAGTTATTTTGAAAATGCTATCCATTTACATATCTTTACAACTTAATTTATTGATATTAACAAATCAAGATCCTCTCCTGATGGATGTGAAACGGGTGTCATCCTACCGGATACTGTACGAAAAACTGAGGGAGCTGATAGAAGACGGTACTTATAAAAGAGGTGATCTTCTCCCCTCTGAAAATGAGTTATGTGCCGCGCATCACCTTACCCGTCCGACGGTGCGAAAAGCCCTGGACCTGCTGGTCAATGATGGTTTTATCCTCAGGCACCAGGGGAAAGGCTCCATCGTGCAGGGGCAACCCAAGGGGATTGGCATCCTTTCACTCACCGGAACCACATCAGCCATCGGTGAGGGCATTCTGACCACCAGGATTATTGTCAGGCCCAAGATTATCAGCTGGAAGCACGCATTCGGTTTCGAGATCAGCGAAAAGGAGAAGAGCATGGGCTGTATATATATGGAGAGACTAAGACTGATCAATGAGGTTCCGGTCTTTTATGACATCACTATGATCCCCAACCTGAACCTGCCCCGGTTTACCTCACGGGCCTTCGAAAACCGTTCCCTCTTTGAGATCCTCCGCAAACATTATCAGCTGGAGGTAAGAGGCGGGGAACAGAAAATACAGGCCATTACCGCTGATGAGCGTATCCAGAAACATTTCGGGATAAAAAAGAATCACCCCATCCTTCGCGTCGACCGTAAACTGGAGACCAATCGTGCCGGCTTCTCATTCTATAGCCAGATCTACTGTAATACAAGCGACTACAGCCTGACCGGCCGGTTCTGAACACCAGGCGGAAAATTGATAAAATTCCGGAACACAATTTGTAGTAAACAGGGTATCAGTTTACTCTAAATACCATCAACCATGAAAAAAATATACAACCAATCAGCCATTCTCATCTTGCTCACCTTTGGTCTCTCTCTTTCCGCCCAGAAATCAGTCTATACCTTCCCCTTTGAGAACAGTTACAGGCTCCCTCCCATGTCGGTGATTATCAATCATGATGAGATAGCCGGTACCTATCAGACACTGGGTAACCTTTATACCACAGAGATCTCCGGCATGGGTGAGCAGGCCCTTGAACAGACCTCCTTCACTTCGATTTCAGATGTGAAAGCAGTGGATGCCGTACGTTTCCTCGAATTCTATGCACAGGACCAGCTGGTCACACCCGGGGACGAAACCGGCGGAACGGTAGAGATGAGTATTATCTACTTTAATTCAAGGAGCAGGGTGAATCTGGGTACTCCATTCACTGTCCTGACCCTTGGGTTGGGGGCACTCCTGGGTATTCCCTTTTCCACAGGTATCACAGATGTGGAGGTGCAGGCCATATTTTACGATGAAAATAATCAGATCCTGACCACCCAACGAGGACTGGGACGGTCAAAAGTGCTCGAGACGCTGTACAATATGAATTATTCCAAGCGAACGCAGCACCAGAAAGCGATGAGAAAAGCCCTGGAGGATCTGAACGGGAAGATCATGTCCGATCCCGCGCTGGAACTGGTTAAAAAATAGAGAACCGGCTTCCTGGGTTTACCTGTTACAGTTCACGAACCTTGATATTCCTGAATTTCACAGCCATGTGAACACCGCCGTGAAGTTGCAATCCAATGGGCCCCTCCTCTGCCAGCACGATCCCGATGTAATCCACCATGGGCTCACCATTCAGAATGGTCTGTATCTCTTTGCCCCTTACAATAACCTTCATATGGTTCCACTTCTTGTCCCTGTAGATCTCCGCCACCTTGTCGGTCTGACCCGGATAACTTCCCAGGTCATCCTCCGGGGCGTAAATACAGGCCGTCATATCCTTTTCAAGTGACCTTGAGATGCCAATCTGGACCTGGTGCGTCAGGCCCCTGATGAAGATCCCGGAATCGTAATCATCCGTAAGCGGGATATAGTCCAGTTCCAGCTCGAAATCACGGAACTGCCTGTTGGTCCACAATATGGAGGCATTCTCCGTGGCATTCTCTCCCACGAGCTCACCATTTTCAACCTTCCAGTCCGTCAGGCACTCTGCCGGATCACATTTCCACCCATCCAGGTTCTTGCCGTCAAACAGGCTTTCATAAGAGTTGCACCCGGTCATCATAAGACCAATTGCCAGCACAGCAGCCAGCTTATTCATTTTTCTCATAAGATATTTTTTTCGCTAACGGTCTAACATTCTAACTATCATACCACCTGCGGTATGACATATGGATGCCTGTATTTCCTGGTAAGAAGCATACTGGCCTCCTGGTTATCAACGAACTTCTCAAGTTCCCCGTTGAATTCCAGGGTCTCACCGACCCTGTAGGCAATATTCCCGAGATGGGGCAATACCGAAGAGCGGTGCCCTTCCAAGATATCACAGGTGAGGTCGAGATCGTTACCCGATCTGAGCGCTTCGATAAAGTTAGCAAAATGGCCCCCTCCTCCGGGAGCGGCCCTGAAGCTCGTATCCCCTCCAACAGAAGCATTGCCAGTACCCATTTCAGTCCCGGCAAAGGGTGTCTCCTCGCGTTCCCGGTAAGCCTTCCAGCTGGAGCCGTTGATCTCCACCCATCCCTCTGTACCATAGAAAAGGTTCCCTATCCTGACGCCGGATGGCGCTTCAGCATTGGTGTAGCGTCCCCGGGTTTCAAATTCAAGGATCTTTCCATCCTCATATTCAAAGATGGAGGTCTGAGTGTTCGGGGTCTCCTGTGAACACTCCTGGGGAGAGATCCCGAATATACCTCCCATGGACTGTACTTTTACAGGATGTACACTCACGCCCAGTCCCCAGCGGGCGATATCAAACTGGTGGGGACCCTGGTTCCCTGTATCACCGTTTCCGGTATTCCAGTGCCAGTGCCAGTTGTAGTGTCCTCTTTTCTCATTGTACGGACGGTAAGCCGCCGGTCCCAGCCACATATCATAATCCAGCGATTCAGGCGGATCACTGTCGGGGGAAATTCCAAATGAATCTCTTGGTTTAAAACAGGTCCCCCGGGCCATGAACACCTCCCCGATCCCGCCATTATGTAAGAAATTGACGGCCTGCATAACTTCGGTAATGGATCGGTTCTGGAATCCCACCTGAACGATACGATTATATTTCCTGGAAGCTTCCACCATTTTCCTCCCTTCCCATATATTATGCGAACTGGGCTTCTCCACATACACATGTTTACCGGCCTGGCAGGCCCAGACAGTGGCCAGTGCATGCCAGTGGTTGGGAGTGGCTATGGATACGGCATCGATCTCAGGATCTTCGCAGATCTTCCTCAAATCCTTAACAGCGTCAGGTTTATTCCCTTTCTGGTTATCTGCAACTAACTTCCTGGATGGTTCAAGAAATTGCGAATCCACATCACAGATTGTCTTTACATAAACCCCATCGTCGTACATTCCTGAGAAACTGTCCAGGTGCTGCTGTCCGCGACCCCTGAGACCGATAACACCAATATTAATGCGGTCATTGGCCCCCAGTATCCGTCCGTATGATCTTGCTGAAAATGCGGTTAGTCCCATTGAAACTCCGGCAGTTCCAATGGCTGTTTTCTTGATAAAAGTTCTTCTGTTTTCCATAATGGTATGTTGATAAATTGAATAGTTGGTAGTATTGTGAATGGTTGCTAAATATAAAAAAACCTATAAGAAATTCATCTCTGCCTTCGCCTCAAATCCGGACTCAGACCGCACGGTTATGGTCGCGGATCCTGATTCTCCGTGAACACTGCGAAGCACTGCGACAGCCTTTCCATAGAAGAGCGGATGGGCTTCATCCGTAAATACATCATGCCCCATCTGGTTGCCGTTGGCCACTCCCATCAGCTTTGCAGCCCCTTCTATATTGAATTTCAGCATATCCATGGCAAGCGGGCATACATTCCCATCTGCATCGATCATCTCTATGGTGATGTAACAGAGATCCATTCCGTCGGCCTTCATACTGGTCCTGTCGGGTGTTAACCGGAGTCCGGATGCCTCACCGGCGGTAGCCACACTTGCATCCCCGATCCTTTCACCGTTCTTATAGGCTACAGCCATCAGTTCTCCCGGCTCATAAGGCACCTCGAGCCAACGCAAACGGTAAGCATCCACTATTTCAAAATAGGGAGCATCAGGATCATCAGGTCTTACCGAGTAGTCAAGATCCGCTCTCACATTCTGGCTTGTCCTTACCATATCCGGATCAATCTTGTGCTTGCGTCCCAGGCTCTCCCCATTGAGGAATAGTTCAGCTTCGTCCCCGTCGGTATAGACAAACACAGGGATGGGCTCACCCTCATGTCCCTTCCAGTTCCAGTGCGGAGCCATATAAACAGTATGATCCTTCTCATTCCAGAGGCTCCTGTAATTGTAATACGAGTCTTTGGGAAGACCTGCCAGATCGACAATCCCAAAATAGCTGCTGCGTGCATCATACCCCTCCTTCGTTGCCTGAAAACCTCCCCGTGCCCAGCGGGCGTCAACATCCATTACCGGTGTGGGTTCGCCCAGGTAGTCAAATCCTGTCCATACAAATTCCCCGGCCACAAAGGTATCGATGCGCATATACTCGAATTCGATCTCCGGAATATCCGACCACATGGCGGATGTAAGCATATAGGCTGTCATCTCTCCATCATCGGTATAGTCGGTCTTGCTTGTGGGAAGTGGAAGCTTATAGGCTCCCCGCGTACCAAAGGCAGAGGCGGATTCACTGTAGATCAAAGGCATATCAGGATATGCCTTCCGGGTGGTGACATACCTCCTTCCATAGTTCCAGCCTGTGGTCTCAAGTGCATCCAGAATATGTTTTCCCTCACCCGAGGCCGAGGGTATGTGGCATCCCATGGTTGTCGGGCGGGTGGTATCATACGCTTTGAAATAGCCCACCATTTTGGCCACATGTTCAGCGGCCTTCCCGTCACTGTCTCCCAAGATCTCTCCTATTTCGTTTCCGATGGACCAGAGGAAAACACTGGGATGATTCCGGTCCCGAAGAACAAAATTGGTCACTTCAACCTCCGCATAATTGTCAACATATTCAGCCGTGGAACAATCCACACCTGCCGTCGGACCATATTTGTCATAAAGCTCGTTAAACACTATGATTCCCATACTGTCACACAGGTCAAGCACCTCGGGGGCACATGCATTGTGACTGGTTCGCAGGGCATTCACACCCATCTCCTTCATGATCTGCAGCTGGCGCTCCATGGCCCTCGGGAAAAATGCCGCCCCCAGCGGACCCTGATCATGGTGCAGGTCCACACCGTGTAACTGAACCCTTCTGCCATTGAGATGGAACCCATCATTGGCGGTCCACTCGAAACTCCTGATGCCAAAGGTGGTAGAGGTGCTTTGAACTTTTTGTAAATCGTTCTCAAGGGTGACAATACATGTATACAGCTCGGGATCATCCACATCCCAGATGGCGGGATTGTCAACGTTAATGTTGAACTCCGCCTGTGAACCTTTACCCGTTGTCAACTCCACTTTTTGCTCTTCACTGGCCACTTTTGTCCCCGATGGATCGAGAATGGTCAGTCCCAGCATGACTGAGGCATCAGCATCCGAAGAATTTTCGATCTCAACAACAGCATGGATCGTGGCTTTTTCTGCGGTCACCTCAGGTGTGGTTACATAAACTCCCCATACCGGAATATGTACAGGATCCACCAGGCGCATACCCACTTTCCTGTATATCCCCGCACCCGGGTACCAGCGTGACCGGTGTTCCCGGGTATCCGCATGGACCACCAGGACATTGGTGCCATCGAAATGCGCCGCCTCAGTGGCGTCGATCCAGAAGGAGTTATAACCATAGATCCAGGAACCCACCTCCACACCATTCAAATATACAACCGGGTGGGCCATCACTCCGTCAAAGAGGAACTGGAGTCTTTTCCCCTCCTCCTGAAGAGGCAGCTTAAAACTCTTACGGTACCAACCCTCACCGCTCCATGGGAGTTTACCCGTATTTCCGTTTGATTTCAATGGGCCGAACGGTCCGCTGATGGCCCAGTCATGAGGCAGGTCCACCTGCTCCCATCCGGAATCATCATATTCCGGGTCAATGGCAGCCTGTAGATCACCTTTGGCAAATTTCCAGCCAAAATTGATGGAGTGATCCCATTCGGATCCGGGATCCGGTCCATTTGATGTACCCTCCATACATGCGTTAAAGCATAAGGATGCTAAGATCGTTAATACAAGCGGGATTTTTTTCATTGGATTATTTCTAGGATTGTTAAATAATTGACCCTTTGAAGATACTTCATAAAAACAAGCTATGCCAATTTTTATACATTTACGTCGGGTTCTGGTTATGAAGAAAAAAAAGCATCTGAAGGCTGTACTTTTTGACATGGATGGCGTGCTGCTCGATTCAGAGGAGTATATCTGCCGGGCCGGTGTGATGATGTTTAAAGAGAAGGGGTATGATGTTTCGCCCGACGATTTTCTGGAGTTTACCGGGATGGGTGAAAACAGGTATCTGGGCGGGGTGGCTGAAAAGAACGGGATCCCTTTTGAATTGGAAAAAGACAAGGCCAGGACCTATGAGATCTATGGTGAAATAGTGGCGGGCCAGCTGAAGCCATTCCCGGGTGTTGTTGATTTTATTGAGAAATGCCGTTCAAGAGAACTGAAAATGGCCGTTGCCTCCAGCGCAGATCCAACCAAGGTGGAGATTAACCTGGAAGAGATCGGAATACCGCCATCCACTTTTGGAACCGTTGTAACCGGACTCGATATTGAACACAAAAAACCCTCTCCGGATATCTTCCTGAAGGCAGCAGAGAACCTGGGTGTGGATCCTGCCGGGTGCCTTGTTATCGAAGATGCTGTCAGCGGGGTAAAAGCAGGGATAGCCGCAGGGTCAAAAGTACTGGCGCTGACCACCTCTTTTTCTGCCGAAGAGCTCTCAGGGGCCGACTGGATCGCTTCCCTTCTCACCGAGGCGGGTGATGAAGTGCTGGAGTGGTAAGGCCCAGTTCCAGTTGACCGCCCGCTCCTTTCCAGACATGTTCAGATATCACAAGGGCCGCCCCCAGTGAAGAGGCGTTATCCACCTCGGAGGCAAACAGCGTCTTGTCTGGAAAAGCCATTGCAAGTATGGTGTTAAATACAGCGTTCCTGGCGAAACCTCCGGTAATATAGAGGTGTTTTGTGAGGTCCCTCTCTGCAATGATCAGACCGATGGAATGCACCACTCTCCTGGAAAGATCAACCATGAGCCTGGTGTATGCCTCCTCGAAGGAGGCGAATTGTCCGGGGTCCACCTTCGAATCCGCCCACTCTTCCTGCCTGATGTTGCGGAAAAACAGGTCTGTCTTCTGACCTGAACTCCAGAGATCGCTGATCATCCTGAAGCCGGGATCAACACATTTGTAAGCCGATCCCCCCTTTCCGAAATACTCGTGGAGGTACGTTACATGCAGATCATGTATGCGTCCAAGGAAAAAACGGGACGACTTCACCGGCTTGCCGTGAACACCCAGGAAACAGAGACAATCCTCCTTTAATTCCCCCGCCTTCAGTACCTCCTGGTTAAAGGGATTCATATTGATGCACCAGGTGCCGGTGGAGACCAGGATAAACGGCTCCTTGGAGTCTATGATATAGGGGGCCAGTGATGCAGAGCTGTCGTGAATGCCGATCCCAGCCATAACCCGCTTTCCTTCCACCTCAACATTAAAGATATCTGAGACCGGTCGTGGTTGGGGAAGATTTATCCCCTCCTCCTCCAGCCAGGGATGATACCCCATGGTATCAAAATCCCACATGCCGGTATGACATCCTATGGAGGTAAGTTCTGAAACTACCTCTCCGTGTACCAGGAAGGCCAGGTACTGGGGCAGATGGAGAATATACTTCACCTTTGAGAACAGCCGTGGCCTGGTTCGTTTCAACCAGAGTAGCTGGAGCCCTGAGTTGAGCATGCCAAGCGACGGTGAAGCGGTCCGCCTGGAGAACTCCTCCTCGCCACCCCGGGAGTCATAGAATTCCTTCAGCATACCGGCCGGAAGTGGTTTCAGGTAGTTATATACCGGAGTGAGCCGCCTGCCGCCTTCATCCAGATAGACCAGGGTAGCCCCGTAAGTAGTGAAGTTAATGCCCTTCACAAGGTACTTCTCACCTGACAGGTACTGTGCAATGGTGCTTTTGATCCAGTGCTCCAGATGAACCGCATCATCGCAGGGAAAGCCATCTTCATCCTCCACCTCTTTAAACCGCTCCTCCTCTTCGTGCACCAGCTTCAGGTTCCTGTCAAAAAGCAGCACCTTCTTATTGGTCTTTCCAATATCAAAAATGAGAATAACTTCCTTGTTCATCTCCTACGGCAGATAGAAAAGTTCCTCCAGTTCAACTGTTACAGGAGAATTATCAGGATGGACCTGCATAATATCCGACATATGGTCCCACCACTCCCGGATGATCTCATGTTCTCCCAGTGATTGGGATCCCTCGCCCGAAGCGATGGTCTGCACCGCAAATAATTCAAGGGTTTGTTCATCCAGGAAAATGGAATATTCACCCACTCCAGTCTTTTTTAGCAGTTCCACCACACCCGGCCAGATCTCCCGGTGCCTTCTCCTGTACTCCTCCTTCTGACCCTCTTTCAGGTACATCTTGAATGCAATACGTTTCATCACTGTTCTCCTTTTGCAATTTTGCGGCGGTAGTGTTCAACCTCCCAGTTATCAATAAAATTAATCTGTTCGGGAGTCATAAAATGCGGCCCCCCGAACTGCCGGGAGAGGTAACTGATCTTCATCAGGTCGAGGAACACCTCCTCTGCTGTCTGAAGCGACCTGGTGTTCTCCTCCACTACAGTAAGTCCTCCCCCCTCCTCAAGGATTACTCTTGGAAAATAACCGTTCTGCTTCTCAAATTTCTCAAGAAGTCGTGTCACCAGGTCCGGGTCCATATTTCTTTCCAGCAGCAGGTAGCTTGATTTGCAGTAAACAATGATATCCGGTGAAAAGGGCCTGGACACTGTATCCATGGCGACCCGGTCAGCTGTAAAATGGCCGATCAGATCACAATTCAAAGATCTTGAACAGAGTGACCTTGAGGAGAAATACCTGCCTATCTCTTCATTAACAGGTGATTCGTATGCAGTTGTTTCACATGATGGTAGTGAAATATCCTTTCCCTGGCTGATCTTTTGGTTGATCTCAGTATAGAGCCTGTTGATCTCTTCGACAGTGTCAGCAGCCACAAAAACACCGTGGTTCTGAAGGAAAATAATTTGAGGAGAATGACCAAGATCAGCAATGTAATCCGCGATCCGTTCCCGGAGCTTTTTGAAAAGGATATATCCCGGATCAGTATACTCCACCATCAAAACCTCCCGGCCGAATCTCTGCTCCACTTCGGCCAGCACGTCATTGGCGCACATCAAACCATTTACAAGGGTTGGATGTGTATGGACCACAAAAGCGTAGCCGATCAGATTGTGAAGTGAGGTCTCAACTGAAGGCCTCAGGTTTTTTGGTGAGATGATGGCACTGTTCATCAAAACCTTCACCTGCTCTTCCCGTTTAGCTGCATCTTCGCTGAAAACGCCCGATTCTATCAGGGATAATTGCTCCCTTGAAAGCGCAACAAATCCATCTCTGCCAATACCCGCCAGGGGAATACCACTGGCCTTGATCCATATGGTATCTTCATCCTTATAAGAGGTGTTACCTCCACCGGCGATGACATATGATGGGTTATCGCCGTAGTAACATGAAATCCCGATCAGCCTGTCCAGGTTCTCCATTTATCCCTGATTTCTTTTATTTAAAACCTCTCGCTCATAGGATTGTACCTCTTCAATATAATCCTCGCTCACCGGAACCCTCTCTTGCATACAGAACTGGTCCCATACTGCCCCGAAGGGTTTACTTTTCAATATCTCCAGGAGTGCAAGCCTTTCAAAATTCTTTTTTTCGTCTTCGTATGCCCGGAGTTTTTCAAGGGGCTCCAGCAAGGCGTATAATACAGCCTGTTGTGCGGCCCTGATACCAATCACATAAGCCCCAATGCGATTGATGCTGGCATCAAAAAAATCGAGTCCCATATGAACCCGGTCCAGGGCATTTGAACGAATGACCTCCTGGGCAATCAACACAACATCTTCATTCATGGTGACAACATGATCACTGTCCCAGCGCACGGGCCTGGTCACATGAAGCATCAGCTCGTCCACAAACTGCAGACAGGCCGATATCTTATCCCCCACCTGCTCGGTGGGATGAAAATGACCGTTGTCCAGACAGATCAGTTTATTGTTCTGCACTGCATATGCCAGATAAAAATCGTGCGAACCGACGGTCATCGATTCTGCTCCAATGCCAAACAGTTTGCTCTCAATGGAATCTTTCAGGCAGGTTTCCGGGTACTCGTCGGCAAATATCTCATCCAGGGACTGCTTCAGCAGCGAGCGGTGCCTGAACCGGTCCACCGGAACATCTTTCGATCCATCGGGGATCCATATATTATGAATGCAGGTATTACCAAGCTGTCTCCCCATTTTGGCTCCAATCTTCCTGCACCGCCGTACATGTTCAACCCAGAACTTGCGGATCTTTTCATCTTTGCTCGAGAGCGTAAATCCACCGTCGGCCATGGGATGCGAAAAACAAGTGCAGTTAAAGTCCAGTGCGATCCCCTGTTCAGAAGCCCAGTCGATCCATCCCTGAAAATATACCGGCTCAATCTGATCTCTCTCCACAAAATGCCCCCCGAACTCACCATAGATGGCATGCAGATTCAATCTTTGTGTGCCGGGAACCAGGGTCATCACCTTCTCCAGGTCGTCCCTCATCTCCTTTATATCACGGGCCTTCCCGGGATAGTTGCCGGTAACTGCAATACCACCTCCTCCAAGCTCAGCATCGGCGGTTTCAAAACCGCCTACATCATCGGTCTGCCAGCAGTGCATGGAAAAGTCAAATTTCCTGAGTGATGCCATTGCCGCTTCGGGATCGACTCCCAAATCGGCATACTGTCTTCTGGCAAGCTCATACTGCTGCCTGATTGCCTTAATATTTTTCATAGATGTCAAATTTGATATAAAAATAGGGGTTCCATGATCTTATAGCAATGGATAATTTGAGCCTATTGTTGCACATTTTGCTATAGTTTTCTGTACATTTAAACGGATGGATAGTTTCTTTAAATATCTGACACCGGGCGAAGAGGACAGGGCCTGGGGCATCTTTATCAATGACGCCGGCAAAGCTCAGATACCGGCAGGACAACCCGTATACCCCAGTCGGGATCACCCTACAGAATATCACTTCACATGGGAAAGAGGAAGGATCCTGAATGAATTCCAGATCAACTATATCACACATGGTCAGGGTATCTATGAAAACGAAACGGGCCGGTACCAGGTCAGGTCCGGATCCCTGATGGTCACCAGACCTGGAATGTGGCATCGTTACAGGCCGGATAAAAAGAGTGGATGGACCGAGAACTATATTGGTTTCGATGGCTCCATTCCCAGGGATATCTTCGGTCAGGACAGGTCCTGGTCGGAGCGCGTCATATTTCACATCGGGAACCGGGAAGAGTTTATCGATACCTATCACAAGATATTTGAGATCATCCAGGAGGAAAAGCCTGGATTTCAACAGGTTGCGTCCGGTATGATCATGAAGTTGCTGGGATTGATGGTTTCCCTTGAAAAACAACGGAACTTCTCCGGGAAAAGGATGGAAAAAGTGATCAGGGAGGTATGCTTTGAGATCAGGGAAAATATCGGAAAGGATATTGATTTCAAGCGCTATGCAGAGGATAATCACCTGGGTTATTCCTATTTCAGGAAAATGTTCAAACAGTATACCGGTATTGCCCCCGTACAATACCAGCTGGATCTTAAGATCCGCAGGGCCAGGGAGATGCTGGTATCAACTGACAGAACAATAAAGGAGATAGCCTATGACCTGGGATTCCAGTCCATCCACTACTTCAGCAGGCTCTTTAAGAAGAAAACCGGCGTGGCGCCCTCTGAAATAAGGAGATCCACCTGATTTGGCTCAAAAAGTACAAATAAAGGACCAGAATGTATATTGTAACAAAAGTATCAGAACCTTATCTTGTTTGCACATTTTGATAATTCCGATATGGCAGCAAAATCATCTATTTCCAAACGGCTCGACAGCCTGTATGAATTCGACCGGGAACCGGTAACGAAGAATAAACTCCAGGGCATTGGCAACTTCCTTGGTATGTATGCCGGTGAACATGTAGCAGGCACAGAATTTGTCATTGGGATGCTCTTTGTGGCCCACGGTGTTTCCGTGCGGGATATGTTCCTGGGAGGCTTGATCGGAAATCTGCTGGCCATCAGCAGCTGGGCCTTCCTTACAGCTCCTATCGCCGTAAAAGTAAGGCTGTCCCTTTACTGGCAATTGAAAAAGATCTGTGGAACAACCCTGGTCTTTATATACAATATTGTGAATGCGCTGATGTTCTGTTTTCTTGCTGGGGCAATGGTGGCCGTGGCGGCCACTGCGGTCGGAATTCCATTTGGCATCCAGATGCCGGGGTTGAATGATTTTTTTCCCAACAGTGCAGATTGGGTGTTGACGGTACTGGGGGTTGGCGCTGTCATTACTTTAATGGCCATTCTCGGGTTTGATGCGCTGGCCCGCTTTGCCAAGGTGGCCGCACCCTGGATGTTCCTGATCTTTGTGACAGCTGCAATAGCGGTACTCCCCAAACTGGGCATCCATCCCGGATCAGGGAATTTCTGGACGGTGGCGCGGGAAAGTATATGGACCGGGGTGGCCAAAGCGGGTCAATCACAGTTCACTATCTGGCACGTAATTTGCTTTTCATGGTTTGCCAACGCTGCCATGCACCTGGGCATGTCTG
>Ga0055451_10000268_pt1 | contig 20355 bp, 24 predicted proteins | sample China_Galinas_PW_3_FD_57745 | JGI IMG/M metagenome (GOLD analysis project Ga0055451, IMG submission 57745) | Wetland microbial communities from San Francisco Bay, California, USA, that impact long-term carbon sequestration - China_Galinas_PWB_D2 | ecosystem: Environmental > Aquatic > Marine >... | reverse complement strand
GCTAGGCTTCAGGCCATGAAGCTGGGCACCACCGTCATGTCCGCCACAGCCGCCGCAGTAATCACCGCGACTGCCACCGTGGGTACACCAACCGCGTTCGCGGACACCAAGCTCACCAAGTTCGGTACCTGGGAACGGCTGCGCGACGCCAACGGCGCCGTCATCACCGCATGGATCGTCTACGACCTCGAGCCCAGCGATGACACCCTTCCCGGCTACCCGCTAGCCGGAACGCTGTGGGAAGCCTCGGCAGCCGTCATGCCGATCCGGGGCACGGTCACGCCGATCATTCCGAACCTGAACGCGCGTACCGACAGCGGCCAGAATTACCAGGTGCTCTGGCAGGCGTACGCACCCCACGGCATCAGCGGCGAAACCCTTACCCAGGGTGGCAAATCCAAGGGCGAGATCTACTTCGACGTCACCGGGGCGCCCCCGACCAGCGTGATCTACAACAACGGCGTCGAAGATCTGATCGTCTGGGCCGACTGAGCGCTACAGCTGGTGCAGTTTCTGAATCTGCGCGACCAAGTGTGCGATGTCCGGGTCTGGCCGGTGATCCGATGGCGCCCCCAGCGGGTCGGTGGGCGCATCACCGAGCAACAGCCGCGCCACGTTACTGAGCCCGTAACGCAGAGCGTCGAGGTTGTAGCCGCCTTCCAGCAGGAAGACGATCTTGCCGTCGCACAGCCGCTGTGCCATCTGCACCACTTCGCCGGCCAGGTGTGAATACCCGCGCAACGTGAGCCGCATCCCAGCCAACGGGTCGTCCCAGTACGCATCGAGGCCCAGCGAGACGAGGATCAGCTGGGGCTGAAAACGCTCGGCGGCAGGCCAGATGATCTGCCGGAAAACGCTGGCGTAGTTCGTATCCCCGCTTCCGGCGGGCAGCGGGATGTTGATCGTGTAGCCCTCCCCGGCGCCCATTCCGATGTCGGTTGCCGCGCCGGTGGCCGGGTAGAACGGATACTGGTGCGTCGAGACGTACAGCACGGACGGGTCGGGGTAGAACATCGCCTCGGTGCCGTTGCCGTGATGCACGTCGTAGTCGACGATCAACACCCGCTCGACTCCGAACTGCTGCTGCGCGCAGCGGGCCGCAATCGCCGCGTTGCCCAACAGGCAGAAACCCATTGCCCGACTTGGCATTGCGTGATGGCCGGGCGGGCGGATGGCCGCCAATCCGTTGGCGGCGCGCCCACCGAGCACCTCCCCGACAGCGCCGACAGCGCCGCCGGCCGACAGCAGCGCGATTGTCAGGGCATCGGGTCCCGCGTAGGTGTCCGCGTCGAGAAACGTCGTCCGGGGCATCGCGTTGAGCCGGTGCAGCAGGTCGAGATAGTCGGGAGTATGCACCGCTAGCACGAGTTCGGTGTCGACGGGTGCCGGCTCGAGGGGTCGCATCCGCGCGCTCAACCCGCTCCCGTCCAACCCATCCCAGATGGCCCGGATCCGTTCGGCGTTCTCGGGATGGCCGGGATAGTCGTGCTCGGCGTAGCGGGGATGTGTCGCATAGATCGTCGACATCAGGTGAACCTACCGCGTCGACAACGCACGCGGCAGGATGGCGGACGTGAAGGTGTTGATCTCGGGTGCCAGCATCGCCGGGCCCATGCTGGCCTACTGGCTCAACAGGTACGGCTTTCAGGTCACCGTCGTGGAGCGCGCACCCGCATTGCGCAAGACCGGCGGCCACGCGGTCGACCTGTTCCGTCCGGCGATGCAGATTGTCGGCAAAATGGGTGTGCGCGAAGCGATTTGGGATAAGAAGACCGGCACCGACGCGATCGTGATCCACCGCGACAACGCGAAACCCGTCACTGTCGACCTGCGCAAGGTGTACACGGCCGTTTCCGACGATCACGTGGAAATCATGCGTGACGACCTGAGCGAAATCTTCTACGACGCAACCCGCAATGACGTCGAATACGTCTTCGCCGACTCGATCACCTCGATCTCCAACGACGGCTACGTCGCCTTTGAGCGCGCTACGGGGCGCCGGTTCGACATCGTCGTCGGGGCGGACGGCTTGCACTCGAACGTTCGAACGCTGACTTTTGGTGCGGATTCCGGATTCTCGACGTGGATCGGCGGCTACTTGTCGGTGGTCTCGGTGCCCGAACACCTCGCCGTCAACGGCGTCATGCAACTCGGCGCGAAGGTCGGGCGAATGGCCGGCGTCTATACCGCCGACCACATCGACGACGGTCGCGCCATCTTCCTCTTCCGCACCCCACAGGAGCTGAGCTACCAATACCGCGACGCGGCACGCCAGAAGCAATTGCTGCGGGAACAGTTCGCCGACATGGCCTGGGAGGTACCGCGACTACTGGCCGAGTTGGACCACACCCCCGCCTTCTACTTCGACTCGATCACGCAACTGCGGCTCGACACCTGGTCGCGGGGCCGGGTGAGCCTGGTCGGTGACGCGGGCTACTGCCCGGGCCCCGCCGTCGGAGGCAGCACCAGCCTGGCGGTGGTCGGCGCGTACACGCTGGCCGGTGAGCTGGCCACCCACATGCCCGACTACGCGGGGGCGTTCGCTGCCTACGAGCGCGAGATCGGCGACTACGTGCGGCGCAGCCGGGACTTCGCGGTGACGGCCGCCAAGAGGCTGGTGCCGGCCAGCGCCGTCAGCCTGTGGGGCCTGGTCCAGGCCGCCCGGCTGATCGGCGTGCTGCCCGGCGGTGTCGGCCGCTCCTTGGCCAAGCTCGGCGCCAGGAACCTTCGCTTGCACGACATGGTCGCTTTGAAGGATTACTCGCCGTTACAGTGACCGCATGTCCGCGAAGGATCACCCGAACAACGCACCGGGCGTGCCGATGAGGTTTCCGCCCGTGGTCGAACGCCTCCAGATCAAGTACATGAATCCGGTGGTCGGCAAGGTCGCACGCTATCTGCCGAGTTTCGCGACCATCAAGCACCGCGGTCGCACTTCGGGTAAGCCCTACCAAACCGTCGTGAACGCCTACCGCAAAGGCGACGTGCTGGCCGTCATGCTCGGCCACGGAAAGACCAATTGGGTCAAGAACGTGCTCGCCGCGGGGGAAGCCGACGTGCACCTTTTCCGGCGCGACGTGCACATCACCAACCCCCGGATCGTTCCCGCCGGCACCGACGACCCCACGCTGCCGCGGATCGCCCGGCGAGCGGCCCGCAACATGGGCGTGTTCGTTGCAAATATCGCCTGACGGGCTGGACGAAAGGAGCGCGCGATGGCGACCGACCTGACGCTCTATCTCGACGACGAACCCGGCGAACTGGCCCGCGTCGGCGACCTGCTCGGTCAAGCCGGGGCCAACATCGAAGGCTTGTGCGCGGTGGCCAGCGGCGGTGGCCAGGCGGAAGTTCACATCCTCGTCCAGGATCCAACTCCGGCGTTCGAGGCGTTGCAACGCACAGGAATCAAGATCGCGTCGGAGGAAGAGGTGATCGTGCTGACCGTCGAGGACCGGCCAGGCGCCCTCGGGGAGGTGGCCCGCAAGCTGGGCGACGCCGGCGTCAACCTCATCACCGCGTACCTCGCCACCAACACCCGGCTCGTGCTGGCGGCCGACGACCTTGCCGCGGCGAAGGCGGCGCTCGCCTGACGCCCTGCTGCGGGACTTCTTGGCGCAGAACGACTAACCGCTCGCGGGTACTTGCTCGATCCGGGCTGGCACGTGCTTGTGCCACGGCGTGCCCGCGTAGGCGTCTCGCCATCCAGTAGATGTCAGCGCGTTGGGCGCGACACCGGGTACCCGGGTCTGGCCGTCGTCGTCGGTGAAGTCGAGACCGAACCCGTTGGGCAGCGATGCGTGCCCGGCGAGCATCGCCTCGCTGATCTCGACGCTGGCTTCCGCGCTGCCGGCGGCGGTGGTGACACGGGCGCGGCCGCCGTCGACGAGCCCGAGCGCCTGCGCGTCCTCGACGCTGACCCGCAGTGCCCCGTCAGCGTCGCGTTTGCGCCACGAGGGGTCGCGGAAAATGTCGTTGGCGGTGTAGGCGCGTCGCTCACCGGCCGACAGCACGATCGGAAACTCCGGTGTGGTCAGAGCGGGGTGGCCGTCGGCCAAATCACGGATCTCGTCGAGCATTTCGGGGATGTCGAGAGCGATCTTGTGGTCGTCGTGCGTGATGAGGGCGAAGTCGTCCTCGTATTCGTGGACGGTGAACGTCACCCCCGAGCGGTTCGCCAGGATCGCCTCGAACAGCGCGTTGCCGTCGGCGTGCCCGGCCCGGTGCATCTCGGCGGGGTACGTGAACGCCGTCTTCTGCGCGAGGCCCCACAGCGCCGCCGCGCCCGCCAATCCGTCCGGCAACGCGGGGCCCAGAGTTTCGTAGAGCACGAACGGCAACACCTTGTTCCACAGCGGATTAGCGGCCACCCCCGCCATGAATGCCTGCGCGAACGCATCGAGCCCTTCGGTTGCCGCCTTGCGCAGGGGTTGGAGTTCGGCGTCGTCGATCACACCGAGCTCGCGGACCAGCCGGGCCCAGATTTCGGGTTCGGGCAGCGCGCCCGGCAGCGGATCGAGTATCGGATGGCGAAGGTGGAAGCTGTTGTGCGGGAATTCGAGGTTGAAGAACGTCGCTTCCGGTTTCTCGAACTGCGAGGCCGCGGGCAGGACGTAATGGGCCAGCCGAGCGGTTTCCGTCATCGCGACGTCGACGACCACCAGCAGTTCCAGTGATTCCAGCGCGGCCTTCACCGACGCCGAATCCGCGATCGAGTGAGCGGGGTTGCTGCTCTCGACGATCATCGCGCGGAACCGGTCCGGATGGTCGGTGAGGATTTCTTCGGGCACGACGTTCGACGGCACCAAGCCGGCGATCACCGGGGCGCCCGTGACGGGCGTGCGTCCGACCCCGCTGCTGAACAGCGGCGCGAACGACGAGTGCAGATGTTGCCCACCGCGTTTGGCGAAGCTTCCGGTCAGGATCCACAGCAGCTTGTTCAGGTAGGAGCACAACGTGCTGTTGGGTGCCTGCTGGACGCCGAGGTCCTCGAACACCGCCACGCTGTCCGCGCGCGCGATCCGGCGGGTCGCGGCTCGCAGCAGCTCCTCGTCGACGCCGCAGCGTTGGGCAAACTCGCCGACCGGGATCTCACCGAGCACCTGCCGGACCGTATCGGCGCTGTTGACGTGCTTCGCCAAAAACTCCTCGTTGCACAGGTTTTCCTGCACCAGCACGGCTGCCATCGCCGCCAGGCACCAGGCGTCGGTTCCGGGCCGCACGCGCAGATGGAAGTCGGCCATCTTGGCCGTGTCGGTGATCACCGGATCGATCACGATCATCGAGCGGTTGGGGTCCTTGGCGATCTCGTTGAGTACCACTCGAGCACGCGGAAAGCTCTGAGACATCCACGGGTTCTTGCCGACGAAGACCGACACTTCGGCGTGTTCGAACTCGCCGCGGGTGTGTCCGCCGTACAGGTGCCGGTCGACCCAGTGCTCCCCGGTCTTCTCCTGCGCCAGCGCGTTGGAGCGAAAACGAGAAGCGATTGCTTTCAGAAACGCGCCGCTGTAGGCCCCGCCGAGGTGGTTGCCCTGTCCCCCACCACCGTAGTAGAAGACTTTGTCGCCGCCATAGTTGTCCCGGATGCGTTTGAATCCGTCAGTGACCTCGAAGATTGCGGTGTCCCAGTCGATTTCCTCGTAGCTGCCATCCGGGCGGCGGCGCATCGGAGATGTCAGCCGGTTGGAGTCGTTCTGGTAATGGTCGAGCCGCAACGCCTTGTTGCAGGTGTAACCCGCAGAGGCCCGATGGTCCTTGTCGCCGCGGATCTTGGCGAGTTTGCGGCCGTCGAGCTGCACGACGATCCCGCAGTTGCACTCGCACAGGATGCACGCGGTGGGCTTCCAGTCAGCGGTCATCGGCGAGTCTTCCTCTCGGGGTTTCTGCTTGCAGCAGTGCCCGTAGCTGGTGGTGGACGAGTTCGATGGGCTTCACGTCGCGGGAGGCGCGCGCAACGATGATGGCGCCCTCGATCGCGGTGGTGATCAGCATCGCCAGCTCTTCGGCGCGCGATGGGTCGATGCCGTCGTCGACGAGCCGCTGGGCGATCAGCTCGTTCCACCGAGCGAACACTGCCGCGGAGCGTTCGATCAGGGGTGTTGTACGGGCCGAATTGTCGGGATCGCCCGCCTCGACCGCCACGGCGACGATCGGGCATCCGGCGCGAAAATCGCTGCGCTGCAGCTGGTCTCGATAGGAAGCAATCAGCGTGTCGAGCATGTCGACACCCCGGCCGCCGTTGGCGATTCGCTTCGCGATGTACTCCCCCGCATAATCGACCGCCTCGCAGAGCAACTGGGTGCGGCCGTCGGGAAAGTAGTGATATGCCGACCCGCGCGGTGCGCCGCTGTGCTTGAGCACGTCGGAGATCGCGGTCGCCTTCGCCCCGCGCTCCCGGATCAGCAGCGCGGCCGAGCGCACCATGCGTTCGCGGGGACCGGCCATCTATATATGATGACATACATAACGCGGATGGGAAAACACCGGTTCACCGGGCCCCGGCTCCCCTACCTGTTCGTCACCGTCCTCTACTGTGCGCTGTTGTTCGCGCCGAGCGGCGCCTACCTGCTGTGGGCGTTCCCCGATTGGGAAACCATGCAAGTAGCCAGCGACCACACCTCGCTGCCAGCCTGGCTCGTCACCCTTTTCGCGATGACGAACGTCAGCCAGGGAATCCTCGGGTACTGGGTCACCTCCAAGCTCGTCCGCGCCGGCCGCAGGTACGCCGCCTTCCTCCAAGTCGGCGTCGGCTACTTCGGCATGTTCTTCATCCTCGTGCACGGCTGGGACGGCCGCGGCTATCAACGCTTCTTCTCTGCTGACCGCGCGGAGTTCGAGTCATGGCCGCGCAACCCGTCCATCGGCGAGGCTGCGCAACGCGCGGCCAGCTGGCTGACGTCACCAGTCGCGCTGACATTGGCCGGCATGTCGGTGATCGTCATCGTGCTGCTGTGGATCATGTCCGCGTGGTTCAAGGAGGGCCGCCGCCTCGCGGGAATACACGACGCGCCCGCAACCGCGGCGGCCGTCGCGATCGTGCTGTGCTTCGTGTTCGTCGGTGCGCTGGGCTCCGCGATTGCCGCGAGCGTGCTGATCCACCTGCTGGGCTGGTGGATCGGTGTTCCCGTCGCGGCGCTGGTCGTGTAGCTGGCCGTGGTGCGGCCGCGGAGCGGGCTTGCCTACCTGTTCTTCGATCGCCTGCGCCTGGCTGACGCACCCACACTGCGGGGAGATCGCGAAATCCGGGGGCCGACTGGCGATCTCCCAGCAGTCCCGGCGAATTAACCGACCGTGCCGCGCAGGTCCGGCCATGGCGGCCGGCGAATCATCGCCACGGTGGCCAGCGTCGCCGAGACCAGCCCGGTGAGCATGCCGATAAGCGCGATCGGCGTGGCGTCGACCGCCGGCTCCCACTTGACCTTGGCGCCGCGAATGACGAACAGGCCCACCGGCTTTGCGCGGACCGCGACATCGCCGGGGCCGTCGCCTGCGGCGTGAACCTTGCCGCGGACTTTACAGACCGCGATGATCGTCACACCGTCGGCGGTTTGGTACGGCTGGCTGTACACGTGGGTCTGCCGGTCGTCGGGCGAGATCGCGTCCAGAGCGTCTTGCAGTTTCATGGCCGCAATCTACTCGGCCACGGAAACCAGCACACGGCCCGTGATCCGCAAGCGATTCCATCGTCTGCAGCAGGGCCCTCGACGGAATCGGTTGCGGATGCCTGTGTGATCCGCGAAGGTAACTACAGAGCCGCGGCCCATGAGCCGGCCGAGCCGAGGAAGGACCCACAGCGCTGACGAATACAGGCACATCGGCCCTACATAAGGTCACGGGTCAGGCGGGCCGGCCTTTCGGTAACCGCGTGCCGGTCATCGAGATCGACCACGTGACCAAACGCTTCGGCGACTACGTGGCGGTCGACGACGCCGACTTCACAATCGGGGCGGGCGAGTTCTTCTCGATGCTGGGACCGTCAGGCTGTGGTAAGACCACGACCCTGCGGATGATCGCCGGCTTCGAAAGCCCCACGCAGGGTGCCATCCGCCTCGAGTCCGTCGACGTGTCGCGGGTGCCGCCCCACAAGCGCAACGTCAACACCGTGTTCCAGCAGTACGCACTGTTCCCGCACATGACCGTGTGGGACAACATCGCCTACGGGCCACGCAGCGCGAAGAAGGGCAAGGCCGAGGTACACCGGCGGGTCGACGCAATCATCGAGACCGTCCGGTTGACCGACCTCGCGAAGCGCAAGCCCGCCCAGTTGTCGGGCGGTCAGCAGCAGCGGGTCGCGCTGGCGCGGGCGCTGGTGAACTATCCCAGCGCCCTGTTGCTCGACGAACCGCTGGGCGCGCTGGACCTGCAGCTGCGCCACGCAATGCAGTTCGAGCTCAAGCGCATCCAGCGCGAGGTGGGCATCACGTTCGTCTACGTGACGCACGACCAAGAAGAAGCCCTGACGATGAGCGACCGGATCGCGGTGATGAACGCCGGCAGCGTCGAGCAGATCGGCACCCCGTCGGAGATCTACCACAGCCCCGCCACCGTGTTCGTCGCCAGCTTCATCGGCCAGGCCAACCTGTGGCCCGGTCGGCAGAACCGCATGGCCGGCGAATTCGCCGAACTGTCCGTGTTGGGCAGCACCGTGAAGGCGCGGCCCGGCGGCACCACGATCGAACCCGGCGGTCAGGCGACGTTGATGGTGCGTCCCGAACGCGTGCGGATCACCGTCGACCCACCCACCGCCGACGTCGTCACCGTCGGCGCCACTGTCACCGACCTGACCTTCCAGGGCGCCGTCGTCCGGCTCTCGCTGGTGGCCGCCGACCAGTCGCCGATCCTGGCCCACATCGGGCCCGACGACGACCTACCGATGCTGCGGCCAGGCGATCCGGTGCACGTGTCGTGGGCGCCCACCGCGTCGCTCGTCCTTCCGGCCGGTGACATCCCCACCACCGAGCATCTCGAAGAGATGCTCGACTCGTGAAAGGCAGTGCATGACAATGGGACACGAGGTTCGCACCACACGGCGGCGATTCCTGGGCGGCGGTGCCGCGGCCGCGGCGGCCGTTGCGCTCGGCCCGTCGTTCCTCGCGGCGTGCGGTTCGAAGAACGGCCCGTCGGGCGGACCGCCCTCCAGCGACCTGCGGATCTCGAACTGGCCGTACTACATGGTCGACGGATTCGTCGCCGAGTTCCAGAACAAAACCGGCATCCAGGTCGACTACCTGGAAGATTTCAACGACAACGAGGAGTGGTTCGCCAAAGTCAAGGAGCCGCTGTCGCGCAAGCAGGACATCGGCGCCGACCTGGTGGTGCCCACCTCGTTCATGGTCGGCCGCCTGCACAGCCTCGGCTGGCTGAACGACTTCAACGCCGCCAACATCCCCAACCTGAAGAACATGCGGCCCGACCTGTTCAACGCCAGCATCGACCCGGGCCGAAAGTTCAGCGCGCCCTACATGTCCGGGCTCGTGGGGTTGGCTTACAACAGGGCGGTCACCGGACGTGACATCACGTCCATCGACGACTTGTGGGACCCGGCGTTCAAGGGCAAGGTCAGCCTGTTCTCGGACCCGCAGGACGGCCTCGGAATGATCATGCTGTCGCAAGGGAATTCGCCGGAGAACCCGACCACCGAGGCCGTGCGCAAGGCCGTTGACCTCGTCAAGGAGCAGAAGGATAGAGGGCAGGTCCGCAAGTTCACCGGCAATGACTACACCAACGACCTGGCCGCCGGGAATGTTATTGTCGGACAGGCATATTCGGGTGATGTCGTGCAGCTGCAAGCCGACAACCCGGCCCTGCAGTTCGTGTTGCCCGAGACCGGCGGGACCACGTTCGTCGACACGATGGTGATTCCGTACACCACCCAGCATCAGGACTGGGCCGAGACCTGGATCAACTACGTCTACGACCGGGCCAACTACGCCAAACTCATCGCCCACACCAACTATGTGCCGGTGCTGTCGGACATGGCCGACGAGCTGAACAAGATCGACCCTGGTCTCGCGGCCAACCCGTTGATCAACCCGCCCCAGTCGGTGCTCGACAACGCGAAGTCCTGGCCGACGCTGACCGACCAGCAGACCCAGGAGTTCAACGGGCTTTATGGCGCGGTGACCGGCGCCTGACGATGACCGGGGTCGGCAGCGGTGCACGCCGGCGTAGCAGGCTGACGCCGTATCTGCTGATCGCGCCGGCGCTGGGGTATCTGGCCGTCTTCTTCGCCGTGCCGTTCTGGTCGCTGGTGCGCACGTCGCTGTCGACGGCCAGCGGCAACCTGTATCTGCCCACGCTCACGTTCAGTTGGGATGTCGGTAACTACGTGGACGTGTTCCGGCTCTACCACGACCAGATCTTCCGGTCCTTCGGCTACGCTGTCACCGCGACGGTGGTTTGCTTGGTGCTGGCCTATCCGCTTGCCTACGTGATCGCGTTCAAGTCGGGCCGCTACAAGACCCTGTTGCTGGGCATGGTGATCCTGCCATTCTTCGTGACCTTTCTGATCCGGACTTTGGCCTGGGTGACGATTCTGGCCGACGACGGGATCGTGGTCAGCGCGCTCAATCAGATCGGCCTGCTGCCCACCGAGGGCCGGCTGCTGTCGACCAGCTGGGCGGTGGTCGGAGGGCTCACCTACAACTGGATCATCTTCATGATCCTGCCGGTGTACGTCAGCCTGGAAAAGATCGACCCACGGTTGATCGAGGCCTCCAAGGACCTGTATGCGTCCAGTTTGGGGTCGTTCCGCAAGGTCATCCTGCCGCTGTCGATGCCCGGCGTGCTGGCGGGCAGCCTGCTGGTGTTCATTCCCGCCGCCGGCGATTTCATCAACGCCGAGTATCTGGGCAGCGCGCAGACCACGATGATCGGCAACGTGATTCAAAAGCAGTTCCTCGAGGTCAACGACTACCCGGTGGCGGCGGCGCTGTCGATGGTGCTGATGCTGTTGATCCTGGCCGGTGTGCTGTCCTACACCCGGGCGCTGGGCACGCAGGACCTGGTGTGACGATCCTGCTCCCCGATGAAGGCGCCGAGCCGAAGCGGGTGCGGCGCCCGGCGGGCCGGGTCGGCGACATCGCGTTGCGCGTCGTCGCCGGGCTGGTGCTGCTTTTTCTATTCCTGCCGATTTTCGTGATCATCCTGTTCTCGTTCAACCAGCCCGCCGGCAACTTCAACTACACGTGGCAGGGCTTCACGCTGGACAACTGGGCCAATCCGTTCAAGTACCCGAAGCTGACCGACGCACTGCTGCTCAGCCTCAACATCGCGGCCGTGTCCACGGCCATCGCCCTGGTCCTCGGGACGATGCTGGCAATTGCGTTGGTGCGACAACGGTTCCGCGGCAGCAAGGCCGTCGAGACCTTCATCGTTCTGCCGCTGACCGCGCCCGAGGTGGTGATGGGCGCCTCACTGTTGACGTTGTTTCTCGACCTCGGCTGGGCCACCGGTTATCCGACGATCGTGATCGCCCATGTTGCCTTCGAGGTCAGCTTCATCGCGATGACCGTCCGGGCGAGGGTGCGGGGGTTCGACTGGACGCTCGAGGACGCGTCGATGGATCTCGGCGCCGGCCCGCTGCGCACGTTCTTCCGCGTCACGCTGCCGCTGATCGTCCCGGGGATCGTGGCCGCGGGGATGCTGTCGTTCGCGCTGTCGCTCGACGACTTCATCATCACGTTGTTCGTCAGCGGGTCCACGGTGACCTATCCGCTTTTCGTCAATGCGGCATTCAAAGTGGCTGTGCCACCTCAGATCGACGTGCTCGCGACGGCGATCCTGGTGATCAGCTTGATGATGCTGGGGCTCGGCACGCTCTACCGCCGCAACCGGATCGCCGAATAAGCTCCCGGCGGACACTTCTGAGGGCGCGCCGCTTCTGATCGTCGGGGACGTCGAAGTGCACGCCTGAACCGGGTTCATGCGCACTTGTTCGAACGGAGGGCGCGATGCCAAGCAGTTCGCGGAAGGTCATCCTCAGAGAACCAGCGTCATACTCTTTGGTGCGCGTATGCGGGACCCATAGGTAGCAGATGCTTATCGACGAGTTTGTGCCACCGGCCCTGGCGGTACCGATAGATCGCTACTGCCGCTTTCGCCACTGCAGCGGTGAATACGCCGGCGTCGATGTCGACGGTGTCGCTGTAGCGGCACTGGTCCGCCGCGATCGGCTCGACGTGCAGCGTGTGATTCCACGTGCGCAGGAAACCGCCGCGTTCATGGGTGCGTACCGACCGGGTGTTCTGATCGATATCGATCACGTGGATCGTGTGATGCGACAGCGGGATCAGGTGGAACAGCCATACCCAGAACGTACCGATCCCGCCTTGCCGCATCGGTTCGGTCCGGCCGACCAATGCCGGGATACCGATGAGCCCGCGACAGACGTAGTTGAACGACGCCGGATGGCACATCGCTGCCCTGCACCACCAACCGGATCGCCGAACGGGCCGGCATGTCCATCGGATCGCTATATCAATACTTTCCCAACAAGGACGCGATCCTCGTCGAACTCATGACCGCGCACGTCCACACCGGCCTCGCCAGCATCCAACGACATCTCGCCGGCGGTCTGCCCGACTCCCTGGAGGACATCCTGCGGTTATTCGTTCGCGCCACGATCGACAATCACCACGACGCACGACAACTGCACCGCGTCTTGTTCGAAGAAGCACCCCGGCCTCCGGAGTTTCTCCGCATGTTTCACGAATCCGAGACCGACATCGTCGCGCGCACACAAGCTTTGCTGGTCGATCACCCTCAAGTTCAGGTAGACGACACCTACACCGCCGCAAGACTTGTCGTCGCCGCGATCGAGTCCCTGGTCCACCGCCTTATCGCATCACCCACACCCATCGACGTCACGTCATTCGAAAACGAGCTGACCGCGATGCTCACCAGATACCTGACCAGATGACCCGCCGGGTGACCGGCCGCCGTCCTGCCGCAAAGGCGTAGTACGTCACCGTCCCCTCCCGAATGTTCCCTGATCTGGTCATGGTCGGCCACGGTCAGCGCTCCCGCTCGAGAGATGCCGGTGCAAGGCGGGCAATACACAGATCCGGCTCAACGAACGGCTCGAGACGGTCGACAGTCACAGGTCCCCGCAGCGCCGACAGCGCACCCTGCATCAGGCCCAAGTGGACCGGACAGACCACCTCGCCGTACTGCTCGGCCACATCATGAAAGGGACAGTGCCGCAATCGGACTTCGCTGACCGTCCGGTTTGCCGGCGGCTCGGGCTTGAAGCCGAGTTCGTCGAGGATCGCCACCAACTCGATGACGGATCGGTACTTCGACGGTGTGCGCCCGTGCGCACGGTGTTCGATGAGCGACGACCCCCACGAGCGGCCGAGCTCTGTCCCGGTTGCTGCGGGATCGCGAGAATTCGCAGCGAGGTAGTCGGTCAGGACCGTAGCGAGCAACCGGTAATTGGTCGGTCCGGCGGGATCCATCCGGCGGCTTGCCCTAAATCGGCTCGGCGGCCGGCCGGTCCCCGACGAAGCCCCGTGGACCTGCTCCACACGGCCGGCGCGCACCAGCGTTTCGAGATGAAATCGGACCGTGTTCGGGTGGACTCCGATCTCTTCGGCCAAACTCGCGATACTGCGCGGCTCGGCCGAGTTGCGTAGCAGCTGCAGTACGACCTCTCGTCGTCCCGGCATCCCAGGCGCGGCCGCCGCCGCCGGATCAGTGGCCATCGACATCCTCGTATGTTACTACTAGCGGATCTTGTAGTAATCGAACAGTGCGCGGGTCATCGCTATGGCGAAGTCCAGCAGGTTGGCTATCCAGCCGGCGGATGTTCGGCCAGGTAGGCAGCCAACTCATCGGCGACCACAAGCTGATCGGCCGGCCAGGTCGGCTCGGTCAATATTTGGGACTGCCAGCCGCGGCCAGCGACCAGGTGGGCCTGCAGGTACAACGGTGCATCACCGGTGAGCAGGGTGCCGTACAGCACCGGCCGAAACGGTCCCGGGGCAGGCGCGGCGTCAGCCAGATGAGCGATACCGGCGGCGGCGATATCGGCTTGTTGGGCAGCCAGCCCGCCGTGCTTGACCGGAAGATCGGTGGCATCCCCGGCGGCGAAGACGCGTCCGTCGGCGCCGGGGACGCGGCAGCGATCATCAACGGGAATGAAGCGATCGCGTGCGTCGCCGGGCACGCCACGCACATTCGGTCCGGTAATCGTGGGCAAGGTGACGATTCGGTCCGGGCGAAGCTCCACGCCGGCCGGTGTGAGGTGGACCAGTCGCGGTCCGACGATGTGAGCACTGGTGCCGAGGTGCAGCGTGACGCCCGCAGCCTGCAGCAGGCGTTCCACCGTGGCACCGACCCTCTCTCCGAACGGGTACAGCGGGTGCGGGCGCGGGGTGATCAGTGTGATCTCCAGGCGTAACCCGTGATCGTGTGCGTGTTTAGCGGTAAGCAGTGCGAGTTCGTACAGCGGGACCGGCCACGACGGACCGCTCGGCTCGATCAGCGTCAGGCTGGTGATGGCGCCGGTGTCGATCTGTTCGACGATGCCACGGTAGGTCTGACCTTCGGTGCGATCGGTGAACAGCGCCACGTGCGGGCTCGGTTTGCGTTCCTGCGCGCCGAGGGCCAGCAGCACCGCGTCGTAGCGAAGCGACTGTCCGTTGGCCGTGTACAGGGTGTGGGAGCGAAGATCCATCGACGCCAGGCGGTCGCGGACCCACCGTGCGCTGGTGGCTGTCGCCAGGTCCCCGATCGGGTAACGCGCCACCGGGCTTCCCGTGAACGGGGTCAGCACGGTGCGCGGACGATAGTTCAGGTGCTCGCTGGGGGCGATCAGCGTCACGGCGACCCGCTCGCCGGCCAACCGGCGCAGACGCAACAACGCCTCTGCGGCGGCGAAACCGCCGCCGCAGACCACCACATTCAACGGCTGCACGATGGCCCCCCACCTCCCGGTTCGCGCCTGACGAAGACATCGAGGTCTTGCGAGTCTTTCCCAGTCAGGCGCCGGTGCATTGCCCAAGCGATTCGGCCGGCTTGGGCTTTGGCCTGCTCAGCGACCGGCCCCCGATACATCTGGTCGACGGTGCCATTCCAGAGTCTAAGCCAGCGCAGGAAATCCTTGGCGGCCAGTGAATTTCGATCATGAACCTTCCGATGCGCGCGGAGAGCGCTGCCCTGATAAAGCCCCGCGCGGAACAAGACGGTCTCCCAGAAGTCGCACATCACCGGAAGATGTGACTCGAGCCCCTTTACCCGGATCTGTTCGAACGGCTCCGCAAGAACGTCGTCGACGAGAACCCGGCCGTAGAAGCGGCGCAGCAAGGCCTCCACGTCGGCGCGGCTGGCCAAGTCGGCCATCACGGGCTCGGATGACACAACATTCACGTGACCCTCCTTCGAGTTGCCTCAGGCGGCCAGCAGCACGACGCCGCCGACAATCAGCGCGATCACCTTGACGACTTCCAGCGCGACGTAGACGTAGTGGACGCGGGATCGTCTTGTTGACCCTTCGGCGACGGCTGGGCCGGCCAGGACGACATCGGAGCGCCGGCTTAGCTTTGGCCTAATCGCCACCAACTGGACCATTAGGGCGGCCACAGCGACCGCTATCGCGACGGTCGCTCCCAGCGGAGGCGAATCCACCAGGGCGGCGGCAACAATGGTGACCGCGAGGATGACCTCGATGGTGTTGAGTACACGAAAAACCAGCCGGCCGATACCCAGGCCGATCGCCAGCGTCACGCCGGGAGCCCGGAACTTCAGCGGCGCTTCCACGAACGAGATCGCCACCACCATGCCCAGCCAAATGAACAAGGCGCCGACGGCGATTGCGCCACCACCGGTCACGGCACCGACCCGGGATGCACGCCGTGCCGACCGGCGACCTCAGTGCCCATTCCGGTCAACTGCCCTGGGGCGGTAGACCGGCCACCAGCGGCGTGTCAACTCCGACCGCACCGACTTTCGCGGCACCGCCCGGCGAGCCCAGGGGGTCGTCGCGGCCGGGCAGGGTCTGGCTGAAGAATGCGTCGTTATCGGCGAGATAAGGCTGAAGGTCCTCGGGCAGGTCGTCCTCGTAGTAGATGGCCTCGACCGGACACACCGGTTCACAGGCGCCGCAGTCCACGCACTCGTCGGGGTGAATGTAAAGACTGCGGCCCCCCTCATAAATGCAGTCAACTGGGCACTCCTCGACACATGCGCGATCCATCACGTCGACGCACGGTTTGCCGATCACGTAGGTCATGGCTCCGAGTTTACACAATGCGCGCATGTAAAAACTAGCTGACTGTTGTGCGTCCTGCGGCGCGAGCCGTCTACGGCGCCGACCGCGTCACCGTCGCAGGGTGAGTCGCAACGCGGCGATACAAGATGGGTTGAGCGGCAATGCCGTTGGCAGCAAAAGTTGCGAGCACGAACCGTCGGAACGACGGGCGCAGCGCGAGATGCGGCAGAAACGTCCGGAAATGAGGCCAACTGGCGTGATTGATGATGCCGTATTCGGCCGGTTGGCCGGGCAGCGGCTCAAACACCGTGGAGTCGGGCAGTGCCGTCTTGTCGACGAACCAACCAGCGGTGTGTTCCCAGACGGGTAACAGCTTCTCGGGATCGTCGGCATAGAAGTAGTTAAACAGGAACACCGACGGCCGACCGTGATCGACGTCGGCGATCCGGCGGACGTTGCGGGCGGCGACTTCGTAGGTGCGCCGCGAGGCCGCGGTCAGCCGTGCATGGATCGATTTGTAGGCGGCGAGGTCACGGAGAGCGATTGCTGCGGCGGGATCGGTGGTCTCAACCAGAAGTACCACGTCGAATCGAGCCGGAGTCACCGCGCCAGATCGCTGACGCAGCAGCCTACGGCCCATGCCCGGGGCGACCAGTTGAGCCTCGAACAGGTCGGCCTGCGTCACCTGGGAGAGCCGGGCCAGTTCGGCGACTTGGTCAGTGATCGACGCGAGGAATGCTCGTTTGCGTCGGCTACTCGGCAGGAAAGGCGGACGGGTATCCACCGTCGCGGCCAGCAGTAGGTAGCCATTGCGGTTGGGTGCCTTCAGCGGCGCCGTTCGAGTGTCCGACAGTGGTTGCTGGACATTCATTTTCCTCTCCGTCTCCATACGACCCGGTAGGTATTCATCATTGATGAATACCTACGGTAGTGCACTGCGGACTAGAATTCAACTGTGACGAATAAACCACTCGGGAGGCGACGCGCGGGACGTCGCGGCGGACAGTCGGGCACGCGGACAAAGATCCTCGACGCCGCACGATCGAGGTTCATTGAAGTGGGGTATCGCGCAGCGACGATGCGCATGATCGCCGCTGACGCGGGTGTTGATGCGGCGCTGATCAACTATTTCTTCGGGTCCAAGCAAGAGCTGTTCGGTGAAGTTTTTGCGCTGCGCGCTAACCCGGCCGTCCTCATCGGTGATCAACTCGACGGGCCCATCGACAAGCTTCCGCGACGATTGATGACGCTGCTACTTGACACGTGGGAGAACCCTGAGAATCGCCAAACGCTACTGGCGATCGCCCAAGCCGGCGGCGAGCCCGAAGGCTCCGCGCTTACCCGGGGCTTTGTGGAAGAGGTGCTGGCCGGCCCCTTCACACAGCGTCTGCGCGCCGAGAGAGTGCCGCACGATGACGCCGACCGTTGCAGCGCCCTGCTTGTGACCCAGCTAGTCGGTGTCATCTACGCGCGCTACGTGCTGGCCGTCGACGTGGTCGCGAGAATGCCAAAACAACAGTTCTTGGACGGCTTCGTTCCCGCCCTCAGCGCAGTTCTCGATCAAGCTCTGCACCGCCGCGGCAATCCGGCCGACTAAGAGCGTCGCCCAAACCGTTGTCCGCGATCCGTACCGGGGCCGATCCGCACCAGCGGCGCCGAGAACGTCACCTCGGCGTCAGGGCGACGGGTGCCTCGCGGCGAAGGGCTTTTCGTCTCAACTAATCAGACCAATTCGGCATCCAAGTCGATGGGCACACCCGTCAGTGCCTTGCTGACCGGGCAATTCTCTTTCGCGGCCTGGGCAGCCTTGACGAAGTCGTCGGCGTCGAGCCCATCGACCTCTCCGCGGACGGTAAGCTTGATGCCGGTCAGTTTGAATCCCGGCGTGTCAGGTCCGAGTGAGACGGCGGCCGTGACGTCCAACCTCTTTGGGGTTGCACTCATCTCCGCGATCTCAGCTGACAGCTGCATGGCGAAGCATGCCGAATGTGCCGCCGCAATCAGCTCTTCCGGGCTCGTGTGCCCGCCCGCTTTCTCTGCGGCGCGACTGGGAAACGACATGTTGAACGTCCCCAGGCCGGAGCTTGATAGCTCCACCTCACCGGAACCCTCTTGCAAAGTGCCAATCCATTCGGTACGCGCGCTACGACTTGGCATCGTGACTCCCGTTCTCTCTCAGTAATTTCATTGACTTGCGAGTGTGTCGCTCGACATTCGGATTCGGTTTCCGCGCCGCGAAAGAGCCGTGTCGGTTCCAAGCTTCCCGTCGAAACCGGCCCTGGATCTCGCGCAACCGAATTGCGCTCGTGGTCACTGAGCGCGCCGCACCTCCCGTTCTCCCACTGGCGCGCCGGGTCCACCGCGGTCACGTCCCCGTCTGCGTAGTGCGCCGCCCTCAGACTCCCAGCGTTGATGCGCAATCAACGCGGCACGACGATCCTCGGCTTCGCGTGCGTCGATCCCGAGCAGCTCGTCAGCCGTCGACGTGTCGTCCGGGCGCGCCGCGGTCGTCACGATCGCTTAGGCGCGTGTTGGGTCGGTGTATGGGGGGACAATCAGCAGGACCAGCCTTCCGAACTGCTCGCTGATCACCGATAGGGTGTCGATCGACTGGTCGCTGGAGCCGTCGAGGATCACCGATTGGCTCTCGCATTCCATCTCCAACGGTGTTGGTGCCCAGGTGTCCTCGTCGTAGATCACGCGATCAATGCCTGCTAGCCGCGACGAGAGGGCCGGGAGCAGGAGCCGAAGCCCGGCGACGAGGTCAGTTGAACGCGGCCACCACGCGCCCTGTACGACCCCGCGAGACCGATGCGCGGGCTTCAACCGCAGCCGCAGACCACGGGCGGCTGATCGGCGCGCTTGTGGGGCATCGACGTGAAGAGTTGGTGCGTACATCCGCGGCCTCCTGCCTCGACCAATTGAATGGATCGACATGTTGATGTATGTGCTGCGCTGCCAATGGCTTTGGGCACCGAATTGTCGTCGTGGCGTTGCGCTCCAACGGCATCGACAGCCTCATCCGACGTGGCTTCGGGCGCTGTCTCCCGTCGGGCGTGGACCGTCACAATCGGTACCTTTCCCCGGTTGAGCAACTGCTAATATAAAGGAACTATATCCGTTAAATACGGAAGAGGGAAGACGGCCAGATGGACGAGGAAACGGACTCCAGGGCTGTACGGTCACGCCGAAATCGTCTGCCGCACAACCTGCAACGTGAACGGATACTTCAGATGGTTCGCGAACACGACCATGCGATCGCTGCGGCGGAGATCGCCTCTCAGATCGGATTGCATGTGACCACCGTGCGTTTCCACTTGGACGCGCTGTGCGACGCGGGAGCGGTCGTGCGCACCAGACTCAATGGGCCGGGCCCTGGGAGGCCGCGCACAGGATATGTAGCGGTCAAGGACCGCCTGGACTATCAGACTCTCGCCGAGGTGCTCGCGATGGAGTTGGGTAAGAGTGCGAAAACGCGCGCTCGGCGCGCTCGGCATGCCGGACGACGATGGGCCGCGAGAATGTCCCCGGGAGTAAGCACCGATCATGCCGACGCCACGTCCGATGACGCGCTTGATCGAGCGGCCGTGCGCGCCACCGTCGCTTTTGCGGAGATGGGGTTCGCCCCTGAGCTGGCGACCCCGACAATTTCAACAACGACGTCGTCTGCTCACAGCGAGTCGACGTCCGTGAGAGAACGGCTCATTCGGTTGCACGCCTGCCCCGTCAGGGATTTCGCGCGATCTCACCCCGAGGTGGTCTGTGAGATACATCTGGGATTGCTGGCTGGCCTGCTCGCCGACCCGGCCGGTCGTGGGGGCCAGCGGAAGTACCGACGCCCGGCGATTTCGGGCCGCCTCGAGCCGTTCGTCGGACCCGAACTGTGTCTGGCCAGGATGCAAGAGGAAACAAGTGATGACCAAACAGCGAAAGATTCAGGCACGCCGGATCTATGACGATCCGATGGCAAGCGATGGCGCCCGAGTGCTGGTGGATCGAGTGTGGCCCCGGGGCGTGAGCAAAGCCAGAGCCCAACTGGATGAATGGTGCAAAGACGTCGCTCCGTCCACGGAATTGCGCAAGTGGTATGGCCACGACCCAGCGTTGTTCGACGAGTTCACTCATCGCTACGGCGTCGAGCTAAG
>Ga0055451_10000267_pt1 | contig 20362 bp, 18 predicted proteins | sample China_Galinas_PW_3_FD_57745 | JGI IMG/M metagenome (GOLD analysis project Ga0055451, IMG submission 57745) | Wetland microbial communities from San Francisco Bay, California, USA, that impact long-term carbon sequestration - China_Galinas_PWB_D2 | ecosystem: Environmental > Aquatic > Marine >... | reverse complement strand
GGGAGCGCGAAGAAACAGCCCTCGAGTTCCGTCCCGAAGACTGGGGCCTGGAGCAGGCCTCAGAGGACAGCGAGTTCCTGTTCCTGAACCTCGGGCCGCAGCACCCGGGTACCCATGGCGTGCTCCGCCTCGTTCTGCAACTCGACGGCGAACGCATCATCGACATCGTTCCCGACATCGGCTTCCACCACCGCGGCGCGGAGAAGATGGGCGAGCGCCAGAGCTGGCACACGTACATCCCTTACACCGATCGGATCGACTACCTCGGCGGCGTGATGAACAACCTCGCCTATCTGCTTGCCGTCGAGACGCTCGCGGGCATCGAGGTCCCGGCGCGAGCGCGGACGATCCGCGTCATGCTCGCCGAGCTCTTCCGCGTCGCGAGCCACCTCGTGTGGTACGGGACCTTCGCCCAGGACCTCGGCGCGCTGTCGCCGGTCTTCTACATGTTCGAGGACCGCGAGCGCGTGTTCGACGTCGTCGCGGCGATCTGCGGCGATCGGATGCACCCGAACTGGTTCCGCATCGGCGGCGTTGCGCAGGACCTGCCGCACGGCTGGGACGAACTGATCCGGGAGTTCCTCGACTACATGCCGGGCCGGCTCGACGACTACGACGCCATGGTGATGAGGAACCACATCTTCAAGGCGCGGACCGTCGGGGTCGGTGCCTACACGCTGGACGAAGCGATCGACTGGGGGATCACAGGGCCGGGGCTGCGTGCGTGCGGCTTCGACTGGGACTTCCGCAAACGGCGGCCGTACTCCGGATACGACGCGTTCGAGTTCGAGATCCCGGTCGCAGAGGGTGGTGACGCGTACGCGCGGGCGCAGGTTCGCGCCGAGGAGATGCGCCAGAGCCTGCGCATCATCGAGCAGTGTGTCGACCACATGCCGCCTGGCGATGTCAGGTCACGCCATCCGCTGGCCACGCCACCGATCAAGGAGCGGACGATGCAGGACATCGAGACCTTGATCCACCATTTCCTCGGCGTGTCGTGGGGCCCGGTGATTCCCGAAGGCGAAGCGTTCCACGGAATCGAGGCGACGAAGGGAAACAACGGCTATTACCTCGTGAGCGACGGGGACACGCGTTCCTATCGGACCCGCATCCGCGCGCCCTCGTTCGCCCACATGCAAATGGTCCCGCTGATCAGCCGGGGACTGCTCGTCGCGGACCTGCTGTCGATCCTCGGCAGCCTCGATTTCGTCCTCGCGGACGTCGACCGGTGAGGTGCACATGCTGAGCGAGAACGAGCGCCGCGCGATCGAGCACGAGGTGGAACGAGCTCCCGCACCGAGCGCCGCCTGCATCGAGGCGCTCAAGGTCGTTCAGCGCGAACGCCGCTGGATCTCCGATGAGGCGGTGAAGGGCGTCGCCGAGATCCTGGGGATGAGTCCCGAGGAGGTCGACGGGGTGGCCACGTTCTACAACCTCCTCTACCGCCGGCCCGTCGGTCGCCACGTGATCCTCCTGTGCGACAGCGTGAGCTGTTGGATCGTCGGCTACCACGACGTGCTCGCCGCGCTCCGCGAACGGCTGGGCATCGACTTCGGCGAGACGACCGCGGACGACCGCTTCACGCTGCTACCGATGGCGTGCCTCGGCGCCTGCGACCACGCACCGGTGTTGATGATAGACGAGGACACGCACCGAAGCGTCACCCCCGAGCGCTTGGACCAGATCCTGACAAGTTACGACTGAACACGCTGCGGAGCACCGACATGACCGAACGCCCCCTGACGGACCGCATCCCTGCGGACGGCAGCGCTCTCGACCTCCGAGGATACGAGCGCGCGGGCGGCTACCAGGGTCTGCGCCGCGCGCTCGGCGAGATGTCGCCGGACGACGTCCGGGAGGCCGTCTCCGAGGCGCGCCTACGCGGCCGCGGCGGGGCGGGGTTTCCGACCGGCAAGAAGTGGAGCTTCGTCCCGGACAGCGACCGAGAGGCGGACGGCTCACCGCGACCCCGCTACCTGATCGCCAACGCCGACGAGATGGAGCCGGGCACGTTCAAGGACCGCCTCCTCATGGAAGGCGACCCCCACCAGTTGCTCGAGGGGATGGCGATCGCCGCCTACGCGGTCGGCGCATCGCAAGCGTACGTGTTCCTCCGCTGGGCGTACCGCGAATGCGAGCGGATCCTCGAGCGAGCCATCGGTGAAGCCAAGGACGCCGGCTACCTGGGAACGAACATCCTCGGCAGCGGCTTCGACCTCTCGATCGACGTCCATGTGTCCGCCGGGCGCTACATCTGCGGCGAGGAGACCGCGCTGTTGAACTCGCTCGAAGGCAAGCGCGCCATCCCTCGCGCCAAGCCGCCGTTTCCCCCGGTGTCGGGTTTGTGGGGTAAGCCGACGATCGTCCAGAACGTCGAGACCCTGTGCAACCTGCCGCACATCGTTCGCCACGGCGCACAGTGGTACCTCGACCTCTCGCTTGCCGACGACGGCGGAACGAAGGTCTATGGCGTCTCTGGCACCGTCCGCCGTCCCGGCGCGTGGGAGCTCCCGCTCGGAACGAGCGCTCGCGAGCTGATCGAAGACTGCGCCGGCGGAATGAAGCAGGGACGCGAGCTCCGCGGCTTCCTACCCGGGGGCGCCTCGACCGACTTCGTGACACCCGACCACATCGACGTGGCCATGGACTTCCGCGCCCTGCAGGACGCGGGCAGCAGGCTCGGCACGGGCACGGTCATCGTGCTCGACAATGCGACATGTCCGGTCTCGGTGATGCTCGCGCTCGAGCGGTTCTTCGCGCGCGAATCGTGTGGTTGGTGCACGCCGTGTCGCGACGGGTTGCCCTGGGTCGAGAAGACCCTCGTCGCGATCGAGGAAGGACGCGGACAGCCCGAGGACCTCGAGCACCTCGCACAGCACGCGAAGATCCTCGGCTCGGCGATCACCTACTGCGCCCTGGCCCCAGGAGCGGTGGCGCCGCTCGGCTCGGCACTGCGCGCATTCGGAGACGACTTCGAACGACACGTGAAAGAGAAGCGCTGCCCGTACGGAGGAAGGACGTGAACACAATCCATGTCGACGGTGCTGCGTACGAGGTTCCTCCCGGGAGGAATCTGCTCGAGGTCTGCCTATCCCTCGGCCTGGACCTGCCGTACTTCTGCTGGCACCCCGCGCTGGGCTCGGTGGGCGCGTGCCGGCAGTGCGCGGTGACGCAGTACAAGGACGAGGAGGACGAGGACCGCGGCGGCGGGCGCGTGGTCATGGCGTGCATGACGCCGGCCACGGACGGCGCGCGGATCGCGATCGAGCACCCCGACGCACGCGAGGCCCGCGCCCAGGTCATCGAGTGGCTGATGGTCGGCCACCCCCACGACTGCCCGGTGTGCGACGAAGGCGGAGAGTGCCACCTCCAGGACATGACCGTGATGACCGGCCACGACTACCGTCGCTACCGGTTCGACAAGCGCACGCACGAGAACCAGTACCTCGGTCCGTTCGTCCACCACGAAATGAACCGCTGCATCGCGTGTTACCGGTGCGTGCGGTTCTACCGCGACCACGCCGGCGGGCGCGATCTCCACGAGCTGGGCTCGCATCACAACGTCTACTTCGGCCGCCACGAGGACGGAGTGCTCGAGAGCGAGTTCGCCGGCAACCTCGTCGAGGTCTGCCCGACCGGGGTCTTCACCGACAAGACGCTCAGGCACCACTTCACGCGCAAATGGGACCTCTCGAACGCACCGTCGATCTGCGTCCACTGCGGGCTCGGCTGCAACACGCTCGTCGGCGAGCGCGGCGGAGCTGTGCGCCGGATCCTCGATCGTTACCACGACGAGGTCAACGGTCACTTCCTGTGCGACCGCGGGAGGTTCGGCTACGAGTTCACGAACAGCGAGCAGCGGGTGCGCTCCGTGCTCGTGCGAGACGGCGGCGAGCTGCGCGAAGCCCGTGATGGCGAGCTCGACGATCTCGGTCGCCTTGGCGGCGGTCGCATCTGGGGAATCGGCTCGCCGCGGGCGACGCTCGAGGCCAACTTCGCGCTCAAACAGCTCGTCGGCGCCGGCCGCTTCTCGACCGGCCTCGGCGATCGTGACCACGCGCTCGCGCAGACGGCGGCGAACGTCGCGCGCGAAGCCGCGATTCCGACGCCTTCGCTCGCCCGCGTCCGCGGCTCGGACGCAGTGCTGATCCTCGGCGAGGATCCGTCGGACACGGCGCCGATCCTCGCCCTGGCTCTGCGCCAGGCTGCCCGGCAGGGCGCGCTCGCCATCTCGCGCGAGATCGGAATCCCCGACTGGAACGACGCCGCGGTGCGCGAAGCGCTCCAGGGGCGGACCGGCCCGTTCCACGTCGTCACGCCGTCGGCGACCCGCCTCGACGACCTCGCGACGACGACCCTGCGCGCGCGTCCGTCGCGCATCGCGCGGGTCGCGGCGGCGATCGCGCGGGCGCTCGACCCGGACGCTCCCGACCCCGGCACGCTCGACGAGGCGGACAACGAGCTCGCCAAGCGCATCGCCGCCGACCTCGCGGGCGCGAAACGCCCGGTCGTCGTGTCCGGAACCGGCGCGGGCACGCGAGGGGTCATGCACGCGGCGGCTTGTGTCGCGACTGCGCTCGCGAAGGTGCACGAAAGCGAGCCCTCCGGCCTCGTGCTCACGCTGTCCGAGTGCAACACGATGGGCACGGCGCTCCTCGACGGCGTGCCGCTCGACGCGGTGCTCGCGGCCGTCGAACGCGGCGAGGCCGATGCTGTGATCGTGCTCGAGAACGATCTGTTTCGCCGGGCGGAACCCGCGCGGGTCGATGCGTTCTTCGACCGAGCTCCGGTCGTCGTGGCCATCGATCACACGCGGCACGCGACCGTGGAGCGCGCCGACCTCGTCCTGCCCGCGGCGACGTTCGCCGAAGCCGACGGCACGCTCGTCTCGAGCGAGGGTCGGGCCCAGCGACTGTTCCAGGCGTGTGTGCCGGTCGGCGCGACGCTTGCGAGCTGGCGCTGGCTCGTTCGTATCGACGCGGCCGCCGGCGGGCGCGCGGGAGTGGTCTGGGAACGCCTCGACGACGTCGTCGCGGCCATCGCCGCGAGCGACCCCGTGTTCGCGCGGATCCCGGATGCCGCGCCCGGAGCGGACTTTCGCATCGCCGGCCAGCGAGTGCCACGCTCGCCGGCGCGCTGCAGCGGGCGCACGGCCATCAACGCGGGCCGTAGCGTGCACGAGCCGAAGCCGCCGGAGGACCGCGACTCGCCCCTGGCGTTCTCGATGGAGGGGACGCGCAGCCAGCCGCCGGCCGCGCTGACTCCGTACTACTGGAAGGCGCGCTGGAACTCGGTCCAGGCGCTTAACCGTTTCCGTGAGGAGGTCACCGGGCCGATGCGCGGCGGTGAATCGGGCTGCCGGCTGCTCGAGCCGGAGACGTCGCAGCCGCGCTACCCGGATCGACTCGCCGAGGACTCGGCCGGCGAGGGCGAGCTCACGGTCGTACCGCTCTACCACGTGTTCGGCAGCGAGGAGCTCTCGGCGCTGGGCCCGGCGATCGCCGAGCGCGTCCCTGCGCCGTACCTTGCGCTCCATCCCGGCGACGCGGCGAAGCTCGACCCTGCGCCGGCCGACGGAGACGAGGTCGAGCTCGAGCTGGCCGGAACGACGCTGCGGCTGCCCGTCCGCCTTCGCGAGGACCTGCCCGCCGGCGTCGCGGGGCTTCCGGTCGGATTGCCCGGGCTCGCATGGCTGCGCCTGCCAGCCGCCGGCAACGTGGATCACGCGGCCGAGGAGGTCGGCCGATGAGCACGACTGTTCAATACATACTGACCATCGCGGTCGTGCTCGTCACGGTCCTCACGATCTCGGCCGGAATGATCTGGGTCGAGCGGCGTGGACTCGCGCTCTGGCAGGAGCGCTACGGTCCGAACCGGACCGGTTGGTTCGGTCTCCTGCAGACGGTCGCCGACGCGATCAAGATGCTGCTCAAGGAGGACTGGGTTCCGCCGTTCGCGGACCGGACCCTGTTCGTGGTCGCGCCGACGATCGTCATGGTCACGGCGTTGATGAGCTTCGCCGTGATCCCGCTGGCTCCGGGGCTCGGCATCGCCGACGACCTCAACGTCGGGCTCTTGTTCTTCCTCGCGATGTCGTCAATGGCCGCGTACAGCGTCGTGCTCGGTGGGTGGGCGTCGAACAACAAGTACGCGCTGCTCGGCGGACTTCGCTCGGCGGCGCAGATGCTCACCTACGAAGTGTTCATGGGCCTGTCGCTCATGGGCGTCGTCGCCCTCACCGGAAGCTTCAGCCTCCGAGACATCGTCGCCGCGCAAGACGGGCTGTGGTACGTCGTACCGCAGTTCCCGGGCTTCGCGATCTTCCTCGTCGCCGGACTGGCGGAGACCCACCGGCTGCCGTTCGATCTCCCCGAGGCGGAGAGTGAGCTCGTCGCCGGATACCACACCGAGTACTCGGGGATGAAGTTCGGCATGTTCTTCGTCGGCGAGTACGCGGGCATCACCCTGATATCGGCCTTGATCGCGACGCTGTTCTTCGGCGGGTGGCACGGGCCGTGGCTGCCACCGGTGCTGTGGCTCTTCGTGAAGACCGGCGTGTTCCTGCTGTTCTTCGTGCTCATGCGCGCGGCCCTGCCGCGGCCGCGCTACGACCAACTGATGTCGTGGGGCTGGAAGGTCCTGCTGCCGCTCGCGCTGCTCAACCTCGTCGTGACCGGTGCCTTCGTGCCGGGAAGGAGCTGAAACCATGGAGTTCGTATGGAGTCTCGTCCGCACGACCTGGCAGGTGTTCCTGCACGCGTTCAAGCCGCGCGCGACCGTGCAGTATCCCGAGCAGAGGAAGGAGCTCCCGGCCCGCTGGCGCGGGCGCATCGTCCTCGCCCGCGATCCCGACGGCGGCGAACGCTGCGTCGGCTGCTATCTGTGCGCCGTCGTCTGTCCGGTCGACTGCATCGCCCTGCAGGCGACCGAGGACGAGCATGGCCGCCGCTACCCGGAGACGTTCCGGATCAACTTCTCGCGCTGCATCTTCTGCGGGTTCTGCGAGGAGGCGTGCCCGACGTACGCGATCCAGCTCGTACCCGACTTCGAGATGAGCGAGTACCAACGCCACGACCTGGTCTACGAGAAGGAACACCTCCTGATCGACGGACCCGGCAAGTACCCCGACTACAACTTCTACCGGCACGCCGGCCTGTCGATCGGCGTCAAGGACACGGGAGCATCCGAGCACGAGAGCGCGCCCGTCGATCCGACCACTCTTCTGCCATGATCCACGCGAGCTGCTACACGCGAATCCCGGCACGACCGGCCCGGAGGTGGAGATGACCTTCGCGTTCTACCTCGCCGCGGCCGTCGCCCTCGTCGCCACGACGCTCGTGATCACGCGGCTGAACCTGATCCACGCGCTGCTGTACCTGATCGTTTCCCAGCTCGCGATCGCCGTGGCCTTCCTCTGCCTCGGTGCGCCGTTCGCGGCTGCACTCGAGGTGATCCTCTACGCCGGTGCGATCCTGGTGCTGTTCGTGTTCGTGGTGATGACGCTGAATCTCGGCTCGGCCGTGCGTGAGGAGAGCGAGTGGCTCACGAGGCAAGCGTGGATCGGCCCGGCGATCCTCGGACTCGTGCTCCTTGGCGAAGTGGTGTGGCTGCTCACCGCGGGCACCGGGCTCGCTGGCACGAGCACCGCCGCTGAGCCGGTCGGGCCGGTCGCGGTCGGCCGAGCCCTGTTCGGTGAGTACGTGCTCGCGACCGAGCTCGCGGGGATGCTGCTCCTGGCCGGGCTCGTCGGAGCCTTCCACCTCGGTCGGCGCACGCGCCCCGACACCGGCGAGCCGCCGGGGGAGGGCTCGCGATGAGCTCCGTCCCGCTGGAACACGTCCTCGTCCTCGCCGCGCTGCTGTTCGCGCTCGGCGTCGTTGCGCTGCTCGTGCGCCGCAACGCGGTGTTCATGCTGCTCGCGATCGAGATCATGCTGAACGCCGCCGGGCTCGCCTTCATCGCGGCAGGGGCGCGCTGGGGACAACCGGCCGGGCAGGTGATGTTCGTCTTCATTCTCGCGATGGCCGCCGCCGAGGTCGCGGTCGGCCTCGCACTCGTGATCCGCTTGCGGCGTTTGTTCGGCACCGTCGACACGGACGCGGCCGGCGAGATGAAGGGATAGGGGGGAGCCCATGAGCGATCTCCTGTGGGCCATCCCGTTCCTACCGTTGCTCGGATTCGTCGTGCTCGCGCTCGCCGGCCGCAGGCTGTCCCGGCGCGCCGTCGCGTGGATCGGAGCGGGCAGCGTAGGCCTCGCGGCCGTGGTCGCGCTCGCGACCGCCGCTTCGTTCATCGCATCCCCGCCGCCTTCGGACGCGGCCGTGCAAGCGCTGCCGTCGTGGTTCGAAGTCGCGGGGCTGTCCGCCTCCTTCTCGCTCCGGCTCGATCCGCTCGCGACCGTGATGATGCTCGTCGTCACCGGGGTCGGGTTCTTGATCCTGCTGTACTCGACCGAGTTCATGGCCGACGACGCGGACTTCTCGCGCTTCTTCGCCTACCTCGACCTGTTCGTCGGCGCGATGCTCGTGCTCGTGCTCGCCAGCGACCTGGTCCTGCTCCTGCTCGGGTGGGAGGGCGTCGGGCTGTGCAGCTATCTGCTGATCGGCTTCTGGTATCGCGATCCCGCCAACGGCCGCGCGGCGCGCAAGGCGTTCGTCGTCACCCGCATCGGCGACGCGGCTCTCCTCGTCGGGATGCTGCTGCTGTTCACGCATCTCGGAACGCTCGACATCCAGGAGCTCATGACGCGCGCTCCCGCGGCCTGGCCGGTCGGCTCGGGTACGGCGGTTATCGCGGCTTCGTTGCTGCTCGCGGGCGCGCTCGGCAAGTCCGCGCAGCTGCCGCTGCAGACCTGGCTCCCCGACGCGATGGCGGGCCCCACGCCGGTGTCCGCGCTGATCCACGCAGCCACGATGGTGACTGCCGGGGTCTACCTCATCGCGCGCACGCATACGCTGTTCGAGCTCGCGCCGCCGGTGCTCGCCGCCGTCGGAATCATCGGCGCGCTGACCTTGATCCTCGCCGGGTTCGCCGCCATCGCCCAGCGTGACATCAAGCGCGTGCTCGCCTACTCGACGATCAGCCAGCTCGGCTACATGTTCGTGGCTCTCGGAGTCGGGGCATGGTCGGCGGCGATCTTCCACCTGATGACCCACGCGTTCTTCAAGGCCGCGCTGTTTCTCGGCGCCGGAGCCGTGATCCTCGCCTGCCAGCACGAGCACGATCTCTATCGGCTCGGCGGACTGCGCAAGCGCATGCCGGTCACGTTCTGGACGTTCGTCGCCTCCGCCGCCGCGCTCGCCGGGGTCCCGCTCGTCACCGCCGGCTTCTACAGCAAGGACCTGATCCTCGCTGATGCCTGGCAGCACGGGGCCTACTGGCTGTGGGGTGCTGCGTGGATCGGCGTCGTCCTGACCGGGATCTACACGACGCGACTCGTGCTTCTGGCGTTCTTCGGCGACGTCGGGATCGAGCCCGATCGCCGTCCGGGCGCGAGGATCGCCGTTCCGTTGATCGTCCTCGGCGTGCTGTCGGTGATCGGCGGCCTCGTCGAGCTACCGGCCAGCCTGGGCGGGCTGCACGCGCTGTCGGGATTCCTCGCGCCTTCGTTCGCGGGTCCGCCGCCGGTGGCCCAGGCAGCAGCCGAACCCCCGGTCGGGACCGAGCTCGTCCTCGAGGGGCTCGCCGCGCTCGCCTCGCTCGGCGGCATCGCGCTGGCGTGGCTGTGGTTTTCTCCGAGCCGGCATTCGCAGAGGACGCCGCGGCTTCCCGCGCGCGTTCGCGAGCTCTGGGCGAGCGGCTTCGGGTTCGACCGAGTCTACGAGCTCGCGATCACCCGTCCGTTCACGGCGCTCGGGATCCGTAACCGCAACGACGTCGTCGACGGGCTCGTGCGTGGCGTCGTCGCGCTCGTCCGCTTCGGACATCGCGAGGCCAGCGCGACGCAGACGGGACGGTTGCGCGGATATGCGGCCGGAGTCGTGGTCGGCGCGGTCGTCGCGGTCGGACTGGCCGCGGTCGTGTTCGTCCTCGTCGCGAACAAGGGGGCCGTGTGATGCTACTCGCGTTGATCGTCGTGCCTCTGCTCGCCGGCTTCGCCAACCTCGTCTTCGGTGGCAGAAAGCCGAACGCCGCGCGCTGGATCAGCCTCGCGGCGATGGTGATCGATCTCTTGCTCGTGCTGGTCCTCGCGGGACGAACGGCCGGCGAGACTGCGGCCGGCGGCGACTGGATCGCGTACACCGCGCACGAGTGGATTCCGCGGTTCGGGATCGGTTTGCGGCTCGGCGTGGACGGGATCAGCCTCCTGCTGGTCGGCCTGACCGCGATCCTCGGCATCGCCGCCGTCGCTTGCTCCTGGACCGAGATCACCGAGCGGGTCGGCTTCTTCCACTTCAACCTGCTCTGGGTCCTGGCCGGCGTGATCGGCGTGTTCCTCGCGCTCGATCTGTTCCTGTTGTATTTCTTCTGGGAGCTGATGCTCGTGCCGATGTACTTGCTCATCGGTATCTGGGGCCACGAGCGCCGCCTCTATGCGGCCATCAAGTTCTTCGTCTTCACGCAGGCGAGCGGACTGTTCATGCTCGCTGCGATCGTCGGCGTGTGGGCGGCTCACGGTGCCGCGACCGGCAAGTACACGTTCGACTACCTCGAGCTGTTGCGGGCGCCGGGCGGACGCGCGGCGTCGATCTGGATGATGCTCGGGTTCTTCGTCGCCTTCGCGGTCAAGCTTCCGGCGCTGCCATTCCACACCTGGCTGCCCGACGCGCACACCGAAGCGCCGACGGCCGGGAGCGTCGTCCTCGCCGGGCTCCTGCTCAAGACCGGCGGCTACGGGTTGATCCGCTTCGCGCTGCCGCTGTTCCCCGAGGCCTCGCGCGCGTTCGCGCCGATCGCGATGGGCATCGGGGCGATCGGCGTGCTCTACGGCGCGTGGGTCGCGTTCGCCCAGACCGACCTGAAGCGCCTCGTCGCGTACTCGAGCGTCAGCCACTTGGGCTTCGTGCTGCTCGCGATCTACGCGTGGAACGAGCTCGCGCTGCAGGGAGCCGTGCTGCAGATGATCTGCCACGGACTCGCGACCGGCGCGCTGTTCGTGCTCGTCGGCGTCGTTCAAGAGCGCACACACACGCGCGACCTCGCGCGTCTCGGAGGACTCTGGGACAAGGTCCCGCGGATGGCGGGCCTGGGCATGGTGCTCGCGCTCGCCTCTCTGGGGCTGCCGGGGCTCGGGAACTTCGTCGCGGAGCTCCTGGTCCTGGCCGGGTCGTTCCGCGCGAGCGCGACGTGGGCGACCGTCGCCGCGCTGGGCCTCGTGCTCGCCGCCGTCTACTCGCTATGGATCATCCAGCGGGTGTTCCACGGCGAAGACCGCGAAGGCTGGAAGCTCGCCGACCTCGCACCGCGCGAGTCGCTGGTCCTCGGCGGCGCCGTCGTCCTGCTGCTGTGGCTCGGCCTCCACCCGCAGCCCGCGATCGAGCTCGCGCGACCGGCGATCACGCGGGTCGAGGCGCTGGTCGCCGCGCCTGACAGCGCGCCGGGCGGGAAACTGCGAACAGCCTCGCAGTCCTCGCCTGCCGTCGTGCGCACGACCGAACAACGGAGGTCGCGATGACAGCACACGAGCTCGAGGCCCTCTCGCCCTTCGCGGCGACCGCCGGGCTGGCCTTGGTGCTGCTGCTCACCGTCGCGTTCACGCGCCGGCACGCGGTCGCGTTTCGCGTCGCGGTCATCGGACTGCTGGCGGTCGCGGCCACCCTGCCGTTGGCCGCCGCCCGCGCACCTGCTCGCGCCGGGCAGCTGGACATCGACCGGCTGTCGCTGCTCTACTCGGGGCTCCTGCTCGGGGCGACGCTCCTCGTCGCTCTCGTAGCAAGCAGCTACTGGGAGCGCCGCGGGGTCGCACGAGATCCCGAAGCCGGGCCTGGCGAGTTCTACTTCCTGCTCGTCATCGCCTTGCTCGGCGGCATGGTGCTGGTTGCGGCGGACAATCTGATCACCGCGTTCCTCGGCCTCGAGACGCTGAGCGTGCCCCTCTACGTGTTGATCGCCTACCGGCGCGAGGAACGCCGCTCCGTCGAGGCGGGACTCAAGTACTTGATCCTCGCGGGCGCGTCGTCGGCGTTCCTCCTGTTCGGCATCGCGCTCACCTATGCCGAGCTAGGGACGATGGACCTGCACGAGATGGCGGAGCTCCCGGTCGTCACCGGTCCGGGCAGCGTCGTCGCGTTAGGCGGGCTTGCGCTCATTCTGGTCGGCATCGGCTTCAAGCTCGCCCTCGTGCCGTTCCACTTTTGGACGCCCGACGTCTACCAGGGAGCTCCGGCTCCGGTCTCCGGCTTCGTGGCAACGGTGTCCAAGGGCGCCGTGCTCGGCTTTCTGCTGCGCTGGTCGCTCGGTCTCGACGAGGCGTGGAGCGCCCCCCTGTTGTGGACCCTCGGTCCGATCGCGGCGGCATCGATGATCGCCGGCAACCTGCTGGCACTGCTCCAGACCAACGTCAAACGCATCCTCGCCTACTCGTCGATCGCGCACCTGGGCTACGCGCTCGTCGCTCTGCTCGCGCTCGCTCCGGCGCGCGACCTCGCGGCCGAAGCGGTGACGTTCTACCTCGCCGCCTACTTCGTCACGATGCTCGGAGCCTTCGGTGTCATCGCCGCGCTGTCCGATGAAGATGGCGAACCGGACCAAGTCGACGACTTCCGGGGACTGTTCTGGCGCCGCCCGTGGCCAGCCGCACTGTTCACGGCACTCTTGCTGTCGCTCGCGGGCATCCCGGTCACGGCCGGCTTCATCGGCAAGGTCTACGTGATGGCCGCGGGCATTGAAGGCTCGCGCTGGTGGCTGGTGGTCCTACTCGTGGTAACCAGCGCGATCGGGCTGTTCTACTACCTCCGGATCGTGACCGCGATGTTCGCGGGTCGCGCCGAGGAAGGCCGCTCGGTTCCGCGGCTGCTGCCGGCGGGCGGTATGGCCCTGGGGGTTGTGGCCGCGCTGCTCGTTCTACTGGGCTTGTGGCCGGAGCCGATGATCCGCTGGATCGGATGGGCCATCGGGGCCGTTGGCGGACGATGACGAACTCGAACCGAAGGCGGATGCAAACGCTGTAAGCGACTCGAACCACGTTGTCGGAGCCTTGCGGTTCAGAAGGAGGAAGCTACGCGCGCCAGGGTGTCGAGGTGCTTCTCTTGCCGCGGGAGGAAGTCTCTCTGGATTTCCAACGCGACGTCCCTCGGTAGCGTGTTGTTGTGCACGGCATACCGATACTGTGCGAGCCCGCGCCCTTCCCCGGCCTCGAGGGCCTGGATCGCGAGTCTCATTCCGACGAGCTTGGCCGTCCCTTCGACCGCCTTCGCCCACATGCCCCAGACCCCCGAATCGTCGGGCGGCTGGCCACCGAGGTCCCGGATGCTCTGGCTCAGCCTCTCGATTGCGTGCTCATGGTCCTGGCGGATCCGGCGTAGCGGCTCACTGACCGCATGACTCTCGGCCTTGTCGAGGGCCTGTTTGTAGGTCTCGGACGCCGAGATCTCCCCGCGCAGCAGCGAGTTCAGCGTCTCGATCGCGGAGACGTTCTGTTGCGTGTGTGGTTGTTGCTCCATGTCCGGCTCACTTGCAAACGGCGTTCCGTTGCGCGCGAACGACGACAGCGAGCGCGACCTGAGTCGAGACGTGCTCGCGCAGGTGTCGGCGCCCGAATCGTAGTCGCTTCTCGCCTCTTTGTAGAATCTGCACCAGGACCTGGATTGCAGCTGCTAACCCTCGCTGACGCGTTCGATGTCCGCGCCGAGGCTGCGCAGCTTCTCGACGAAGCGTTCGTAGCCGCGGTCGAGATGGTAGACGCGGCGGACCTCGGTCGTGCCTTCGGCGACGAGGCCCGCGAGCACGAGCGCGGCCGACGCGCGCAGGTCGGATGCCATGACGGTCGCTCCGGTCAGCGGTTCGCCGCCCATGACGATCGCGCTCGGGCCTTCGCGGCGAATCCTGGCACCGAGGCGGGCCAGCTCGGCGACGTGGATGAAGCGCTCGGGGTAGATCTTCTCGGTGATGATGCTCACGCCGCGCGCGAGACACATCAGGCCGATCAGCTGCGCCTGGAGATCGGTCGGGAACCCCGGGTACGGCATCGTTGCGAGGTCGAGGCACTGCAGCCGGTCCCACGGTCCGGTGCGGATGTACGCGTACGAACCCGCCGTAGGGCCATCGCGATCGCTGCTGCCGCGGTCCCAGCGGCGGACGTCGTCCTTGCCGGCGTCGAAGAAGATACGGTCGGCGAGGAACGGGCGGTCCTGCTCGACGATGCGCGGCCGGCGCGCGCGCGGCCGTTCGACGACAGGCGGCCTGCTCGTGTCGCGGCGGTCGTCGAAGAACTCGGGGCCGAAAAAGTCGTCCTTGAACTCGCGCTGGGCGACCTCGATCGGGGCTTCCGCCGCGCGCAGGCGATCGAAGAACGCCGCCATGTGATCGGGGCGCGCGCCGCACACTTCGACCTCGCCGCGCGTCATGAGGCCGGCGACGACGAGCGTGCCGGCCTCGATGCGGTCGGGGATGACCCGGTAGCGACAACCCGTCAGGCGTTCGACACCCTGGATGTGCAGGCGGTGACTCCCGACGCCGTCGATCCTCGCCCCGCACTCTTGCAGGAAGTGGCAGAGGTCGACGATCTCCGGCTCCTGCGCCGCATACTCGATGACGGACTCGCCCTTCGCGAGCACCGCGGCCATCAGCACGTTGGCCGTGCCGAGCACCGTGCTGCCGAAGTTGCTGCCGAGATAGACCTGGCCGCCCTCGACTGTTCCGTCGATGTGAACATTGCCGCCGGTGAGCTTGGTCCGGGCGCCGAGCGCCTGTAGCCCCTTCAAGTGCAGGTCGACCGGACGATGGCCGAACACACAGCCGCCGGGATAGCTCACGATCGCGCGCCCGCGCTTGGCCCACAGTGGTCCGAGCAGACAGAACGAAGCGCGCATCGTGCGCACGAGGTGGTAGGGCGCCTCGATCCCGCTCTCGTCGACGGTCTCGACTCGAAGTGCCCCGTCCGCCTCGCGCTCGGATCGGACACCGAGCAGGTTGAGCATGTGGAGCATGCCGTCGATGTCCTTGAGGTCCGGGACGTTTTCGAGCCACACGGGTCCGTCCACGAGCAGCGATGCCGCGAGGATCGGAAGTGATGCGTTCTTGGATCCCGAGACCCAAACCCGGCCCTCGAGCCGGCGTCCGCCCTGCAGACGGATCTTGTCCATCGAACCCCCCTCCCCGGTGGTTCAACTGTGCCCATGGTTGCGGGCGGGCACTCTGGTCCACCCGTAATCGCTAACCGGTCGCCGCGACAAGAGTTACCGCCACACGCCGGACGACCGCCGGCGGAATCCTAGCAGACCGCCCGACCCTGGGCCAGCGCGTGTACTCGCTGTTCTCGGTTGAGTGGCCCGGACCCGGTCGCTATCATGCTCGGTCTTTTCTCGCGATCGGGGGTCCGGCGGAGCGCTCGAGCACCTTCTCCCCGGTGCCGACAGCGAGATCTGATGGTTGCGCAACCTCTTGTGCCCGAAGCTGTTCTGCCCGAAGCGCGATGCGGCAGGCCGGGTTCGGGCGTTTTCAGACGTTCCGGGCCCGGGTCCGGTGTGACGAAGCCCAGGCGGGCCAGAAGACTGCTTCGATGTTCGATTCCCTCACTTCCTCGTTGTCGAATGCGCTCGGCTTCCTGCGTGGGCAGAAGAAGCTGACCGAGGACAACGTCAAGGAGGGGCTCAAGGCCGTCAAGAAGGCGCTGCTCGAAGCCGACGTCCACTTCCGCGTCGCGAAGGACTTCGTCAAGCGCGTCGAGGCCGCCGCCGTCGGCCAGGAGCTGATCAAGCAGGTCGAGCCCGCCCAGCAGTTCATCAAGATCTTCCACGACGAGCTCGCCGAGCTGATGGGGCCGGAGGGCTACACGATCCCGATGTCCGATCACGGGCCGACGGTCGTGATGATGGCCGGCTTGCAGGGCTCCGGTAAGACGACGACTTGCGCGAAGCTCGCGCTGCACTTTCGCAAGCGCAAGAAGAAGAACCCGCTGCTCGTCGCCGCCGACCTCCAGCGTCCGGCCGCCGTCGATCAGCTCAAGGCCCTCGGCAAGCAGCTCGACATCGACGTGTTCGAAGAAGGCGTCAAGGGCAAGCCTCCGGAGATCTGCAAGCGCGGGATCGCCTATGCCGAGAAGATGGGCCACGACCTCGTGATCCTCGACACGGCCGGCCGCCTGCACATCGACGACAAGCTGATGACCGAGCTCGAGACGATCGTGACCAAGTGCAAGCCGCACGCGGTCGTGCTCGTGTGCGACTCGATGCTCGGCCAGGACGCGGTCAACTCGGCCAAGGAGTTCCACGAGCGCCTGCCGCTGACCGGCGTGATCCTGACCAAGCTCGACGGCGACACGCGCGGCGGCGCGGCGATGAGCGTCAAGGCGATCACGGGCTGCCCGGTGCTGTTCGCAGGCGTCGGCGAGAAGCCCGACGACCTCGAAGAGTTCTTCCCCGATCGCATGGCCGGCCGCATCCTCGGCATGGGCGACGTCGTCGGTCTCGTCGAGCGCGCGCAAGAGGTCGTCGACGAGAAGGAGGCCGAGAAGCAGGCCAAGAAGCTGCTCAAGGGCCGGTTTACGTTCGACGACTTCCTCGGCCAGCTGCAGATGATCAAGCGGCTCGGCCCGCTCAAGAAGGTCATGGGCATGCTCCCCGGCGTCGGCCAGGCGATCAAGGACATCGACGTCGATGACAAGCACTTCGCGCGCATCGAAGCGATGATCACGTCGATGACGGTCGCGGAGCGGAGGAAGCCCGACATCATCAACATGTCGCGGCGCCGGCGCATCGCGCGCGGCTCGGGCAACGACCTTTCGGCCGTGCACAACCTGATCAAGCAGTTCAAGCAGATGCAGAAGCTCTTCTCCAAGATGGGGAAGGGCGGAGGGCTGCCGCCGATCTTCGGCGGTGGCGCCAAGAAGGGCTTTCGGCCCGGCAAGGGCCAGCCGCCCGGCGGCGGCGGGTTCCCGTTCGGCCAGGCCATGACCGCCGTCGACTCGCTGTTGGGCGGCGCCGGTCGCGCCATAGACGACTACTTCAAACCAGAGACTCCACGCCTTGCGTGGACGGGCTGAGGCCCGAGGAGAGACCATGTCGGTAAGGATTCGACTTACCCGAACCGGCCGGAAGAACCGGCCCTGCCACAGGCTTTGCGCGGTCGACCGCCACACGCGCCGCGACGGGCGCGTGCTCGAGATCCTGGGGCTCTACGATCCGCTCGCGCCGCGTGTCGAGGACCAGCTCAAGCTCCACAACGAGCGGGTCAGCCATTGGCTTTCGAAGGGCGCGGAGCTGAGCGACACGGCGCGTTCGCTGTGTCTGCGGGCAGGGATCGAGATTCCGGTCCCGACGCCTGCGGCCAAGCGCAAGCGCAAGCGCACTCCGGCCAAGGCGGCCGCGAAGCACGCTCGCAATGCGCAGGTGTACAAGGCCAAGAAGGAGCGCCAGGCCGCACGAGTAGCCAGAGCCCAGGCGAAGGCCGCGGCCGGCGAATAGTCGCCGAGCCCGTTCCGCGACGCCGTAGCGACGGAGACGAATGCCTGTGGGGAGCAAGAAGACCGCCAAGAAGACGACGAAGCGCCCGGCTGCGAAGGCCAAGGCGAAGAAGACGACCAAGTCGAAGACCACGAAGTCGAAGAACACGAAGGCGAAGACCACGAAAGCGAACAAGAAACAGGCGACCAAGGCCGGGTCCGCGAAGGCCAAGCAGCCGTCGGCCAAGGTCCGGGCCGCGATCAAGGTCGTGAGGGAGGCGCGCAAGGCGAAGGCGAAGAAGAAGGCCGGCAAGAAGTCGGCTCACGCCCCGAGCGTCAAGCCCTCGGCGGCCAAACCCGGGCGCAAGCCCGAAGCAAAAAAACAGCAAGCCGGCTCCCAGGCCGCCCCAGCGTCGGCGGACGCGCGCAAGAACCCCCGGCTGAGGTCTCAGCCCGTCGAGGTCCAGGAGATCGACGTCAAGGTCGTTCGCCAGCGCAAGAGCAGGATGCCGGCGTTCTCCGTGCGCAGCTACGGCAAGAAGCCGAAGAAGATCTCGCCCGCCGAGCTGCTCTCGACGCTGACGAAGACGCTCGGCAAGGCGGCCACTGTCGCATCCAAGAACCTGCCGGACACCGTCGTCGAGACCGGGATCTTCACGATCTTCGCGCTCGGCGGCACGGCCTCGCGAACGGCGCTCGAAGCCGTCAAGCGTTTGCGGGACACGTTCCCCGACTGGAACGAGTTCCGCGTCAGCGACACGTTCGAGTTCGTCGAGGTCCTCGAGGACCTCAACATCGGCGACCTCTACGATCGCTGCGAGCAGGCTCTCGAGTTCGTACGCGAGGTCTACAAGGACCAGAACGCAGTCGACCTCGAGTTCCTGCGCGAGCGCGAACCCGCCGAGCGCCTGCAGCTTCTCAACCGCTACCCTGCGCTCGGCGCCGGGCTCGCGCTGCACCTCGCGCTCGCGCTGCAGGATTTCAGCGGCGTATTGTTCGACTACTCGTGGGCGCGCGTCGCGCACCGCGTGGGGTTGATCCCGCGCTCGGGCTCGCCGAAGACCAACGTCAAGGCGTTGGCCAAGCTCTACACGAAGGAAGCCGACCTCGCGACTGTTCAGCTCAACATGATTCGGTTGGGTGAGGAGATCTGCACGCCGAAGAACCCGCTGTGCAAGTCGTGCTACCTCGTGCTCCACTGCCCGAGCCGCAAGGTGTGATGAAGCCGGCCGGCGCCGTCCGTGCCGGGAGCAGCCACGGGCGCGGAAGGGCTCCGTGAGCCCTTCGACCTCGCGACGCGTCCTGCTCGCGTCGGGCTCGCCGCGCCGCCGTGAGCTCCTCCGCCGGGAGGGCATTCCGTTCGACCTCGTCGATCCCGGGCCCGAACCCGAAGTCGAACGCGGCCCGCCCGAGCGCCGTGTGCTCGTCGCGGCACGATCCAAGGCGCTCGGCGCCCGTGTCGAGCAGCGCTGCGGGCTGCTGCTCGCTGCCGACACGGTTGTCGTTGCCGGCGACCGCTGTCTCGGCAAGCCGCGAGATCGCGGGCAGGCCGGCGAGTTCCTCGCGGCCCTGATCGGACGCACGCACGAGGTCTGGACCGGGCTCGTGTTCGCTCCCGTACGGGACGGAGTGCTGGACGAAGCCCGGCTCGAGGAAGTCGCAGCCCGCGCCGAAGTCGCGATGCGAAGCCTGACCGCCGTGGAGCTCGAGGACTATCTCGACAGCGGTGACTGGCGCGACAAGGCCGGAGCGTACGGAATCCAATCGCGAGCTGGACGGTTCACGAGCCTCGTGTCGGGCGAGCTCGAAACGGTGATCGGTCTGCCGATGCAGCCCGTGCGCGAGGCCTGGCTGCGGTTTTTGGATCGTCGATAGCGCCTGCCGGCGTTCATAATGTCGGCCATGGGTTCGCTTTGGCGCCGCCTCGCACTCGTGATCGTGGGGGTCGTCGCGGGCATGATCGCCCTCGATGGCTATCTCCGCAGCGCGCACTCGGCGGTTCGCGCGTCCGAACCGGTACGGTCGAGAACGCCGGAGGCCGAGCTGCCGGCTGCGCCGGTGGACGACGCCGGCCTGGTCTCGATCCCGCGGTGGTGGGCTCGCATGAGCCGGGTCCTGGCGATCGAGCGGGCCGGGGCCGAGCGCACGACCGAGATGCCCGGCGCCGTAGTGCAGGCCGGCGAGGATGGCTCCGTGTACCGCTGGTTCTCTCCACTCCCGTCCGAGGTCCTTCTGGTCGACGGCCCCGACCTCGACGCGTGGACCGCGGTACAGCGTGGCGTGCTGTTGGACACGATCGAGCTCTTGCTCGACGAAGCGGGCCTCCCGGTCGCGGCGATTCGTCTCGGCCCCGGGCTCACCGGGTGGACCGAGCTCCTGACCCGGGTCCGTGCGCCGAGCGGTTCCCGCCCCTGAGGAATGTCTCTGACACAATCTTTAGGGCCTCCCCGAGCTTGACCCGACCCGGGCCGCCCCTAGACTATTCCGCCTTGTTTTGAGCCTTCTCGGGCCGGCCGGCGACACGAGAGAAGGTGGCGAGGCCACAACATGCGTAAAGATATCCATCCGAAATACGAGCTCTGCAAGGTGACCTGCGCGTGCGGGAACACCTTCGAGACGAGATCCGTGCTCAAGTCCATCCGGCTCGATATCTGCGGGGTCTGCCATCCGTTCTACACGGGCAAGCAGAAGTTCGTCGACACGGCAGGTCGCGTCGACAAGTTCCGCAAGCGCTACGGCGCCAAGGCCGAGACCGCGAAGGCCGAGCCGACCAGCGACTAGGCACGTTCGCGATCGCGCGGCCGTACCGTCTGGGCAGTGTCT
>Ga0055451_10000266_pt1 | contig 20405 bp, 11 predicted proteins | sample China_Galinas_PW_3_FD_57745 | JGI IMG/M metagenome (GOLD analysis project Ga0055451, IMG submission 57745) | Wetland microbial communities from San Francisco Bay, California, USA, that impact long-term carbon sequestration - China_Galinas_PWB_D2 | ecosystem: Environmental > Aquatic > Marine >... | reverse complement strand
ACACGACCTACTCCGAAGGCAGCAAGGACGACACGGTCGACTTCCTGTTCGGGGTCTCGCCGAAGAACGTCCCGAACAAGCGCATCGACTCGCCGGATGCCTGCTACAAGTGCCACGACGACATCCAGTTCCACGGTGGCAATCGCCGCGGCTACTACACCTGTCTGCTGTGTCACGGGGCTGCGGGGGCCGAAGACCGGCCCAAGTACGTCGCGGCGTCCGCGCCGGCGACTCCGAAAGTCGTGATCGAGTTCAGGACGATGCTGCACAAGATCCACCACGGTGCGGAGCTCGACAAGCCGACCCAGTACCAGGTCGTCGGCTTCGGAAGCTCCGCCTACCCGGACAACTTCACGGTTCACACGTACGCAGGTGTCGAGTTCCCCGCGTTGCGTGGTGGAACCAAGCGGTGCATCACGTGCCACGGGGCCGACAATACGGCCTGGAAGCAACCGGCCGAGCGCGAGCATCCGAACGGCCAGCCGCTTCCATCACGCGTATGGCGCTCTGCCTGCAACACGTGCCACAACTCGTCGGCGGTGACCGCCCACATCGACTCGAACACGAGTCCGTCGGGCGCCGAGGCGTGTGCGATCTGCCACGGCGAGGCTGAGAAGCTGCGCGTCGAGCTGGTGCACAAGGTCCGCTGAGGCGAAGCCCGACCGCACTCGCGTTACAACCTCAGCGAATGGCCTGCGACGAAGCGTTCGTAAGCCGCCAGGTCGGCAGATTCGGTCCATGAAGGACGAGAGCCTGGACGTCCAGCGTCAGCCCCTTGAGACCCGGGATCCCCGGGATCGACCAGACGAGCGATGTCATGCCGCCAGCGCTCGATGTGAACGGCGTCCCGACCACCAGCGTCGCCGGATTGAGCCGGAAGAGCCCGAAGGGCGGAATCCGCACCGGGGCTGCGAGGAGCCCGAGGCTCAGGTACGGAGCGATGATCTTCGTGCCTTGCCCGTAGCCCGGTTCGACGTAGAAGTTCACTCGCGCCGGCAGCCCGACCCGGACGTCGGACGCAAGGTGAGCCTGGCGATGCAAGTTGAGGAAGACGCGGTTGTGCCACGTCGTCACGGCGACGATGTCGCGGTCTCCGTCACCGTCCATGTCTCGGATTGCCAGAGCGGTACAGTAGAGCTCCGCTTGTCCCGGGAGCCCGCCCTTCTTGATCCGTGGGCTCGCGTCGGAGAACGTCCCTTTGCCGTCGTTCAGATACAGGAGCACGTTCTGGGGAGGAGGCGGAAACATGATGGTAGAGTCGCCGAAGACAATGTCGATGTCTCCGTCCTCGTCCACATCACCGACGTCGACGGTGCTCGTCACCCCGTTGGCGGCAGGCAAGCGTGCTGTGGCGTCCTTGAACACACCCTTGCCGTCATTGAGGTAGAGCCGGTTCTGCTCGCTCCCGGCGAACGGGAAGGTGTCGTCGCCATTCGCCTCGACGATGTCCAGATCTCCGTCGGCGTCGACGTCGGCGAGCGCCAAATCCGCTGTTGAAGTCGAGAGCGTTGGCAGGTTGTTCTGTGCCAACGAGAACGTGCCACGCCCATTGTTCAACAGAAGATGATTCGCGCGTAGCGGAGAGTTGCCGACCACGACGTCGAGATCGCCGTCGCCATCCACGTCGCCGACGGCCAGCGCCCTCGTTGCCTCCGGGACTGCAGGAAGCTGACGTGTCGCATCTGTGAACTTGCCTTTACCGTCGTTGAGGTAGAGCCGGTTCTGCGTCGGTCCATTCCCGTAGAGGTTCCCGACGAGCAGATCGAGGTCACGATCACCATCCACGTCGGCGAGCTCGACCGCGTAGGTCGGATCCTTCGCGACCGGAAGCTGCGAAGCGGTGACGTCCGTGAACCGACCGCGACCGTCATTGAGATAGAGTCGGTTCTGCCCCGAACCACTTTGGCTCGTGATGGAGTTCCCGAACACGAGATCGAGGTCGCCATCGCCGTCGACATCGCCGGCCGCAACCGCAAACGAGGGGTCCGAGTCGATCGGCATCGACGCGGCGGTCCCGTCTCGCAGTGACGCTCCCGCCTGGTTGAAGTAGATCCGGTTCTGGTCGGTCGAATTCGTCATCCCGACGCCCGTCGCAACAACGAGGTCGTTGGTGCCGTTTCCGTCGAAATCGGCGACGACGCAGTCTCGGTCGGCATAGAAGTCGACCGGAACCCCGAACGCCAAGGCAGTCGAATCCTCGAAGCTGCCGTGATTCACATTCCGATAGAACCTGGTCTCGCCGCCATAACCGTTGGTCATTGCGCCCCCGAACACGAGATCCGGGAACCCGTCGCGGTCGAGATCCGAGGCCACGACAGCCAGCGACGTGGCGGAGTCCTCGGGTAACCGAGACGATGCGTCGCTGAAGTTGCCTTTGCCGTCGTTGAGGTACAGCCTGCTCTTTCCGTACGTTGCCAAGACGAGATCGAAGTCACCGTCTCGGTCGACATCGGCAAACTGGAGCGCGCGACTCCGGTCGGCAACCAGCGGCAGGCGGGTCTTGGTCACATCGGTGAACACCCCCCGGCCGTTGTTGAGAAAGAGGCGGCTCTGCCGTTTGCCTTCGGTGGCGTTGCCGAACACCAAATCGACGTCGCCGTCCCTGTCGACATCGGCGGCCGCGACGGCGAACGTGAGGTCAGTGTCCTTCGGCAGCCCGCTCGCCGAATCCGAAAACTTGCCCCGGCCATCGTTGAGGAGCAGGCGATTGCTTTGCTGCGCGTTACCGACGATCAGGTCCAGGTCGCCGTCCCCGTCGACATCGGCCGCCGCGATCGCACAGCTGTTCTCGAATCGCGAAGGCAGCGCGTTCGTCAACGTGAACACTCCACGGCCGTTGTTCAGATACACCTCGTTCTGCCCGGAGAAGTTGGCGAACGCCAGATCCGGATCGCCATCACGGTCGAAGTCCCCTGAGGCCACGGCAAACGTCTGCCACGACGAGTTGGGAAACGGAGCCTTCGAGAAGTTGCCGCGCCCCCCGTTCAAGAACAGCGCATTCCACTGCGGGGAAGCATAGTCACCGTTTGCCATGACCAGGTCGAGGTCCTTGTCGCCGTCCACGTCGAGCAGCAGCACCGCCTGTGCCGTCGAGGTATCCGTGGGCAGTTGCTTGGTCGCATCGACGAAAAGCGCATTGGGCCGGTTGAGGAACAGACGGTTCTGGCCGGACTTTCCGATGACGAGGTCGGGCAATCCATCCCCGTCGACGTCTCCCGAAGCCAACGAGTACGCGTCGGAGTCTTCGGGTAGGTGGACCTTGCGCAGCACGGCGAACTGGAACTGCGCGCTCGCCGACGTGGTCAGCGCGAGCAAGAGAGCCGTGCGGGTCAGGTGAAACGCCTGGCGTGAGAGGGTCATGATCGAGCCTCGCTCTCGGCATGCAGGTTTGGAGCCGGCCACGCGTTTGGGGGCGGTAGGTGCGACCGCTGGATCACCAATGATCCCCGCGGGACCGGGAGTGTCAACCCTGCACAGTCGCGCAGGGGGGACCCGCCGAAGTGGAACGGGACGCAATTCTCGGAGAGCGTCGCCGCCGATCACCGCTGGGACCTGACGCTGCGGACGGATCACGAGGTCGGAGAGACCACGATTCGCGGTGCGGCGAGTTACCACCACGAGCATCTCGCCGGCATCGACAATCTCGAGTTCTGAAACCGCGGGAACCAACGGGCGACACTCGTCGATCGGCGAGCTCGAGAAGGCGGGCAAGCTCGCGACGCCCCACACTGTGCAGCGCGTCAGTCCTCGTGCCCGTGCTCGGTCGGGTGCTCCGGCGTGTCCTTGTCGCGTCCGGTCATGAGCAGCGGGACGAACGCTGCGACCGTGAAGATCCCCATGATCGCCATGGTCTTGCGGAACCCCTCGCGCAATGCCTCTCCGCTGACGATGTCGAGCACGTAGAGGCTCGCCATGACGGCGAGCGCGGGCGTCGTGATGCTGACCACGACCTTGAGCGTGAGAGCCAGCTTGCTGTTCATGGGTTTCTCCTTCGCGCGATGCGCCGTTGTCGACGAGGGCGAGAGCCCGGCTCGAGTGATGAGAGCGTTACGCCATTGTCCCTGCGGGAGGGCGTGACTGCTGGCCGATCCCTCGAGTATTTCGGCATCCGCGGTGCGCGGCACCCTGTCGAGCCGGCAACGGCCGCTGCCACGGGACGATCGCGGATCCTATAGTCTGGGCCGACCCACGGCTTCCCCGTCTCCCGACAAGCGAGTCTCCATGTTCGTAGCCGCGCTTCTCGACTCTCATCTCGATCTCTCCGCGCAGATTGGCTGGGCAGTCCGCCTGGCATCGTCACGCGATCGTCGCCTGATTCTCCTGGTGTCCGTTCCCCGCCGCGGTGAGACGGGAGCGACCGACGTCGGGCCGGATACCGATCCCGAGGAGCTGCCGAAGCTCGCGGTCGACGCGCGGTCGGCACTCGTCGCACTCCCCGGAGTGCGCCTGGCAACGACCGAGGAAGTCGGCGCCGCCGAGGATTTCGACGAGGTGCTCGTCACGTTGCGGCTCGTGCATGACGCCAACGTCGGGCGGGGGCTTCTGTCACAGCTGAGCGACAAGACCGAGCTGTTGGTGTTGTTCTGCGAGCAACTCGAGATCTCTGGAAACGGCGGCGACCTCAGACGGTTCCTGGGGGGGCGCGTCACCTGCGAGCTCATGGTGTTGCGGCTCGGACAGGTCGCACCCGAGGAGTGTCGCAAGGTCTTGGTGCCGGCTGCGCGCCGGCTGCACGCGGGCGCGGCTCTCGATCTCGGCCACGACGTCGCGACTGCCCAAGACGGGACGGTGACGGCCGTCTACGTCGAGCCCGAGGTCGGTCCCGATGCCGAGGCGGTCGGTCGGCGGATCATCGACCGGCTCGTCGCGCACTCGATCGGCAAGGATCGTGACCATGTCGAGACGCGAGTCGTCGTGGCCAACGACGTGCTCGCGGCCGTCACCGAGCTCTGCAAGCAGGAGAAGTTCGACCTCGTGCTGCTCGGGGCGTCCGAGGGTGGGGCCCTGAGCCCGCGCGCGCGTGGATCGCTGCCACAGCGGATCATGCGCGCGCAAGACGGTCCGGCGGTTGCGATCGTGCGTCGGGGCCTCCCGTTGGCCAATCGCCTGCGCGCGATGATGGAGCGTTGGTTGACGCACCTCGTGCCTCAGCTCGATCGCAACAATCGGATCAAGCTCGTCGAACGCGTGCAGTCGAACTCGCAGTGGGATTTCGACTTCATCACGTTGATGAGCCTCTCGGCGGTGATCGCGGGGCTGGGTCTCTTGAGCAACTCTGCCGCGGTCGTGATCGGCGCGATGTTGGTGGCTCCGCTGATGACTCCGCTGCTCGGGGTCGGACTCGCGCTCGTGCAGGGCAATCCGGTGCTCGTGCGGCTCAGCGTACGGTCGATCATGTTCGGCTTCCTGATGGCTCTCTTGCTGTCGACGCTGCTCGGGTTCTTGCAACCGGGGGGCGCGACGATCACTCAGGAGATGTTGGGCCGCGGCTGGCCCGGCATGCGCGAGCTCTTCGTCGCGTTCGCGTCCGGCCTCGCGGCCGCCTATGCCACATCGCGGCCGGGGATGGTCGAAGCGTTGCCCGGCGTCGCGATTGCAGCCGCTCTCGTGCCACCGATTGCGACTTGCGGCCTTGCGCTGTCGGCTGGTCGCTTCGACCTGGCGGCGGGCGCCTGTTTGCTCGTAGTCATGAACATGGTGGTGATCGTGTTCGGAGCGACGATCAGTCTGTGGTCGGTTGGGATTCGCAACGTCAAGCAGGGTGGGCCGTGGACTTCACGAACGGGCGCAACTCTGATCGGGCTCGTGATCGTGCTCGGGGTGGTGCTCAGCTTCTCCCCGCGGCAATACCTGCAGAAGCAGGTCGTTCCGGCCGCACTGACCAGGCTCGTGAGCGAGCGCGTGGCCCCGGGGTATCGCGTGACTGGAATGCGCGTGACGAGGCCCCAGGGGACCACCGAGCTCGAGGTCGAGCTCGGTGGCAGCCAGCCGCCGGGCAGGAGGCTGGCCGAAGAGCTCGCGGCCGCCGCGGAGCCGTACTTCGAGGGCGATGTACGGGTTCGGCTGGCTCTGAGGTGGGAGATCAGTAGCCGGTAGAAGGACGGCCGGCCTTCGAGAGGCTATTTCTTGCCGCGTTGCGGCAGCTCGACCGTCCAGCGGGCGGTTCCCGAGCGTGGAACCGTGACCTCCTGGGAGATGACGCCGAAGCTCTGGCTCTCCACGCGGACGTGGTAGCGCCCGGGTGAGAAGCTCCCGAGGGCCAGCCCGTCGCGGACCAGCGACCTCGAAATCGCCGCGCGGCCGGTGGTGACGAGCGTGCCATCGGCGCGCCACAACGAATACAGCACGAGGTATGTGCCCGTGTCCGGCAAGCCGCCGACGAACAGCTGTGCCGGCGTGCCTTCGACGAGGGCGACTTCTACGCGTTGTTCGCGACCTTGTTCGACGCTGATCCGCTGCGAGACCTGCGGCGCCCGCTTCGACGCGTCAACGTTGACCCGGTACTCGCCCGCGGGAAGGTCGCTGAAGACCGCGGTCCCGTCCTCGTCCGTCAGCCTGCGATGGAACAGGTCCAGCGGCTTGCCGGCCGCGGTCAGCAGCCGGACGATCGCGCTCGCAACGGGACCCTTCGAGTCGCGTGCGACCACCGTCAGGCTCCCGCCGGCAAGCAGCGGCACGACGACGCCGTCGCGCCGTTCATCGGCTGCAAGCGTGATGCCGGAGACCCGACCGAGCCGGGCAGAACCACGCGACTGCAGCTGCTTGGCGAACAGCTCGTACTCGCCGGGAGCCAGACCATCGAACTGGAACCGCCCGTCGCGGTCGCTGAGCTGAGTGCCCTCGCCGATGTCCATGCGCTCGAACCCGGCCCCCGACTCGTGCGCGGACCGGAGGCTCAGCACGATGCCGCTCGCCGGCTCTTGGTTGGGCTCGTAGACGACCGTGCCGGTGATGCGTCCGCCGGGCAGCTTCAGGTCGATGCGAAACGTCGGGCGCTCGGGCACGTCGAACACGCGCGGCTGACCGATCGTCGCCGAGAATGCACCCGACTGCACGACGACTCGGTAGCTGCCCGGCCGCACGCGCGGGACGCGGAACGCACCGTTCACGACTTCAACGAACTTGCCGAAGCTCGTAGATCCGGCCGGCGCGAACGACAGAGCTCCACGGCGCAGCGGGACACCGCCGACAGTCACGGTTCCCTGCACGGTCACGAGCTTCGAGAGCCCCTCGACCGCGTCCGGGTCGTCGAAGACGAGCCGGACCTCGGCCGTCTCGCCCCGCTTGACGACGACCCGGTCGCTGACCATCCACTTGCTGACTTCGGTCATCATCTTGGAGAGGTCGAAGCCCTTCGGGCCGATCGGGTTCGGCCGCGCCTTGCTTCCGGGGATCCACGCGTCCATCGGCGTGCAGTCAACCTTGTGCGTGCCGGTCCCGAGTCCGTCGAGCACGAACTCGCCGTTTTCGTCGGTCTCGGTCATCCGCATGCTGCTTCCGCTCGTGTGCGTGGCCTGTGCGCGCCACCCGGCCAGCGGTCGTCCGCGCGAGTCCACGAGCCGACCGTGGATCCGACCGCCGTGCGCGAGGTGCAGCACGACCTGTGTGGTCTTGCCTGGCTCGAGCCGGACGACCTTCGTCCGCAGCGGAGCGAGCCCGGACTGGTCGGCCAGGAGCCGGACCTTGGTGCCCGCGAGGTTCTCGAGCACGAAGTGTCCCTTCGCGTCGCTCTCGACGACCTTCTGTCCGAGCAGCTTGGACATCATGAGCGAGTCGGCCGCGCCGCCGCGCGCGACGCGTACGGAGACTCCTGCGAGTACTGCACCGTCGGGGCCGAGCGTCCGGCCCTCGATGCGCGCGGGCAGGGCCAGACGGACCTCGCCGAGATCGACGGATCCGTCACGGAAGTCGGCCGTGCCGGTCCAGTCGGCGCGCCCCTTGGCTCGGACGACGACGCTGAAACGATCGCGGGGGACACGATCGAACTCGAATCTGCCGTCGGCCGCGTCGTCGAACTCGCGGCTCAGAATCGTTCGATCGAAGACCAGGAACATGCGCTGCATGAGCGCGACTTCGAACGAGGGGATCGGAGTGCCGTCCGGTTCGGAGACAACCGCCCCAGACAGGCTGACAGCGGGTTGCAGAACGATCTTGACGCCGGTGCTACCGGCCGACACGTCGGTCACTTGTGCGCGGTCGAAGCGGTCGGCGTCCGCGGCGAGGTTCACCTTCTCGTTGGCCTCGAAGCCGCCGATCGTGAAGTTGCCGTTGTCATCGGTCTCGACCTCTCGGTCCCTCGCGCGCAACGTTTCGATCTCGGTCACGAAGCTCGATACGTCCATGCCCATGAACCGCTGCGACGTCGACCCGATCGGCACGACGAACGCGCCGGCGATCGGCTTCCCGTCCGGGTCCGTGACCGTGCCCGAGATCGTCGTACCGCGCTGGACACTCAGCGTGACGGCTTCGTTCGAACCGCTCGTGAGCTGCATCCTGCGAGTGGCCGGGCGATAGCCGCGCGGATGCACGGACACGACGACCTCGCCCGGCAACAGGCCGCGGGCGCGCGCCACCCCGTGGCTGTTGACACGGAAGCGGCGAGTCAATAGCTGCTGCTCTCGAGTCCCGCCCATCCCGATCAGCTCCGGGTTCGGCAGATTCGGGTAGAGGATGATCACGCGAGTGTCGAGGACGGGTTCGCCCTGCACGTTGCGAACGTCCACGTCGAGCGAGGCCCCGCCAGACAGCTCGACGCGCAGCACACGCTCGCGCCCGGGGACCAGTTGAACGTCCTGGTGGGCGGGGACGAGGTTGTTGGCGGTGACCGCGAGGCGCCACTGCCTGCCGAGCTCGACGGCTTCGAAGCGATGCGCGCCGCGGGCGTCCGTTTTGGCCTTGAGCGGAATAATCTGCTTCATGAGCTCCGACATGTCACCGAACCCGCTCGGACTCATGAACTTCTTCATGTCGAGCTGGTGGCGCAGCTCGAGCGACGCTCCGCGAATCGGTGCGCCGTAGGGATCGAACACCAATACGAGCAGGCTCCCGGCGAGCCGGGTCGGCAGGACGCCGAGATCGATGTCGTCGCCCTCCCGGATCGTGACGGTCACGGGCCTGGCGTTGAGCAGGTGGGGGTGGCGGATCTGGACTCGATACCGGCCGGCCGGCGGATCCTCGACTACGAATGCTCCGCTCGACGTGAGCTCCGCGCTGGCAACCGGCTCTCCCAGACCGAAGAGCGCGACCAAGCGCCGATCCCGGTCTCGGCTCGTCGACGCGTTTCGCTTCTCCTGACGCCGAAACCGCCGCTCGCGCGCGGCGTTCACGCCCATCGAGAACAACTCCATCGGGCCCTTGCCCTCCAGCTCGGGCGGTTTGACCAGGACGACCTTGCCGGGTGCCACGAGCGTCCCCGGCCGCGCCTCGAACAGGCCTCGGACGATGGTCTTCGGGGCGCGCCGGGATCGCATCTCGACCGGCGCCTCGCTCGACTTGGTATCGGCCTCGTCGCCGAGCTTCGGGTTTTCACGCTTGGGAGCTGCGAGTTTGGAATCGACGCCCGTGCTCGCTTCGGTGTCGCCGGCCGGTATCCCGGAGGACGAGTCCCCGAATGGCCACCAGATGGCGAGCACGGCCAGGACGACGACGAGCAGCAAGAGCAGGAACGTGCGAGGTGCCGGGGAGGCGCGGTCCGACATGTCGGATGATCTCCAGGTCTGGAGGGGCTCGACGAGGGGAATCGACGCGATGCTCAGCGTCGGATCGGGCGAGGATCGGACACCGCACTTCGGCCCGGTGTGATCGCCGAACCGCTCGGTGAAAAACCCGAGGCTACTCGAGGCACACGGCACTAGGATGACCGCGGTATGGCCTACGATCCCTACCGCCGTCATCCCTGGCACGGCCTGTCGGCCGGACCGGAGCCACCCGGGCTCGTCCACGCGTACATCGAGATTACGCCGTTCGATCTCGTGAAGTACGAGCTCGACAAGGAGACCGGCTATCTGCGTGTGGATCGGCCGCAACGCACCTCGTCGCAGCTGCCGGTTCTCTACGGTTTCATCCCGCAGACCTATTGCCACGAGCGAGTCCAGGCGTTGAGCCCGAGCTCGACTCGCGGCGATGGCGATCCGCTCGACGTCTGCGTGTTGAGCGAGCGCCCGATCAATCGGGCCGAAGTGCTCCTCAACGCCAAGGTCGTCGGTGGCCTGCAGATGCTCGATCACGGGGAGGCCGACGACAAGATCATCGCCGTACTCGAAAACGACACGGTCTGGGCTTCCGTCAACGAGGTTTCAGAGCTTCCCGCCGCTCTCGTCGCGCGCATGCGTCACTACTTCCTGACTTACAAGCTCGTGGACGACGATCCGGCCGAGGTCAGCATCGAGAACGTCTACGACAGCGAACATGCCCGTCAGGTCATTGCCGCTGCGATGGCCGACTACGCGACGCGATTTGCCTCCCGTTAGCTGCTAGAGAATGCGCCCGAGTGCGAGATACAACGTGGTCTGGCCCATCTCGGCGTAGCCATACGCGAGATACAACGGGCCGACCGGGGTGTCGAGGCCGAGGAACAAGCTCGAAGCCGGGATCAGCGAATCGAAGCGGACCTCCTCCTTCGTCTGCCATACGTTGCCGGCTTCGAGCGAGAAGCCGGCATAGAGGGGCATCCCGAACGTTCGGTCCTTGGACCCGGCCAGCCTCGTATACACCGCGAGCGCGGCGAACGCTTCGTGTCGTCCGGCGAGCTCGCGCGGTTTCAGCCCGGAGAGCTGCAAGAAGCCGCCGAGCGTGAGCGAGCGATAGATCGGCGCGTTTCCCTCGGTCGTGCTTCCCGCCCGCGTCAGGAGCGCGATCGACGTGCGATCGATCGCCATGACCGCGCTCAGCCTTCCGTCGACGACCTGGTAGTTGTCGTCGCTACCGATCGCCCCGAAGCCGCGGGCGAAACGGACGTATCCGAGCACGCCGCGCGAGGGGATCGTCGGGAGGTCCAGCGTGTCGACACTCAGTCGAGCGACGAGCGCCCCGTCGTCGAACGGGATGTCGTCGAGCGGGACCGTCGAGAACTCGACCTGGCTCTTGCCGGTGTGCCAATGCGGTCCAACCCGCAGCTCACCCCAGTCTCCGAACACGGTGCCGACATCGAGGGCTCCGGTCCAGCCGCGGACGTCGAGCTCGGCGATCTTGCTACCGCCGCTGAACAAGTTGAACGGACGTGCGTCGTAGCCGATCTGCGGCGAGACGAAAAGGTCGCCCGATGCGTCCAGCGGTTGATAGAACTCGGTCCACAGCCGCCGCCACTCCCCGATCTGCGCGATTACCTTCCATTCGCCGCCGAGCTCGTTGAGCTCGGTCATCGTGTAGTCGACGGCGAACTGATACGACGCGCTTCCATCGAAATCGTCGGTGAGGCTGAGGCCCAGGCGGACGTAGTTCGGCCCCCAGTTCTTCCTTTCGGCATCGATGACGAGATCCGCCTGGTCTCCATGTCGATCGACGTGCACACCGACACGGGAGAACGAGCCGATCCCGTGGATGCGGTTGATGTCCCTCGTGAGCTTGGCGGTATCGAGTATCTCACCGGGCTTCGTGTCCATGCGGCCGGCGAGCACGCTGTCGGACAGGGCGGAGTTGTTGTCGAACAGGATCCGGCGGATCCGTGGGGGATCGACCTTCGGCTTGCGCTGTTTCGCCAGGTAGAGCTTCCACTCGCTCGGTGAGACCGACAACTTGCGAAGCACCTCGGCGTGGGCGCGCGCCGCCTTCTCGCCGATGTCGATCGCCTCGGCACCGCGGTTGAAGTCGGTCGACGAGATGTCTCCGAGCTCGGGACGGATCAGCACGTCGCCAGGCTTGATGCTCGCGAGCTGCTCGTCGACGTTTCGCTGCATCAGGATCGAGACCATTTGCATCGAGACGCTGAGCACCGACGTGATCTCATCGGGGGTCAGCAGAGGACTGCTGATGTCGACCACGATGACGATGTCGGCACCCATCCGGCGAGCGACGTCGACCGGGAGGTTGTTCACGATGCCGCCGTCGACGAGCTGCTTGCCGTTGATCTCGACCGGAGCGAAGACGCCCGGAACCGCCATGCTCGCGCTCATCGCGCGCGACAGGCTGCCCTTGTCCAGAACGACTTCGTGGCCGTTGGCGATGTTCGTTGCGACAGCGCGATACGGGATCCGAAGATCGTCGAACGAACGGAGGTTGTGGGCATCGATCGTCTCGAGGCTGAACAGGAGCGCGGCCTTGCTAGCGTGTCCGAGCCCCAGAGGCAATCGGAACTTGCCGTCGCGGAACCCGAGGTTGAGGTCGACCAGGTTGTGGAGCTCGTCCTGCTTGCGACGGAACAGCTCATCGTCACGCTGTGGCTTGTCGCTGAGCAGGAAGTCCCAGTCGGTCGACTTAACGAGCTTCTCGAGCTCGGCCGGGGACAGGCCGTAGGCATAGAGCCCGCCGACGATCGCGCCCATGCTCGTTCCGGCGATGCAGTCGATCGGGACGTGTAGCTCCTCGAGGACCTTGAGCACACCGATGTGCGTAATCCCGCGGGCCCCGCCTCCGCTCAGCACGAGGCCGATCCGTGGGCGGGTCGCTTCGGTCTGCGCGCGCGCTGCATCCTGCAACGGAAGCAAGAGCCCGACGGAACATGTCAGGAGCCACAGGATTCGGTCCACCGGCGACAGTCTATACTCGCACCGGTGGGATGGCCGTGGTCAGGACGCAAAAACCGTCGATCGTGCGTGACCCGTGGCTGAGACTTCTCCATGATTTGCGAGCATCGAACTACTCGGAATCACGATGACACGAATACTGTTCGCAGTCTCTCTCGCTGCGCTTGCTGCATGCTCGGCGCCACGCTCGCGCAGCTCCGGCACGTCCGCGCTCGGGTCGCTGGACACTGGGTCGCTGGAGCCTGGGTCGCTGGAGCCACTGCCAGTCGCGATCGCCGAGGCTCCAGCCGTCGCTTCGGGGATCACGAACGAGATCGACACGACCTCCGAGCCCGTGTCGGATCTCCAGACCGGACCGCGCCGCAACACGGCCACCGCCGAGTCGAGCAACGGCCTGTTCAGCGCGTACCTCGGTGGCCGCAAGATGAGAGACGGCTCACTATGGACGAGCCTCAGAGACCAGTTCGCGTTCGGGCTCGAGTGGATGATGAAGCGTCCGCGCAACAAGCTCGGGCTCGCGGTCGGCACTCAGCTCGCCTACAAGCGCGAGTCGGCGTTCAGCGGCACGATCGACGTCTGGGCGATCGAGGGATACCTCGGGCCCAAGCTCTACATCAACCTCGGCAGATCGCCGTTCGACGTGTACGCGAGCGCCGGGCCGACACTGCTGTACTACGACGCCGAGGCCTACATCGCCGGCGTGGGCTCGCGCCGCTCGAGCGATACGAGCTTTGCCGGCTACGCAACTCTCGGCGCGATGTTCAACGTCAACCGAAGGCAGGCGATCGGTGTCGAGTTCCGGACCGTGCAGTTCGCGGACTCGAACTTCTTCGGCTTCGACGGCAATTCGAACTACGATCAGCTGGCGTTCGTGTTCAGTAGCTACCTGTGAGACTTCGCGCAGCTCCAGCGGTCGTGCTTGCAGCCGCCTGCGTCGTGGGCGCAGCGGGTTGCTCGATCGGCGATGGGGTCAAGTTCAGCCAATACGATGCGTGGATCCCGACGCTGCGTGTCTCGATTCCCGAGAAGCAGTACGGAACGCCCGAGACTTACCGAGAGCCGGGTAAGGATGCGCCCGCGCCGAGGCCGCCGCGTCAGAGGGCCGAGCTCGGTGGCACTGTCGCGTTCGCGAAGCTCCCGACCCCGTATACGGGAGACGTGCGGCTGTTCCAGCTCGACGCGGCGTTGCGGGCCGGCGCGTTCGGCACGGAGAAGGTCGATCTCGACCTGCTCTACGGACTCGCCTACAACAACATGAATCTCGACATCGACGCGGGGCCGCAAGTCGGGAGTCAGAGCCCCGATCGTTTCGGTCCGTTGGCCGGGCTCGAGCTGACCTGGCACGCGGTCCCACGGCTCAATATCTACGGGCGCGCGACCTACATGTGGGGGATCCCTGACACCGGGAGCGGGCAGGCCGAAGCCGGGGTTCAGGTCCAGATCGCCCAGGAGCTGTTCGGCCTCGTGGGCTGGCGACACTGGCGCTACCGCCGCGACAACCTCGATAACGACTTCGCCGGACTCGATGCCGACATGAAGATCAACGGCGTCGTGTTCGGGATCCAGCTCAGCTTCTGAGCTTGCGTGTAACCCCGAAAAAATGTGTCTGACACATTTTTTCGGGGTTAGGGACTCAGGGACGTTGGAACATCCCGATCAGGCTGTGGCCGCACGGGAAGCCGACGCGCGGGAGTAGCTTGCTCTCGCGTTCCATGATCCACGCGAGGCACCCGTTGATCGGCTTCGGGATCCGGAACGAGAGGTTCGTGTGTCCGGGGTCCTTGACGCCGAACAGCTTCTCCTTGGCTTTCCCGGCGAGCACGATCGGGAGGATGACCGGAAACAGCAGCAGGTTGAAGTAGGTCAGACGCACGGTCGTGAGCCCCGCGTCCTCGACGACGGAGCGTAGTCGACGCTTCGTGTACCTGCGCTCGTGATGCGCGACGCGATCGTTGTGCGAGTACAGGAACTGGTAGGCGGGGACCGAGAAGAACGCGAGCCCGCCCGGTCGCAACACGCGGCGAATCTCGACCAGCGCTCTGGCCTCATCGGGGATGTGCTCGAGCGTGTCGAACAGGCACACGAGATCCTGCGTCTCGTCCTTCAGCGGGATCTCGTAGGCGTTGCCGCAGATCGTCGGGCGCCGGCTGCGTTCGTTGGCCAACACCGACAGCTCGTGGGACAGCTCGAGGCCCTTGGCGTTTCCGTAGCGTCCGAGCCGGCGCAGGAGCCCGCCGGCACCACAGCCGATCTCGAGGATCTCGGGCTCGCGGTCGCCCAGGTGCTGCTTGTTGTGCGCGAACCACTGATCGAGCAGTGAGAAGAAGATCCGGCGCCGCCCGCGAAACCAGAAGTGCTCCTCTTCGAGCTCCGCGAACTGCCGGTATGCGGTCAGCTCCACGCTTCTAGCGCTTCTTGCGCGCGACGACGACCATCTCGTCGCGCAGGTTGACGTAGAAGCTCACGCCACTGAGCGGAACCAGGGGGGCGAGGAGATAGCGCATCGCCGGATGGACTCGGGTCGCGCGCTCGCGCACGAAGCCGAGCGAGACGTGCTTCCCGCCGTAGCGCGGCGTACGGTCGACGATCTCGAGCCCGACGCGGTCGAGCAGCTTCTCGATGGTCTTCGGGCTGAAGTGATACAGGTGCTCGAGGTGCTTGTAGTGCTGCCACTTGGTCCCGAGCATCCGCGCGAATCGGCTCTCGACGTTCTGCGTTTCGAGGATGAGGTACCCGTCGTCAGCCAGCAGCTCGACGGCCTTCGCGAGGAACGGGACCGGATCTTCGACGTGCTCGACCACGTCCCACATCGTGATGAGGTCGAACGTATTGTCCTCGTGCGGGCACTCGTCGAGGCTGCCGACGAACACGCGGTCGCCGAGCTCGAACTCCTGCTGTGCGTGCTTCGCGATCGCCGGTGACAGCTCGACGCCGTGCACGTCCCAACCGCGCCGCTTGAGAACGTCGAGGAAGAACCCTGCCGCGCAGCCGACATCGAGCGCCTTGCCCGGTTTCAGCCCGTGCTGTTCGAGCAGCTTCATCCGCTTCTCGAACGTCTTGATGTAGAGCGGCGCTTCGCGGCGATAGTCGGCGTAGCCGCGGTCCTTGGGACTGTTGCTGTTCCAATACCCGTCGCCGTAGACCTCGGGCAGAAACTCCGAGCGCAGCCGCGGCGTCACGTAGACGAGCTCGCACTCGCGGCAGCGCACGACCTCGAACGGCCCGTCCTTGAACATCCGTTCGCGTTCGTGCGACCCGCACAGGAAGCACGTGTCGATCTCGTGGAAGCTCTCGGGCTTGGGGAACACGCCGCTTTTGCCGTTGAGCGTCCCGTTGAAGCCCGGCAGCTTGTTGCACGGGCCGGCGCCGTCGGCTTCGAGGATGCCGATCGGCATGTCGGAGTGCATACCGGCGACGTTCTTCTCGTGGGCCGTCTCGAACAGCTGTTCGCCCGTGGCCACCGTTTCGTGGTCGACCTCCATCGCACCGCTCAACGTAGCGGCCATGCGCCGGCCCATCTCGATGGACTGGTCCATGTTGTTGTAGCGGAACAACCCCTGGCGGCCGCCGGTCTTGATGTTCGTGAGCCCGTGCACGAACTCCATGATCGTGCGCAAGTGGCCGGCGTAGTGCAGGTCGTAGATCGGGTACGCGTAGGGAATGCGCTTCGTGAAGCTGTCCAGGACTTCGTCGGGCTCGATCAACCCGACCGAGCTCAGGTCGCGGATCGCGATCTCGCGCAGCTTCTCGGGATCGGCCTTCCAGATCTCGTCGCCGACGCGGCACGTGATCTCGGCGCAGATCATCGTCTTGTCCGGCGGCGCGCAGAACTCGCTGAAGTTCTTGAACTCCGAGATCCGGTGGACCGTCAGCTCCTTGCCCGGCAGGTAGACCCAGTTGTCGGGCGAGACCTGCGGTTTGTCGACCTTCAGGTAGACGAAGACGATCGCTACGTAATCGAGCGAGCGGACCGCGTGGCGCACCTCTTCGGGGGGCGGCGGCATGACGCTCTTGGCCATCGCGGTCAGCGGGATCGTCGAGATGTACTCGTCACCAGTCAGGAAGTGGCGCTGCTTGTCCTGCTGGTACTCGATCTTGACGACCTTCATGCCGTCGCGGTGGACCTTGATCGCAGGCGAGCCGGTCAGCACCGTGCCGCCCATCTCCTCGATCTTCCGCTTGTAGCCGCGCGCGAGCTCGCCGATGCCGCCAAGCTTGGGATACACGAAGTCGGTCACGAGCGTGCGCGGCGTGTTCTTCGGCCGGAACAGCGTCTTCATGATCGTATCGCGCAGGTTCAAGAGCGTGATCCGCTGACTCGCCCAGTCGGCCGAGATCTCGGTCGCCGACATGCCCCACGCCTTCTCGGTGTACTGCACGAAGAAGAGGTGAGACAGCCGCTTGCCGAACCGTTTCTCGACCCACTCCTTGAAGTGGCGGTCGCGGTAGTCCTTGAGCCGCAAGCCGTCGAGGATGCGCACCCACGTGTAGTCGAGCAGGATGCCGGCGATCTTCAGCGGCGACATGTTGCGGAGGATGTTCGGCGCGCTCAGCGGGTAGTTGTAGAACTTGCCCATCATGAAGATGCGCGACAGCCGCTTGGCCCAGACCTTGTTGTCGCCGAGGATCTCCTGAACGTGGCCGAGCAGCTCGGTCTCGTTCGTGTGGAAGCGGTGGGGGCCGTAGTCGTAGCACCAGTAGTCGGTGCCGGGCTGACCCGCCGTCGACCGGTCGCCTTCTTCGAACGAATTCGCCATGCCGCCGACGATCGGCTCGCGTTCGAGGACCGTGACCTTGAGGCCGGCCTTGGCCATCTCGTATCCGCACGAGAGGCCGGCCAGGCCTCCGCCGAGGATGACGACGTGCTTACTCATGGAGGCTGACCCGGCGCGCAGCGGGCCGCGCGCGGGCTGTTCGGGGCAGGTTGTAGGGCGTTGCCAGGTAGGCGGTTGTGCCGATCTTGGTTGTCGGGAAGGCGGTGGTTCGGACGGCAGGCGAGATAGAAGTCTACAACTCGGCGGGGCTTCGGTGTAGCGATCCGTCGGGCCGTTGTTACCGATTCATCGCCCGAGGAGCCGCTTTCTGGTGATGATCCGGAACATCCCCCAGGCGGTCTTGCACACCTTCAGGAAGCTCTCGGAGTGCTTCGACGATCCGCCGAGGCGGGGGTAGTAGTTGACCGGGACCTCGATGCAGCGGCAGTCCTTCATCAGGGCCTCACACATCATCTCCGGCGAGAACGAGGGGCCCGCGCAGGTCAGCGACGATTCAATCTTCCTGAACGTGTCGCGCCACAGCGCCCGATAAGTGCAGCCGACGTCGGTGAAACGCGGCTCGTGGCGCAGGTACCAGCACAGCTCGAGGTACTTGGCCATGACGACGTTGCCCCAACGCAGCAGGAAGCCCATGTTCGCGGCCTGCTGAACCATCTGTCGCGTCGTCCGTGTGCCGACGATCAGAGCGCCGTCTTCGAGGTAGACGAGCAGCTTCTCGAGGTCCCTGGCCTTGAACGAGCCGTCCGCCTCGGTCAGCACGAAGATTTCGCCGGAAGCGGCCCGCATGCCGGCCATCAGCGCCGAGCCGTAGCCGGGCTTGGATTCGGCGACGACGCGGGCACCGGCCTCGGCCGCGAGCTTGGCCGTCGCATCCTTGCAGTTGTTGTCGACGACGAGAACCTCGTCGACGCTCGCCTCGGCCGCGAAATCGCCAACGACCGCTGCGATCGTGTCTTCCTCGTTGTAGGCGGGGATGACGACGGTGACTTTCTTGTCGAGGAACATGTAGGTGCCGGCGGCTCGAAGGGGCGCAGAAGTCTATCCCCGGGACGGCGACAGAGTAGTGCTTGTGTGGTTTTGCGAGCGCTTGGGCCCGTTCCACGGTTTCGCCGGGTGGTGTGATTCAGGCGTGATCTGAGGAATAATCGCCGGAAGATGCAGCCCAAGTTGTTCTCACTCGAGTCGCTCGCCGCGTTCGCGGGCGCCGTCGTGCTCGCGATGGTCTTGTGGCCGGGTGCGTGGTTCTCCGGTCGCAGCCTGTATTCGACCGGCAACCTGTTCGCGATGGAGCCGTGGGCGAGCGAAGCCGGGGGCGGCGCCGTGCACAACCCCGAGCTTGGCGACGAGGACTTCTTGTTCTTCCCGCAGATCGCGTTCGTCGTGCGCGAGATGCACGAGAACGGGCACGTGCCGCTGTGGAATCCCCACATCTACTGCGGCGTGCCGCTCGACGGGAATCCACAGATCGTCGTGTTGAACCCGTTCCTGCTCGCACTCGCGTGGTTCCAGGAAGCCGGGAAGCCGTTCTCGCTGGCGCAGTTGGCCCGCGGGCTGACGGTCATGGGGCTCTTGCGGTTCGTGTTGGCCGCGGGGTTCGCGTATCTGTGGCTCGTGCGTGCAGGGTCCTCCAGGTTGACCGCCGGCTTGCTCGCCGCGATGGTCGCGGCGGGTCCGTACGCGTCGGTCTGGTGGTACTCGACGCCCGGACAGGTGTTCTCGATCGTGCCGATGGTGCTGTTCTTCGTGACGGGCTTCGTCGGCGGCGGGGGACACCGGCAACTCGTGCTTGCCGCGCTCGCGCTCGCGCTGTCGCACCTCGGCGGGTATCCACAGACTTCGATCCTGCTCCTCGCGTTCGTCGTCGTGTATGCGGCCCTGATGGCCGAGCCGGGGACGCGGCTCGCGGTCGCGGCCAAGGTCGCTGTCGCCGGCGTGGCTTCGGTCGCGCTCGTGCTCGGTTCGTGGCTGCCGTTTCTGACCTATCTCGGGCACAGCGCTGTCAGTGGAGTGCGCGCGGCCGCGGATCCGTGGCTCGGGTCCGGGGTGTTCACCGGGCTCGGAGTCGGGGTGCTCGTCCTCGGTCTGTTGGCGGCCGCGTGGCACCTCATGCGTTCGACGGAGAGCCAGATCCCCTGGGTCCTCGTCGGTCTCGTCTTCGCCGTGGCCCTGATCGCCGGTGGTGGTCGCGATGCGCTGCTGACGTGGTTTCCGATGGTTGGGGGGACGCCGTTCAGCAATCCGCCGTTTCCGCACTACATCGAGGCAGTGCAGGACAGCGTCGGCGCGCTCGCGTTCGTGCTGATCCTCGCCGGGGCCGGACGCCGGCACGCGATGTTGCTCGGGACGTTGTTCGTGCTGCTGTTCACGATCGCGAAGGTCCCTCCGTTCTACCAGCTGGTTCGCTACGTCCTGCCGCTGCTAGAGCCGACTCGACTCGCCGTGCTCGTGCCTCTCGTTGTCGCGTTGCTTTTGGCGCGCACCGTGCGGCCGTTGTCGCTCTTGGACGCGGAGCGGCAGCGACAACGCCTGGCAGCGTCCGCGCGGGCCACGCTCTGGCTGATCGCGCCGGTGGCCGTGGCATGGGTCGCCGGCGGAGGACGCGTGTCGGTCGATCCGGGTGAGGCGGCCGGCTTGGCCTTCGTCGCATGGCTCGCGCTGGGCTTGCCGGCGTTCGCGCGGCTCGTGCCCACGACGCTGGCCCTCGCGGTCGTATTGGCGATGATCCCGGGATTCGGGTTTCACCCCGCCATCCCGCTCGCGCGCGTGTATCCGCAGACCCCGACGATCGCGTTTCTCGAACGCGAGACGGCTCGCGATCCCGACCTGCGCATCTACGCCACCGATCCGGGGATCATGAACGGCGACGAAGGTGTCGCCTACGGGCTGTCGCTCGCCCTCGGTTGGGACGGCATGGACCCGAGCCACTACGTCGATCACGTGAGCTACCTCG
>Ga0055451_10000265_pt1 | contig 20530 bp, 18 predicted proteins | sample China_Galinas_PW_3_FD_57745 | JGI IMG/M metagenome (GOLD analysis project Ga0055451, IMG submission 57745) | Wetland microbial communities from San Francisco Bay, California, USA, that impact long-term carbon sequestration - China_Galinas_PWB_D2 | ecosystem: Environmental > Aquatic > Marine >... | reverse complement strand
TTCCTCGGGGTCACACCTCAGGACATCATCGACTACGAGCTGCGGGAGAAGGACGCCGTTCACCCGCTCAAGGACGTCGACATCAAGCGGGCCAAGGACGCGCTTAAGAACGACCCGTTCTTCCAATCACAGAAGCAGTGGAAGAAGAGCCTCGAGCTGCTTCTCAAGATGGGGATCCGCGCCGAGCAGCAGGCGTTCGCCGCCTACGATCTGAACTTCGTGATCCGCGAGTACCTGCCGGCAAAGCTCGAGGACCCGTCGTCGTTCCTGCCCTGAGCCGAGCGGAGCCCGCGATCGGGTCGGTTCCCAAGGCGCTGCCTCGCGGCGTCGGGGCCGTCCGCAGCCAGGAATGGCTTTTCGGCCGAGCCTCTGGGGAAAAGACTGTGCAGGAGCCGCGCGGCCTACCTAGGATCGGCCGCCATGGAGGCACTGGACGGATCCACCGCCCGAGCCAGCCATGGAAGGTCCGCCCGACTGACGAGCCGGGTTCTCGTCGTGATCCCCGCGAAGGACGAAGCCGCGTGCCTGCCGGGAGTCCTCGACGAGCTGCGCGCCTACCATGACCCGGCTCACACGCTCGTCATCGACGACGGGTCCACCGACACGACCGCTGAGGTCGCCCGGGCGAAGGGATGCCGCGCAATCGTCCACCCGTTCAATCTGGGCTATGGCGCGAGCCTCCTTACCGGTTACCAGTACGCGCTGCGCAACGGCTACGACCAGGTAGTGCAACTGGACGCCGACGGACAGCACCGCCCGGCCGACTTCGCGACCGTGCTCGCGCCCGTTTCCCGAGGCGACGCCGACGTCACGATCGGCTCGCGCTATCTCGAGCACGGGGACCACGGGACATCCTGGGTGCGGCGCACCGCGGCCCGTGCGATCGCGCGCCTGGCCTCGGCGTGGACACGAACCACGATCACCGACCCCACCTCGGGTTATCAGGCGCTCTCGCACGAGGCGCTGACGTGGTTGTGCTCGGACGGGTTCCCCGAGGACTATCCCGACGTCGACATCCTGATCTCGGCGCACCGAGCCGGTCTACGGCTCGCGGAGGTGCCGGTCCGGATGCGACCGCGGCGCGCGGGCACTTCGATGCATCGCGGGCTCCGGATCGGCTACTACTTCTACCGTCTGGCTTTCGCGTTGGCCTTGCTGCCGGTCCGCCGCCGGTCGCTGTATAGAAACCAGAGGACGACTGACGGATCCGACCGGTTCACTCAAGAGCGGCGCATCGCCTCGGTCGAACGACGCAAGCAACGACGCGCGCGGAGCTCGTAGGCGGAACGGTAACGATATGTTGGCGACGATGACGACACTGCTCGGGCAGGCCGACGATGTTCCGCTCGACGACCTGCCACCGCGCCAGAAGATCGTCGCGATCATCGTCGCCGTCTTGATCCTCCTGATCATCATCGAGCTCGTTCGCCAGCGGAAGCTGCGCGAAGAGTACTCGGTGCTCTGGATCGTGACAGGGGTCGCGCTGCTCGTGCTGGCCCTCAACTACAACCTGTTGCTGTGGATCACGTCGCTGTTCGGCATGACGGCCCCGCACAGCGCCCTGTTGTTCCTCGGCATCCTGTTCCTGATCCTTCTGTCACTGCAGTTCTCGATTCGATTGTCGCGGCTCACGCACCGCGTCCGCGGGCTCTCGCAAAAGGTAGCGCTGCTCGAGGAAGAGCTGCGCGATGCCAGCGAAAACGATCACCCCGGTCAGCCCGAGGAGCGCGACGGACAATGAGCCGATTGCGTCAGATTCGGGCACTGTTGACCGCCTGGTTGACAATCGACTTCTTCGGGAAGTCGCGACGACTCGGGAAACGGGGCTCTGGCACTCTGACGACGTCCGTGTTCACCCAGGGATCGTTGTCGTACGGATTCGCGCTCCTGAACTTCCCGCCCGAGCAATCGCCGACGCTGTTCGCGGCCGGGACCCTGGCGATGGTCGGAGGCTTCACGATGCTCGCGATGCTCGGGGAGCTGCAGGACCAGCTCGGACACGCGGCCGATCGCGACCTGGTCCTGGCGTCGCCGATCACGAAGGCGAGCTTCTTCTTGGCCCGCGGCCTGCACGTGTGCTTGTTCCTCGTGATCTTCAACGTCGGTCTGGCGATCCCGCCCGCGCTGTTGAGTATCTGGACGACCGGTCGGGTATGGGCACCGGTCCCCTACATCGGGTTGTCGATCGTGTTCGCTGCGACGCTGACCTGCGCGTTCCAGATCCCGGTCGTCCTCGCACAGCGGCTCCGCGGCCAGGACTTCGCCGCGTCGCTCGCGGCGCTCTTGCGGGCGCTGCTGACCGGGGGCGTGTTCCTCGGCCTCTTGATCGGACTGCGCACGATGATCTCGGGACCCAATGTGTTCCCGGGCGGCATGGCTGCCGTCGAGTGGCTACCACCCTATTGGTTCGCCGAAGTCTTCGAATCCGTCTGTGGTGGACCGGCCGCGTCCGCGCGCGGACTGTGGCTGACGCTTGCAATCCCTCCGTTGGTCGGGATCTCGCTGCTCCTCGTGGCGCTGCTCCCGGATCGTTCCCACTCGAGTCGTCGTTCGGGCAAGGCTCACGCCTGGTGGATGCATCACCCAGTGCCGCTGACCCGCCCCGAGCACGGGTTGTTCGTGCTCGTCGTGCGCATGCTCGCCCGCGAGCGCAGCTTCCGCTTGCGGGCACTTCCATTGCTCGGGCTGCCGGCGGCCATCGTCGCCATGGGGCTCGCGGGCGGTATCGCGGAAGACCAGCTCCCGTATTTCCTGGCGGTCGTCCACATCCTCCCACTGGCGTACCTGCCGTTCTTGCTCGCCTTCCTGCCGTACGCCGAGGGGTTCCAGGCATCCTGGTTGATCGAGGCCAACCTCGGCGACCCCGCCGGCACCTATCGCCGCGCGGTCGCCACGGCATTCGCCGTGCTGATGGTGCCCGTGCAGGCCATCCTGTTCGGGATCGATGTCTGGCAGCGCGGCCCGATCGACGCGGCGATCACGACCGCGATCGCCCTGGGTGTGACCTGGGCGGTGCTTCCCCATCTCGTCCGCCAGATCCACACGACGTGCTTCAGCCTGGACCCCGAGGAGTTCGCAATCCCTCCGGGCCTCGGCGGCCTCGCTGGGCTCGGTATGGTCCTGACGGTCACGGCAATCGCGATCGAAGCCCTGCCGGGACTCGCCCGCACGGCTGCAGCAATCGCGCTCGTGGTATTCGGAATCGCAACACTCTCCAGACCAGCGAGGCGACTAGCATGAAGTCCGAGCGCCCGGATCGCGGTCGCGAGCTGCGCCGCGAGCTGATTTCTCTGCTCCTTGTGTATGCGGCGCTCTCGGTGCTACCCCTGTTGTCGGGGTTTGCCTGTCAAGGCGGTGTGTGAGACAATCCCCGGCGACTTCGACTGTCGTTGCCGCATGACCGAAAGGAGGCGGCTGTGGCCCATCCAAACCTGAACACCACCGACGCGGCGAAGAACCTCGCAGGCGATCCCGAGCCGACCGAGGCATCGGGACCGCCTGCTCCGGCACGAACCGAACCGGAGACTCCCAGGTTTTCGCAACGGCCCGGGCTCGAGTCCGAAATGACGAGCCCGATTCCGACCTACGACACCGATCGCTATCGCTTGGTCCGGCCGTTCACCACGCGGCTGTGAAAACGTACGCGTAGGCAAGGAGTCATCCTTGCCTACGCCGATTTCGTCTCGAGCGAGCCGTCGATGAAGTGCTTTCGTGTCTGCGTGGTCGACTTCGGTTCAACAGCCTGCCAGCAACCCCGCCATGTCGGCCGGAAGCTCTGCAGTCCAGGTTCGCCGCATTCCCGAAATCGGGTGCTCGAGCGTCAGTGTGTGGCTGTGTAGCGCGTGGCGATCGAGACGAAGCCTGGCTTTGGCTTCGACATCGAGCGTGCCGGCGATCGCGTCGAGGAACCACTGTTCCTCGGGTCCGTAGAGCTTGTCGCCAACGACCGGATGCCCGATCGCTGCGAGGTGCACGCGGATCTGATGTTGCCGCCCGGTCTTCGGACGGCACTCGAGCAGTGTCAGGCCGCCGCGGCGCTCGAGAACACGGTAGCGCGTCAGACTGTCCATGCCGTCGTCGCGCACCTCCATCTTCAGGCGGATCGGTGAGCGCCGAGCGGGACCGAGCGGCAGGTCGATCCAGCTTTCCGACTCGGCGACCTCACCCTCGACGATCGCAAGATAGCTCTTCTCGACGGTCGAAGCTTCGAACTGCTTGCGCACGTCCGCGTGCGCTCGCTCGCACTTGGCGACGAGGATGAGCCCGGACGTCTCACGATCGAGACGATGGCACAGACGCGGTACGACATCGCGACTCGGATCCTCGAGGTTGCGGTAACGGGCGTGCAGGAGGTTGATCAGCGTACCGTCGAGACGATGCCCCGACGGATGTACGGCGAGCCCCGCGGGCTTGTCGATCGCGACCAGCCACGCGTCCTCGTCGAGGATCGTCAACTCGTCACAAGGCTCCGGGTTGCCGATCGCGCGAGGATCGACTCGCTGCGGAACACGCACCACGACGATCTCTCCGCTGCGCACGCGTTGTGACGCGCGCGCCGGTCGCAGCTCGACGTCGGTTGGGCCGGGTGTGGTCAGGAACACGTGACCGCTGCGAATCAGCCCCTTGACGGAAGTTCGACTGCGCCATGGCAGCAGGCGGGTCAGCGCAACGTCGAGGCGCAGTCCGGCGATCTCCGGATAGATCTGCCCGCGCACTTCTTCGATCGGCTTGGCGAGGTCGGGCGGTGGCTCGCCGGGGACTCGCGGGCGCATGACGGCCCGTACGCGCGCTACTCGGCAGCCTCGGCGGTAGCGGTCGCGGTCTCGCGGGTCGCGACGGGCTTGCTCGGGCGCTCTTCGGAACTCTTGGTCGTCTCGGACTGCTGCGGACGATTCGGACGGCGCTTGGGACGGCGCGTCCGCTTCTTGGCCTGCATCATCTTGCGGATGCTGCGCTGGATGTTGCGCACGCGCTCGCGCTTCTCGCGGCGGCGCTTCTCTGACGGCTTCTCATAGACCGAGGCCTTCTTGGCCAGCCGGAAGATCCCGGCGTAGTTGCACTGCCGCTTGAAGCGACGCAGCGCACCTTCGAGTGGTTCATTCGGGCGGACTTGGACCTTGATCATGAAGCTCTTTCGCCAGTTTCCAGAAGCACCCTGATCGCGTACACGAGCGCAGGGTCATTAGGTAGACCGAGCTTTCCGGCGGCAACAGGCGCACGAACCCGCCATTCGCCAGAAAGGGGGTAGGAGAATACCGTGTATCGGCCACCAAGCAACCGGGCGCGAGCAAAAACTCCGGTGGCGCCCACCCCTACTGCGAACGCAGCGCCTTGCCCGCGAGCACCCCGGTAGGCTCGCCCGCCGCAATCGCTGCGGTTCCGTTGACGAAGACCCACTCCGCTCCGACCGAGTATTGGTGCGGGTCGACGAAGGTCGCGCGATCGCGGAACCGCCTGGGATCGAACACGACGAGATCGGCGTAGAAGCCCTTGCGAACATAGCCGCGGTCGCGCAAGCCGAGAATGTCGGCCGGCAGTCCGCTCGCAGACCGGATGGCCTGATTCAGCGTCACGACCCCACGCTCGAGCGCGTAGACGCCGATCTTCCGGGGAAACGTGCCATAGGACCTCGGATGCGGTCGCGACGGTCCGGGCACCTTGCTCGAGCCGTCCGAAGCCGTCGCGACGAACGGCTGGCGCATGACGTACTCGACGTCCTCGTCGCACATGCTGAACGCGACGGCGGCGGCGCCCCCCTCGCTCTGGATCGCGACGACCGCGTCCACCGGGCTCTGATGCACCCGCTCGGCCACGGCTTCGAGCGTCGACCCGTTCCACTCCGGTCGGGGTGCATAGCGGGCGATCAGGATCTTGTCGGCACCACCGCGCTGGCTCAGGCTCTTCGCGACCGCCGCGCGGATCCGCTTGCCGACCACCGGATCCTCGAGCCGTGCGACCAAGGCCCGATTGTTGCCCTCGCGCGCCCAGGTAGGAATCACGAGCGCGGCCAGCGAAGTGCTCGACGCGCGATACGGGTATTGATCGACGGTGACCATCAGCCCACGCGCTCGGGCATCCGCGACCAACTGGCACGACCCTTTGACCTTGCCCCAGTTCGGCGGCTTCGAGGCCTTGAAATGCGAGATGTGCACCGGGCATCCCGCGGCTTCACCGATCGCGATCGCCTCGCGCACGGCAAGGAGCAGCTCGTCGCCCTCGTCACGAATGTGACTGGCGTAGATCCCCCCGTGCTCGCCCGCGACCTTCACCAGCGCGACCAGTTCGTCGGTCGAGGCGTAGGCTCCGGGCGTGTAGATCAAGCCGGTCGAGATGCCGAACGCCCCCGCACGCATCCCGTCCGCCACCATCTGCTTCATCCTGGCAAGCTCCGCCACGGTCGGCGGACGGTTGAAGCTGCCGCCCATCGCCACTTCGCGCAGGCTGCCCTGCGGGATCAGATGACAGACGTTCGTGCCGTACCCCTGCTTGTCGAGCCGGTCGAGATATCGCTTCGTGTCGACAACCCCGCCGCCGCAGTTGCCCGTGACGATCGTCGTGCAGCCCTGTGTCAGGTAGCTCAGGTTCTGCCGCACCGCGCTCTGAAACGCTGTGTTATCACCGTGGTTGTGGAGGTCGATGAACCCGGGACACGCGATCAGGCCACGCGCGTCGATGCTCCGTGTCGCGCTCCGGCCGTCGAGCTCGCCGATCTCGGCAATGCGGTCTCCGCGAATTCCGATGTCAGCGACCTCGGGATCGGCACCCGATCCATCATGGATCGTCGCACCGAGGATCAGCACGTCGAAGTCTTTGGCCGACCGCTCGTGACCCGGCGACGTGCAGCACAGGAACGTGGTGAGTGACAGCAGCAGCAGGGCCTTCATGCCCGACATTGGACGGCTTTCGACGTGAGCTGACAAGCGGCGTTACAATGCCCCGCAATGTCGTTGTTCGACGGACAACCGGAACCGCAGGAGGATCTGCGGATGCGCGGCGCGTTCGTCCGTTTCTACTTCCGAAACGCCGCGACCGGTTTCGCGGCCGGGCGGTTCGAGCTCAAGGGCGGACACGACGCGGTCGACGTTCGCGGCCCGATCAGCGAGCTGCGCGAAGGCCAGCCGGCGACGCTGACCGGCCAGTTCGAGACGCACCCGAAGTACGGCCGCCAGTTCCGTGTCACGACGTTCGAGATCGAGCGCCCGCAAGGCTCGGGCGCGGTGCGCGCGTACCTCGGCTCGGGGATGATCAAGGGCGTCGGGCCGGCCCTGTCCGAGAGGATCGTCGCCGCGCTCGGCGAAACCGCGCTCGACGCGATCGAAGCCGACCCGCGCTGTCTGCTCGAGGTCCCCGGCATCGGCGAGAAGAAGGCCAAGAGCATCCAAGACGCCGTCCACGCACAGATGGGGCTGCGCGAGGTGCTGTTGTTCCTCCATGGGCACGGTCTGTCACCGAACCTGGCCACCAAGATCCTCAAGGCATACGGGCAGGACGCGGCTCGACTCGTCAAGAACAACCCGTATCGGCTGAGCGACGACCTCGTCGGCGTCGGCTTCCAGACCGCTGACGAAGTCGCCCGCAAGATCGGAGTAGAGCTGGACTCGCCCGAACGCAGGATGGCCGCTGTGCTCGCGGCGCTGAGTCAGGGCGTGTTCCGCGAGGGCAGCACCTGCCGGCCACGCCCGTCGCTCGTCGAAGATGCGGCCAGGCTCGTGCGGCTCGACCCCGAGACGATCGACGAGGTGATCGAAGAGCTCGTCGCCCGAGGCAAGATCGTCGTCGAGCGGCCGGCGGAACCGGGCGACGAGGACGAGCCCGAACGCGTCTACCCGCTGACGCTGCACGTCGCCGAAACGGGGTTCGCGCGCGCGGTCGCCCGCTTGCTCGCGAGCCCGCCGCCCGACGAGATCGATCGCGTGTCCCACCACGTCGATGCATGGGCCCGCGACTCCGACATCGAGCTCCACGAAGACCAACGCGAGGCGATCGAGCTCGCCCTGACGCAACCCGTCAGCGTCATCACGGGTGGACCCGGCGTCGGAAAGACAGCGATCATCCGTGGCCTGTGCGAGATCCTCCACCAGACCGGGGAGCGTCCCGTGCTCGCGGCTCCGACCGGACGTGCGGCCAAGCGGCTGGCCGAGTCCACGGGGTTTCCGGCGTCGACGATCCCCCGGCTGCTCGACTTCCAACCAGGCACGAATCGATTCCTGCGCAACGACCACGAGCCGATCGACGCAGACCTGGTCGTGATCGACGAGTCATCGATGCTCGACCAACTACTCGCCTACCATCTGATCCGCGCGATCGCGCCGGCGACCCGGCTCGTGTTCGTCGGCGACAGCAATCAGCTGCCATCCGTCGGACCCGGCCAGGTGCTCTCGGACCTGATCGACTCGGGCCGGGTGCCGGTATCACGCCTGACCAAGATCTTCCGGCAAGCCGAGAACAGTCGCATCATCACCGCCGCCTATGACATCCTCGCGGGCCGGGTTCCGGATCTTGCGCGCCCGAGCGAGAACACCTGCGAGTTCTATTTCGTCGGCGAAGAAGACCCCGAGCGAGCGCTGACGATGCTCGCACGGCTCGTCGGCGAACGCATCCCCGAAGCGTTCGGGTTCGATCCGATCGAAGACGTGCAGATCCTCTCGCCGATGTACCGCGGCGCGCTCGGCGTCGACAAGATCAACGAGACGATCGGCACGCTGCTCGTCCCGACCGGCCCCGAGTTGATTCTCGGAAGCCGCAGGCTGCGCGCGGGCGACAAGGTGCTTCAGGTCCGCAACAACTACAACCTCGATCTGTTCAACGGCGACATGGGCCGGATCCTCGACTTCGACCAGGAATCGGCCAAGGCCCGCATTCGATTCGGCCATCGCGAGCTGGCGATCCCGTTCGCCGAGCTCGACCAGATCGTCCCGGCGTACGGGATCACGGTGCATCGCTCGCAGGGCAGCGAGTACCCGGCCGTCATCGTCTTGCTCGACAACGCGCACTACCTGCTGCAGAACCGCCACGTGCTCTACACGGCGGTCACCCGGGCCAAGAACCTGCTGATCCTGCTCGGATCCCGGCGTGCGCTCGAACGCGCGATCGCACGCGACGATGGTGGCACTCGCTGCACGGGTCTCGCGGAGAGACTGCGATGAAGCCCTTGCTCTTCGCCGCGCTCGCGCTCGCTGCCCCGACGATCGGACAGAAACCACCCGCGGTTCTTCGCGCCCGTCACATTCTGATCGCTTGGAAGGGGTCGGCCGGGGCCAGCGCCAAGACCACGCGCAGCAGGCTCGAGGCCGAAAAGCTCGCCGACCGACTCTGGCATCGACTCCAGGACGGCGGCGACTTCTCCGCGCTCGCCGAGAAGTACTCCGACGACACCTCGCGGATCGAGGGCGGAGATGTCGGCCAGTTCCGGCCCGGCGACGTCCCGGAGTTCTTCGTCAAGTGGGTGCGCGCATTCCGCCCCGGCATCGTGAACAGGCCCAAGGAGTCTCCGTTCGGGTTCCACATCATCGAGCGGCTCGCTGTCGTCAAGCCGTGGCCCGATCTCGTTCGCGCGTCCCACATCTTGATTGCGTATCGCGGCGCGGCAAACGCCGGGCCTGACCTGACGCGGTCCCGCGAGCAGGCGCGCGCACGGGCCGCTGAGCTCGTGACCCAGCTCTCGGCCGACAAGCTCGACTTCGCAACTGCCGTCGCGAAGTACAGTGACGATGCGAGCACGCGCACCCAGGCAGGCGACCTCGGCATCCGCCGGCCGGCCGCGCTTCCCGCGATCGCGCTCGCCGATCGGTTGTGCGCCGTCGAGGTCGGCGCAATCACGGGGCCGGTCGAGTCACGCTACGGGTTCCACATCTTGCTTCGAACGCGCGCCGAACTGCCGTATCGCGTGTCCACGATCCTCGTGGCCTGGCGAGGTGCAAAGAACGCGCCGCGCGGAGTCACACGGACCAAGGCCGACGCACTCGCACGGGCCAAGGAAATCCTGAAACGGCTCGCAGAAGGCGGCAACTTTGCCAGCCTGGCCCAGACCGAGTCCGATGGGTCGTCGGCCACGCGCGGTGGCGATCTCGGCTACTTCAAGAAGGGGGAGATGACGCCGGCGTTCGAAAAGGCCGTGGCCGCTTGCAAGGTCGGCGCGATCGCGGGGCCGATCGAGACCGAGCACGGCTATCACATCATTCTGCGCACGCAGTAGGCCGACGAATGCCTGCGGCTAGGCCCCGTTGAGGCAGCTCACGAGCTTGGGATCGACCCCGCGCAGCGCCAGAGCAACCTCGCGAGGCACGATCACATAGCGCGGCCACGTGTAATTCGGGTCGCGCACGATACCGAGCTCACCGGCCTCGAGGCGCCGTCCGACGGCGTCCGAAACCGTGAGGCACGGCAAGCGGTGGTCGGCGGTCTCGAAGTGCCAGCGCCGGCGTCCACTCGCGTCGTCTCCGAGCTGCCTGGACTCGACCTGCTGCTTGAGTTGCGCGAAGCGCTCCTTCTCGCGCTCCTCGGCGAGCCGTCGTTTCTCCGCCTCGCGCTTCTGCTTGCGCTCCTCCTTGCGGCTCGCCGCGAATTCCTCGCGACGTTGCTCCTGCTCGGCATCTTCGCCGACGTCACCGCCCTTGGCTTTCTTCTCGACACGGCGCTCGTGGGCCAGCTGCTTGGCCCGCTTCTCGTCGATGATCTTGGCCTTCTTCAGCTCGTCGAACAAAGATCCCATGTCTGCTCCGTCGGCTCGCAGCGCCAACTATCTTCGCAATCGCACCACCAACCCCTCGTCGATCGCCTTGGTCGGAACATCGGCGGTGTTCGAGCTCGAATGGTACAGCGTACGCGCCGGAAGCGGATCGGCAAACCTGCCAAGGTGCAGCTCGACGCCGTTGCTCGTGCGCAGACCCAGGGGGTTGGCGGTTGGATCGTAGACCAGGACCTGCTCGTAGGCGGTCCGGCCTTGCAGGCTCGCGACGCGGGGCAGGTCGACCTGGAATCTCACGAGCCCCCGCGGATCGGTCGGGATCGTGTGCCCGATCACGATGTTGACCGGATTCGTGTACAGCTGGCAGCCGTTCGCCCCGAACGCCGCGAGGTCGAACGGAAGCGCTCTCGCCGCCCAGCTGGTCTTGCTGTCGCCGAGAAGGAGCAGCGCCTTGCCGCCGGTAGCATGGAGATAGCGCGTGTAGGCGTAGCTCGAGAGCTTGGTCTCGCCGTCGAGCGGGGGAACCTCGGCGTACGCCTGGAAGCCGAACGGACAGCCGCGCCCGAACGTCGTGGACTTGCCCGCACCGGTTCGACTGAAGCTCTCGGAGTCGACGTACCAGTAGGCGCGCGAAGACTGGTTGTTCGGGGTCCGCGAGGCGATCTCGATGCACACGTTGGCGCCGGTCTGGATCAGGAACGGCTTGTCGAGCTTGAGCTCGATCGCGAACGCCGCCGGCGGCGTGCTCGGCCGAGGCAGAGCCGGAAAGTGGAAGTTGTCGGAGTCGAAGACGACGGTTTCGTCCTTGCCATGATTGGCCGCGAAACTGTCCGTTCTGGCGTGGGACGGCAGCTCGACGCCCTGCGACGACATTCGCACCGTGATCCCGAGCGTGTGGGCGACGTAGGTGCTCGTCTTGACCCCGTCGCGGCGTAGCGCCAGCGCGACGACTCGCATTCCCTGCTTGCCGAGCGCGAGATCAGCGCCGCGGTAGACCGTCTGGACCCTGCTTGGCGAGTAGTAGACCGGCACGTGCAACGCATGATTGCCCTCGCGCGTCGCAAGGTTGCCCGCGACTCCGCTTCCGTGCGGCAGGACGATCTCGGACGGCCCCTGGGCCGATGTTTCGGCGGCAAGGAGCCCACAGAACAGCAATCCAGTCCAACCAGCGCTCATGCCCATTTCGTTCCCCCTTTGGCGGTCGATTCAGTGATTCGGACGAGGCCCGTGGCGGGCCCCAATCGCCAGGGATCGAAGGAGACGGAATTCTCCGGGATCCGGGTCGCATCGGTGACGTGCTAGACTGGTTTGTCCCCGAAACCGCATCCCGGCGCTCCTGCGGGAGCTACACCGTACGTCATGCCCGACTCCTCCGTCTCCGACAGCTCGCAGCCGCCTGAACCAAAGGAGTTGGTCCGCTCCGTGCTCGCGTTCGCCCACGAGCGGCTCGGACCATGTTGCGAACAGGCCTTGGCCAATCCGACGTGTCAGGCCCGGATCCTGTCCGTGCACCGGAGCGGTGTGCGGCTCGAGGACGCGACCCTGCGCGAGCTGCATCGACGAGCTCGCGAGGATCGGAGCGTCGCCGACGAGTTCTTGGCATTCTTCCTCGAAGACATGCTGAAGCTCGGACGACCGTTGATCTCGACCGGGCTGCGCCGATTCCTCGACACCGGCGACCTCGTTCAGTCGGTGCTCGGTGACATCTGGGGCGAGCTCTCCGTCGTGCGGTTCGACAACCGCGCGAGCTTCCTTTCGCTGCTCGTGCAACGACTCAGCTGGAAGGCCTCGGACAAGGCCCGTGGCCTCAAGCGTGCCCGGCGGCGCGAAGACCTGCGCGTCGCCCACCCGCCCGAGGACCTCGAGCTCGCGTCGCAGGCGCGGTCTCCTCTGAGCTTCGCGGCGCGGAGCGAGGAACGCGAACGCCTCGTGCTCGCGATGCTCCGGCTGTCCCAACGGGATCAGAAGCTGTTGCGCATGCACTTCAAAGGGGCAACGCTTTCCGAGATTGCCGAGTCCTTGAAGCTCAGCAACGAGTCGGCGCGCAAGGCCCTCTACCGCGCGATCCGCCGGGCCCGCGATCTGGTTCGCCCGCCGGATATTGAGGAGCTGGATGCGAAGCTCCAGAGCGCGACGCCCGAGCGGTCCGATGATCGGAGCCCGCGGAACGAGGCGTCGAGCTGAAGCTTCGAGAATCGGGTCGATCACATGAGCGTCGAAGCCGAGAATCCTTCACTGCGCGGCCGCGCTGAGCGGGCATTCGAGGACTTCCTCGACCAGTCCGAGTCGTCGGCGATTCCGGCAGAGGAGTTCATCGCCCGGCAGCCCGAAGAACTGCGTGAAGAGCTGCGACGGATCCTCGAGGACTACCACGCGCTGCGCAACACGCTCGGCGACGGCATGGCGAGGATCGCCGCTGGCCAGGTCCTCGACGACTACTTGCTGCTCAACGAGATCGGCTACGGCAACTACGGCGCGGTCTGGGAAGCCGAGCAGATCTCGCTCGGCAAACGCGTCGCGCTCAAGATCCTCTATCCGCAGTACTCGCTCTCGACGCAGGCGCTGACGCGTTTCCGAAGGGAGGCGCGGGTCGGTGGACAACTCCAGCACCAGGGCATCGTCACGGTGTATGCCGTCGGCCAGTACGAGGGCATCCACTACATCGCGCAGGAGCTGGTTCCCAACGGCTTCACGATCCAGGACTACGTCAACGATGCCCGCGAGAAGTCCGTGCTTCCGGCGGACTACTTCCAGTGCATCGCCGAGATGTTCGCGAGAATCGCCGATGCACTGCAGGAAGCGCACGACCACGGTGTGATCCACCGCGACATCAAGCCGGCCAACATCCTCCTGCTCGACGACACCCAACCCAAGGTCGCCGACTTCGGCATGGCCAAGCTCGTGGACGCGCACGCGCTGTCGGGATCGGGTGATCGCACGGGCACTCCGCGCTACATGAGCCCCGAGCAGACCGGACGCAAGACCAAGCGCCTCGATCACCGCACCGACGTGTTCTCGCTCGGATCCACGCTCTACGAGGCGTTGACGTTCCGCTTCGCGTTCGAAGGCGACTCGTGGCAGCAGCTCCTCGACCGGATCCAGCACACCGATCCACCCCACCCGCAGTCGATCCGCTCCAAGGTCCCGGAGGATCTCGCCGTCATCAGCATGAAGGCGCTCGAGAAGAACGCCGACCGCCGGTATCAGACGATGACCGAGCTGGCGGCGGACCTCCGCCGCTTCCTTGCCGACGAGCCGATTCTCGCCAAGCCGCCGGGGCTCTACAACCGAACGGCCAAGTGGGCGCGCCGGCACCCGGTGTTGTCGGTAAGCGCAGCCATCCTGTGCGTCGCGCTGTGCGTCGTGACGTTCCTGCTGTTCCAGGTCGTCGACGAACGCGACAAGGCCAAGAAGCTGGCCACGAAACTGGCCACGGAAGAGGCCCGGTCGAGCGCCGAAGCCGAACGTGCTCGCGCCCAGAGCTACAAGGCGTACATCATCGCGAGCGATACGGACCTGCGCGTCAACGAGATCGAGAGCGCAGGCCGGCACCTCGAGCAATGTCCTCCGAAGTATCGCGGGTGGGAGTGGCTGCACCTCAAGCTGCGCGCCGACGCGAGCATCGCGCAGCTCGCCCGGCCCGGTGGAATCGGCCACCGCGAGGCCGAGTTCCACGGCGACGGCAAGCGGATCCTCGTGCTCACGGACGAGGACACGCTCGAGTGGCACGACGCTTGGACCGGTGATTTGCTCGGAACGATCGATGACGTGATCGGCCATCCCCTCGCCATCGGCGTCCGCTCGCGCTCGTTCCGCATCCTCTCGGAGCTGGGCGGCAAGCTCGTGCTCTGGGACCCAGAGACGCGTGGTTTCCGCGCTCCGCTTCAGGTCTCCGGAGTGCGCCTGCACGCCTTCAGCGAAGGCGGCGGCTGGCTCGCCGTGCACACCGACCGCAACGAGATCCAGGTGTTCAACACGACCACCGGCGCGCGCGCGCGGTCGATCGAGAGCCGCCCACTCTCGGCGCTCGCAGTCAGCCGTGACGGGAAGCGACTGGCCGCCGTCGATGCCGATCGCCAGATCCTTCTGTGGCTGCCGGGAAAGTCCGAACCAACCGTCATCGGCCGCTGCAAGGAGACGTTGATTCCGATCATCCGGTTCAGCCCGAATCAGTCGCTCCTCGCCGTCAAGACGCAGCGCAACGAGGTCACGCTCTGGCGTCGGGTCCTGCAGGCAGGCGGTCGCTCGACCGAGTGGAAGTCACTCCCGCTCTCGGGTCACACACAGCCGGTAACCGACATCGCGTTCGACCCTGCGTCGCGTGTCGTCGCGACGTCGTCGATCGACAACACGATCCGGGCGTGGGACGTCGCGACCGGCAAGACGGTCATGGTGTTCCGAGGCCACGTCGACGGACCCCGAAGCGTCGCGTTCAGCCGCGACGGTGGCCGCCTGGTCACGCTCGGACGCAACACGTCACGGCTGTGGCATCTGTATGCCTCGGACAACCACGTCCTTCCGTCGTCGATCGGATACCAGAGCGCGATCTTCTCCGCAGACGGCAAGAGCATTCTCGCCGGTGACGAGAACGGAACGATCCATCTGCTCGATCCGGCTACGGGCGCACGCACTCGGCTCGCCTACGGACATCGCAACATCGTCAACATCTTGAAGCACGACCATCGCCGGAAGCGGATCGTGAGCGCTTCCTACGACGGCACGATTCGCATCTGGCGATCGAGTGACATGGAGCTGGAGCGCGAGATCGAAGCCCATGCGGGCGCAGTCGAGGCCGTGGCCTGGAGCCCCGACGACAAACAGCTCGTGTCGGCGGGCGGCATGGGCGAGGAGGTCAAGGTCTGGGACGTCGAATCCGGCGAGCTGGTCCGGACCTTGCCGCTACGCAATCTCGTCGTGCGCTCGCTCGCGGTGAGCCCGAGCGACGGAACCGTGGCCATTGGCGGTCTGACCGGCGAGATCCGGTTGTTCTCGCTCGCGGGCGAGCCGCTGGGACTGATCCACGCACACGGAGCCGTAGGCGTTCTGGCACTGCAGTTCACCCCCGACGGGGAACGCCTGATTTCGAGCGCCGAGGACCGCCGCGTCGTCATCTGGAAGCGTCCCGCCACGGGCTGGGGTGCCGTCCCCAACATGTCGGTCGACGAGCTGCGCGCAGGCGAGCTCGTCGGCCAGAAGCGCTCGGTGAAATGGATGACGATGGTCCCCGGCCGGCCCCGGCTTCTGACCGTAGCCCTCGACGGGACCTTCCGCATCTCCGACATCGAGTCCGCGGACCAGATCTACGTCGAACGGCGATTCAACAGGGCCCTGGTCAGCGCTGACTTCGATCCGTCCGGCCGGCGCCTGCTGACGTTGAGCTCGACGCGCGTGATTCGGGTGTTCGAGACGAAGTTCGATCGCGAGGGTGCCGAGGCCCGGCGGCGCATGACACCGCGGCAACGGGCAGAGCGTCCAATCGGCGAGACCCACGGCCTGCCCGACTTCCAGAATGCCGAGGACTTCGAGCAGTTCCTGCTCGACCCGCGCCTGACGGCCATCTTGCGCGGTTTCGCGTCGACCTTCATCGGCGGAAGCCGTGTCACGACGCCGCAAACGTTGAACATGAGGAGCTGGGCACTGGCCCGTCGTGACGACCGTGATCAGTCCGAATACGAACGCGCGGTCCAACTTGCGCGCCGGGCAACGACGCTCGAACCGGGCAACATCGACTATCAGCGGACTCTCGGGGTCGCGCAGTACAGGGCCTCCGCGTACCGCGAGGCCGCTGCAACACTGGAGCGCGTCGACGAGGCGCGACGGAGATCGCCGACGCCTGTGGAGCCCGTCACGCTCGCGTTCCTCGCGATGGCCTACAAGAAGAGCGGACGGACCGAGAAAGCCCGGTTGTGCATGGATCGTCTCACCCTGATTCGCCAGCAGCTTCGACCGGGTGACCGCGACGCTCGCCAGTGGTACAAGGAAGTCGACGCAGTGTTCCAGCAAAACTGAGCTCCCACGCAGCGACCACGGACCGGGCACCGTCGCACCCGACGACGACATAGACGAAGCCCGGGACGGCCACACGCAGATCCTCGCGCGACAGCCGCGCCAGGCCGTCCGGATGCGAGTGCCAGACCCCAACGATGCGTTGTCCGAGACATCTGGCCGCGAGCTCGACGGATACCGTTTCGGATACCGAGATCGCGTATCGGCACCAGCGCTCGCACGCGATGTTCGTGGCTTGGACGACCGAATCGACGCGCCCGCATCGCGAGCCGAGCAGGAAGCCGCACGCTTCCTCGGGATGGGCGCGCTCGGACCATCGCACGAGCTGAGCGCACGCCCCGGACGAAAGCGGCGTGGTGTCGCGATCAGGCAACCCGAACCCGCTCCGAGTACTGCCGGCACGCGGCGATGAACGCCGTGAAGATCGGCTCGGCCGCGCTGCGCCCATCCTGCCACTCGGGATGCCACTGGATCCCGAGGCAGAAGCCATCCTTGCCCTCGACGGCCTCGACGATTCCATCGCTCGTGACCGCTGCGGCCGTGAGCCCCGTCCCGAGCTCGCGCACGGCCTGATGATGAACGCTATTGACGATCCTCGGACCGACCCCGAGCAGACTGGCGAGAAACGTCCCGTCCGCGATCGTGACCTCGTGCTCGAGCTTGTCGTAGAGGTCTTGGTCCCTGTGCGGCTGGGCACCGCCTGTCCCCTGCGCCGAGAACTCGGTCTCGATGTCCTGATACATGCTGCCCCCGCAGCCGACGTTGATCAGCTGGTGGCCACGACAGATCCCGAGCACCGGCATCCCGAGCTCGCGAGCGGCCCGGAACAGCGCCAGCTCGTAGCGATCGCGCATGGCGTCACCCGCCCAGTCGGGGTGACGTGGCTGGTCTCCGTAGGACTCGGGCGCGATGTCGGCGCCGCCGGTCAGCAACAAGCCGTGGGCAACGCGCAGACCTTCGACGGTCAGCGACTCGTCACGCAGGTCGGGAACGAGCAGCGGCTGTCCGCCACACTGCGCGAGATGGAGCACCATGCCCTGCTCGACGTACTGCAGCCACTTGTTCTTGAACAGCACACGGTCCGGATCGGGATGTTCGAGCCCTATCGACACAGCGACACGCGGCCGGAGGGTTTTCGTTTCGTACATGCGCGCGACTCGCTCCTCGAGGAGCCGCAATCTTGGTTCACCGCGTCGGTCCGCGCAACGTGCAGTCGGAGCTCGCTAGCCCTGGTGGCGCGCGACGCGGCGGCGCAGCAGCGACAAGATCAGAAGCCCAATGCCGACCAGGGCGAAGATCTTCGGCTCGGGCACGGGACTGCCGGACGGCTTGTCCGGGGGACTACTCAACTTCGCAGCGTTCGCTTTGTGGTTGACGCTGCGAGCTCCCACAGAAGTGCCACGACTCACGGGCATCACCTGCGACGCAGCGTTCGCGGTGTCGTTTCCCTGAGGTGCCTTCGTGGCGGGTACAGACTCAGAGGGAGTCGTGGACTGCACGGCCACGGAGGCCGAGTGAAGTTCACCGACTCCCAGGCATGAGCTGAACACCAAGTACGCCCAAAGGGCTACATGGGGGAGCATCAAGATTCCTCTTCCTGTGGATGCGTCGTCAAGTTGTCGAGGTGGGACGCGCGTCTCCAACCAGAAATCTGGCCGGCGGTTGTCGGATCAAGCTGTCAGTCTGAGTCTGAGAGAGGAGAGCGACAGACGGATGCTGTCCTCGCACCAATGTGCAGTCGGAACTCGGGCGGCTTGGCAGGCCTGCGGTTGTGTGTTTGTTGCGGTTGAACAGAGTCGATCAGTCCGGGAGACCTGATCGGTGCGCCGGGAAGACGCTGAAAGGCGAAGAAGTCCAGGCAGACTCCAGAGAGCGAAGCAAACTTCAGGCGGTGTCGGCTTCGATGTCTGTTCCAAGCGTAGACCGTATCCAAGCGCTGTCAAGCGATCGAATCGTCACTGTTTCGTCCCCCGCAGACTCTTCATAATGGATTCTCCGGAAGGTGGCCGGGCGGTCGCTCTTCGCTCGACGAAGGGAGGAAAGTCCGGGCTCCGCAGGGCAGGGTGGTGGGTAACGCCCACCGTCCGCGAGGATAGGGAAAGTGCCACAGAAAACAGACCGCCGGCGGGTCCCGGTCTTGTCACCGAGACCCCTCGGCAAGGGTGAAATGGCGAGGTAAGAGCTCACCGCGGTGCTGGAGACAGCACCGGCACGGCAAACCCCACCTGGAGAAAGGCCGAATAGGAGGATCCGCACGGCCCGTGCACGGTCCTCGGGTTGGCCGTTCGAGGCCGGTAGCAATGCCGGTCCCAGAGAAATGACCGCCGCCCGCGTCCGTTCGAGGGCGTGGGTAGCAGAACCCGGCTTACGGCCAACCTTCCGGTTCTTCTTCGCCTGGCGTCCGTGTTTCCGTTGCCATGGTCGAAGTCGAACGGAACACTCGACCGACATGAGTGACCTCGAGTTCGTCTGGGTCGTACGCAGGCGCGACCTGTTTCCGGATTTCGTGCCGCATGGCTTCGTCTCGCTGGCAGCCGACGACCTGATGCGAACGCTCGACGTGATTCGCGAACGCGGCTTCTTCGTCGAGCGGCGCGAGGCGGAACGACACCCGGCCTGGAAGCAATCGATTCCGTACTGCATCGTCCGATGGGAGGGGCAGATCCTCGTCATGGAGCGACTTCGGGCACAGTCCGAGTCGCGACTCCACGGCAAACGCTCGATTGGTGTCGGGGGACACGTCAATCCAGTCGATCGCGAGGCGCAAGGCGACGACTTGCTCCTGTCCTGCGCTGTCCGCGAGCTGCACGAAGAGCTGATCGTCGACGGAGAAATCGAGCTCGAGCCGCTCGGCCTGCTCAACGACGACACCGATCCTGTCGGAGCGGTGCACGTTGGAGTCGTCTACGGTGTTGCCATATTCAGCAACCGGCCGGCGATCCGCGAAACCCACAAGATGGCCGGGCGGTTCCACCCCCTTGCCGAGATTCAAGATCTATGTCAGGATTCCGCACGAATTGAGTCCTGGACCCGGATGCTGCTCGCAGCGGCCTTCCGCGAGAGCTCCGACTTCCCGGAGCAGTCGGGGACGGGAAACAAGGAGCTGGAACACTTTCTCGAACGTGGAGGCGGCACCAAGGAGGGGTGAAGTCCTTCGAAAGCCTTGACGCGCTCTTGACTCTGGACTAGCAGCGACGACGCCAAGCCGGGACCGGCATCGAAGCAGCAGGGAACCTGCGCCAACCAACTTGGGCGTCGCAACCAACGGGTGAACAAGGAGCGTCGAGCGACAATCAGGAGGACGCGCGAGGTCAAGGCTCGAACCGGTCGAGTTCGGGGGTTCGACTGCACCGGCAGACGCGGATTCATCGCATAAGGGTCCAAGCACGAACTTCGTGCGACCCGAAGCCTCGAGGGGCTGCACCGCTCTGCATGGCGAACCCGAACACGGCTCCAACGAGCCATGAACAACGTGAAATCCGACGGCAAGCCGTCAACTGGAATTTGGAGAACGCTGGCTAACGTCCGGGCCTACACGGTCGTCGAGCCGGCAGGGAGAAGACAACTATGAGCCCAAAGGCGATTCTGCATTCGAACAACGCGACCGAACTCGATCGTGAGGACATCTACGACCTCTTGATGAACGCCCGCCAGGCCAACTGGGTGGAGCTCGAGTGGCGGAATGGGAACAAGCTCTCAGGCGCGATCATCTTCAACGAGTTCAAGGGCACCGGCCGCCTGATCAACATCGACGACGAGATCAGCGTCGATTTCCGCGCCGAAGAGATCGTAGGCGTCAACTTCTAGCGCGTCGCGCGGGTTTCCTAGGCACTCACG
>Ga0055451_10000262_pt1 | contig 20626 bp, 17 predicted proteins | sample China_Galinas_PW_3_FD_57745 | JGI IMG/M metagenome (GOLD analysis project Ga0055451, IMG submission 57745) | Wetland microbial communities from San Francisco Bay, California, USA, that impact long-term carbon sequestration - China_Galinas_PWB_D2 | ecosystem: Environmental > Aquatic > Marine >... | reverse complement strand
ACCCGCACCTCTCCGTAATGGGCGTGAACAACATGCTTGACGATCGCCAGGCCGAGCCCGGTGCCGCCGAGACTGCGACTCCGCGCCAGATCGGCCCGATAAAAACGTTCAAACAGCCTCGGCAGGTGCTCCGGTTCAATCCCGCAACCGAAATCCTGCACACGGATGCAGACCTGCTCCTTAAGCTCCGTCGCTTCGACCACCACCCGGCCGCCGGGTTCGCTGTACTTGATGGCGTTGGTCAACAGATTGATGATCGCCTGTTCCAGCAGTGGCCGGTTGATCCGCCCCTTTAGCTGCTCAGGGCAATTGATCTGCAGATCGATCTGCTGTTCGCTGAGCAGACTTTCACAGGCGGCCCGGGTGCTTTCAAGAACCGGCAACAGGTTTGACCGGCTCAGTTCCCAGCCTCCCTCGTTGACCCCCTGTTCGATGCGCGACAGATCGAGCAGATCTTCGACCAGGGCATTCAGGCGTTCGCTCTGCTTGAAAATGATCTGCAGGAAACGCTGGCCGGGGTCGTCCTTCCCGGCATCATCAAGCAGGGTTTCGACCGCGCCACGGATAGCGGTGATCGGCGTCTTCAGCTCGTGCGATACGTTGGCGACAAAATCACGCCGCACCGATTCTAATTGGCGCAGCCGGGTCAGATCGTGGAGCACGATCAGCACTCCGATCCGCTCATCGCCATTCCCGGTGAGGGGCGTCGCCAGCACGTGCAGGTATCGTTTATTGAGACCGTGCATCACCAGTTCTTCTTCAAGCGGTTCCTGCAGGGTCAGCGCCCGGCGGATAAAGCGCTGCAGATCCGCCTGGCGGATCAACTCCTGGATCGGCCGGCCGGGGCGCAACTGGGTGGACAGCTCGAACAGCTCGGCCGCTGCCGAATTAATCCGGATAACCCGTTCGTCATTGTCGATCGCGACGATCCCTTCGATCATGCTCCCGAGAATCGCTTCTATTTCGCTGCGTTGCTTCACCTCAAGATCGATTCGTTCGGCCAGTTCGACGGCCATGAGGTTCATCGCCTTAGCCAACCGGCCGGTCTCTACGGAACCGGTCACTTCCAGGGGGATATCCAGTTCCCCGCGGGAAAAACGCTGGGCGCCGGCGGTCATCAGTTCCAGGGGGTGGCTGAGGCGCCGCGACAGCCACCAGCAGATCGGCGCCAGCAGCACGGCAATCCCCAGCCCGCCGAGCAGGAGCTGCCGGTATATCCCTTCGAGGGTGGCATCGATGCCGGACACCGGCAGCGCGGTCCGGACACAGCCGACCAGTTGTCCTTGAGCGTAGACCGGCAGCGCCACATACATCAGCGACTGGCCGAGCGTATGGCTGAAACGGATCGATCTCCCCTGGCCGCCGGCGAAAGCCTGCAGCACCTCCGGTCGCTGGCCATGATTGTCCATCTTCAGGGGATCTTTCTGCGAATCCGCCAGCACTCGTCCATCTTTCTGAATAACGGTAATCCGGGTATTTGACTGTTCGCCGAGCCGGTTGATCAAGCCGGACAGCCCGGGCCGAGAACTGTCACTGATTTGCTCAGGCAGTTGCTGCTCGACCAGTTGCGCCCGGGCCAGCAGGTCATTTGCGGTCTGCTGGAAATGAAAGCTGCGCAATTCCGCTGAAAAATACCAGCTGACCGCCAGCAGAACCAAGACAATCAACAGCAGGTAAGACGTATAGAGTTGCCAGGCGAGGCGACGAATTTTCACAGGTCATCCCGAAAGCGGTAACCGACACCGCGGACAGTTTCGATATAGGAACCACAAACTCCCAGTTTTTTTCGCAGGCCGGCAATCTGCACGTCAACCGCCCGATCGGTAACGGCATATTCCTCGCCGCGAACGGCGTTCACGATCTGATAGCGAGTAAACACCCAGCCGGGCCGACTAGCAAGCGCGGTCAGCACCCGAAATTCGGTGAAGGTCAGCTCAACGGGGGCTCCGGCCACCTGCACCAGGTTACGACCCGGATGAATCCGTAGATCACCGCGCACCAGTTCTTCCCCTTCGGCTTCGCGGGGCAGCTCGATGCGGCGCCGTAAAACGGTCTGCACCCGGGCCAGCAGAACCTTGATACTGAACGGCTTGGTAACGTAGTCATCGGCGCCGAGTTCAAGACCGCGCACCACATCTTCTTCCTCCCCGCGGGCGGTCAGCATGATGATCGGAATCTCTTTGGTGGCGTTATCATTACGCAGACGACGACAGATTTCCAGGCCGTCAATGCCGGGAAGCATCAGGTCCAGCAAAATCAGGTCCGGCGTGTTTTTGTCGACCAACTGCAAGGCCTCTTCACCGTGGCCGGCACAGTCGACCCGATAGCCAGCCTTGATCAGATTGAAGTGGAGCAGGGCAAGAATATCTTCTTCATCTTCAACAACCAGAACTGTCTTATTATCCTCTGTCATATCTCCTCACAATTAATTTCTTTGCCATTTATTTTTGCAACATGCGGATTTTTTGTTAGTATTTTGTGAGTTTTTAAAAGGAGGCATGACGTTTATACCAGTAAATGGTCTTTTCCTGCCGGCAAAAAATCTCTCGCCGAGGTCGCGACAGCCGCAAGATGCAACTGACATTGTGTCAGATTATGGATGAGTTTATCCGATTTAGGTTGCCCTCGCACTAAAAACAAGGAGTGGAAGCATGGCTGAAGGTATTGTCAAATGGTTCAATGATGCTAAGGGATATGGTTTTATCGAACAGGAAAACGGCCCGGACGTGTTTGTCCATTTTTCCGTGATTCAGGCGGAAGGTTTCAAATCCCTCGTTGAGGGGGACAAGGTGTCATTCGATATTGTTCAGGGGGAGAAGGGTCCACAGTCCTCGAATGTCATTAAAATCTGATTTCGTCCGCAACGATCGGACCCGCTGTCCGGTAGTTAAAAAAATATTGGGGGTGAACTAAATATAAAGCTCCACGGTTGTCCCCGTGGGGCTTTTTCTTTCCCCTTTTGATATCAGCCGGTTGCGGGTCAACGCGATTTCTGTACCCCGATCCGCGGGCACAAATCGACGATCGGACAACTGCTGCAGATCGGTACCGGCGCTTTGCAGCAGGCCCTGCCGTGAGCAATCAGAATGTGTCCCGTCTGAGTCCAGCTCTCGGCCGGGAGTAACCGACAAAGTTCCTTTTCGATCCGGACCGGGTCAGCCGACCTCGTCCAGCCGAAACGGCTTGCCAGCCGTTTGACGTGGGTATCGACAACCATCCCGGGAACCTGGAAGGCATTGCCGAGAACCACGTTGGCGGTTTTGCGCCCGACGCCGGCCAGCGCAACCAGTTCTTCCAGCCGGCTCGGAACTTCTCCCTGATGGAGACTGACAATTTGTTGTGCGCAGCGGATCAGGTTTCTGGCCTTGTTACGGAAAAAACCGGTGGCCCGGATCAGCTCCTCGACCTGTTCCTGATCCGCAGCCGCCAGCTGCTCAGGCCCCGGGAAGGCTTGGAACAGTCCGACCGTAACCTGATTGACCCGTACATCGGTGCATTGTGCGGACAGAATTGTTGCCACCAGGAGTTGCCAGGGATTTCGATAGGTGAGGGCACAGCGGGCGTCTGGGTAAGCCTGCTCCAGCTTTTCCAGCAGTTGTCCGGCTTTTTCTTTATTGTGACTGGCTTTGGACGGCCTGGACTTATCCACAGAGTTAACAGCTTTATCCACAGATGGGGTCGGGTTGCTTGGCGCCAATCGGCGCGGTTTCTTTCAAGTTGAGGAAACGGCGGGTATCGTGGGACTCGACGGTCAGCACCAGCGGCAGATGCGGGGACGCTTTGCGCGCATCCGCAGTCCCGACGACGGTCCCGGCCAGGGCGCGCAGCGCGCCGCGGAAGTAAATCCGATCCCGCCCCCAGAGCGGAAAATTGCTCGGGTAGTTGGCTCGCCACAAGGGGAGTCCAGCCCGCTTCAGGTGTTCGCTGATCCGGATCTGGCCGCACCCCCAGAACGGCAGGGTAAAATCCCCACAGACAATGGTTGCACAGGGGAGCGACGGGTTGTTCAGCAACTTCTCACTCAGCAGTTCGCGGACCTGGTCGCGGCGTTGCCAGGGATCGAAGGAAAGGCAGAGGTTGAACAGGTGGATCCGCTCCCCCCCCAGGTCGAGGTCCGCTCGCAGGCAACGGCCGTCATGGCCGAGGTAGAATTCCTGCAGGTTGTGCAGCGGAAAACGGGAGAGATAGGCGCAGGCGCCTTGATCCTCCGGACCATAGGACGGGAGCGCGACATTTTCGGACAACAGTTTGAGCGACCCCAGATTTTGCGGGGAACCGATCTGCTGCAGCATGACCAGATCCGGACATTGAGAGCGGATCACCCGGGCACAGAGTTCGGGGGCAAGTTCTCCCGCAGCGGTTCGACAGCCGTTGATATGATAGCTCATGATCCGGAACGTCGGCATTTTACCCCCATCAGGCTAAGCTACCACATTATAATATTCGACCCCAAAACATCAATCATTCCATAAACGAAGCGAGGCCGAATGGCCTCGCTTCTGCGGATCTGTTCCCGGTCTAATCAGCGACCCGGCGGACCGACTCAATAATCACCTGCGGTTCAGGAAAATCCCTGAATAGCTGGCTTTTGGCAATGGTCCGCGCCTGGCCGATTTTCTCGACCACGTCCATGCCTTCAATGACCCGCCCGAACACGGCATAGCCATAGGTTTGCGGGGACTGGCCGCGATGGTTGAGAAAATCGTTGTTCACGAGATTGATGAAAAACTGGCTGGTGGCGCTGTCAACCACACCGGTTCGCGCCATGGCGATGGTTCCCTTATCATTCTTCAAGCCGTTGGTCGCCTCGTTTTTAATCGGCGCCATGGTCCTTTTGCGCTTGAGGTTTTTATCAAAACCGCCGCCTTGAATCATGAAGTTACCGATCACCCGGTGGAAAATGGTGTTGTCATAAAATTTCTGATCGACATAGTTTAGAAAGTTCTTCACCGTGACCGGAGCCTTCTCATCATTCAGTTCCAGCTTGATTGTCCCGGCGCTGGTTTTCATCTCTACCTTGGTTCCGGCCTGAACCGTGCCGGTGACTGCCAGCAGCATGCAGCAGATCAAAAACAGCTGTTTCATGATTGCTCCTTACGAAAGTTCAGAGTTTTCAGTCGCGAATCGCTTCCGCCTTCAGGTCGCGCAGCATCAGGTCACTGACCGCCTGGCGCGGATCTTTATTTTCATAGAGAATATGATACATCTGTTCGATAATCGGAACTTCTACCGCCAGTTTCCGAGCCAGCTGATAGGCGGAAAGAGTGGTTTTGACTCCTTCGGCGACCGTCGGCATGCCGGAGAGGATTTCGTCCAGTTTGCGCCCCTTCCCCAGCTCGACGCCCACGGTCCGGTTGCGCGACAGATCACCGGTGCAGGTCAGCACCAGGTCGCCCATTCCGCTCAGGCCGGCAAAGGTTTCCGCCGAGCCACCGAGCCGCCGGCCCATCCGGGTCATTTCCGCCAGACCGCGGGTAATCAGCGCCGCCCGGGTGTTGTATCCGAAACCGAGCCCGTCGGCGACTCCGGCCGCCAGGGCAATGACGTTCTTCATCGCGCCACCCAGCTCGACACCGATGATGTCGTCATGAGTATAGACACGGAACAGCTCGGTACTGAAAATCTCCTGAATCCGCTCCGCCACGGCCAGATCTCTGGCGGCGGCGACGACCGCGGTCGGAATTTTCCGGGCGACTTCCTTGGCAAAGGAGGGGCCGGAAAGAAAACCGAGCTGCCGATGCATTGCCGGCGGCAACAGCTCTTCGAAGACCTGGGAGAGCAGCATCAAACTGTCGTTCTCGATCCCTTTCGAGGCGGAAACCACCAGCGCCTCGGGATCGATCTCGGCGACCACCTGCTGCAGAACCCGCCGGGTCAGCTGTGACGGCGTGACAAACAGCAGCAACTCCCGTCCACGGACCGCCTGTTGCAGGTCCGAGGTGAACCGCAGGTTTTGCGATAAGCTGAACCCCGGCAGATAGATATCGTTGATCCGGGTCTGCTGCATCCGCGTGCAGAGATCGGTCTCGTAAACCCAGAGGGTGACCGGGTTGCCCTTCTCAGCCAGCAGGTTAGCCAGGGTGGTGCCCCAGGCGCCGGCGCCGATGACTGCATAATTGGTCGGTGGATTCAGCATCAGATCGCCTTCTTTTTGCTGCTTATCCGTTGCTTCAGATGTTCAATCTTCTCTTTTAGCAAAGCAGGTCGCGGATAATCAGTCAACAACTGGTATTGTTTGAGAGCTTCAAGCAAGTGGCCTTCTTCTTCAAGCAGCTTGGCCAGATTGAACCGGGCCTGGGGCGCGTAAACACTCTCCGGAAACTCTTCAACCAGCCGTTGCCAGTCTGCCCGGGCGGCGTCCAGCTGTTTTTCCAGCAGATGCAGCCCCCCCTTGCGGTAAAGCACGTCAGGCACCAGAGAGCTCTGCGGAAACTTTTCGATCAGTGTCTCCAGTTCGATCCGGGCCTGGGTGAAATTATCCAGGCGGAAATAACAGTCGGCGATTTCGTAGAGGTACTGATCGCCCTTGTCTCCCGCGTCATCGAGCAAACGCTGGTAAAATTCGATCGCCCGGGAATAGTCGCGCAAGGAATATTTGACAATCCGCGCCGCTTCCTCGCGGGCGGTCTGAACCAGGTTACTGTCGGGGAAATCATGTTCCAGCTGCAGGTAGCTGAGCAGCGCCTGCTGGTTATGACGCCGATCGAGTTGCCAGATCCGGCCACTCCGCAACAAGGCCTCCGGCGCCAGCTCGGAACCGGGATATTCCTTATACAACTGCTGGTACCGCTGCTGAGCGGGCTCGATGGCACCCCGGTTTTCCAGCTTTTCCGCTTCACCGAACAGCCGCTGGGGAGCCGTTTGACGATACTGGCGATAAGCGGGCAGACTGACCGCCAACAGTGTGAGCAGCGCCAGCAGGCTCCAGAACCAGAGGCGTGATTTATTCTTCCTGATCTGGTCCCTCTGTTCCTTCTTCAGTTGTTTCTTCAATTGATGCAACGTCATCAACCTCATCCTTTTCAGCCAGTCTGGCGACCGAAACGATCAGTTCCCCATCCTCCAGCACCATCATCCGTACCCCCTGGGTATTGCGACCGATCGAGCGGATATTGCTGACCCGGGTCCGCAGCAGTTTGCCGCGGTCGGTAATGAACATCAGGTCGGATTCCTCATCAACCATCATGATGTTGACCACCTTGCCGTTGCGCTCGCTGGTCTTGATGGTGATGATCCCCTTGCCGCCGCGGCTCTGCACCCGGTATTCGCCGATATCGGTGCGTTTGCCATAGCCGTTCTCGGTGATTGTCACCAGGGCCAGGGCGGTGTTGTCGGTCACCGACTGGAGACCGATAACCTCGTCATCCTTTTCCAGGGTCATGCCGCGTACCCCGCGGGCCGGGCGCCCCATGGGCCGGACATCGCTCTCGGGGAAACGGATCGATTTGCCGTTACGGCTGGCCAGGATCAGATCCATCTTGCCATCGGTCAGACGCGCCTCGATCAAGCTGTCTCCTTCATCGATCGTCAGGGCAATGATACCACCGGCTCGCGGGTTGGAGTAAGCCATCAGTTCGGTCTTCTTGATGGTGCCGCGGGCCGTGGCGGTGACGATGTACTTCCCTTTTTCAAACTCCTTGACCGGCAGAATGGTGGTGACCTTTTCCTCCGGGGCCAGGCTGAGCAGGTTGACGATCGCCTTGCCGCGCGAAGCGCGGCCGCCCTGCGGAATTTCATGCACCTTGAGCCAGTAAACCTTGCCGAGGGTGGTGAAGATCAGGATATAGGAATGGGTCGAGGCGATGAACAGGTTGTCGACGAAATCCTCTTCTTTGGGACGGATTCCCGACTTCCCCTTGCCGCCCCGGCGCTGGGCGCGATAGAGGGAAACCGCGTTGCGCTTGATGTAACCGCCATGGGTTACGGTCACCACCATATCCTCCTCGACGATCATATCCTCAAGGGTCAGGTCGGCGGTGCGGTCGATGATTTCGGTCCGCCGCGGGTTAGCGAACTTCTCTTTGACCTCGAGTAACTCCTCCTTGATGATTTTGAGGATCTCCATCTCGCTGGCGAGGATTTCTTTCAGCCGCTTGATCTGGGCGAGAATCTGTTCAAGTTCCTCGAGGATTTTGCTCTGCTCGAGACCGGTCAGCCGGTGCAGGCGCATGTCGAGGATCGCCTGGGCCTGGATCTCGGAGAAGGAGAACCGCTCCATCAGGCGCTCTTTGGCTTCGGCGGGGGTGGCGCTGGCCTTGATGATCTGGATCACCTCGTCGAGATTTTCCAGCGCCAGTTTCAGCCCCTGCAGGATATGGGCGCGAGCTTCAGCTTTCTGCAGCTCAAAAATGCAGCGGCGGGTGACGATCTCGCGGCGATGATCGATAAAGGCATCAAGCACCTCGCGCAGAGTCAGGACCTTCGGCTGGCCGGAAACGATCGCCAGCATGATGATGCCGAAAGAAGACTGCATGGCGGTCATCTTGTAGAGCTGATTAAGAATGACCCCCGGGACCATGTCTTTTCTCAATTCGATGACGATGCGCATGCCGTCGCGGTCCGATTCATCGCGCAGGTCGGCGATCCCCTCGATCTTCTTGGTTTTCACCAGTTCGGCGATCTTTTCGATCAACCGGGCCTTGTTGACCTGATAAGGGATCTCGGTGACGATGATCGCTTCGCGGCCGCTACGCCGGTCGACCTCGACCAGTGCCCGAGCGCGCATCTGGATGATGCCGCGGCCGGTGGTGTAGGCTTCGCGAATCCCTTCCTTGCCGTTGATAAAACCGGCGGTCGGAAAATCGGGGCCGGGGACCTTTTCGATCAGTTCCTCGAGGGTCAACCGCGGATCATCGATCAGCGCCACCAGCCCGTTGATCACTTCGCCGAGGTTGTGCGGCGGAATTTTAGTCGCCATGCCGACGGCGATCCCTTCCGAACCGTTGACCAGCAGATTGGGAAACTTGCAGGGAAGAACCAGCGGCTCCTGCAGCGAATCGTCGTAGTTGGGACCTAAATCGACGGTCTCCTTTTCGATATCGGCCAGCAATTCCTGGGAAAGGCGAGCCATGCGGATCTCGGTGTAACGCATGGCGGCCGCCGAATCGCCGTCGACCGAGCCGAAGTTCCCCTGCCCGTCGACCAGCGGATGGCGCATAGAAAAATCCTGGGCCATCCGGACGATGGTGTCGTAGACCGCGGTATCGCCGTGTGGGTGGTATTTACCGATCACGTCACCGACCACACGGGCCGATTTCTTGTACGGCTTGTTGTAATCGTTGCCGAGATCATGCATGGCGAAAAGGATCCGCCGGTGCACCGGCTTGAGACCATCGCGCACGTCCGGCAGCGCGCGGCCGACAATGACGCTCATCGCATAGTCCATATAGGACTTGCGCATCTCGTCTTCAATATTGACGGTGACTTTGTTCTGTTCTGTCAGCATGTATCTAATTTTCCTCCGGAAAATCAGAATTCAGGTAGCAGGCTAAAGGAAAACCTTTTCAACCCTGATTCCTGAAACCTGGGGCCTGAATCCTAAATTTTATACATCCAAATTGGCAACGTTCAGAGCGTTCTGTTCGATAAACTCGCGGCGCGGCTCGACCTGGTCACCCATCAAGACGGTAAAAATTTCGTCCGCTTCCACCGCATCCTGAATCGTCACCTGCAGCAGCACCCGCTTTTCGGCGTCCATGGTGGTTTCCCAGAGCTGGTCCGGGTTCATTTCACCGAGCCCTTTGTAGCGTTGAATATATTGCCCTTTTTTGGCTCGGTTGAGGAAAGTTTCCAGCAGCCCTTTGCGATCTTCAATGTTCAGATCCTTCTTGCCCTCTTCCAGCAGTACCGCCGGCCCTTTCTGGCAGATATTTTCGACCTGCTTGTAGGACTGCAACAACAGTTTGTACTCGTGGGAAGAGAGGGTTTCCACCGTCTGCCGGTCGATCCGCGCATGCAGATTTCCGTAACTGACCAGAATCCGGTCGGGATTTTCCATAACTTTGAAGCGGGCTTGCGGCTCGGTTTCACGCAAGCGTTCGGCGAGCGGTTCCAGATCGGCCTGGTCGGCAAATCCGTTGCGGATCTTGCCGCGCAAAAACATGCGCAGAATTTCGCTCGGCACGCCGCGATTAACGATCTTGTCGAAGTGCTGGTTGAATTCGAGGATGTTACGCAGGGTCGGGATGATCTGCTTGCCGCGCAACACTTTTTTCCCGCCGTCCATTTCCAGGGTCACCCCCTCGGTCCCCTCGTCGAGCAGATAATCGAGCAGGGCGTCATCATCCTTGAGGTAGATCTCTTTCTTGCCGCGCTTGACCTTGTACAGCGGCGGCTGGGCGATGTAAAGATGACCGCGCTCGACGATCTCCGGCATCTGCCGGAAGAAGAAGGTCAACAGCAGGGTGCGGATGTGCGAGCCGTCGACGTCGGCGTCGGTCATAATGATGATGCGGTGATAGCGCAGCTTGGCAACGTCGAAATCGTCCTTGCCGATGCCGGTTCCCATGGCGGTAATCAGGGTGCGGATTTCGTTGGAGGTCAGCAATTTGTCGAATCGCGCTTTTTCGACATTGAGAATTTTCCCCTTGAGCGGCAGGATCGCCTGGTAACGGCGGTCGCGTCCCTGCTTGGCGCTGCCGCCGGCGGAATCACCCTCGACCAGGTAGATTTCACAGAGCGCCGGGTCCTTCTCCTGGCAATCGGCCAGCTTGCCCGGCAGGGAAAGCCCTTCCAGTGCACCCTTGCGGCGTGTCAGGTCGCGGGCCTTGCGCGCCGCTTCACGGGCACGGGCGGCTTCGATCCCCTTTTCCAGGATCCGCCGGGCGACCTGCGGGTTTTCTTCGAGGAAGGTCGCCAGCTGATCGTTCATCAGGGTTTCGACATACCCTTTGACTTCGGAATTGCCCAGCTTGGTCTTGGTCTGTCCCTCGAACTGCGGATCGGACAGCTTGACCGAGATGACCGCGGCGATCCCTTCGCGCAAATCATCGCCGGAAATGGCCACCTTGATATTTTTCAACAGGTTGTTGGCGGTGGCGTAGGCGTTCATGGTCCGGGTCAGGGCCGCCCGGAAACCACTCATGTGGGTCCCGCCTTCATGGGTGTTGATATTGTTGGCGAAGGTAAATATTTTCTCGTCGTAGCCATCGTTGTACTGGATGGCGATTTCGATATCGACCCCTTCCTTTTCGCCGTGAAAATAGATCGGAGCGGCGTGCAACGGACTTTTGGCCCGATTGAGATACTCGACAAAGGAGCGGATCCCCCCTTCGTAGAGGAATTCATGGCTCTTTTCACTGCGATCATCGCTGATGGAGATTTTGACCCCGGCATTCAAGAAAGCCAGTTCCCGCAGCCGCTGGGACAGGGTTTCGAAGGAGAAATCGGTGGAGTCGAATATGTCCGGATCGGGCCAGAAGGTGATTTTGGTTCCGCGTTTGATGGTATCGCCTTCGATTCGCAGCGGCTCGGTCGGAACCCCGCGGACATAGGTCTGGCGATGTATTTTTCCATCCCGCCGAATTTCCAGTTCAAGGCGGCTTGACAAGGCATTGACCACCGAAACCCCGACGCCGTGCAGACCGCCGGAAACCTTATAGGCGCCTTCACCCTTATCATCAAATTTACCGCCGGCATGCAACACGGTCATGACCACTTCGGCCGCTGATTTGTTCTGCTTTTCATGCCGGTCAACAGGAATCCCCCGGCCATTATCCTGAACCGTGACCGAACTGTCGTCATGAATAGTCACGACCACGTCGTCGCAATAGCCGGCCAGGGCTTCATCTATGGAGTTATCAACAACTTCATAGACCAGATGATGCAGGCCCTCAATCGCCGTCGAACCGATATACATTGCCGGTCGTTTGCGGACCGCTTCAAGTCCTTCGAGAACCTGAATACTTTCCGCACCGTATTTTCTTTCTTCCGCCATACTGCTCCTTTAAAATCAATCAGTTAAACTGATCTTTCCATTATTAACCCGGAACACCCTGCTCTGTTCCGGATTGTTGACCTGCTGAAAATCTGTCGAAGTAATAAACACCTGGCCAGAATTTGCGAGTAGATTTTCTAATAGAATATTTTTTCGGTTCGCATCAAGTTCACTGGTCATGTCATCCAGAATCAGCACCGGATCATAGCCATGAACCGCCCGATAATCCATAATCTGTGCGGCCTTAAATGAAATGACCAGAGATCTTTTCTGCCCTTGTGAAGCAAAACTGTTGGCAGACTGCTGATTCAGAAAAAAAACAATGTCGTCCTTATGCGGACCGACCAAAGTGTGGCCGAGAAATTTTTCACGTTTTCTTTTTCTGAAAAAATCTTCTCTTAATTCATCCTCTATTGAATTTAAATTGTCATATTCTTTTGAATAAATTAATTTATATTTTTCATTGTTATTACTAAAAAATTTCTCGTCATTAAAAAAAGAATTTATTCTTTTTATATAATTTATTCTCTCTGCAATAATTATAGAACCATATTTTATAAGTTGTTCTTCCCAACAATCTACTTCTTTATTATTCTCTTTTAAAAATGAATTTCTTTGCTTCAAACATCTTATATAATTTTTATATACTTCTATATAATTATAATTTGTATAAAAAATAGATCTATCTATCAGATTTCTTCTGAATACCGGATAGCTGCTGATATAATTAACTTCATCCGGATGAAAAACTATTACATTTAAATATTTAAAATATTTAATAGAGTCTGGCTTCTTATTATTTATTTTCAGTAATTTTTTTTGCCTGTCCAGAAATAGATGAACTGAATTGATAACTTCATCACTATTTATTTGAATTTTCAAAGTTGCAGTTTGTTTCCCTTGTTGAATCAGATCTGCACTATTGCGTGTACGAAAACTTTTTAGTAATGCCGCAACATATATCGCTTCGATAAAATTGGTTTTACCTTGAGCATTATCGCCAAGGATAAAATTGATTTTTTTTCCCGGCTCGAGTTGCGCATCTTGAATATTCCGAAAATGACTGATCTTAATATTTTCAATCTGCATAAACCGATCAGAGTCTCATCGGCATGACCACCGCAAGATAATCATCATCTTTTTCCGGCTGAATCAATCCGGGAGAAATATTGTCCTTGAGATAAAAAATGATGTTTTCCTGATCGATTGCCTGAAGGATGTCGATCATATAGCGCGCATTAAAACCGATCGATATTTCACTGCCATTGTAGACAACATCAATCTCTTCCTTGGCATCCCCCAGGTCAGGATTTGAAGAGGAAAGGATCAGACAATCGTTGCTGAGGCCGACCTTGATGCCTTTTGATTTTTCACTGGAAAGGACAGAAATTCGACGTAACGCGTGCAGTAGCAGATCGCGGTTTATCAGTGCCGTGTTACTGGTTTTTTCCGGAATGACCCGTTTGTAATCCGGAAAATCACCGTCCACCATTCGCATGATCAGCGAGGTGCTTTCCGTACTGACAGAAAAATTGTTGTCTGAAATTCCAATATCCAAAATTTCATCTGCATTTTCAATTAGTTTTCTGATTTCGGCAATACCTTTTTTCGGTAAAATAAAACCGTCGGTAAACTTTTCATCCAAAGAACTTTCCAACGTTCTTTCAATCAAAGAAAGTCTGTGTCCATCTGTCGAAACGAAGACAATATTATTTTTTCCATCATCAACTTCCGACTTGATAAATATCCCGGTCAGATTGAATTTGGTCTCATCATTGGAAACCGAAAAAATGGTCTTGTCGATCATTTCACTGAAAATACCTGCTTTCACTTCGCTGGTGTTTAAATTTAAATCCGGAAATTTCGGAAATTCATCAGGAGATAATCCGACCAGATTAAAAATTGACTTGCCGCAGGTAATCTCAACCCAAAAGTTATTTTTAGAGGTGAACTGTATCTCTTTATTCGGTAATTCCTTAATGATTTCAAAAAGTTTTTTTGCAGATACGGTGACTTTCCCTTCCTTGATGACATCTGAGGGGTAGCTCGATTTGATTCCGACTTCGAGATCCGTTGCGGTAATGATGATTTCACCGGTTTTCGCTTCAATCAGAACATTGGCCAAAATAGGTATCGTATGGCGTTTTTCTATGATGCCTTGAACTTTGGTCAAACCTTTGAGAAAGGTTTCTTTGTTGATATGAAATTGCATCGTTTTCCTCCATGCACAGAGAACTGATAATAATATTATTTATATAAAATTCTAGTAGTCTATAGATAGTGCCTGTTTATTCGTTGATTGGCCTTTAACTATTTGAAATTAAAAAAACAATTTTATTAATGAAGGTTGTGGATGCAATGTTTATCCGGGTCCTTTTTTTGGCACCAAAAATTCCTTCGTCAGTTATCTTCAGTCCATCTGCAGAGTTGTCAACAACTTATGGTTTGATGCTGTTGATTAGCTTTTCTACCGTTGACCTCAGTTGCAGGTCTTCTTCCATATTTTTTTCAATCTTTTTAATGGCATGAATGATCGTGGAATGATCCTTCCCACCGAATTTTGCGCCGATTTCGGGATAGGAAGCGGAAGTCAGTTTTCTCCCGATATACATTGCAATCTGACGCGGTAAAACCAGAGTTTTCAACCTTTTAGATGATTTTATATCGCTGGTTTTTAATTGGTAATGATTGGCAACGGTTTTTTGAATGGTTTCGATCGTCACTTCCTTATTTTGTTCAATGATGATGTCTTTCAGAATATTCTTTGCCATTTCAAGGGTTATCGGAGTTGAAGTCAAACTGGCAAAGGCACCGATCCGTATAAGATATCCTTCCAGTTCCCGAACGTTACTGGAAACGGAGGTGGCCAGGAAAAAGGCAACATCTTCCGGGAGATTGATTTTATTCTGATCCGCTTTCATTTTCAGGATCGCCTGTTTGGTTTCAATATCCGGGGCCTGAATATCAGCGATCAGGCCCCATTCAAAACGCGATCTGAGACGTTCTTCAAGATCCGGTATTTCCTTGGGAAATTTATCCGAGGTCACGACGATCTGCTTATGCGACTCATAGAGTGCATTAAAGGTATGAAAAAATTCTTCCTGAGTACTTTTTTTGCCGGCAATAAACTGGATATCATCGATTAGCAACACATCTATCGATCTGAATTTATTACGAAATTCATCCATTTTTGCGTGACGAAGGGAATTGATCAACTCGTTGGTGAATTTTTCCGAAGAGTAATAACAGATCTTTAACCCATTATTCTGTGAAATGATGGTGTTGCCGATTGCGTGAACAATATGGGTTTTTCCCAGGCCGACACCACCATAAATGAAGAGCGGATTATAAGTGGTCGCCGGGTTGTTGGCGACCGCCATGGCCGCAGCATGGGCAAACTGATTTGAAGGACCGGAAACAAAACTGTCAAAGGTATATTTGGGATTGATATTGCTGAATTGCTCCAGTTGATTGTGATTTTTTTTATGGATTGGAGTGACGATATCTTCAACCGGTTTTTCATCACTTTTGAGCTGATCAACCGGCAAATTCTGCTGACCATTGACGATGATTTTAATCCGATAGTTGACAGTCCCCATTTCGGACATGATGCGTTCGATAATTTTTAGATAGTTATCCTTCAACCAGTCTTTGATAAAGCGGTTGGGAACCTCAAGGTTAACTCGATCTCCTTCAATGGAGATGAACCGCAACGGTTTTATCCAGGTGGCAAAATTCTGCGGACTCACCTCTTTCTCAAGCCGTTTCAGGGTTTCTTGCCAGATGGTTTGCATCTTATCCTTTTATCCACAACATATTAACAACTGTGTACAACTTAAATTGTTTTTACAAGTATGCTTAAAATGGGTTTTTACACGATTTTTTGCAGCGAATTAAGCTAGCAGACAGGTGGCATAAAAGCAAGACCTCTCTCTCTCGTGGAGGGGTCGTTTTTCGATTCCTGGAAACATTTTGTCTAAGCCACCGAAGTGGAACGGACGTAGTATAATCCTTCTTCCGGATATCTTCCAGAATATTTATTGATGGGTTTTTTGTTGACTTAACGGGCTAATTATGATTTAAGGGCTACTTTGTCAGACTAGAGATTGGAGGAAAAGATGTCTAAGCGAACTTATCAACCGAGCCGCATTAAACGTAAGCGGACTCACGGTTTTCGGAAGAGGATGCAGACCAAGAACGGTCGTCAGGTCATCAGTCGTCGTCGTTCCCGTGGGCGTAAGTCATTATCGGTATCCATTCCGCAAAAATAGGGTTGAATGGAGAATAAATTTCCCAAGGCTTGTCGATTACGAAAATCATGGGAATTTAATCGTGTCTGGAAGATGGGGTGTAAATTACATACACCCCATTTTATTCTTTTGAACATGACAAATTCCGGCTCTTGTTCACGGCTTGGGCTGACTGTCAGTCGTAAAGTCGGAAATGCCGTACAGCGCAACCGGGTTAAACGGTTGATTCGGGAATTTTTTCGCAATCACCTGCACTTATTTGATAAATCGACCGATTTATCCGTTATAGCAAAAAAAGGTGCAGCGGATCTGTCAGCAAAGCAGATTTATTCCGAACTGGAACGGGCATTAAAATAGCTGGAGCATGAAATGCTGACGAAACCATTTGTATTGTTAATCGATTGCTACCGTCTCTTCATTTCACCATTACTGCCCCGTTCTTGTCGGTTTTATCCTTCATGCTCGGCCTACGCACGGGAATCACTGCAGACCTACGGTCTTTTCAAGGGTCTTTATCTGGCAAGTAGCAGGCTGATAAAATGCCACCCTTTTCATCCCGGTGGCTTTGACCCCGTTCCAACAATCAACAACAATCAGGAATAAAGACAGATGGAAAACAACAACCGGACCATAATTGCGATTGTTCTTGTAGTACTTCTCTGGTCAGGTTACAGCCTGTTTTTTGCTCCGCAGCCGCCGGCTCCACCAACTGCTGTGGATCAGGCAGCCAAACAGGTTGAGGAGCAACCGGCTGCAGTTGAAGCGAAGGATTCCGGCTCTTCCGTGGCAGAAACACCGGTTCAACCAAAAACGGTTCTCCCACCTGACTATGTGGAGCGGGTTCTGACGGTTTCTACTGACCTTTATGACCTCAAAATATCGACCACAGGCGCCACTGTCAGGTCGATGACCCTGAAAAAGTATCGGGAAACGAATACCGAAAATGCTGATCTTTATCGGCTGATCGAACCCGGTTCGGATCAGCTGGCGACCTTCAGAACCAGCGGCAGTGAGGGTTTATCCATTCCCGGCGATCTTCCCTATCAGCTACTGGATCAGGCCGGTGATGTTATTCAGCTCGACAAGGACAAAAAAACAATCAGCTTTTCGGCCACCACCGGTAGTGGGTTGACGGTGGTGAAAAGCTATGTTTTTTACGCCGATTCTTATCAGATTGATGTCGACCTGCGACTGATCAACAGCGGGGAACAACCGATCAAGGGCGCGATAAATCTTTCCCTGATTTCCGCATGGGATAAAACCAAGAAGGGCAGCCGATATACTTTTATCGGTCCGCTGACTTTCGATGGAGAAAAACTGCAGGAGGATAAACCGGACGATCTGGAAAAATCGGCTAAGCTTTACGGCAGTGATATCTCGTGGTCCGGCTATAGCAATAAATATTTTTTGATGATTCTGTCCCCCCAGGATTCTGCCGCAAAACAGATTCAGGTTGGCGCGGGTGAGGGGTTTGTAGAAAACCGATTCATTTCACCGGCTTTTACTTTGGCGGCAGGAGAACAAACCTCTTTTAAGTATGTCTCATTTTTCGGCCCCAAGGAATACGATCTGTTGCAATCTGTCGGCCACCAGTTTGAACGGGCGATCGATTACGGGTTTTTCCGTATCCTCGCCCATCCCTTAATGGTGGTTTTAAAGTTCTTCTACGGTTTTATCGGCAACTACGGGATTGCCATCATCTTGTTGACGATCTGCATCAAAATTATCTTCTGGCCACTTACCCAAAAGAGTTACACCTCGATGAAGGGGATGCAGAATCTCCAGCCGGAAATGCAGAAGTTGCGCGAGAAGTACGCCAACGACAAGCAGCGGCTTAATCAAGAGATGATGGCTTTTTATAAGGAAAATCGTGTCAACCCGCTGGGCGGCTGTCTGCCGATGTTGATCCAGATCCCGGTCTTTTTTGCCCTTTATCGGGTTTTGCTCGGTTCAATCGAACTGCGTCATGCGCCATTTATGCTCTGGATCACCGATCTTTCCGGGCCGGACACCCTGTTTACCAGCTTGTTTGGCCTCCCCTTTACCCTGGGTCCTTTGCCGTTGATTATGGGTTTTACCATGTATCTGCAGCAGAAAATGACCCCGACCAATATGGATCCGAATCAGGCCAAGCTGATGACGATGATGCCGGTCGTTTTTACTTTTCTGTTTTTAAGTTTCCCTTCCGGTCTGGTTCTTTACTGGTTGACCAATAACCTGTTAACGATTCTGCAGCAGTACCTGATTCGTCGTCAGCCCGACTGATTACGTCATGCGAGGCGCCCGTGATCACCAGCGATACAATTATTGCGCCCGCCACAGCAGTTGGTGATGGTGGCATTGCCGTGGTCCGGATTTCTGGGCCACGGTCGCTCGCGTGCCTGAAGCAGTCTTTTCGCCCAACAGCAGCCAGAGCCGAATTCCGCACGCATCAGCTATACCATGGGCTGCTTGTCGATCAGGCGCAACAGCATATCGACGAGGTGCTGGCGGTCTACATGGCTGCGCCTCACACCTATACCCGTGATGACGTTGTTGAAATTCATTGTCACGGTGGTCAGCAGGTCGTCAAGACGATCCTTAATCTATTTTTACAGCAAGGGCTACGATTGGCCCGAGCCGGCGAGTTTACCTATCGTGCCTTTGTCAATGGGCGACTGGATCTTGCGCAGGCCGAGGCCGTCGCCCAACTGATCCACGCTAAATCAGATTCTTCCCGCAAGCTGGCCCTCTCTCAGGTTGAAGGGCGGTTAAGTCAGTCGATCTATCAAATCACGGAAAAACTTAGAAATATCCAGATCTTACTTGAAGCATGGATCGATTTTCCCGAAGAGGAGCTCCCTGACGAAGATCTGGCCAGGGTCGCCGCGGATGTTTCCAGTTTTTTGTTTAAAATAGCTGAAATAACAAATACTTACAACACAGGCCGGGTGTTGCTTGAGGGCGCGTCCATTCTTCTGGTCGGAAGGCCGAATGCCGGCAAAAGTTCCCTGCTGAATACTCTGCTTGGGGAAGATCGTGCCATCGTGACCGAGATTCCGGGAACCACCCGTGATCTTCTGGAGGAGGGAATGACGATCGCCGGTGTCCCGGTTCGCCTGGTCGACACCGCCGGGCTCCGGCTGTCGGAGGACCCGGTAGAAATGGAAGGGGTGCGCCGGGCCAAGCTGAAAGTTGCGCAGGCCGACCTGGTGCTGTTTTTGGTTGACGGCTCCACGGCTGTTGACGAGCAGGACCTCTATGCCTATCGAATCTGCTCGGGCAGCAAGGCGTTTCTGGTCCGGACCAAATGCGACCGACCGGTGGTTGCCGACACGACCTTCTGTTCATTCCCTGCCTTTGATATCTCGACCAAGAACGGTCGAGGGCTTGACCGGCTACAGGATGCTATCGCAAAGTTTTTGGTAGGGGATCATCTTCCCTCCAGTGAGTCGGTGATGCTCACAGAGCAACGTCACTTTGATGCCCTGATCGCCTGTCGGCAGAATCTGGAACGATTGAGCAACGCTCTGAAAACGGGGTTACCGTTGGAGTTCCTGGTTTTTGAAATCAGGGAAGCGCTCTTTTATCTGGGGCAGATTTCGGGCGCAACCACACCCGACTCGATTCTTGAGGGAATCTTTTCGCAATTTTGTATCGGTAAGTAAATGTTTCACGTGAAACATCCGGAGCGGGTTGGTGGATAGATGGCTGGTTATGGGAAAAATTATGATGTGATCGTCGTTGGTGCGGGGCATGCCGGATGCGAGGCCGCGCTGGCCGCTGCCCGCATGGGTTGTGCAACCCTGTTGCTGACCATGGGTCTCGACACCATTGCCCAGATGTCCTGTAACCCGGCGATCGGTGGATTGGCGAAAGGCCATCTGGTCCACGAGGTTGATGCGCTCGGCGGCGAGATGGGCCTCAATATTGATGCGACCGGCATCCAGTTCCGGCGCCTGAATATGAAAAAGGGGCCGGCGGTGCGGGCGGCGCGGGCACAGGCCGACCGGATGGCATACAGTGCCCGGATGAAACGGGTTGTTGAGGCAGAGCCGCTGCTCGATCTCAAACAGGGGACTGTTGTTGAGCTGCTCGGTAACGGGCAGCAGGTCTCCGGAGTCAGGACCCGCGAAGGACTTGACTTTGTCAGCCGGGCGGTAGTGCTGACGACCGGCACTTTCATGCGTGGCCTGATCCATGTCGGCTTGAAAAACTTTGCCGGTGGCCGGGTCGGCGAGCCGGCCTCGGAAGGGTTGTCGGAAGCCCTGAAGCAGCTTGGTTTTCGGGTTGGGCGGTTGAAGACCGGCACCCCGGCCCGGCTCTCTGCGCGGTCGATTGATTTTTCAAAGCTGGGCAGACAGCCCGGCGACCTGAACATCAAACCTTTTTCGTTTATGACCGACCAGATCGCACGTCCTCAGGTCGATTGTTTTATCGCCCATACCAATGAACGTACCCA
>Ga0055451_10000261_pt1 | contig 20630 bp, 20 predicted proteins | sample China_Galinas_PW_3_FD_57745 | JGI IMG/M metagenome (GOLD analysis project Ga0055451, IMG submission 57745) | Wetland microbial communities from San Francisco Bay, California, USA, that impact long-term carbon sequestration - China_Galinas_PWB_D2 | ecosystem: Environmental > Aquatic > Marine >... | reverse complement strand
CCGCGACCGCCCGGGCCTTGTTTCGCAGCTCGATGCTCTCGCGGGCGACGATGTCCGGGCCGGCCTGCTCGATCGACTCCGCCACGATCGCGTTAACCTCGTCGTCGCTGAGTCCGAGAGTCGGGCGCACTTCGACGCTCGCGGTCTGCCCGGACCGCAGCTCGCGCGCAGTGACCCGCAGGAGCCCGTCGGCGTTGACCGTGAACGTGACCGCCACTCGCGGGAGGCCGGCCTTCATCGGCGGCAGGCCCGTCAGCTTGAACGCTCCGATCGGACGGCAGTCGGCCACGAGCTCGCGCTCACCCTGGTAGAGGTTGATGTCGATGCCGGTCTGATTGTCGACCTGGGTCGAGAACTCTTCGGTCACCGAACACGGCACCGTCGCGTTGCGCAGGATCAGCTTGCTGAAGGTGCCGCCGATCGTCTCGAGTCCGAGGCTCAGCGGAATGACATCGAGCAGTAGCACGTCGCGCTCGTCGCCGCTGAGGACGCTGCCTTGCCGCGCCGCACCGAGTGCGACCGCGAGATCCGGATCGATCTCGGTGTGCGGCTCGCGGCCGAACTTCTCGGTCAGGCGCTTGCGCAGACTCGGAATGCGGGTCGAGCCGCCGACGAGCACGACTTCGTCGATGTCGGCCGGTGTCAACTCCGCGTCGCCCAACGCCGAGACCACGCTCGCCAGAGTTCGATCGAGATGCGGGGCGATCAGCTGCTCGAAGTCGTCGCGGGTCACGGTCAGGGACAGCGGCTCTCCGCTTCCGACGTCGATCTCCAGCGTGGCCGAGTCGTGCTCGGACAGGCGGATCTTGATGCTCTCGGCCGACTGCCTCAGCGTCGCGAGGACGTTCGGGTCGTGACCGAGGTCGGCGCCCGTGGCTTCCTTGATGCGCGTGAGGATCAGCTCCAGGATTCCGCGATCGAAGTCGTCTCCGCCGAGCTGCGTGTCACCGTGCGTCGAGAGCACGCGGAACGTGCCCTGCTGGATGCTGAGGATCGAGACGTCGAAGGTCCCGCCTCCCAGGTCGTAGACGAGCACCTTGCCGTCGCCGCGGTTGCCGAGGCCGTAGGCCAGCGATGCGGCCGTGGGCTCGTTGACGAGGCGAACCACTTCGAGACCCGCGATCTGCGCGGCCTGCTTGGTTGCCTGGCGCTGTGGCTCGTCGAAGTAGGCGGGGACCGTCAGCACGATTCGGCGCCACGCATCGCGATCGCCCCCGAGCTCGGCGACGGCTTTGCGCCAGACCTCACCCAGGATCATCGCCGAGATCTCTTCCGGGCTGTAGTCGCGGAACGCCGGTCGCCCGTCCTCGCCGTCGAGCGGGACCCGGACTCGGGCGAGACCCGCGGTCGTCTCGACGATGTTGTAGTGGAGCCGTGTCGCCTCGATGCGGACTTCGGAGACCGCGCGGCCGATCAGCCGCTTGACCGAGTGGATGACGCGCTCGGGTGTTTGGATGGCCATGGCCTTGGCGCGTTCTCCGACTACCGTCCTGCCGTCGGGGAGGATCGCGACGACCGACGGAGTGATCGCGGCCTTGCCGCCGATCACGCGCGTGCCGGCATCGTCCACGACTGCCGCGAGGCTGTTCGTGGTGCCGAGGTCGATCCCGAGTATCGGTGTGTTCGTCATTCGTGGTTTCGGCTCTCGCCGGGCTGCTAGCCCGGGCTATAGCAGTGAGCCGTCTTTGCGTTGGAGGTTCTCGAGCGCGCGCTCGTAGTAGCGGGCCTCGTGCAGCTCTCGGGCGGCCTTCTTGGTGTTTCCGGCTTCGAGCAGTGCTTCGACGCGGTCGGCCCGTTCGTCGAGCTCGGCGTACAGCTCCTGTTCGAGCTCCTCGCGTTGCGCTTCGTCGTCCCGCGCTTGCTCGACGGACTCGCCGAGCTCCATCGCCTCGGCGAGGAACGCCGGGTCGAGTCGCTTGGCGGCTTCGAGCGCGCCTGGGGCGATGAGCTCGAGCAGATACCGGTACCTGCGCCACGGTGACTTGAGCACCGCGTAGGCTTCGTTGAGCGCCGCGCTCTCAGCGATCAACTCGGCTTCGTCGCGGTCCGAGTTCAGGTCCGGGTGGACCTTGCGGCTCTCGCTCAGGTAGTTGCGCTCGAGCACATCGAGGTCGATGCGCGCACCCCTCGCGAGACCCAGGCGACTGAAGTGATCCGACATCGGGCCTCGCTCCTACTCATGCTCCGCGATCACACCTGGAACGAGACGCCACAACCGCACGAGCTCGCAGCCTTCGGATTGTTGAACACGAAACCGCGGTTGAGCAGGCCAGCGTTGAAGTCGATGACCGTGCCCGCCATGAAGAACTCGCTCTTCTTGTCGATCAGGACCGTGACGCCGAACGACTCGAACTGCAGGTCGAACTCGGTCTTGCCGCCCTGATCGAAGTCGAGCACGTACGTGAAACCCGAGCAGCCACCGCCCTTGGCGCCGACGCGCAGTGTGGTCGTCTCGGGCAGCTTCTCCTCGGCGATGATGCGCTTGACCTCGGCGGCGGCCTTCTCGGTCAGGCTGATGCCGGTCGCGGGGGCGGCCGGAGCGGCTTCCGGTCCCTCGGCTGCCGGTGCGCCGGCCCCGGAGATCTCGTCGGTCTTGGTTTCTTCGGCGGTCATGATCGTTCAGCTGGCTTGGGCGTCCGTCGACTCGGTGGCGACGTGCTTGGATTTGTAATCGGAGATCGCAGAGCGGATCGCGTCTTCGGCGAGGACCGAACAGTGGATCTTGACCGGCGGCAGCGACAGCTCTTCGACGATGTCGGTGTTCTTGATCCCGAGCGCCTCGTCGACTGTCTTGCCCTTCATCCACTCGGTTGCGAGAGATGACGAAGCGATCGCCGAGCCGCAACCGTAGGTCTTGAACTTGGCGTCGACGATCGTGCCACTGTCCTGATCGACCTTGATCTGGAGCTTCATCACGTCACCGCACTCCGGTGCGCCGACGATGCCGGTCCCGACGTCATCGGCGTCCTTGTCGAGACTGCCGACGTTGCGCGGGTTTTCGTAGTGGTCGATGACTTTGTCACTGTAGGCCATTGTTGCTTTCCTTACCGACGCAGAGTCGGTGTTCCGTATCTCAGTGTGTGTCCCATTGCACGGTCGTGAGGTCGATGCCCTCCAGCGCCATCTCGTAGAGCGGCGAGAGCTCGCGCAGTCGGTTGACTGCCGCGATGACCTGCTTGGCCGTGAACTCGATTTCTTCGCGCGTGTTGAACCTGCCGATGCTGAAGCGAATCGACGAGTGTGCGAGCTCGTCGTTGAGCCCGAGCGCGCGCAGCACGTAGCTGGGCTCCAGGCTGGCTGACGTGCATGCCGAGCCCGAGGACACGGCGACGTCCTTGATGCCCATCAGGAGCGATTCTCCCTCGACGAACTCGAACGAGATGTTGGAGACACCGGGCAGCCGGTGGTCCTTGTCTCCGTTGATCCGGATGTGGGTCAGGCTGTCGAGGAACAGCTGCTCGAGGAGATCGCGGAGCTCCTTGGAATGCGCGATGTCCTTGTCCATGTCCGTCCGGGCGATCTCGCAGGCCTTGCCGAAGCCGACGATGTTGGTGACGGCCAGCGTCCCCGAGCGCATGCCGCGCTCGTGACCGCCGCCGTCGATCAGGGCGACGAGGCGGACGCGGGGATTGCGGCGGCGGACGTAGAGTGCGCCGATGCCCTTGGGGCCGTACATCTTGTGCGCGCTCATCGACAACAGGTCGATCTTGGCCTCGTTGACGTCGAGCGGCAGCTTGCCGACGTACTGCGTCGCGTCGCAGTGGAACAGAACCCCGCGCTCGTGTGTGATCGCGCCGATCTCGGCGATCGGATGCGTGGTCCCGATCTCGTTGTTGGCGGCCATCAAGCTGACGAGAATCGTGTCGTCGCGGATCGCACTGCGGAGCACGTCGAGGTCGAGCATTCCCTTCGAGTCGACGCCGAGATAGGTCACCTCGCAACCACGTGTCTCGAGCCGCTTGCAGGTGTCGAGCACGGCCTTGTGCTCGGTCTCGCACGTGATGATGTGCTTGCCGCGGGTCGCGTACATCTCCGCGACGCCCTTGAGCGCGAGGTTGTCGGACTCGGTCGCGCCCGACGTGAAGATGATCTCCTTGGGACCGGCGCCGATCACATCCGCGACCTGCTGGCGCGCGTGATTCACCGCTTCCTCGGCCGCCCAACCGAACGAGTGCGATCGACTCGCCGCGTTGCCCGGCTTCTCGGTGAAGTACGGCAACATCGCTTCGACGACGCGAGGATCACAAGGCGTCGTTGCGTTGTTGTCCAGATAGATCGGCAGCTTCGGGGTCATGGTGGTCTCGGCTATCTCAAGTGTCTCGGTGTCTCTGGTGAAGCTGGTCAGGTACCAAGGTGGCTGTTCGCGCCGCGATTCCTCAGCCTCTCGGCAAGCGTGCCGCCAGCGGTGTGTTCGTATGGTGCGTGGAACGGGGCGGTCTGGAACGGACTCGTCGACGCGAGCTCCGCGAGTGACATCTCGTCGAGCAGACGGATGATCTTGTTGTGGAGCACTGACAGCGGGCCCATCGCCGGACAGATGTTCATCACTCCACACTCGCCGAACTCGGCCTCGTCGGCTTCCGGCTTGTCCTGTCCGTCCGCGCATTGGATCAGGACCAGCGGGCCTTCGGCGACGCTCAGGATCTCGCGCAGGCTGATGTCCTCGGCGGGCCGGGCGAGCTGGTATCCACCGCGACTGCCACGGGTCGAAGTCAGGATCCCCGCGCGCGTGAGGTCCTTGAGCAGGTTGGCCACGAGAAAGCGGCTGCGCCCGCTGCTCTCGGCGAGCTCGCTGGCGCTCATCAGCGCGTTCGATCCGTCTTCGTCGGATCCTGCCCGTGCCTCGGCGCGTGCGAGGTCCGTCAGCAAGAAGATGGCAGCATCGCCTTTCTTGGAGATTCGGATCATGGAGTCGTCGAGTTCTGGGCCATGTCGAAAAATGAGCGCCGGAAAATAGCTCCGCCTGGGTACTATATCAAGCCTTCGAACCCCATATGGGCGAGATTTAGTGCTATTTCTAACTCATTGTCAATCAAATAGATGAGCCAGATGTCTGCGATTCCGAGCGCGTTCGGGGACCTGGGATCGACGAGCTTCGAGGGCGTCGATCTCGCGGCCGGGTCGGCCGATCCGAAGAGCTTCCTCGCGGCGGCACGTGCCGATGCCGTCGTGATTTCCGCCCAGCAGCTGGCCCTGATCGCCGTCCGTGGGCCCGATGCCGGCGACTTCCTGCACCGGCTGAGCTCCCAGGACTGCACCGGGATGGCGGTCGGTCACGGGGCTCCCGCGTGCTTCCTGACCGGGAAGGGAAAGCTGCTGTTCGACGTCCGAATCTGGCGGCCCGAGCCCGAGACGTTCCTGATCGAGGTCGATCGCCATCGCTGCGCCGCGCTGCTCGAGCTCCTCGATCGGTTCTTGTTCGCCGAGAAGATCGAGTTCGACGACCTCACACGGCTGTCCTGCATCGCGATCGTCGGTCCGAACGCGCCTGACCGCATCGATGGTGCGCCCGAGCCCGACCGCGTCACGGCATCGACCGACGACGTGCTCGTCTGCGACGACGCTCTCGGCCTGATATGTGTTCGCCGCTTTGCCGGCGTCGAAGCGCTCGACGCGTTGCTCGCCCGACTCGATCTGCCGCGAGGCGGGTTCCCCGACTGGGAAGCGCTCCGCATCGAGGCCGGGCGACCTCGCTATGGAATCGACGCAGACGAAGCGACGATCCCTCTGGAGATCGGGCTCGATCGCGCATGTCACACAGACAAGGGGTGCTACGTCGGCCAAGAGGTCATCGCCCGCATCCACACGTACGGCCACGTCAACCGCAAGCTCGTCCCCGTCGTCGTCGAGGCGGACTCGGCGCCCGCACCCGGCACGCTCGTCTACGATGACGATCTCGAGGCCGGGCGCACGACTTCCGCCTACGTCTCTCCGGAAGACGGCAAGGTGCACGCCCTCGCACTCCTGCCGCTGGTCGTTCTGGAGGAAGCGCCGGAGCTGCGCCTCGGTGCGCCCGATGGAAGCGTAGTCAGGCTGAGGGACTGAGGGACCAAGGGGTGGGGCCGCGGTCTCGATTCAGTTCGTCATGAATCGGACGTTGTTCGACCGCACGAGCTCCTCGAGCCACGTCGCCATCGAGAACCTGCGCATCGCCGCGATCAACTCCTTGCCCTTGGGCGCCGGCTTGACCTCGGTCACGAACAACAGCGAGACAACGTCCGGCTCGACGATCGGCTGCGAGACCCTGCCGACCGGGAGGGCGAAGGCGGCCGAGAGCAAGGCCTCCGAGTAGTGGGGCTGGTTTCGGTGCAGGTCGCCGATGTCGCCGGCCCGCTTCGCGGTCACGAGGTCCTCGGACAGCCGCTGGGCATACAGTTGAAACGTCTTCAGGTCCTTGATCTTGGCCGCGATCTTGTTGCACAGATCGCGGGTCTGGTCGGCGTTCCGGTCCTTCGTGACCCGAAACACGATCCGGAATACCCGCCGGCTGACTCCGACCCGTCCGGCCCACAGCGACGGGTTGGTCGTGTATTCGCTCTCGAGCTTCGCGGTGGAGAACTTGTGCTCACCGATCAACGACACGTACAACTGCGCGCGGAACGCTTCGCCGTTCTCGAAATCGGACAGCGTCCGGCCCTGCAGGTGTAGGAAGTCCTCGAGCGTGACACCCTTGAACTTCGGATCCCGCGCAAACAGCGCCCGCCGTTTGGCGACCTCGGCCTCGATGTTCGCAGCCGTGACCTCGACGCCGAGCTTCTTGGCTTCACGCCGAAGCAGGCGATAGGCGGCCATCTGCTGCAGGATCGACCTGCGGTCCTTCGCGTTGAGGTTGCGAGCCATCTCGCCGCCGAGCTCCATCAACGTGATCGTGTGATCCTTCAGTCGCGCCGCCGTGTCGGCCGGCAGGCTGTTCGCATCGGTCACGACCGCGTAGCGCCCTTGCATCTCCTTCGACCACAGAGCGTACTGCGAGCTCGTGATCCGGTCGGTCGGTCCCAGCCCGAGGTCCTTGCGCGTGAGCTTCTCGTTGAGCAGCGACAGCCGTGACATCTCGCGGAACTCGTCGATCGTCATCCAACGCTTGGCCAGGAACGCCGCGAGGCTCCCCTTGCCCTGCGCTTTCAGCTGCTTCTCGACGAGCGCGAGCCGCTTGTCGACCTCGCTGCCCGGGACGTCGAGCTCGCGCTTTTTCGCCTCGAGCTCGACGATCAGCTTGTTCACGAGATGGTCCAGGGCGTTCTTTCCGAGCTGCTTACCACGGTGGCGCCGGGCGAGCTCGAGATAGAAATCCGACCAGCTCACGGATCCGCCGTCATAGATCACGGCTTGCCGTCCGCCCGGACCTTCGCCGCCTTGGCCGGCTGCGGGACACAGGAGTAGTAGGACGGTAGCTGGAATCGCAATCACGGCTGAGCCTCGGGTTCTTCGCTGGCAGTGCGGGACGGGGATATCTAGCGTAACAACCGCTTTTGTCGACTCGCGAACTCATTTCCTGCGGAGAACCGCCAGAGTCCGATGGTCAACCGCAACGAAGTCCTTGCATATCACCGCGACGGACGCCCCGGCAAGATCGAGGTCGTCCCGACCAAACCGTCGTTCACCCAGCGCGACCTGTCTCTGGCCTACACACCCGGAGTCGCCGAGCCGTGTCGCGAGATCGCCGCCAATGCCGACGATTCGTTCCTCTACACGGGCCGGGGCAATCTCGTCGCGGTCGTGACCGACGGGACGGCGGTCCTGGGGCTCGGCGCCATCGGCCCGACCGCGGCCAAGCCCGTGATGGAGGGCAAGGGGGTGCTGTTCAAGCGCTTCGCCGATATCGACGTGTTCGACCTCGAGGTCGCCACGGCTGACGTCGATCACTTCTGCGCCGTCGTCAAGGCGCTCGAGCCGACGTTCGGCGGGATCAACCTCGAAGACATCAAGGCGCCCGATTGCTTCCGCATCGAGGCGCGGTTGACCGAAGAGCTCGAGATCCCCGTGTTCCACGACGACCAGCATGGGACCGCGATCATCACGAGCGCCGCCCTGCTCAACGGCCTCGAGCTCGCCGGAAAGAACCCGGGCGACGTGCGGGTCGTGTTCTCAGGAGCCGGTGCCGCGGCGCTCGCGTGCGCGCGGATGCTCACGCTGCTCGGGGTCGAGGAGACGAACATCCTCGTCTGCGACAGCCGCGGTGTGCTGACGAAGGATCGCGAAGCAGAGCTCAACGAGTTCAAGAAGCCGTTCGCGCGCGAGTCGAATGCCAAGACCCTCGCCGAAGCCCTCGTAGGCGCCGACGTCTTCATCGGGCTGTCGGCGGCCAACCTCGTGACTCCGGAGATGATCGCTCCGATGGCTGACAAGCCGCTGATCTTCGCGCTGGCCAATCCCGATCCGGAGATCGCATACCCGCTCGCCCGCGAGGCACGCCCCGACGCGATCGTCGCGACGGGCCGCAGTGATTTCCCGAACCAGGTCAACAACGTGTTGTGCTTCCCGTTCATCTTTCGCGGGGCCCTCGACGTTCGCGCGCGCAAGATCAACGATCGGATGAAGCTCGCGGCGGTGCACTCGCTGGCCGAGCTCGCCCGCCGGCCGGTCCCCGAGACCGTGAGCCTGGCCTATGGCGGCAAGCGCTTCGAGTTCGGGCCCGACTACATCATTCCGAAGCCGATGGACCCGCGCGTGCTGCTCGAGGTGACTCCCGCGGTCGCGCGCGCGGCGTGCGAGTCCGGTGTCGCGCGGCATCCGATCGAGGACTGGGTCGTCTATCAGCGGCAGCTCGAGCGGCGACTCGGCAAGGACACCGAGATCCTGCGCGTCGCGACCCAGAAGGCCCGGACCGTCGAGACGCGAATCGTGTTCCCAGAGGGTGACTTCGATCCGGTGCTGAAGGCCGCGGCGATGATGGTCGAGGACCGGATCGCTGTGCCCGTCCTCGTCGGGCCGGAGGGCGCGATTCGCGCTCGCATCGATCAGCTCGATCTCGGCCAGAGGCTCTCCGGAGTAGAGGTCCACGATCCCGAGTCGTCTCCGCTCTACGATCCGTTCTGCGAGCAGTACTTCGAGCTGCGCCAGCGCAAGGGAGTGACCCGCCTGCACGCGCGCCGGCGTCTGCGGTGGCGCATGTACTTCGCATCGATGATGCTGCGTTCCGGACACGTCGACGGGATGGTCGCCGGCCTCGGCTCGACCTACCCCGAGATGCTGCGACCGCTGTTCCAGATCGTCGGAACCGATGCACGCTACTCGCACGTCGCCGGCGTGCAGCTCGTGTTGTTCAAGAACGAGCTGCTGTTCTTCGCCGACACGACGGCGATCATTGATCCCACGGCCGAAGAACTGGCCGAGATCGGGATCTCGACGGCCCGCTTCGCACGACGTTTCGATGTGACGCCACGCATCGGATTCCTCTCGTTCTCGACGTTCGGCTCGGCGCCGAGCGCCGAGGCGGCGCGTGTTCGGCGTGCGGTCGAGATCGTGCGCGAGCGCGCGCCGGAGCTCGAAGTCGAAGGCGAGATGCAGGTCGATGTCGCGCTCTCGGCCGAGCTGCGCCAGCAGCAGTATCCGTTCGCGAGGCTGACCGCCAATCCCAACGTGCTCGTGTTCCCGAACCTCGGAGCCGGAAACATCGCCTACAAGATCGCGGGCCAGATGGGCGCGGGCTTCGTTCTCGGGCCGTTCCTCGTCGGGCTCGATTCGACGGTGACGTTGTTGTCGCCGGGTGCGACCGCCAGCGAGGTGTTCCAGTCCGCCGTCGTGACCGCGATGCGGGCGGGCAGCAAGATCGCCCACGAGTCCACCCTCGCCTGAATCGCCGCGGGTGTCAATCCGCGAGCGACAACACCTGTTGCTCGGCGAACGAGTAGAACGAGCCGGCTCCGATCACGATGTGGTCGATCAGCTCGATTCCGATCAGACGTCCGGCATCGCGCAGCCGCTCCGTGATCGCGTGATCCTCCTCGGACGGGGCGGGGTCACCGCTCGGGTGGTTGTGGGCGACGACGAGAGCCGCGGCCGAGGTCTGGATCGCCGGGCGGAACACTTCGCGCGGGTGGACGACGCTCGACTGGAGGCTGCCGATGCTGACGAGCCGGTTGCCGATGACGTGGTGCCGCGAGTCGAGCAGCAGGCTGTGGAACTCCTCGTGCCTGCGTCCGCGCAAGAGGCCGCGGAAGTGGTGCGCCGCGTCCTCGGCACAGCGCAGCGACGCGCCGATCGCGAGCCGGGGTCGCCACGCCCGCCGGCCGAGCTCGAATGCGGCGCACAGGCGCGCGGCCAGACCCCGGCCGAGGCCGGGTACGCTCGTGAGCTCGCCGCACTCGAGGCCCGTGAGGCCTTCGATCCCGCCCTGATCAAGCAGGATCCGAGTCGCGAGCGCGAGCGCATCGTGCCGGCGGCCGAGGACCAGGGCCAGGAGCTCGTGATCGGACAACGCCTCCGGGCCGAGACCCCGCAGGCGTTCCAGCATCTGAGAAGGATTGGACACGCCTTCCGAGTCGTTTCTGCGCCCGGGCTGTTTCCCGCCAATCTCGGCGAAATGCGTCGGCCTGCCTGCCGCTAGCGCGGCGGCGCGACGAGGTGGTAACGACTTGCGTAGTCTTCGAGCAGGCCGGCGACCGGCTTCCCGTAGACGCGGCGCATCGCCCGGTCCTCGCGTTCGGCAGCCGTTCCCTTGGCGTTCGCGAAGCAGCGCAGGAAGTGGGGGACCCGGCTCGTGTTCTTCGTCGAGAGCAGCTGGCTGACCATGGCCAACGACTGGGCGTAGAGCAGATTGACCTTGCGGACATCCGTCTCCGTTGCGAATGGCTGCCGCATCCTTGCTATCCGCATCAGCTGGCGACTTCTCTGCAACACGGCGCGAGCGTCACGCTCCGGCTGGCCTTCGGCCCACATCGCGATGCCTTCCTGCACCCAGGACGTCGCGTGTGGTGCGATCGCCGTGACGAATGCGTGCGCGAGCTCGTGGCGCAGTGTGCGCTTGACCTTGCGCTTCTCCCCGAGCCACGAGTCCAGCGGGACGCGGACCTTCCCGTCGAAGTATCCGCCGGCCCAGTGCGGAGCGAGGGTGGACCGTCTGAACTGAGTCTTGCTGTAGAACACGACCGGGATCTTGTTCTTCGGGCCGCCGCGAAAGGTCCGTGTGAACTCCAGATGGATGCTCTCGAGATACTGGACCACGTCGGGGATCAACTCCCCGAGCTCCTCGTCCTCGCCGTCGAAGTGGATCACGAAGTGGCGGCTGACGCGGGTCTCGAAGCTGTCGAGAACACAATCGTTGGCCGCCCGCCTCAGGTATTTCGCGAGCCTCGCGTCGCCCGGCTTGAGCCTGCTCGCGACCAGCAAGTGCTTGATCGCTTCCTCGTGGTGGCCGGTCTCGTAGAGAACCATGCCGAGCAGGCTCCGTGGCTCGAACAACTTGTCATCGAGCGCGATCGCCTTCTCGAGCGGTTCGCGACAGCGCTCGAGGTTTCCCTGGTTGAACTCGACGACTCCGACGTAGTACCAGATCACTGCCTCGTCCGGCTTCCAGCGGATCGCGTCCTTCAAGGCCGACGACGCGCGCGCGTATTGGCCTCGCTCGACGAACTCGGAGGCCAGCGCGACCGAGATGTTGGCGAGGTTCTGCGCGAGCTTCGGAGTGTTCGGCGCGAGCTCGTGGAGTCGCTCGAGCAGGGCGTAGGCCTGGGCGTTCTTGTGCGCCTTGATCGCGGTATTGGCCTTTTCGATGAGCTCGTTGATCTGCTCGCGGGTCTGGGCCGGCGCGGCCGTGGCGAGGAGCGCCACCACTGTGCAAATTCTGAGCATGTCCCGATATATCGACCGCTCGGCGCGGCCTCGGACGAGAATGCTCGAGCCCGCGGTGGCACCGCGCTGTCGCGCTCGCTCAGCCCCGGGCAGAAACGCGCCGCCTCGTCGAGAATCTCACCACCCGCCGCGATCTCCGGCCAGAACGGGAAGCTCCTGAAGTGCTCGGGCCGCGAGCTCGGTCATCGACGGCTCTTGCCACGCCGCCGGCGGCTCGCCTGCGAGCCGCGTGTCCGTGCCCCCGGGCGATGGCGCAACGAGCGCCGGGCTCGCGGCAGAGGTTCGGGGATCGGCTCGGGGTCCGGAAGCGAGAGGAACGCGCGATCGGCGAACTTGTCTTCGAAGTCGGCGACGAGGTCCTCCGGGCGCTGGTAGCGGATCTCTCTCTCCTTGGCCATCATCTTCTCGATGCAGTAGTGCAGCTCGGCTGACAGGTCCAGCGCCTTGATGCGCGTCGAGGACAGCTCCTGGCTGATCTGCGCCAGCATCTGCTCCTGGTTGCTCTCACCGTAGAACGGGACCTCGCCGGTGCACATGTGGTAGAGCGTCGCGCCGAGCGCATAGATGTCGGCTCGCGAATCGAGACCGGCGTCGCCGCGGGCCTGCTCGGGCGCGATGTACTGCACGGTCCCGAGCGTGCTGTCCGAGGCTCGGATCTCGCCTTGCCTCGCCGCGAACCCGAGATCGATCAGCTGCACGCGTCCGTCGTCGCGCTGCATCAGGTTGCCGGGCTTGATGTCGCGATGGACGAGGCCCTGCTCGCGCAGGTACGCCAGCGCCTGTGCGACCTGGAACACGACCCCGAGTGCCTCGTCCTCGGGTACCCGGCCGCGTTCCTCGATGCGCTCTTCGAGTGTTCGGCCGGGGATCAGCTCCATCGCCAGGAAGTACGTTCCGCCGTCCTTCGCGATGCGATACCCGGCCACGATGCCCGGATGCGAGAGCTCGCAGAGCAGCTTGGATTCGTTGACGAAGCGGGCAAGTTTTTCGGGCACCCGCGCGACTTCCTCGCGCAGCACCTTGAGCGCGACGACGCGCTCGTCCTGCCGGTCGAACACCTCGTAGACAACGGCAGTCGCCCCGGAGCCGAGCTCCTCGCGAAGCTCGTAGCGGTGCAGCTGCGGCTGCGTGCCAACCCGGTTGTCGAACAGCCGCCGCGCTTCGTCGACGGCCAACAGACCGAGCCGCCCGAGCAGTTCCGGGATGGTCTCGCCCTGCTCTTGCTCGGCGAGCGCGGCGCGTGCCTCGTCGGCGGCCAGAAACCCCTTGTGCACGAGCAACGCCAGGTATTCGCCTTCCAACTGGTCCATTACAAGAAACCTAAACCCGCGGTGGGGCTGTCGTAAAGCAGGTCCTATACCCCGGTTCGTTCGACAGTTCGTGTTTGCCCGGCCAGGGGTCCTCAGGCCGTGAAAAATCACGCCGCGTCAGAGCACTTCAGCACCGGTCTGCTAGCATCCAGAAGCCATGGACAAGCGCCGAATCGAGCTCCTGATCAACGGAAAGCCGCGGGGCTTCGCAGCGCCGCTCAGCGTCACGATGCTGCTCGAGGCGCTGGGGCTTCCCGATAGGGGTGTCGCCGTCGAGCGCAATCGCGAGATCGTCAAGCGTGACCGATTTGGCGACACGTGGCTCGACGAAGGCGATGCCCTCGAGATCGTGACGCTCGTCGGGGGCGGCTGAGCCGGGAGATCGTTGCCGGGGGAGAATTCAGATGACCGACTATTTTCGCAATCCTGCCAAGCCCGAAGACCGCCCGCTGGTCATCGGGGACGAGCAGTTCGCTTCACGCCTGTTCGTCGGCACCGGTAAGTACGAGACCTACCAGCTGATGGCCGACGCGCTCGAAGCGTCGGGCACCCAGTGCGTGACGGTGGCCGTGCGCCGGCTCGACCTCGATGCACCCGCCGGCGAGCGTCTGCTCGACTACCTCGACCGCGATCGCTACCGCCTGTTGCCCAACACCGCGGGTTGCTTCAGCGCCGACGACGCGATCCGCGCCGCGCGGCTCGGTCGCGAGCTCGGGCTGTCCAACCAGGTCAAGCTCGAGGTCCTCGGCGACAAGAAGACGCTGTTGCCCGATCCCGTCGGAACGCTCCAGGCTGCGAAGGTGCTCGTCGACGAGGGCTTCCAGGTGTTGTGCTACACGTCCGACGACCCGATCGTGGCCAAGCAGCTCGAAGACGCCGGCGTGGCCGCAGTCATGCCGGCCGGCTCGCCGATCGGGTCGGGCCAGGGGATCAACAACCCGCTCAACCTGTCGTTGATCCTCGAGACGGTCCAGTGTCCGGTGCTCGTCGACGCCGGGGTCGGCACGGCGTCCGACGTCACGGTCGCGATGGAGCTCGGCGCCGATGGCGTGCTGCTCAACACGGGCATCGCCGGAGCCAAAGACCCGGTCCGGATGGCGCGGGCGATGAAGGCCGCGTGCGAGGCGGGCCGCGACGCGTTCCTGTCCGGCCGCATTGCGACGCGCCGTTATGCGACCGCGTCGTCGCCGGTCCAGGGCGTGATCGGCTCGGTCGTCATCGCCGGAGAGTAATCGTTGGGTCCGGACACCGAGCCGCCCACCATCGACCCGAAGACGGCGGGCGATGGCGCAGGTCGCGGGATTCCGCGGGCGACCTGGGGCTTCGACGTCTTCTTCGTGTGCTTCGCGTTGTTCTGGGCGGTTCAGTGGCTTCTCGGCATGCTGCTGGTCAGGATCGGGATCGATCTGAAGGAGGTGCCGTGGGCGCCGGTGGCGATCGCGTTGCCCGCGCAGATCGTGGTCGTGGTCGTCGGCGTCGAGCTCGTTCGGCTTCGCGATCCGAACGGCCTTGCAACGCTCGGGATCGGCCTCGATCGAGGTCGCAGTGTGCTCGCGGGTGTGCTCGGCTACGTCGTGATCTCCGTGCTCTGGTATCTCGGCATGTTCATCTACTTGCAGCTCTGGCTCGCGACAGGAATGCGGTGGCCGGAGCAGCAGGCAATGACGGCGGTGAAGTCGGCTTTCACCCATCCGAGCCTGTCGATCTGGGTCCCGTTGCTGATCGGCTTCGCGACCGTGATCGGCGCGTCGATGGCCGAAGAGCTCATGTTCCGCGGCCTGCTGTACGGGTGGCTCCGACGGAGCATGGCGATCCGTCCGGCCGCTGTGATCGTCGGGCTGCTCTTCGGACTCGTGCACGGCCAGCTCCACACGATCCTCCCGCTGGGGTTTCTCGGCTACATGTTGTGCTATCTGCGCGAACGCAAGGGCGGTCTCGTCTCGTGCATGATCGCGCACTCGCTGTTCAACGCAGTGAATCTGCTGTTGACGGTCTACCTTCCCAACTTCCTCAACCCGTGATCGCATGGACCAAGCTCGCACGTTCCACTCGTTCCCCAACATGAAGGGGCTGATGACGAAGACCGAAACCGGTGCCTATGTCGCGCAAGGCGCGATCGTCGTCGGCGACGTGCGCCTCGCCGAGGGGGCGAACGTGTGGTTCGGCTGCGTGCTGCGCGGCGACGACGAGCCGATCACGGTCGGCGAGCGTAGCAACATCCAGGACGGCACGGTCGTGCACGTCGACTGGGACTACCCGGTCGTGATCGGCAAAGACGTGACGATCGGGCACAAGGCGATGATCCACGGGTGCGAGATCGGCGACGGCTGCCTGATCGGTATGGGCGCGATCCTGCTGACGGGTTGCAAGATCGGCGAGCGCAGCATCGTGGCGGCAGGCGCCGTCGTCACCGAAGGAGCCGTGATTCCGCCCGGGTCGCTGGTTGCCGGCATTCCGGGCAAGATCAAGCGCGAGCTCGGCGAGGACGAACGCGAACGGCTGAGCTCGGGAGCCGAACACTACATCGAGCGCGCCCAAACCTATCTCTAGCATCGCCGCGGTCCTATCATGACCGGTATGAACGAGACGATCATTGCTCCGTCGCTGCTCTCCGCCGACTTCGCACGTCTCTCGGTCGAGGTCGAGCGCACCGAGGAGGCCGGCGCCGACTGGCACCACGTCGACGTCATGGATGGCCACTTCGTGCCCAACCTCACGATCGGTCCGCCGGTCGTCAAGGCGTTGTCGCGCGTGGCCAAGAAGCCGCTCGACGTCCATCTGATGATCTCCGACCCGTGGCAGTACTGCGATGCGTTCATCGACGCGGGGGCGGCGGGGTTGAGCTTTCACGCCGAGGTGCTCGGTTCGGGCGACGGGCACCAGTTGGTGGATCGGATCAAGTCGCGCGGCGTGCGGGCTTGCCTCGTCGTCAATCCCGACACGCCGATTGCGATCGTCAAGCCGTACCTCGGTGTGCTCGACATGGTCCTCGTCATGAGCGTGCAGCCGGGGTTCGGTGGTCAGAAGTTCCGGCCGGACGTGCTGCCCAAGGTCGAGACCTTGCGCAAGGACTACGGGTTCACGGGGGTCGTGCAGATGGACGGCGGGATCTCGCGAGACAACGTCGCGCGGTGCGCGGCGGCCGGGACCAACTCGTTCGTGGCCGGCTCTGCGTTGTTCGGAGCCGAAGACATGAAGCGCGAAATCTCCGTATTCCGGCAGCGGATCGCCGAGGCCGGCGGTTCGTCCGGAACCGCGACGGCGTAGGTTTCGCGCACCCTCGCGTGCTATCATGAGTCGTCCCCAAACACGGAAGTAGACGCATGGCCTGGACACGGTTCGGCAAGAAGAAAGACATGCCCGGCGGCTTGTGGATCAAGTGCGGCGACTGCGGGGTCATGATCTTTCACAAGGACTTCACGGCCCACAAGCTGTGCCCGGAGTGCGGTCATCACTTCTCGCTCAAGGGCACCGAGCGTGTCGCGATCACGGCCGACCAAGACAGCTTCGAGGAGCTCTGGGCCGACATGCGCACGATCGATGCGCTCGGGTTCGTCGACCGGGGACCGTACTCGGAGAAGATCGACAAGGTCGTGTCCAAGACCGGCCGCAACGAGGCCGTGCTGACCGGCCGCGCCAAGATCCTCGGTATCCCCGTCGCGCTCGGGGTCATGGACTTCTCGTTTCTCGGTGGCTCGATGGGGGTCGTCGTCGGCGAGAAGATCACTCGCCTCGTCGAGCTCGCTACCGAGGAGAACCTGCCGGTCATCATCTTCTGTGCATCGGGCGGGGCGCGCATGCACGAAGGCGCGTTGAGCCTCATGCAGATGGCCAAGACCTGCAGTGCGCTGAGCCGGTTCAACGACGCCGGCGGGTTCTACGTGTCGGTCCTGACCAACCCGACGACCGGGGGCGTGACCGCGTCGTTCGCCTCGGTGGCCGACGTCATCCTCGCCGAGCCTGGCGCGCTGATCGGGTTCGCGGGGCCGCGCGTGATCCGCGAGACGCTCAAGCAGGAGCTGCCGAACGGGTTCCAGCGGGCCGAGTTCCTGCTCGAGAAGGGCCAGATCGATCGCATCGTCGCGCGGCCGGACCTGCGGCGTGAGCTCGCGAAGCTGATCGCGTATCGCAACGGCGGCGATCCCACGGAGATCGAGGCGCTAGCGGCGGCGGAAGCGGCCGGCGCCTGACACTCGGCGACGGATGAATTACGACGTCATCGTCATCGGCTGCGGGACCGGTGGCTCGAAGGCGGCCGCGACCGCGGCAGCAGCCGGGGCTCGCGTGCTCGCCATCGAAGGGGGCGAGCAGCTCGGGGGGCTGTGCATCCTGCGCGGGTGCATGCCGACCAAGACGCTGCTCGAGACCGCGCATCGGGTGCACGACCTGCGGGATGCCGAGCGGTTCGGCATTCGCAACGCGACCGGCGAGCTCGACTTCGGACTCCAGATGGAGCGGATGCGGCGTCTCGTCGCGCGATTCCGGCAGGCCAAGGAGAACGGGATCAAGAACGGCGGCTACGAGCTGCGCTGGGGGCGTCCGCGGTTCGTCGACCGTCACACGATCGAGCTCGACGGCGAGAAGCTGAGCGCCAAGGCGTTCGTGCTGGCGACGGGCTCGCGGGTTTCCGAGCTTCCGTTTCCGACCGGCGAGGGAGTCGACGTCCGCGACTCGGACGACATGTTCCTGCTCGAATCGCCGCCGGACAGCGTGGCCGTGCTCGGGGCCGGGGCCGTCGGGCTCGAGTTCGCGCAGTGGCTCGCGCGCATGGGCACGGACGTCACGCTGATGAACCGTTCCCCGTTGCTGCGCCGCTTCGACCTCGAGATCGGCGAGGAGCTCGCGCGCGCGTTTCGCGCCGAAATGACCGTCATCGTCGGCACCTGTCCGAGCGAGATCGTCGCCGGCCCCGGCGGCAAGACGACGGTTCGCTACGAACGCGATGGCAAAGACCACGAGCTGCACGTCGACTTCGTGCTCAACGCCGTCGGCCGCGTGCCCGACCTCGACGGGCTCGGGCTCGAAGCGATCGGGCTCGACCCGGGCGCCGGCGTCGCCGTCGACCAGCGCATGCGCACGCCGCTCGATCACGTGTTCGCGGCCGGTGACGCGATCGGCCGCCGGCTGATCCTGCACGAGGCCAACCTCGAAGGCGCGCTCGCAGGCAAGAACGCGGCGCGTGTCGCCGGCGTGCTCGGCGGCGAGATCGAGAGCTACGACCCGGCGATCCCGGCCGTCGAGGTCATCTTCACCGATCCGCCGTTCGCGACCGTCGGCTCGACCGCCAAGGATTGCGAAACGCGGGGCATCGCGTACAGCGATGCGGTCAAGCGGTTCGCCGAGCAGGGCCGCGGCATCATCATGGGGGCCGAGTACGGGATGACCCGGCTACTCTGCGAGCCGGGCGGCGGCAAGATCCTCGGGTGCCAGATCCTCGGGCCGCGGGCCGACGATCTGATTCACATCCCGGCCACGGTCATGAGCTTCGGGGGCACGGCGAAGCAGATGCACGCCGTGCCGTGGTACCACCCGACGCTTGCCGAGGCGTTCATCGAGCTGACGCGGACGCTGGTCAACGCGTGACCCGGAGCTTGACCTTCCAGGGGATCTCGCCCGGTGGGTCGCACATCTCTTCCGTGCAGGCCATGTAGTTGAGCGAGCCCGTGAGCTCGTGCTCGCCGGGGGCGAGGTTCGCGGGGACCTTGACTTCGGCGACGATCTTGAAGTCGCTGACGATCCAGTACGAGGCGAAGCCGCCGATCTCGTGGCGCTCGCCGTCGGGCACGACGACCTTGCCGAGCTGGAACTCGGACTTCTTCGCGAGCTTGACGCTCGTCCCCATGCCCGACTCGTCCTTGGCGCCGTAGACGTGCCAGCCGGGCGAGAGGCTGATCTCGAACTCGATTCGAGCGACGTCGCCGGGGCGGACGGTTTGCGTGAGTACGCGGACATCGCCCGACAGCTTGTCGGTGCCACCTCCGAACGGCGTCGCAGCGATCGTCGCGGCGCGTCCCTTCTCGAGTCGCGTCAGCAGCGGCTCGAGGGCCTCGTAGGAGACCTGTTGGCCGCGGACGCGGCCGTTCGGATCCAGGACCATCAAGCTGAAGACCCGCACGCCGAACATGCGAGCCGCCGCCGACACGCCGCCTGCGAGGTGCACGTTCGGCCAGTCGACGCCGAGCTTCTCGAGCACCTTCTTGCCGAGCGCGACCATCGCGTCACCGCTCTTCTTGAGGCCGGGCTCGCCGATGTCGACGAGCAGGACCGAGACCTTGTCCTTGCCGAACGACTCGGTGACTCTCTTCACGAGAGAGATGCCTTTGCGGCAGCTCGCTCACGTCGGCGCCCAGAAGTGGATCACGAGATAGCGCCCGCGAAAGTCGTCGCGCTTGACCCGTTTGCCGCTCGTCGTCTCGAAGTCGAACGCGGGCGCGATCCTGCCGGACACGCATCCGACGAGCGGGCCCTTCCTGCGCCGGAGCTCGATCTTGCTGCCGTCCTTCGCGATCGAGACGATGTCGAACACCGAGTCGGCGATTCGCAGGGGACAATCGGCGAGGAACGTCTCGGTCGCGCTGATCTTGCCGTCTCGGTCCTGGTCGACCGACACCGCGGTTGCGTCGCTCGGTATCGCGCCGACGCGCTTGCCGACGAGGCGATACTCGCGTGCCCTCGGCAGGTAGATCGAGTAGGTCTGGTCGCCGACGCGCACCTCGCCCTTCCTCACGAGCCGATTCGAAGTCAGCATCATCATCGGCTTCGGGCGCCGCAGGTCGCACGGCTTCATCTCGACGACGACCGTGTCGGGCTGGCTTGCCTCGGGGTTCTGGAGAGCGGGGATCGCAAGCAACAGTGCAGTCAGCGCGTAGAGCATCCTTCGTGTCCTGTCAGGTTTCCCAAAGCCTACCATCAGGGCAGCCTGCGACCCGCCGGCGAACGCTGCGTCCCTCGAGAGATTGGGCAAAACTCCAGTCGAGGTTCGAAGCTCTGGCGGCGCCATGAACGGAGGGGTAGGTCAAGAACCCCTATAGTACGAAGCCGCCCATGAACTCGATGAGAGGAACGACGGTGCTCGGAGCCTTCCGCAGTCGGCCGAGGTCCCGGTCGAAGTCGAGGACGCGACGACGGGCAAGCCGATCCAGGGAGCGGAGATCCGCTTCCGCGTGAGCAAGTACGTCTTCGCGTCGCGATCTCGACTCTCGCCCGCCGACAATTGGCGGAAGTCGTGGACGCGGTTCGGCACGTCGGACGCTAGCGGGACGTGCAGGCTGAGAATCCCGAGAGACGTCGATCCGTTCGATGCGGACCTCAAACCGACCGACCTCTACTTCGAGGCAATCGCACCCGGATACGCCGACGCACACGCCGGTTGGTCCGATTGAAAGATGTTCGATGGAATGATGTTCGTCGGCGAAACACTCCAGGACGAGATGCCCAACGTGTTGCGGTTCCGACTCGAACGCGCGAAACCGCTGCACGGACGAATCCTGGTTCGTCCGGGAGTACCGGCGGTCGGATTGCCGGTGATCG
>Ga0055451_10000254_pt1 | contig 20916 bp, 16 predicted proteins | sample China_Galinas_PW_3_FD_57745 | JGI IMG/M metagenome (GOLD analysis project Ga0055451, IMG submission 57745) | Wetland microbial communities from San Francisco Bay, California, USA, that impact long-term carbon sequestration - China_Galinas_PWB_D2 | ecosystem: Environmental > Aquatic > Marine >... | reverse complement strand
CCTGACGCCGCACGGCAAGTGGCACATCCACTCGACCTACGGCGACAACCAGCGCATGACGACCCTGTCACGCGGCTGCGAGCCGTTCTGGATGAACGACAAGGACGCCGAGTCGATCGGCATCAAGGACAACGACTGGGTCGAGGTCCACAACGACCACGGCGTCGTGTGCACGCGCGCCGCGGTGTCCGCGCGCATCCCGCGCGGCATCTGCATCATCTACCACTCGCCCGAACGCACCTACTCGGTCCCGAAGTCGCCGCTGCGCGGCAACCGGCGCGCGGGCGGCCACAACTCGCTGACGCGAACTCGACTCAAGCCCAACCTGATGGTCGGCGGCTACGGGCAGTTCACCTACCACTTCAACTACTGGGGCCCGACGGGCTGCAACCGCGACACGCACATCCTCGTGCGCAAGCTGCCCGAGCTGAACTGGTAACCCGAAAGGACTCGCGACATGGACGTTCGCTCACAGATCTCGATGGTCTTTCACCTCGACAAGTGCATCGGGTGCCACACGTGCAGCATCGCCTGCAAGAACATCTGGACCGACCGCAAGGGCACCGACTACATGTGGTGGAACAACGTGGAGACGAAGCCGGGCACCGGCTATCCGACGCGTTGGGAAGACCAGGTCAACTACAAGGGCGGCTGGAGGGTCGGCGACGACGGCGAGCTGCATCTGCGCTCGACGAGCAAGGGCAGCGTCGTGTTCAACCTGTTCCACAGCCCGACGCAGCCGTCACTCGACGACTACTACGAGCCGTGGACCTACGACTACGAGAACCTGTTCAACGCCCCCGAGGGTGACGACCAGCCCGTCGCACGCCCGGTTTCGATGATCACCGGCGAGCCGATGGACATCGAAGCCGGTCCGAACTGGGACGACGACATGGGCGGCTCGCCGATCTACGCCGAGTCCGACCCGAACCTCGAGGACCTGTCGCCACAGGAACGCCAGCAGATGTTCGAGATCGAGCGGCTCGCGTTCTTCTACCTGCCGCGCATCTGCAACCACTGTCTCAACCCGAGCTGCGTTGCCTCGTGCCCGTCGGGCGCGCTCTACAAGCGCGGCGAGGACGGAATCGTCCTGATCAATCAAGAGCGCTGCCGGGCCTGGCGCTCGTGCGTGTCGGCTTGTCCGTACAAGAAGACCTACTTCAACTGGTCGACGGGCAAGTCCGAGAAGTGCATCCTCTGCTACCCACGGCTCGAGACCGGGCAGGCCCCGGCGTGCTTCCACTCCTGCGTTGGGCGCATCCGCTACCTCGGCAACGTGCTCTACGACGCCGATCGGATGCTCGAAGCCGCCAAGCGCCCCGATCTCGAGCTCGTGGACGCCGAGCGCGAGATGATCCTCGACCCGCACGATCCCGACGTGACCGCGCAGGCGTTTGCCAACGGCGTGCCGGAAGCCGTCATCGACTCGGCGCAGAAGTCGCCGGTCTACAAGTTCGTCAAGGAGTGGGGCCTCGCGCTGCCGTTGCACGTCGAGTTCCGCACGTTCCCGATGCTGTTCTACGTGCCGCCGCTGTTGCCGGTCATGTCGAAGCAGGAAGGCGAGGTCGTCCGCACCGATACCGAGGACCTGTTCGCCGACGTCGAGAAGGCGCGGGCACCGATCCGGTATCTGAGCCGGATGTTCGCGGCCGGTAACGACGGCAAGGTCCGCTACGCGCTGCGCAAGCAATACGCCGTGCGCCTGCACCGCCGCCATCGCACCGTCGGCGACATCGACCACGAGACCGCACTGCGCGCGCTCGCCGAAGCGGACTGCACCGAAGACCAGGCCGACGCCATCTACAAGCTCGCATCCCTGCCGACGTTCGACGAGCGCTTCGTCATCCCTGCGATGCAGCGCGAGCAGGCGATCGCGATGACCGAGGACCCGCACGAGCACAAGCAGTCGGTCGGGTTCGGATTCCTGACTGGACCCAAGCGAGGCTGAACCATGCACACCCACGTTCTCGCGCACGACGCGCTGTCCTGCATCCTGCAGTACCCGGCCCACGACTTCGTTACGTTGTTCCCGTCGTGGTCGCGTGCGGTCGCCGCCGAGGTCCCCGAGGCCGCCGAGGATCTCCAGCGATTCGAACGCCACGTGCGGACGCTCGCGCCCGGTGAGCTCGAAGAGCTGTTCACGCGCACGTTCGACAACACGACGTCGCGCGCGCTCGAAGTCGGCTGGCACGCCTACGGCGAGACCTACGACCGCGGCGCGTTCCTCGTCACGATGCGCGAGAACCTGCGCGCGCTGGGCGTCCCCGAGAACGGCGAGCTGCCCGACCACCTCACGCACGTGCTCGCGGCGCTCGGGCGGACCTGTGGCGACGACAAGAAGAAGCTCGCCAAGCTCGCCTACCACACGATCGCGATCGTCTCGACCGAGCTTGCCAAGCAGAACAACCCCTACGTCAGCGTGCTCGACGCCGCGCGCAAGCTCGTCTACCACGGCGTCAGTCGTCTGGACAACAGACCGGTGGAGTCCGTGCGATGAACAACTTCCTGTGGTTCGGCGTTCTCCCCTACCTCGCGATGGCGATCTTCTTCGTCGTCACGGTGCAGCGATACCGCCAGCGGGCGTTCACCTACTCGAGCCTGTCGTCGCAGTTCCTCGAGAACAAGCACCACTTCTGGGCATCGGTCCCGTTCCACTACGGCATCCTCGCGGTGCTGGCCGGACACGTCGGCGCGTTCCTGCTGCCCAAGGTGGTCCTCTCGTGGAACGCCGCCCCGCTCCGGCTCTACGCGCTCGAGATCACGGGGTTCGCGCTCGCCGTCATGACGCTCGTCGGGCTCGTCAACATCATCGTCCGACGACTCAGCAACGTGAAGGTCAGGACCGTCACGACCCCGGCCGACTGGTTCCTCTACTTCCTGCTGTTCGTGCAGGTGGTCAGCGGCATGGGCGTGGCGGCGTTCAACGGCTGGGGCTCGTCATGGTTCGCAGCGTCGGTCGTGCCGTGGATCTGGTCGCTTCTGAGCTTCAACCCGGACGTGTCGTACGTCGCGGCGATGCCGTGGCTCGTCAAGCTGCACATCGTCAACGCGTTCCTGATGATCGGCTTCTTCCCGTTCACGCGACTCGTCCACATCCTCGTCATCCCCAACCCCTACCTCTGGCGCAAGACGCAGGTCGTGCTGTGGAACAGGGATCGCACGACCATCAACAAGGCGTAAGCCGCATTCGGACTGACTCATGATCAAGCTCGAGAGATGGGACGTCGAGAACCACGAGTTCTGGAACTCCGAAGGCAAGAAGATCGCGCAGCGCAACCTGTGGATCTCGATCCCGAACCTGCTGCTCGCGTTCTCGGTCTGGATCTACTGGGGGATGGTCGCGAAGTACATCCAGAAGATCCACTTCGCCAACCCCGACCTGTTCAACTTCCTGAGCTCCGACGGCCGCGCCTACTCGGGTGACGACTATCGCAACCTGCTGTTCCTGCTGCCGTCGATCGCCGGCCTCGCAGGCGCGACGCTGCGGATCCCGAACTCGTTCATGATCTCGATCTGCGGCGGGCGCAACGTCAAGTTCATGACCGCGCTGCTGCTGCTGCTACCCGCGCTCGGGGCAGGTCTCGCGCTCAAGGACCCGAACACGTCGTTCTACGTGTTCACGATCCTCGCCGCGATGTCCGGCGTCGGCGGCGGCGCGTTCGCCTCGTCGATGTCCAACATCAGCTTCTTCTTCCCGATCCGGATGCAGGGGCTGTCGCTCGGGCTCAATGCGGGGCTCGGCAACCTCGGCGTCAGCGTCATGCAGTTCCTGGTCCCGTGGATCATCACGTTCCAGGCGTTCGGCGCGCTCAGCGGCGAGGCTTACACGATCGCGGCAGCCGGTGGAGCGACCCACCTGTGGATCCAGAACGCCGGGCTCGTCTGGGTGCCGATCCTCGCGTTCTTCGGCGTGCTCGCATTCTTCTTCATGAACAACCTGCCGCAGCACGACTCGGGCCCGACCCCGATCGCGGTTGCGAAGTACCTGTGGCTGACCTGCCTCGGCTACATCGGCGCGGCCGTCGGCATCGTCCTGCTCGTCGCGGACTGGGGCGGCTTCCCGGACCTCGCGAAGACGTTCCTGATCCTCGTGATCGCGGTGGTGATCACGCTGGCCGCGATGCGGTTCCTGACCCCCAAGCAGACCAAGAACAACCTCGTCGGCCAGTTCGCGATCTTCAAGAACAAGCACAACTGGATCATGACGTGGCTCTACACGATGACGTTCGGCTCGTTCATCGGCTACGCCAACGCGTTCCCGAAGCTGATCGACGACGTGTTCGGCGTGATCCGCGTCGACGCCAACGGCGTCCCGCTCGACCAGACGATCTTGAACCCCCATGCTCCGATCTCTGCTTCCTACATCTGGATCGGCGCAGGCGTCGGAGCGTTGATTCGACCGGTCGGTGGCTGGCTGGCGGACAGGTTCGGCGGAGCTCGCGTCACACAGTGGGACACGTGGATCATGATCGGGTCGACGATCGGCGCCGGCTGGTTCGTGTCACAGGCAAGCCGCTCTCCGACGCCCGAGCAGTACTTCGTCCCGTTCCTGCTGCTGTTCATCCTGTTGTTCGCGACCACCGGGATCGGCAACGGCTCGACGTTCCGCATGATCCCGATCATCTTCCAGAAGGAACAGGCCGGCCCCGTCCTCGGCTGGACCTCGGCGATCGCGGCCTACGGCGCCTACTTCATTCCGAAGATCTTCGGCACGCAGATCAAGAACGGCACCCCCGAGTACGCGCTCTACGGGTTCGCCGGCTACTACGCGTCGTGCCTGATCGTCAACTGGTGGTTCTATGCCCGCAAGAACGCGGAGTGCCCCTGCTAATGTCACCGTTCAGCAAAGCTCCTGTGAACAACAAGGTGTTCGTCGCGGCGTTCGTCGCGTTCGCATCGATCGCGATCGTGATGAACGTCAACGCGGCGTTGATCGGCAACCACCAGGGCTACGCTCCCAAGCAGCCGATCGCGTTCTCGCACCGCCTTCACGCGGGCGAACTCAAGATCAACTGCCAGTACTGCCACTACGGGGCCCGCACGAGCCGAACGGCCGGAATCCCGCCTGCGAGCATCTGCATGAACTGCCACAAGGTCGTGCGGTCGGGATACGACGCGGTCCTGTCCGAGCGCGAGGCAGCCAAGAAAGAGAAGCGCGAAGAGAAGGTCCTGCCCCCCTCGGCCGAGATCCAGAAGCTCTACGACGCCCTCGCGCTCGACGCGAGCGCGCAACCGATACCCAACAAGCAGCCGAAGCCGATCCACTGGATCCGCGTCCACAACCTTCCCGACTTCGTCTACTTCAACCACAGCGTCCACGTCGCGGCCGGCGTCGTGTGCCAGACGTGCCACGGCCCCGTGCAGACGCTCGAACGCATGTCCCAGTTTTCCGACCTGAGCATGGGCTGGTGCCTCGATTGCCACCGCACGACGCAGGTCGGTGAGCTCCCGAGCGACCACGCGAGCACGAACTGCGGGTCGTGCCACTACTGAGGCGGAGGTAGCGATGAACGAGAACGAGCGGCACTGGAGAAGCCTCGAGGAGCGCGACGGCTCGTTGGTCCCCGTTGACCTCAACGAAGCGATCCGGAACGAGTTCCTGCCGATCGAAGGCATCAGCACGTCGCGGCGCTCGTTCCTCAAGCTCACCGGTTTCGGAATCGCCGGCGTCGCGCTCGGAGCATGCTCGCGCGGCAAGGACATCGAGACGGTGCCCTATCTCACGGCCCCGAGGCGCATCGTCCCCGGCCGCGCGTACTGGATCGCGACGACCTGTGGTGGCTGCGAAGCGCGCTGCGGGATCCTCGCCAAGTGCAGGGACGGGCGGCCGATCAAGCTCGAAGGCAACCCCGAGTGCCCGGTCGCTTCGGGCGGGATGTGCGCGGTCGGACAGGCAGACCTCCTGTCGCTCTACGACTCTCACCGACTCGACGGCGCGCTCGAAGGCTTGCGCACCGGCACCAGAAAGAAGCTCGGTCTCGCCGACGCCGACAAAGCGCTGCGGGCCCGGCTCGAGGCGATCCGCGGCGGCCGGGTCCGGGTCGTGACGCGAACCGTGACGAGCCCGAGCACGCGCGCGCAGCTTTCGAGCTTCGTCGAGGGCTTCGTCGACGCTGCGCACGTGAGCTACGACACGCAGTCGTGCTCGGCGATGCTCGACGCCCATGATGCGGCGTTCGGAGTCCGCGCGATCCCCCGGCTCGACTTCGCGAAGGCTCGGCTCGTCGTCTCGATCGACGCCGACTTCCTCGCAACATGGATCTCGCCCGTCGAGTACGCCAGGGGTTATGCCGCCGGTCGGGATCCCGACTCCGATCACATGGCGCGGCACATCCAGATCGAAGCCCGCCTGTCGCCGACGGGCATGAACGCCGACCAGCGCGTGCGGATCGCGCCGTGGCAGGTCGCAACCATCGTGCAGGAGATCGCGGTCGAGGTCGCGAAGCAGACCGGTGCGACCAAGCCGTTCGAAAACGGCGCCCGTGAATCGGACCTGGGTGCGAAGGCCGCTGCGATCGCCAAGGAGCTCGCCGGACACAAGGGCGAGAGCCTCGTCGTGTGCGGAAGCGACGACGTCGCCACCCAAGGCCTCGTGTGCTGGATCAACCACATGCTCGGCAACTACGGCACCACACTCGACCTGTCGCGGCCGTCGTCGCAGCGCCGTGGCGACGACACCGCGTGGAAGGCGCTGCTCGCCGATACCGAGCCGCTCGACCTGCTCGTCGTGCACGGCGTCAACCCCGGCTACGACTTTCCGAAGCAGTTCGAGGCCCTGGCCAAGCGGGCCAAGCTCGTCGTCCAGGTCGCGACCCACGAAGACGAGACGTCGGTCCACGTCGACTACGTGCTTCCTCAGGCCCACGCCCTCGAGTGCTGGGACGACGCCGATCCGGTGACCGGCGTCTACAACCTGACCCAGCCGACCGTGCAGTCGCTGCGCAGCACGCGCACGTTTCGCGAGACGCTCGCCCGCCTCTTTGGCGACGATCGCAGCGATCTCGACCTCGTGCGCGAGTTCTGGCGCAAGCAGGTCTTCCCGCGCTCGGGCGCGAAGTCGTTCGACCGGTTCTTCACGGCCGCGCTCGCGCGCGGCTTCGTCGAGCTGCCGCGCACGTCGCGGCGTGAGCCCGGGTTCCGCGGCGACTCGGTTCGGGCACCGGCAGCGGCCGAGCCGCCCGGAGGCGATGGGTTCGGCCTCGTCGTCTACGCGAAGATCGGCATCCTCGACGGTCGCCACGCGCACAACCCGTGGCTGCACGAGCTGCCCGACCCGGTCAGCAAGGTCACGTGGGACAACTACGCGTGCCTCTCGCCGGTTGCCGCCGAACGGCTCGGCGTGGCCGAGGGCGACCACGTAGAGATCTGCGACCCGGCCGGTACTGTCGTGACGTTGCCGGTCCACGTCCAGCCCGGCCAGCACGACCGGACGGTCGCGGTCGCGAAGGGATACGGGCGGCGTGGAACCGACCGGTTCACGAACGTCGGCCCGAGCTGGCTCGAGGCGCGGCCGACCGTCGAACCCGGCGGCGTCGTCGGTACGAGCGTCATGGGTCTGGCTTCGGCGAGCGTGTCCGTGGTCAAGGTCGCGGGCCACACCGACCTCGCCTGCACGCAGGACCATCACACGCTCTCGGTACCAGAGCGCCTCGCGCCGGCAAGGGGCAAGCATCGCGACCAAATCAAGACTGCGAGCCTCGCGGAGTGGAAACAACACCCCGAGCACGTGTTCGCCGATCACGAAGGCCACCCTGCCGACATCTGGCCCCACGATCACGAATACACGGGCCACCACTGGGCGATGGCGATCGACCTGACCGCGTGCACGGGTTGCTCCGCCTGCGTGATCAGCTGTCAGGCCGAGAACAACGTTCCGGTCGTCGGCAAGGACGAGGTCCGCCGCCACCGCGAGATGAGCTGGCTGCGCATCGACCGCTACTACAGCGGCGACGGCGACGATGTCCGAGTCGCGCAACAACCGATGTTGTGCCAGCACTGCGAGAACGCTCCGTGCGAGACCGTCTGCCCGGTGCTCGCGACCGTGCACAGCAGCGAGGGCCTCAACCAGCAGGTCTACAACCGTTGCGTCGGAACCCGCTACTGCGCCAACAACTGCCCGTACAAGGCCAGGAGGTTCAACTGGTTCGACTACCCGCACGAGGACCGGCTGCAGAACATGGCGCTGAACCCCGACGTGACGATCCGAAGCCGCGGGGTCATGGAGAAGTGCTCGATGTGCGTGCAGCGCATCCAGGCAGCCAAGGCACAGGCCAAGCTCGACGGCCGCGAGATACGCGACGGCGAGATCCAGCTCGCGTGCCAGCAGTCGTGCCCGACGCAGGCGATCGTGTTCGGCGACGCGAATGATCCGAAGAGCCGCGTGTCCCAGGTGATCCGCGGCCAGCGCAGCTACACGGTGCTGCCCGAGCTCGACGTCAGACCCATCGTCCATTACCTCGGCGTCGTCCGGAACACCAGCGAGGAGAGCCACGGATGAGCGCGACACAGACTGCTCCGTTGATCACGGGCGGCAAGACCGCCGCGCAGGTCACGCGAGACGTGTGCCAACCGTTGGAGCACGGCCCGACGATCTACTGGTGGATCGGGTTCGTTCCGGCGAGCACGGCGCTGCTGGTCGGGATCATCGCGGTCACCTACCAGATCTCTACCGGCATCGGCACGTGGGGCCTCAACCGCACGGTCGGCTGGGCGTTCGACATCACGAACTTCGTGTTCTGGGTCGGCATCGGCCACGCGGGCACGCTGATCTCGGCCGTGCTTTTGTTGATGCGCCAGAAGTGGCGGACGTCGATCAACCGCTCGGCCGAAGCCATGACGATCTTCGCGGTCATCTGCGCGGGGCTGTTCCCGCTGATCCACATGGGTCGGCCGTGGCTGGCGCAGTGGGTGTTCCCGTATCCGAACACGCGCGGGCCGTTGTGGGTCAACTTCCGCTCGCCGCTTCTGTGGGACGTGTTCGCGATCGGCACCTACTTCACCATCTCGCTCGTGTTCTGGTACATCGGCCTGGTGCCCGATCTCGCGACGCTGCGCGACCGGGCCAACGGGCTGCGGAAGAAACTGTTCGGTTGGTTCAGCCTCGGCTGGGACGGGTCGGCGCGGACCTGGTCGCGGTACGAGGTCTGTTGCGTGCTTCTCGCCGCGCTCGCGACGCCGCTCGTCGTCTCGGTGCACAGCGTCGTCAGCGCCGACTTCGCGACGGCGATCCTGCCCGGGTGGCACGCGACCCTGTTTCCGCCCTACTTCGTGATCGGCGCCGTGTTCTCGGGGTTCGCGATGGTGCTGACCTTGATGATCATCGCGCGCACGGTGATGCACTTCGAGGACTACATCACCAAGCGCCACATCCTCGCGATGTGCAAGATCCTCGTGTTCACCGGCAGCGTCGTCGGCGCCGCGTATGTGACCGAGCTGTTCATGGCCTGGTACTCGGCGAGCCCCAACGAGCAGTTCGTGTTCGCGAACCGGGTGATGGGCCCGATGGGCTGGGCCTACGGGATCATGGTGTTCTGCAACGTGATCACGCCGCAGTTGCTTTGGATCAGGAAGGTCCGCAACTCGATCCTGCTCGTGTTCATCATCTCGATCCTCGTCAACGTCGGGATGTGGTTCGAGCGGTTCGTGATCATCGTTGCGTCGCTCGAGCGCGACTTCCTGCCGTCGTCGTGGTCGAGCTACGCCCCGACCTCGATCGAGATCGCCACGCTGGTCGGCAGCTTCGGGCTGTTCTTCACCGCGTTCCTGCTCTTCTGCCGGTTCCTGCCGATGATCGCGATCAGCGAGATCAAGAGCGTGCTGCCAGGGCACGAGACCGACGCCGGGGCGTCTGCCGAGGCCGAGAAAGCGGAGGTGGCCGCATGACCCGCCGTGACTACGCCGTGTTCGACCAAGAACCCGAGCTTCTCGCAGCGATCCGCGAGTGCAAGGACCTCGAGCTGCGCATCATCGACGCGTGGCTGCCGTATCCGGTGCACGGAATCGACGAGCTGATCGGGATCCGGCCGACGCGACTTCCGTGGGTAACGATGGCCGGCGGCGTCACCGGTGTCGCGCTCGCGTTGTGGTTCCAGTACTGGAGCACGGGAATCAGCTGGCCGCTCAACGTCGGCGGCAAGCCGTTCGACTCGCTGCCGGCGTTCGTGCCGATCACGTTCGAGATGCTGATCCTGGTCGCGGGGCTCGCGACCGCGTTCGCGCTGTTCGCGCGCTCTTCGATGTGGCCGGGCCGGAGCAAGCGGATCATCGATTCGCGGATCACCGACGACCGGTTCGTGATCGCTGTCTCGCGTCAGGATGCGGCGGTCCCCGACGCCAGGGTCGAGGAGATCTGGGAGCGACACGGCGCCGTCGACAGCTGGTCGGAGGTCGCCCAATGAACCCGCGAGCCAAACCGCTGATCGCCGCCCTCGTGTTCGTCGCGGCTCTGTTCGTGATGAGCAAACTGATCGGCCGCGATCCGTCGCAGCGCAACTTCGAGATCTTCACTGACATGCAGTATTCGCTCGCCTACGAGCCGAACACGCCGAACCCGAACTACGCGAACGGCATGACGCAGCAGCAGCTCGTCGCGGGCGTCGTGCTGCACGAAGGCGACACGTTCCCGTACGGCGCGAGCCTCGCCGAGGCGGAGCGGGCCGGTCGCGAGTTGACCAATCCGTTCGCCAAGGGCGACAAGAACGCGATCGCGCTCGGCGCCAAGCTGTTTCCGATCTACTGCGCGGTCTGCCACGGAGGCGGCGGCATGGGCAACGGACCGGTGACTCGCCGCGGGATGTTTCCACCACCGTCGCTGCTGGCTGCGCACGCGAAGCAGCTGAAGGACGGACACATCTTCCACATCCTGACGCGCGGCCAGGGGAACATGGCCTCCTACGCCGCTCAGCTGAACCCGCATGAGCGTTGGGCGCTCGTGTCCTTCGTTCGCTCGCTACAGGGGAACTGACATGCCTGACAGCCTCGTGTATGTCCCCGGAAAGACGCTGCTCGCGACGCTCAAGGCGTTCGGCATCGTCGGGGCGGTCGTGTTCGTGCTGGGCCTGTTCGTCGAGCCGGCCGGAGTGTGGACAGGGTTCCTGATCGGCTTCTGCTACGTGACCGGCCTCGCGGTCGCCGGCGGACTGTTCATTGCCGTGCTGTATCTGTCGAGCGCGCGCTGGGGAACTCCGCTGCGGCGGATCCCCGAAGCGATGGCCAGCACGCTGCCGCTGATCGCCGTGCTCGGCATCGTGCTGCTGTTCGGTGTCGGCTCGCTCTACGAGTGGTCGCACGCCAAGACCGTCGAGGGCGACGAGGTCCTGCAGCTCAAGTCCGGGTATCTCAACACGACGTGGTTCGCGATCCGGCTCGTGATCTGCTTTGCGGCCTGGATCTGGGTCACGAGGAAGCTGGTCGGGCGATCCCGACAACAGGACGTCGACGGCGATCCGATGCATTACAAGCGCAACGTGCGGACCTCAGCGTTCTTCATGGTCGTGCTGACGATCACGTACTCGATCGCGAGCTTCGATTGGTTGATGTCGCTCGAGCCGCACTGGTTCAGCACGATCTTCGCGCTCTACCAGCTCGCGGGTGCAGCGTTATCGGGTCTGGCCGTCGCGACCGCTCTCGCGGTGCTGCTGCGCTGGCAGGGCTCGCTCCGCGGGTTCGTGACCGACGATCACTTCCAGATCCTCGGGCGGTTGCTGCTGAGCCTCAGCGTGTTCTGGGTCTACGTCTGGTACGCGCAGTTCATGCTGATCTGGTACGCCCACATCCCCGAGGAGACGGTCTGGTACGCGGCGCGCAAGCAGGTGCCATGGTCGCTGCTGACACCGACGATCCTCGTGCTCAACTGGCTCGTGCCGTTCCTCGTGCTGCTGCCGAAGGCCGCGTGCCGCAGCGGTCAAGTGCTGCTGCGGGTAGCGGGTGTGATCCTCGTCGGTCACGCACTCGAGCTGTTCCTCCACGTCGGTCCTCCGGTGCTCGGCCACGAGCCGATCGTCGGATTGTGGGCGGTCGCGCCGGTCGTCGGCGCGGTGTCGATGTTCTTCTACTTCACGCTGACCGGGTTGCGCGGCGCTGCGGTCGTGCCCAGGCACGACCCGACGCTAGAGCGCGTGGAACCGATCAGCTCGCCCGAAGCAGCCCTCTGAGCTGGCCTGCTAGCCCTCTGGTCTCGGACGCTATCGATCATGGAAATCAAGAACAAGGCGACGCGAATCGACCTCTTCAGCCTGAAGACTCCGCAGATGCGGGCGTTCCACATGACGTGGTTCGCGTTCTTCTTGTGCTTCTTCGCGTGGTTCGGAATCGCGCCCCTCATGGTGTATGTCCGTGAGGAGCTGAGCCTCACCAAGGCGCAGATCGGAAACACGATCATCGCGTCGGTCGCGATCACGATCCTCGCGCGTCTGTTCATCGGTTGGCTCTGTGACCGCGTCGGACCGAGGCTGACGTACGTCTGGCTTCTGATCGTCGGGTCCATCCCGGTCATGGCGATCGGCCTCGCGCAGAGCTACGAAGCCCTGTTGCTGTTCCGGCTCGGGATCGGCGTGATCGGGGCGTCGTTCGTCATCACGCAGTACCACACGTCGGTCATGTTCGCACCCAACTGCGTCGGGACCGCGAACGCCACCTCGGCGGGCTGGGGCAACCTCGGCGGCGGCGTGACGAACATGGTCATGCCGCTCGTGTTTGCCGGCTTCGTCGGCCTTGGCGCAAACCACTATTGGGGCTGGCGTCTCTCGATGCTCGTCGCCGGCGGCGTCTGCTTCGTGACCGGGATCGCCTACTACTTCTTCACGACCGACTTGCCGGACGGCAACTTCAAGGAGCTGCGCGAGAAAGGGCTCCTACGGCGGAAGGAGGCGGTCAAAGGGACCTTCGCTCTGGCGTGCAAGGACCGGCGAGTCTGGGCGCTATTCCTCGTCTACGCAGCTTGCTTCGGCATCGAGCTGACGATCAACAACATCGCCGCGATCTACTACCACGATCGATTCGAGCTCAGCCCGACGACGGCCGGGCTGGTCGCCGGCCTGTTCGGGCTGATGAACATCTTCGCGCGCACGACGGGAGGGATCATCGGCGACAAGTTCGCTCACAGGGGTGGACTCAGCGGACGCGTGCGGTGGCTGTTCATGGCGCTCCTGATCGAAGGCGTGGCCTTGTGCATCTTCTCCCGCATGAACGTCGTCGGCCCGGCGATCGCCGCGATGGTCGTCTTCAGCCTCTTCGTCCAGATGTCCGAGGGAGCGACTTACTCCGTCGTTCCGTTCATCAACAAGAAGGCGCTCGGGTCGGTCGCGGGCATCGTCGGCGCGGGCGGAAACGTCGGGGCCGTCGCTGCCGGCTTCCTGTTCCGAGGTGCCTACGAGTATCAAGACGCGCTGTTGATCCTGGGGGTTGCCGTCGCGGTGGTCGCGTTCACGACCCGGTTCGTGAGGTTCTCGGAAGCCGACGAAACCGAGGCCGCGGAGGCATACGCCGAATCCTTGGCCACGCGCGCCGCGCTGGCCGGAGCCTCCCGCCGCGCACAGCCGCAGCCGGCACCGGCCGACGGGGCTCCCGCCCCGGCGCCTGCGTTTGCCTGGCTGAAGACCGCTCAGCCGATGGACATCCTCCGCGTCTACCTCGGGATCGCCCTGATGATCAAGGGCGTCTACTTCATCCTCGACATGGGGAGCCTCGAAGCGCTGCTCGGCGACAGCTTCGGACAAGGGAGGACCGTCATCGCATGGGGGGTGGTCTTGGCCCATGCGGTCGGCGGCATTTCGCTGGCGATGGGCTTCGTGACACGCATCGCAGCCGCGCTGAACGTGCTCGTTCTGCTCGGAGCGACGTATTGGAACCTGTCCGCGTCGTCGGTTGCGTTCATGCAGAACGAGAGCCTGCACTTCGCGGTCTTCGTGTTGTTCGCGCTCGTGCTCCTGTTCTGGCGCGGCTCCGGGAGCTTCTCGATCGACTACCTGCTGCGATCTTCGGACATGCCCGAGCCGGTCGAAGCATTCCCCCGTAGTGGTGCATGACCATGGAACTCGAGAGAATCGCGGCCGCAGTGAACTTCGACGAGCACGAGCACCAGTCTTGCGATTGGGCCGTTCTGCTTGCCAAAGGTTCGGAGGCCCAGGTGAAGATCGTCAACGTGCTCGAAGCCGCCATCGGGATGGATGAGGACGAGTACGCCGGCAGGAAGCGGCTCATGACCGACGAGGTCGCCCGTGTTTCCGACCGGGGTGTGGTTGTCAGCGGCGAAATCCTGATCGATCGCGGGCGCGGTACGGCCGGCACGCTGATCGAGTGGGCGGACGGCTGGAAGAGCGACGTCATCGTGCTCGGCAATCACCCGCGCAAGGGGCTCGCCAAGCTCTTCGACAACAGCGCGGTGGCGCAGAGGCTCGTCGAGGGGGCGCACTGCCCGATCCTGCTGGTCATGCATTAGCTCCGCCCCGGCTCCGGCTCCGCCCCGGTTCCGCCTCCGCCCTCGGCTCAATCGTTGTTCAGTAGCTCTGGTGGTCCGCGCGTCTCAAGCCCGATCGAGCGTCGACCCGATGAGAGGGACGACCCCCCCGAGGAGGCGCGAATTGACCCGGATCCACTCCGTCATCGGTGAGCTGAACGAGGACGAGCTTCGGTACGAGTTCGAGACGGCGCAGCCGTTTCCCCACTTGCGGATCGACGGCTTTCTGGATCCCGACTTCGCGCGGGAGGTCATGCGTTCCTATCCGGGCTATGGTGAGGCGCGCGCGGTCGGCAAGCGGTTCTTCGGCGTCAACGAGAACAACAAGGTCCAGGTCTCCGACTCCGATCGGTTCCCGGCCCCGGTCGCGACGCTCGCCGAGGCGCTGCTGTCGCAATCTTGGCTCGAGTTGCTGTCGCGGGTCACCGGCATCGAGCATCTCGTGGGTGATCCGACGTGGCAGGGTGGCGGCATGCACCTGATGTCGCGCGGTGCGCACCTCGACGTGCACGTCGACTTCAACGTCACGAAGCAGAAGCTGCACCGGCGGCTCAACGTGCTCGTGTTCCTCAACGAGGACTGGCAGCCGGGCTGGGGTGGCATGCTCGAGCTGTGGAACACCGAAGTCAGCACCTGCGTGCACTCGATCGCGCCCGTGCTCAACCGGTGCGTGATCTTCGCGACCAGCGAGATCAGCTACCACGGGGTCACGAAGGTCGCGTGCCCCAAAGACCGTGCTCGCTGCTCGTTCGCCGGCTACTACCACACGCACGCGGCGCCCGAAGGCTGGGACGGGACCGAGCACGGAACCTCGTTCCGGGCCCGGCCCGACGAGAAGCTCAAGGGATCGGTGCTCATGCCGCTGCAGGACATCGCGATGAAGGTCCTGGATCCGATCCGCAAGCGCCTCGACGACTAGCTGAAAATCCGTCTCGGGGACAAAAGGTGCAACGGGGGCGGTCGTTGCACAATTCGTCCCGGGGACGATTGGTGCTAGCATGCGGGCATGGTGGATGGATCGATGCGAGCCATGGTGCTCGACGCCCAGAAGACCCCGCTCGTCGCCCGGCGCCTGCCGATACCCGAGCCGGGCCCCGGCGAGCTGCAGCTCGCGGTCCGCACGTGCGGCGTGTGCCGCACCGATCTGCATGTCATCGATGCAGACCTGACCGAGCCCAGCCTCCCGCTCGTGCTCGGGCACGAGATCGTCGGAATCGTCACCGAGCTCGGGCCGGGAACGACTCGGTTCGCGGTCGGCGACCGGGTCGCGGTCCCGTGGCTCGGGCACACGTGCGGGACCTGCGGGTTCTGCACGTCGGGCCGCGAGAACCTGTGCGCCGAGCCGGAGTTCACGGGCTACAACCGAAACGGGGGCTTCGCCGAGTACGCGGTCGCCGACGAGGCGTTCTGCTTTGCGTTGCCCGACGGGTTCGACGACGCGCACGCCGCTCCGCTGATCTGCGCGGGGCTGATCGGCTATCGCTCGTACCGGATGGCCGGCGACGCGAAGCTCCTCGGCCTCTACGGCTTCGGGGCCGCGGCCCACATCCTGACCCAGGTCGCGATCGCCGAGGGACGCGAAGTCTACGCGTTCACGAAGCCCGGCGACGACGACGGGCAACAGTTCGCGCGCGAGCTCGGCTCGGTCTGGGCCGGCGGCTCCGACGAGCTGCCACCGGTGGAGCTCGACGCGGCGATCCTGTTCGCGCCCGTCGGCGCGCTCGTGCCGGCCGCGCTGCGGGCGGTCGCCCGCGGCGGCACCGTGGTCTGCGGCGGGATCCACATGTCCGACATCCCGAGCTTCCCGTACGAGATCCTGTGGGGCGAACGCTGCGTGCGCTCGGTCGCGAACCTCACGCGCCGCGACGGCGAGGAGTTCTTCGCGCTGGCGGCGAAGGTCGACCTGGAGACCCACGTCGAGCGCTTCGAGCTCGAGCAGGCCAACGTCGCGCTCGAACGGCTGCGCAACGGCCAACTCCGCGGCGCCGCCGTCCTTTCCGTCGGAGCCTCCGACACGCGGTGACGGACGACGCCAACCAGACCCCTGTCACCGGCGCGCGCATCGCCCGGCTCTGGTGGCCGCTCGCGTTGAGCTGGCTGATGATGGGCGTCGAGGTGCCGCTCGTCTCGGCCATCATCGCCCGGCTGCCCGACTCCAAGGCCAACCTCGCGGCGCTCGGCGCTCTCGTGTATCCGCTCGCGCTTCTGATCGAAGCCCCGGTCATCATGCTGCTGGCGGCATCGACGGCGCTCGCCAAGGACTGGAAGAGCTACAAGAAGCTGCGCCGCTTCGCACACGGCGCCGGCTTCGCGCTGACGATCGTCCACGCGCTGCTCGCGTTCACGCCGCTCTACCACTGGGTAGCCGTCGACCTGATCAAGATGGACCCTACCGCGGTCGAGCCCGGACGCACCGGCCTCATGATCATGACGCCCTGGACGTGGGCGATCGCGTCACGGAGGTTCCAGCAGGGTGTGTTGATCCGATTCGAGCACTCCCGCGTCGTCGTCGCTGGGACGATCGTCCGGCTGCTCACGGTCACGCTCATGCTCGCGATCGGCTACTTCGCCGCATCGCTTCCGGGCATTGCGGTCGGGACTGTCGCGATCGCTTGCGGCGTGATCGCCGAAGCCGTGTTCGCCCAGGTGTTCACGGCGCCGGTCGTTCGCGCGAACTTGCGCTACGCCCCGCCGCTCTCAGAGCCGCTGACGTGGGCAGCGTTCACGAGGTTCTACGCGCCGCTGGCAGTCACGCCGCTGATCACGATCGTCTTGCAGCCGATCGGCTCGTACGCGCTCAACCGCATGCCCGACAAGCTGCTGTCGACGGCTGCGTGGTCGTCGGTCTACGGGCTCGTGTTCCTGTTCCGAACCGCGGGGTTCGCGTTCAACGAAGTCGTCGTGACGTTGATCGACCAGCCCGGCGGCGCGCAGCTCCTGCGCCGCATCGCCTGGACCATGGGTCTCATCATGACGTCCGCGCTCGCGCTCGTCGCACTCACCCCGCTCGGCCGGCTCTGGTTCGGAGGGGTGATCGAGCTGGAGCCGGACCTCACCGAGGTCGCCGTGGGCGCCGTCGTATTCGCCGTGTTGATGCCGGGCTACGCGGTGCTGCAGAACTTCTACCAGGGCGCGCTCGTCCACGGGCGGAGGACCCGCTCCGTGACCGAAGCCGTGGTCCTGTACCTCAGCGTCGCAACGGCGGCGCTCGCCGTCGGAATCGCGATCGACTCCGTCCGCGGCATCGTGTTCGCGCTCGCGGCGTTCAGCTTCGCCGGCATCCTCCAGACGACGTGGCTGCGCTACCGCGCGAAGCCGGTGCTGGCCGCCCTCGAAACGCGGGACGGGACTCAGTAGCGCGTGCGCAGCACGACCGGGCGTCCGTCGGGAACGACGTCGAGACGCGTCCGCGGATCGTTGGCGACATCGATCGTGAACCTGCTCCTCGGCAAGCTCGCGAACAGGAACCCGCCGTCCTGGTCGGTCAGCACTTCGTCGAACACGACGAGGTCGGCCGTCGATTGCTCGCGCAGCACGACGATCTCGCTCGGCACCGGATGGCCGTCACGGGTCTTCACAACCCCACGCACGATCCCCCGCCCGCCGCGAACTTCGAGCCGCCGCACTCCAGCGCTGGCATCCGAGTGACGGATCCGGCCACGCTGCGACGGATACCGATTGCACGCTGCGACGATGATCTCGGTCTCGCCGGTCTTCCAGGCATCGATTCGAACCGAGCCGGTCGCATCGCTGACGAGGTCGACCCTTCGCCCCGGATGCTGCCGGATCAGCGTGACCCTGGCATCGGCCAGCGGCGCGCGACCGAGAAGGAAGGCGAGCTCGAGCGGCGCCGACGACACGGGCAAGAGCCCGACGTCGACGGTCTGCTCCTGACCGCGCTCGACCTCGACCCGCTTCGTCCACAGCTCGTAGTCGCGATGGCGGACCTGCAGCTCGATCGGTCCGGGCGCGACCTCGACGAGACGGTAGCGGCCTTGACTGTCCGACTCGCAACGCTCGCTGATCAGCGACCGCACGTCCCGTTGCGCCCGCACGCGCGCGTTCGCCACCGGACGTCCGGTCCCGTCACGGATCGTTCCTGCGACGACACCCAGGTCGGCGACCCGGTAGAGGATCGGGTCCCATCGCAACGTTCCGTCGCTCTCGGCCTCGGACAGCAGAAACGAACGCGATGTGTTGCGGAACCCGGACTTCGAGACTTCGATCGTGAGCGCCTGCTGGTTGGACATCGCCACGGACACGCGGAACGCGCCGTTGGTGGCCGATCTCGCCCGCTTGCGATCGGATGGTGACAGGTAGCGAGGCACCAACGTGGCATCGCCGATCGCGGCACCGAACGCGTCTCGCACGACTCCCGTGACTTCCACCGAACGGGGCAGTGGAAACCGCAGTCGGTAGTCATCGCGATCGACGGCGAGTCCGCGGACGACGAGATCACGATAGGTCGACTTCGACCAACGCAGCACGAGGTCGACCGGGCCGTGCGGCAGGTGCCCGAGCCGAAACCGCCCCTTGCTGTCTGTCTCCGCCCGCCACCGCCGCCTCGCCTCCGGACCGGGCTTGCCGTCGACAACGGGCACGTGCCTGCGCGACGCGGTCACGGCGAGTCCTTCGATCGGCTTGCCGGAGTCGGTCACCATACCGCCGATGAAGTGTTCGCCGGCGAAACGGTGGTGGAACTCGACCGTCGCGCCGGGAGCGAACTCTCGCCGGAACGAGAGCGTCGGAAACCCATCGGCTTCGACGCGCACTTCGTGGGTCCCCGGCACGATCGGAGAGACCTCGTAGCTGCCGTCGTCCGCGACGCTCGACTCGACTCGGTCGGCGGTCATCGCCGCGACGACGACTCGCGCGCCGATCGCGGGACTGCCGCCCGCATTCGCGATCGTTCCGACGAGCGTGGCCGGCTCGCGTTTCTGGTCGGACTGCTCGGACGCCAGCACGAGAGCTCCGAGCGCGTTTGCGCCCGAATGCAGGTCGAGCTCGCGTTCGAGACGCTCGAAGCCCTTCGCGGTCACGGTCAGCCGAGCGGCTCCCGGCCGAATCGGCTCGCTGGCCCAGGTGCCGGCCGGATCGGGCTTCATCTCGAGCATCGCAGCGACTCCGAGCTCCGGACGGAGGCTCGTGCGCGCGCGCAGCACGACGTGGGCCGACCGAACGGTCCGGCCGCTCGAGTCGACGACCCGACAGGTGACCGTCGCAGCACCGCTTTTCGGATAGAGCGCGAAGTCGATCGACGCCCATCCCAGGACTCGCTCTTCGGTCACCTGCCCGGTGGAGGGATCGACAATCCGTTCTCGATAGGGTTCGAACTGCGAAGGCTGGACCCAGCGCACGACGGGCAGGTAGCCGGGATGAGAGGCCTTGATCCAATGGTTGGCTCCGGGCTCGCGTCGCAACCGAACCTCGAAGTACCCCAGCGGCAGGACCTTGGCGTCGATTCGGTGGTCGGCGAGGACGTCGTGGTACGACTTGTCGAACGGGACTACCGTAACGGTTGCCCCGATCAGCCGTGCCTGGGTCAGCTCGTCGCGCACGGATCCGGTCAGCCTCGCGGTGGGCACGGGCTCCGTGTCGGCCGACGGCTCGGCAATCTGCGAGCGCCGGGAAGGCGACATCGCGGGCTCGCCAGCGTCCTGCTCGGCAGCCAGCTGCGCGCGGACCGCCAGCCGTTTCGCCTCGGTCGCCCGCTCGAACGCGAACCACGCAGTGACCCCGACGAGGAAGATCACGAACACAGCGATGGCCGACCCGCGCGACATGGCCGGTGCATTTGGCCGGTTCACCGCCGACTTCGCAAGGGGCCACGGCGGTCGCGGCAAGCTTCTTGCCCGTGTCGCGGCAACTGACCTCGATCCGACGCCGTCCGCCCGAGACTGTCTCCTGCGCGGGACAATCTGCTCGTACCAAGGACGGACGGGCCACCTACCACGGAGAGACCGATGCAGACCCCCGGAGTGCTGTTGTCAGCCGTGACCGCTTCCCTGCTCGTCGCAACCTGGGCCAACACCCGCGCCGGCGACTGGCCGCCCAATCCGCAGAACACCGTGAACCTCGCTGGCAATCACGCCTTCAAGGTCGAGTTCGAGCTCCCGCTCGAAGAGATCGCCAGGAGCAAGGCAGCACAACCCGACTGCCCCGGCCCGTGGCCTGCACAGTGGCAGACCGAGTGGAAGGAAGAGATCGTACCGCTGTTCCAGGTTCCGAAGGACAAGTGGCTGGTCGTCACCGACTACTTCGGTCCCGACCTGTATCAGCGCTGGGGCAAGGTCATGACGTTCAAGAGCGTCGGCTTCGAAGCGCCGATGATCCAGTCGTACCGCGCCGGCCTCGTGTTCGCGCCCGGGACCGAAGTCGTCGCTCGCGTCACCGATGTCAAGTTCGACCGGCGAGCGATGGTCCCCGCCGACGTCGCGCACCAGAACCTGAAGCGCGAGTGG
>Ga0055451_10000249_pt1 | contig 21033 bp, 16 predicted proteins | sample China_Galinas_PW_3_FD_57745 | JGI IMG/M metagenome (GOLD analysis project Ga0055451, IMG submission 57745) | Wetland microbial communities from San Francisco Bay, California, USA, that impact long-term carbon sequestration - China_Galinas_PWB_D2 | ecosystem: Environmental > Aquatic > Marine >... | reverse complement strand
CGTATTGTTTATGGTTACTCTCATCTCATATTTCCTGCCCGGGGGAACCTGCTGGAACCTCTACCTGCCTCTGCTGGTTCTCTTTACAGCCTATCTCTTCACCGGGGCCGGCACAAAGTACCACTACATCTTTATGATCTTTTTCATTGCCATCCTGTTGCTGGTCCCCCTCAATATGATCAGGTATGCCGGGCTGGTAAAATACCGGAAACAAAAAGAAACAGTGATCGAACAGGTTCTGGAGAAAAACACAGACTCTTTGATCCTCACCGATGAGGTTCAGAAACGGCTGTTGGTATACTACAGCCAGTTCAATCCTGACGAGGCAAGGAGATTCCTGGGCTTTGATGAGTTCGGTGCCGACTCCTCCCATAAAGGAAAGATCCTGCTGTTGCTCAATGGATACACCGAGTACCTGTCAGGTATGACAGAAAACGACCTGCCCTACTATGCCAGGAATATCTCCCCGCAAAACAAGATTGTCTTCACAAGTAAGAAGCCGGATCTCACACTCTATGAAATAGCAGAGTTTACCAGCTTCGATGAAGCTGAAAATAAGATATTTACATCATTCAACAACTTTGAGAACAGCGTGCCGTTCTGGAACCAGGATGATCAGGATCTCTCGACTGAGATCAGCTACAGCGGCAGCAGATCAAACCGGGTCGCCCGTTTTTCTTCAACCTTTGACTACCCGTTGGATTCCCTGCATACGGGTGACCGGCAGGATCTTGTAATTCAATGCGACCTGGTCTGTTTTGCCCGGAATGAAAGCGACACGAAACTCATCATTTCTCTTGAAGACATTACGGGTACCTACTTCTGGAAAGCACTTGAAATAAACAGATATATGAAGGCCTACTCCCACTGGTGGCCTCTCTCCTTTGATGCCACAGTTGACTGTACTGGGATCAGGAAAGAGAGCAGGTTGAAGGTATACCTGTGGAAAAATGACGGGACAGATGTGTACGTCGACAATTTCAGAATCAATGTGTATGCTGTAAATTGATGTTTCCTGAATCGAACTTTTTGATCCATTGCACTGTTGTTGTGTATAACTAATTAACCAATTTCACCGTATAACACGTAATTTAATACTCAATAAACACAAGACTATGAAAAAGATTGTATTGTTTGCATTCAGTTTACTCATCATCTCGACAGGTCTAAATGCACAGAAGATGAACACTGTAAAGACAGACCTGTTCAGCGCCTTTCTCAGAACAGGGGTTTTTAAATATGAGCGTGCACTTAATGAAAATATGAGTGCACAGGTCGGTTTCTTCTATACCGGCTTCACTCCGAAAGATTCCCAAACAAAACTAAGCGGGTTCGGTATTACTCCCGAATTCAGGTACTACCTGTCCAGTACCCCGGCACCCAACGGTACATACCTGGCTCCCAACTTCCGCTATATGAGCGTTACCGTTTCTGATCCTGATCCGATCGACGGTGGCGAGGGTACGCTTACCTCACTGGGATTTGCCATCAACCTGGGAAAACAAGTCGTGCTCAAAGACGTCTTTGTGATTGATGCCTGGGTGGGTCCAGTATATGCATTCAGATCTGTTAGTGCTTCTGCTGCAGGTGTAAATACAGGCCCGCTTCCAGAGGTGAATGGCTTTGGAATCCGGCTTGGTATAGCCATCGGTATCGCTCTCTAGATTAATAAATTACTCTGAACTGCGCTCAGCCGGGTCGGGAATCAAACCCGATCCGGCCACTGTTCATGACCGTCACCTGCCCTCTTCAACAGGTAATGGACGGGTATCCCCACCAGGATAACTCCCAGTGCAATGGATGATTCCACTGGTCGCTCCAGGAAAGCCAGAACCAGGATGGCCAGGGAAAAAAGAATAAACAGCAACTGGGGGAAAGGGTACCACGGTGTTCTCATCATCGATTCTCCTTTGATCCTGAGTTTGAATACACCAATGACAGCTAAAATTGGGAAAATACCCAGTGAGAAACTGAGCAGGGTAATGATCTGATCAAAGGTGCCGGAAACAACAAAAACGATGGCCAGTCCGCTTTGCATCAGTATGGAGACACCGGGAACACTGGAACGGTTGATCTTTTTTGCGATCCCGAAGAAATGCCCCGATTCGGCCATGGCAAAATATACCCGCGGGCCAATAATGGTCAGTACACTGATGGCCGAGAGCAGGATCAATGCAATGAAGAGAGAGAAAAACTGGTCCAGCGTCCTGTTAAATAGATGATTGGCAGCCAGTCCACCGATGGATATCACTCCTTCCATCTCCCTGGCAGGGACCGCATAAATATAGAGTGTATTTAGAAGGAGATAGATAAGGGTAACTAGCAGCGTGCCCGATATCAGTGAACGGGGTATGTTTTTTACAGGATTCATTACCTCTGAACCCACATATGTGGAGGCATTCCAACCACTGTATGCAAACATGATCCACATCAGGGCCAAACCAATGGCCTTCATCCCGGCCCACCCGGGGGCCACATGAAGCTGCACCGTGAAGTGTTCAAAGTTGCCCTCCCCGAAAGCAAATCCGGTAAACACCAGCAGCAGGATCAGGCTTACCTTCAAAATGGTTAGGAGGTTCTGGACCTTCGAACCCGACCTTAACCCAAAATAATGTATAGAGGTAAATACCAGTATGATCCCGATGGCGATCAACTTCTTGATCAACCCGACCTGTTCAAGTCCGTCTCCCCCCGGAAGGGTTCGGACCATGTATTCACTGAAAGCCAGTGATGAGGCTGCAACAGGAGCCGTAAAACCCACAAAGAAGGAGACCCAGCCGCTTAAGAACCCGGCCAGGGGGGAGAAGAGTTCAGTCAGGAAAGCATATTCACCCCCGGCTCTTGGAAACCTGGCTCCCAGTTCACTGTAACTCAGGGCCCCGCACAGGGCAATAATCCCGCCAATAAACCACAGGATCAGCAACAATTTTGGTTCGTGAAGCTGTGCCAGCAATAAGCCCGAAGTGGTGAAAATACCAGCTCCTATCATATCCCCCACCACAATATTGGTCAGGGAGAAATAACCCAGGGATTGTTTAAGGCCGGAGGAAGACTTCACGCGCAAGAAATTACCTGGGGATCCGCTTGTCCCGGCCTATCAGAAAATAGAGCACTGAACCAAGGAATGGTAGCAGTATAATAATCAATACCCAGAGTATCTTCTCATTTCCCGGGAAATCACTCATCAAAGCGCTGATCAGTGCCAGCAGGGGAAGCATTAAAATAAAAAAGATAAAAAATAGCGTGAGGAGCAATCCACCACCGAACAAAAACAGGATAGTCATCGCAGTATATTTTAGATTGTCCCATAAAACTAAGAAATAATCCACTACCCATCAATGTGTAATATTTCATAACTTGCTAATCAACCACTTTATATTCCTCACCAATGAAAAAGACTTTTATCTCCTTTCTGGCAGTGATCATGCTCACCGCCTGCGGCTGCCAGGAACAGAGATCAACTCAATCCTCCTCCAGCTTTCCCCTGGAAGTGTATGTAAATACCCCCGACAGTGCATTTCACTATGAGATCATTGAATCGGTAAGGGGTGCAAACTGGACCGAGTACAGGATCCGCATGGTATCCGGCACCTGGCTTACCACAATGGAGGTGGATGAACCGGAGTGGTGGCACTGGCTTACCATGGTGGTACCCGATGAACTTCAGGAGACCGAGTCCCTTATGCTGATAGGGGGTGGCTCAAGGGGCGACACCCTGCCCGTCGTAGCACCCCAGGAGATGATCAACGCTGCACTGGCAACAGGTTCGGTGGTATCTCATCTGAGTAATGTTCCCTTCCAACCAATCGACTATAAATGGGACACACTGGAGGGAGTGCTTGAGGATGACCTGATCGCCTTTGCCTGGCTGCAGTTCCTGGAAGGAGGTGCTACGGAAGAAATGCAGACCTGGTTGCCCCGCTTTCCCATGACCCGCGCGGTGGTCAGGGCCATGGATGTGGTACAGGAGATCTGTCAGTCCGATGGCCGGAAGGTGGATGGGTTCTTTGTGGCAGGTGCTTCAAAAAGGGGCTGGACCACCTGGGACGTAGCGGCTGTGGATGCACGGGTTACAGGTATTGCACCTGTGGTCATCGACCTGCTGAATATCATTCCATCGTTCAAGCATCACTGGCGGTGCTATGGAGAGTGGGCCCCAGCCATTGATCCCTATGTGAAGCTGGGAATCATGGACTGGATCGATACCGATGAATTCCTGCGCATGCTTCAGCTGATCGAACCTTACCAGTTCCCGGATCGTTTAACCATGCCCAGACTATTGATCAATGCCACTTGTGATCAGTTTTTTGTGACCGACTCCTGGAGGTTCTACTGGGACGACCTGGAAGGAGAACATTACCTTCAGTATGTTCCCAATGTTGGACATGGGCTTCATGGCTCCTACCTGCCTGAAAACCTGGTTTCATTCTATCATTACACCATTTCAGATACAGCCATTCCCGGTTTCAGCTGGAACATCAGTAATGATACTATTTATGTCGAGGTGGATCCGGAAAGTGACTACCAGATACGGAAATGGGAAGCGGTCAATGAGCTTAGCAGGGACTTCAGGCTCTATGTGGTGGGAGAAGAGGCCTGGAAGATGAAACCTGTGGATCTGAATGAGAACGGCATTTATGTCATCCCCATTACAGAACCTGAAAACGGTTACAAGGGAGCCCTGGTGGAGGTGGTATTCAATCCGGATTCTGAATTTCCATTAACACTGACTTCAGGGACACTGGTAACTCCGGACAGCTATTCTTATGAGCCTTTCAAGCCTGATATTTCAGCCAGATAGCGCTAAACCAACCTCCTTACCGATTGCCAGATCCTGAAGCTTTGGCTAACCCGGCAGGTTCATGATCTGAAAATAGAACCAGGCATTTTAACCGGCATACTTAAATTCAAAAGAATCCTTCAGAAGATTGTCACCAATCCCTCCTTCTTCCTCCTTCAAAGAGAGCATGGCATCGTGCAGTTTCAGTAACAGGTCATTCACTTTGAAGGTACTGTTCACAACCTCATTAATATGGTCGATGGTGTAATGGTCCTGTGCATAATGCTGGTACCAGTCATAAAGCATAGATTCCATAAACCCTATCACTTCATCGGCGTCCTCCTTCAAAAAGGAACTGAGTGTCTCTATAATCTTTTGCAAACGTGCTTCCATCATTTTATGGGTTATATTAACGCTGCTAATATATTCACTCCCAGAAGATAAACCAAGGGTTTAACAAAGAGATAATGTAATCTTAACATACTGGTAATATGTGAGTTATATTAACATCTTTATGTTAACAACCCTTCCGGTTATTAACAATTCCGGTCTTGGTTTTTGTACTTTCCTTCTCAAAAATTTTGCAAATTCGTTACATTGATCCTTCATCAAGTGATATATTACCCAAATAAAACCCAAAATGAAGAACTTTTTATTGTTACTGGCGCTTTTTACCACCATTCTGCCTGGATGTAAAAGCACTATTTCTGCTTCTGAGGCAGACATCCATCACCATATCAGATTTAACCAGGTCGGTTATTATCCAGGAGCACTTAAGGAGTTCGTAGTGGCAGATGATGAAGCCACGTCGTTTCAGATCCTGGATAAGAATCTCAAAATTGCCTTTGAAGGGAAGCTGATTGATAAGGGAACCTGGGACCAGTCGGGAGAGCATATTCTCCAGGGGGACTTTTCGGGCCTGGCCAAAGCAGGGAGCTATTCTATACAGCTGAATAACGGGATCAGCTCGGCTTCCTTCAAAATTGAACCCGCTGTATACGGTGAAGCGCTGGATGCATCCATCAAGAGCTTCTATTTTCAGCGGGCTTCCATGGCCATTGAGGAGCAGTACGGAGGAGTCTATCAACGGGCATCAGGCCATCCTGATAACCAGTGTTTTTTCCATCCCTCGACCGGAAAAGTGACTGCTACCCTGAATTCACCCGGTGGCTGGTATGATGCAGGCGACTATGGAAAATATGTGGTCAATGCAGCCCTTTCCGTGGGACAGATGCTCAACCTGCTTGAATTGTTTCCTGATGCTGTTCTGGACAGACAATTAAATATCCCGGAGAGCGGTAATGATACAGGCGATCTGCTGGACGAGCTGCGCTATGAGCTGGACTGGTTAGTGACCATGCAGGATGGGGACGGAGGTGTATTTCATAAACTCACCGCCCTGAATTTTGCTCCCTTTATTATGCCGGATGCATATGACCTGGATCGTTATATCATTGGAAAGGGAACAGCCGCCAGTCTCGATTTTGCAGCCGTAATGGCACAGGCTTCCCGGGTATTCGCCGGGGTGGATCCTGACTTCTCATCCGGGGCGCTGAACGCAGCGGAAAGTGCCTGGAAATGGGCAGTGGAAAACAGTGATGTCCCTTTCAAAAATCCCACGGATGTTCATACAGGGGAATACGGCGATAATCAATTCAGCGATGATTTTTACTGGGCAGCTGCCGAACTCTTCATCTCCACCGGTGAACAGGGTTACCTGGATTACCTGCTTAAGAACGAAGAACCCTACCAACACCAGATTACCAACAGCTGGAAATTCTTTATCCGGAATATGGGATTCCATGCCCTCCTGATCAATGGCAGGATGAAAGAGGAACTGACCGAAAAACACCTGGCGCTATCCGATGAGATCCTTTCTAAAATGGGAACCATTCCATACGGGATCGGTATTGATCATTTTGAATGGGGATCCAATAGCGATGTGCTGAACCAGGCCATGATCCTTTGCATTGCCCACCATTTGAGTGGAGAACAGAATTACCTGGATGGAGCGATACGCAACACCGACTACATCTTTGGGAAAAATGCCACAGGTTACTGTTTCCTTACCGGTTTTGGATCAAAACAAGTGATGAATCCCCACCACCGTCCCAGTGCCTCCGATGACGTTGATAAACCGGTACCCGGATTTATCGTGGGCGGACCCAATAAGGATAAGCAGGACCGTCGGGATGTGCAGTATAACTCTGATTATTCTGCCGGATCATTTGCCGATGTGGTAGAGAGCTATGCTTCCAACGAGGTCTGCCTCAACTGGAACGCACCGGCTGTTTTTGTGCTGGGTTACCTGGAGCAGTCCTGCAAATAGAATTTATACCTTAAGTTTGGTTACGGTCAATTCTTTGGCAAGTCTTGCTTTACGCTTGATATTGCTTACGGTACTGACATCAATGACATTATCCAGAGTTGTAACTATTTCATCGGCAATGGCCTCATCGATAATAAGCGGCGGGACAATACCAAGAATATTGTGACGGAAATAGAGCAGCAATCCCCTGAGTGCCGCATCAACGCCAAATTCCTGGACAATATCATCTGACAGTGGCTCTTTGGTCTTCTTATCCTTTACAAGTTCGATCCCGATCAACAATCCTTTACCCCTTACCTCCCCTATATTTGGCTTCCTTTCAGAAAGTGCCTGGAGTTTGCTAATCAGGTATTGTCCCACACGGGCTGCATTTTCGGGAAGTTTCTCATTCACGATGATATCAATATTGGCCAGGCCAACTGCAGCACATACAGGATGGCCGCTGGCGGTTGATCCGTGTTCCAGTGAATTTCCCTTCCCCAGAAAACGCTCAAATATTTCCCTGGTGACCAGGGTGGCTGACAGCGGCAGGTACCCGCTGCTGATGGCCTTGGAAAGGCACATGATGTCCGGTTGCGGATCCCAGTTCTCGCTCATGAAAAGGGTTCCGGTCTTCCCAAATCCCGTGGTCACCTCATCCACTATGAAAAGTATTTCATACTTCCTGCAGATCTCTCCCACCACCTGATAGTACTCTTCCGGGGGAACGATATAGCCATATGCACCCATGATTGGTTCCAGTATAAATGCTGCAATGGTCGAGGCACCCTCATTTTCAAATTTTGTCTCCAGGGCCTTCGCACATTCCAGCCCGCACTCCGGGTAGCCATCCTGCCCAAATGGGCAACGGTAACAATAGGGTGGATCGATCTGAAGATAGCCTTCAAGTACGGGGCCGAACTTCTCTTGCTCCTCTTCCAGTCCGGATGTACTCATGGCGCCATAGGAAACACCGTGATAGCTGTGTTTCAAAGAGATGATCTTGAACCTTTTGCGATCATCCTCATTGGGACTCTGTCTGAAATATTGCCTGGATATTTTCAACGCTGTCTCCACTGCCTCAGAACCATTGGTCCCCAGGTATACATACTGGTATTGATCCGGTGATACCTGTACCAGCTTGTCAGCGAGCTCAATGGCCCTCGGATGGGTCTGCCTGAAACATGAGGCAAATGCAAGGTCCGTCATCTGTTTTGTGGCAGCGTCGACGAGCTCTTTTCTGCCATGACCGACAGCGACGTTCCAGAGTGAAGAAAATCCATTAATCAGTTTTCTCCCTTTATCATCATAAACATATGGACCTTCACCTCTTGTAATGACGATGGGACCAAGACCCAGGAAACCCAGGAACTCTTCCATTTCCGTAAATGGGTTCCAGAGGGAATAGGGTGTCCCTTTATACTTCTTCTTTTTCATACGTCCAATTATTTGGTATCCACCCAAGTAAGTTACACGATGAATGAACGTTTTCCAAAATAATAACATCTTTTTGAAGCTTCTGCCGAGAACCTGTATCTTTATAAAGGCACCGATGAATACACTCAAGATCTTCTTTCGTACGCTCTCCAGGAACAGGCTCTTTTCGATCATCTCCATCGGAGGATTCTCATTAAGCCTCGCCGTGGTACTGCTGCTACTGGCCTTTATCCGTTCTGAGCAACAGTATGACAAAGACATTCCGGATCTGGAACATATTTACCGGATCCTGGGGGATCAAAACTCAGCCTATATACCGGAGCAGACCCGTGACAAGATCCTCTCCGACTACCCACAGGTTATTGCGGCAACAAAATGCAATATTGGCAATGATGCAGTATTGTATAATGAGGAGAACTTCAATGTACGCATCGTTCATACCGACTCGGGATTCTTCAACGTATTTTCTATTCCGGTGATCTCAGGGATGAGGAGTGGCTGGTTTAAAGATCCCCATCAGGCTGTCTTGACCGAAAGCTGTGCGAAAAGGATATTCGGTAATGTGGATCCCATTGGCAAAGTGCTGAATATTTCCCACCGCGAGGACCTGGAGGTGGTGGCTATTGTCCAGGACCTGCCTGATAAAAATTCCCTTGCGGGAGAGATGTTCTGCAGTGCTGCGCTGAGGCTCAGGTACAGTCTAACGCAGCATAACGAGTCCAGGGCCTATTTATATAATATATACCTCAGGTTTCAACCCGGTGATGGGCCCGGGATACCGCAGGATCAATTAACGGCGCTCATTCATCCCTATATGGAATGGAAAGATGTGGATTACCGGCTGCAGCCGTTTAAGGAGGTCTATTTTGATATTACTTCCCCGCGGGATAACCTAAATCATGCCAATGTCAAATTGATCAGGCTACTGGGATGGCTGACCCTGATTATACTCTTCCTGGCGGTATTTAACTACATCAATCTTACCATTGCCCAGAGTACGGGCCGTTTGCATGAACTGGGAGTCAAACAGGTCTTTGGCGCAGACAGGTCCTTTCTGATCAGGCAGTTTATGAATGAAGCATTCCTGCAACTCCTTCTCGCCCTGCTTCTTGGATTTGGGTTGGCGATCCTGCTGAAACCTCTGGTCAGTGAGATCCTGGGAAAGGAGATTGAATTACGGATGGTACTGGAAAATCCCATTGCCTTGATCGAGATGGTGCTGGGCCTGTTTCTGATTGCAGTGATATCGGGGTTCTATCCTGCGCTGGCCATCCTCAGGCTTCGTCCCAAACAAATGCTACTGAATCAGCCGACTACATCCAGAAAATCATTCGATATCAGGAGGATCCTGACCGTGATCCAATTCACCGCCATGGTGGCCCTGATCATCTCACTGATCACACTGGTGAAGCAGATCCGTTATGTGCAGGATATGGACATGGGGTACAGTACCGAATGGCTGGTAAGGATCCCGGTGCATTATCAGATCCAGGATAAAGCGCAGGTATTATTACAGGAGATCTCGCAACTGGCATCGGTAAAAAACGTCTGCGGTTCCACCGGAACACCCGGGGAAATCTGGAGCGAATACGACAATGACAAAGTGCGTACATCCCAGATCACTACTGATTACCGGTTTGTTGAAACATTCGGACTGGAGATGATCTATGGCAGGAACTTCTTTGAAGCCGAGTCCACTGAAGTCTGCCTGGTCGATCGTTCGCTGCTCAATGACCTGGGCGGATGGGATTCGGCAGAAAATCAGGTACTTTTCGGGAGCCGGGTGGTGGGAGCCTTTGAAGATTTTCACTATCAGGACCTTTACACCCCGATGGGGAACCTTCAGCTTAAAAGAGGTACAGAGGTATCGCACATTGTGATCCGGTTTTATCCGGGCGATATGGCTGCTCCTATTGAAAGGGTGGAACAAATCTTCAAAGAAGAGGCCAGCGAATTTTCTTTTTCGTACGCGTTCTATGATGATTGGATGGAAGCCAAATACAGCCAGGAAGAGAAACGTGCCGCATCCGTCCGGCTACTTTCGGTCATAGCGATCCTGCTCTCCTGCATGGGCCTGTTCGGGATGGCTGAATTCAGAACCCGTACTCGCACAAGAGAAATAGGGATCAGGAAAGTGAACGGGGCCTCAACGGGCACTATTGTCAGAATTCTGAACCTCTCATTCCTGAAATGGATCATCCCGGGGATTGTTGCCGGGATACCCCTCGGCTGGTATTTCATGCACAGGTGGCTGAACAGTTTTGCATACCGGACCAGACTCGACTGGTGGATCTTTCTGGCAGCCTCCCTGGTTGCCATCCTGGTTGCCCTCCTTACAATAAGCTGGCAAACCTGGCGGGCAGCAAGAAGAAATCCCGTGGAATCTCTTCGTTATGAATAAACAAAATAGCTTTCAGTCCATTTGATTTTATAAATATCTCCATTACTTTTATTAAAGACTGACGAGAAGAAGGATGAAACAAAAGAGCATTCCTAAATTTTATGGCCTGAGGATCTACCTCTCTTCCATCATCCTCTATTTCTTCCTTGTGCTTCCATTTATTGGATTTATCATTTTCCAGAATCTCCCCGGATTTATTGAAGGCCGTGGCAGGGAGCCCGGAGATCTTGCTGCCACTGTAGATTCTCTGCGTTCCAACTTTGACTCCATTGCAGGGTACAGTGAGGAGGAGATCGATAGTCTTGTGAATCTTGCTATCCAGGGCAATATCGACAGCCTTGCAACTGTTGCTGCAAATTATGGGGCAGGTGAAAATGACTCATCAAAATTTGGTTCAGATGATGATATTCTGATCGGGACACATCCGGAAGAGCAGCGTGGCCTGCGAATGTTTGCAGAGAAGGGACCCTTCTCACAGTATTTCAAGCATCTGTTTGTGCTGCTGTTGATCAGCTTGTTAACAGGATTTCTGTTTAACAGGCCTTTCAAACGATTCTTCAGGAAGAAGCGGAGGAAGCAGGAGATACCTGAAAAGCTTCATTCCTTCTGTAAGAAACACCTCTTTAATGTCCCTATAATCAACAGCTTCATTATCACGTTGCCCAATATTGCGGTGATCATCTACTCCATCATATTCCTGGTATCTGAGGTAAGAGCTGATACTGAAGTGGAGAGAAGCATGTTCTTACAGCTGCACTACCTGACCATCGTGGCTACGCTTCTTGAGTTTCTGTTTGTCTATTACTGGGAAAAACACCGTGTCCATATCCGTTATATCGATCATATTTACTCTGAAAGTGAGCTGCACAGGAGCGTTTTCGCCCGGAAACGAGGGAAAATAAGGAACCGGTTCATGGTGGCCAGCGGAATGACCACCTTCCTGCCGCTGGTAGTGGTCATGGTATATCTGATCCTGAGTCTTACCTCTGTTAAGGATATCAAACTGAAAGAGTTCACACCAGAACAGAAAGAGATCCTTTACGGGCCCTGGAGCAATCTTATTGCACAAGGGAAAGCGACACTCGATATGAAAGGTAAAGACAGGCTCGTCTATGTCAATGCCATAGATTCCATCGTGATGCTCGTGGGCATCGGGAACGGCATACTGGTTTCGTTTTTCTACCTGTTTTTGTTCATCAGGTGGACCAACCGGGATATCACGCGGCCGGTGAAGGAGCTGCTGGTCAACATCAGGAATACCAGGGGCGGTGACAAGGAACAGTATTCGATTGTGCGCACCAACGATGAGATAGGAGAGCTGGCAGAGGGGTATAATGAAATGACTGAAAAGATCCATCAGTACATGGAAAACATCTCGGCCATGAACAGGGAGCTGGAGGAGAAGGTGAAGGAAAGAACCCGGGAGGTGGTGGAGCAGAAAGAGGAGATCGAAACACAAAAAGAAGAGATCGAGGCACAACTTGACCTGGCAACCCTCCAGCGGGATATGATTACAAACCAGAATGAAATGATCCTGGACAGTATCCGTTATGCCGAAAGGATCCAGTCGGCCATTTTACCACCGGTCCATATACTAAAGGAACACCTTTCCGACTATTTTATCCTGTTCAAACCAAGGGATATTGTGAGTGGCGATTATTACTGGGCCAGGGAGAAGGATCAAAAGTTGTTGATCGCTGTCGCCGACTGCACCGGACATGGTGTCCCCGGGGGATTTCTAAGTATGCTCGGGATCTCATCTATGAATGAAATAGTGAACCGAAGTAAGGAGCTGGATCCAGGTCAGATCCTGGAGCAGTTGAGAGAGATTGTGATCACTTCGCTACACCAGACCGGCTCCAAAGATGAGGCCCAGGATGGCATAGAGATTGCTCTGTGTGTGATCGACCTGAAGAAAAAAACCCTTGAATATTCGGGAGCAAACCGGCCCCTTTACCTTGTGAGGGATGGAGGTGTCGAACATCATCGTCCAAGCCGTATGCCCATTGGTATTTACGAACAGGAACCAACTCCATTTGCCACACACAGCCTTAAATTAAAACAGGGGGATTCAATCTATCTGTTCTCGGACGGATATGTGGATCAACTTGGAGGTCCTCATCGAAAAACATTCCGCGTAATCAATTTCAGGAAATTACTGCTGGAGGTCCAGGACCGGACAATGGAAGAACAGAAATCGATTCTCGTAAAGAATCTGGATGCCTGGCAGGGCAAGGTCGAACAGATTGATGATATCCTGGTGTTGGGATTCAGGATATAATATATTCAAATGAGAGTTTTGACATCCTGGACATCTCCTGGCCCACCTCGAGCATATCCTCATCATCCTCCTCATAGAGCCATTTTATATCGAGCCCGACACCGAGAGCATTGATCGCATTCAGTGACTTGAATATATCCAGTATATACTTTGCAGATGTCGAGTTAAAGTACTCAAAGTTAAACTGACATTGCAAATCAAATTTCCTTTGATCGCCCTGTAAAGCCTCCAGAGACCCTGTATAGGCTTCCAACCATTCCAGAACAGGCAGGTAAAACTTACGAACATTTTCCGGCCTTGATTCGCCAGAGAATTCAAAAGTCCTTCTTTCCGGATCCAGCACGATACGTGGTGAGTTTGCCGTTGGTTCGATAATAAACTTTTCCATTGATTATTCTTTTATTGTGATATGCATGGTAAAATAGGTATAACCCGGACCTGCCGGGTCGAAATAGTAACATATTTTTTCATCGGTCCGCAATGCCATGGTGATCAGACCCAGTCCCGCTCCCCTGTCCTCATCAGTGGCCTCTTTATTGATCACCTGTTCATAAAGTGATTTCAATGCTTCATCATCCATCTCATTTACCCGGTTGAGCTTCCTTCTCAGGTCATCTATCTGGCTGTTTTTCACAAGGTTACCCGCAGAAACAATAAACCTTCCTTCTTTCTCACTTACCTTTACGATCGGAGGTCTTTGCATATCAACAACCACATTCTCTTCCGGAACTGCATACTTAAAGATATTATCGATCGATTCTACCACTGTACCATAGACACGCTTCCTGACAGGCTTTCTGAGTTCATTAAACTGCCTGGCAGCTTTCAGCCTGTGGAGAAGTCTTTCCATGATATCGAAGGAGATAGAACCCTCAAATTCGATAATGACTTCAGCATCTTTCATCAGTTAGTCAAATTAATAAAAAAAAAGAACAAACAGAGGGCAACCGTTTTTATTTCAATATATTCGTATAGATACTTTAGAATATGAGTGAGGCCATCCTGAAAGCCATGATGCAACTGTTTGCATTGGTCATCGATATCGATGAGATCCAGGAGATATCTGACAAGGAGCGTTCCATCATACGGGCCTTTCTTTCCCGCCAGCTAAACACTGAACTCACTGAAAAATACATGGGTATCTTTGAGAATTACCTGCGTCACTATCATCATGAATCCATAGATAGCCAGAGTGTTAAGAAAAAGAAAAGAACCTCTCTTACGGCAGTCCGGATCCTCTCGATCTGTGAACAGATCAACGAGGAACTGGAGCAACGGCAGAAAATTTATGTGATCTTTCAGCTTGTAGAATATATCGCCTACGGCATCGAGATCCGGGAGACGGAACTTGATTTCCTGCAGACTGTGGCTACTGCTTTTAACCTGGATGATGATGAGTATCAGGACATTCTCCACTTTGTTGTATATCCACTGAAAGATATGCCCCGAAAAGAGAATGTACTGGTGATCAACAGTGATCTCAGTTCTCCTATGAAGGGAGTACAGCATATCCACAACCATAACCTTGAGGGTAATATTTACTTTCTGAACATTGCCAGTGTAAATACCTATGTGCTTCGTTATCAGGGTAAAGAGGATCTCTACCTGAATGGCCAACTGATCCTTGCAGGAATCACCTATGCTTTCGATCACGGATCGTCAATCAGGGGACAGAAAATTGATTCCATCTATTTCACAGATGTGGCCAGTGTATTCTCCGTGGCCTCATTCAGTTCACGTATCACCTTTGTGGCCAGGAAAGTGGAGTTCAGGTTCAGGAACAGTGATAATGGTATTCATGGATTCAATTTCGATGAAGAGTCCGGTCGGTTGATCGGGATCATGGGCGGCAGCGGTGTCGGTAAATCCACCCTTCTCAATGTTTTGAACGGGAACCTGAAGCCACAGCAGGGTGAGATCCTGATCAATGGATATAATTTATATGATGTATATGAGAGTCAACATTTATCGGGCGTTATAGGGTTTATTCCCCAGGACGACCTGTTGTTGGAGGAACTGACTGTCAGACAGAACCTTTATTACAATGCTAAACTGTGTCTGGACAATAATACAGAGGAGCAGATCAATAAGGTGGTCGACCAGGTATTGCATGATCTTGATCTTTATGAAATAAAAGACCTGAAGGTGGGTAAACCATTGAACAAGGTGATCAGTGGAGGTCAGCGGAAAAGAGTGAACATTGCACTGGAACTGATCAGGGAACCATCGGTCCTCTTTGTGGATGAACCCACCTCGGGACTCTCATCGGTCGATTCTGAAATGGTAATGAATCTTTTACGGGAGCAGGTCTTTAAAGGAAAACTGGTTATTGTGAATATCCACCAGCCGTCTTCAAACCTTTACAAGATGTTTGACAGGATCATTTTTATGGACAAAGGTGGCTATCAGATCTTTTATGGAAATCCTTCAGAGGCTGTGGTATATTTCAAAACCAAGAGTAACCATGCCAATGCCAATGAGGATCAATGCCCCAAATGCGGCAATATCGACCCGGACCAGGTGCTTCAGATCATCGAAGCTAAAATAGTCAATGAATATGGCAAACTCTCCAGGACCCGTAAAACGAGCCCAAAGGAGTGGGCCAACCTGTTTAACAGCACGAGGGAAGTGAGTCCCAAGGAAAATCTTGAGAAAGAAAGACTGCCTGATAATCAGTACAGTATCCCTGGATTCCTGAAGCAGATCAGGATATTCTTTACCCGGGATATCCTGTCAAAGCTCACAAATGCACAATATGTCCTGATCACCCTGCTTGAGGCTCCACTGCTGGCTGTGATCATGAGCTTTTTTACCAAATATTTCAGCGGCACATCCGAAAACCCGGAAGCATATGTGTTTAAGAATAATGAAAATCTGCCCGCCTATCTGCTGATGAGTGTGATCGTCTTCCTGTTCCTGGGATTGACCATCAGTTCTGAAGAGATTATCAAAGACAGGAAGATTATACAGCGTGAGTCCTTTCTCAATCTGAGCAGGGGCAGCTATCTCGATTCCAAGATCCTGATCATGTTTGCCATCTCTGCCTATCAGGCCCTGGCCTATGTGCTGATCGGTAATATGATTTTTGAGATCAAGGGCATGCTGTTGAGTTACTGGCTGATCCTCTTTACCACCTCGTGTTTCGCCAACATGCTGGGATTGAATATCTCGGCCGGACTAAACTCCGTGATTACCATCTACATCCTGGTCCCTTTCCTGTTGATACCACAGATCCTCTTTTGCGGCGTACTTGTGAAGTATGATAAACTTCATAAGAGCCTTACCAATTATGAGTACGTGCCGTTACTGGGTGATGCAATGGCATCCAGGTGGGCCTATGAAGCACTGGCCGTGGAACAGTTTAAGGACAACAAGTTTGAGAAAGAGTACTTTGCCATTGAACAACCGAAGAGCGATGCCGAATATCTTCAGAACTTCCTGGTTCCTGAATTGACCAACAAACTAAACGTTCTTCAACAAAAGATCAGAGAAGGGACAGATCTTAAACAAATCATGGAGCAACAGAGGACTTTCAGGTCCCAGTTGGCTGAGATGGAAAAACTGGTGCCGTATTTTCATGACGTTGAACCCGATATGAATACAATTGAGTCGTTCAATGCTGTAACAATTGACTCCATTCGAGCCTATTTTAAAAAGGTGACTGACCGGTCTCAAGACCTGGTGGGGTATTATTCAAAGGAAAAAAGCCAGGTTGATTCTACACTGAACAATCAACTGGGATTGGCAGCCTACCAGGCATTCAGCGACGAATATGAGAATACCAGCCTTAAACAACTGGTTTTAAATATGAATGACTCCGATAATATCATTGAAAAAGATGGCCGTTTGATCAGGAAATATCGACCAGCCTATATGACGCCCACTTCCAGGTTTGGCAGGGCACAACTTTATGCATCTGTCAAACGGCTGGGCAATCTGGAGATCGATACAATGTGGTTCAATATCATGGTTATATGGATCAATGTTCTCGCATTTTACGTTGTGCTCTATTATGACCTGCTTCGAAAACTGATCACTTTCTTTGAGAACATGCGTCTCAGTCGAAATTCAACAGCCTGACCCCCACTGTAATTGAGACCATATGGTTCTTAACCTGCAAAGGATCCTCACCGGTCACCGGGGTTAGATCGGGCAGATACAGTATTTCAGTAAAGAGAGCAGCTCGCAGAAGAGTGAATTCAAGCCCTACACCGCCGGTCAACCCTAAAACAGAACCATTCTGCCCGGTCAGGGGATAATCTGAATCCGAGGAGTATCTCAACTGCATATCCAGCCTCGGACCCAGCAAAAGATAGGGAACAAGGTGATCCTTCCCGAACCTGTACCTTGCCATTGGAGTTATGGAGAGGTACCGGAAGACCGACTTTGTCATCTCCCCCTCATTGACTATGATCCTGTCGTTGTCCAGGTGGTTCACTGTGACCGATTGGGTGGTGGATCTGCTACCCTTCACACAATAGGCTATATCAGCCTGGAAGCTGAAATGATCACCCCTGAATGCCTCCACAAAGAGGGTGATGGCTGGTCCTGCAATCGGTTCGGTCTTAATGGTATATTTAATAGGAGTGATCCGGTAGCGCTGGTTTGCCAGGGAGATGCCTGCCTTTACCCCGAGAGTTACAGGACGCTGCCCATAAAGAAGAAAGGACATTGTTAAGCACAAGAGGATGATAAAGATTCGTTTCATCTCACTATAATTTTTTTCGCCTCAACCCTGCCGGCATACCTGAACCTGACAAAGTAGATGCCTCTGCCGGGGTTATCCAGACTTATTTCATACTCCATATAGGGAAGACAATGGGGAAATGTGCGCCGGTAACACAATTTTCCGGCCAGGTCCACAACCTCTACAACTACCGGATCGCCTGAAAATTCACCCGGTTCTTCGTTCAAACTAAAAAAGAATGTACCTCCACTGGGGTTGGGCGCCACTGCAATCATCTGATCTTTTCGAACACCTTCAACACGCTTCACCATATTGTTTTCTCCATCCAGTACGTGGTTGAAAGGATCCAGTTCAACACCGGTAACTTCATAAGGAATATTGAACCGGTAGGTCTCTTCACCGGCTCCCTGAAATACCCTCACTGTTGTATCCCCTCCTGAATACAGGATCCTGTATTCAATCGACATCTTGAAAAGGGGTGTCAGGGTTGACGAGGTGGACTGGATGGAGTGAATGGTCAGGGTATCTTTTACCTGGTCCCACGTGACGTTATAAATGGGATACCCCGCACCAAAGTACCACTGGTTAAAGAAATCCGTGAAATTCATGCCTGAAGTCTCTTCCAGCACCTCTTTAAAATCCATGCCTGTGGCCACATCATTGGCATACCGGTCAACATAATTTCTGAGCGCCTGATAGAAGAGAGCGTCATCCTGCATCTCGAAACGGATCATATACAGTAGTGCCATACCCTTATTGTAGGAGAGGGAGCTGTTGAAGATCCGGGAATCATTACCTATATCTTCAAAGGGTACATAGACTGTCCCGTCAGGTTCGAGCATGGCGCTTTCGAACCTGAACTCCCGCTCATCATCGGCATAGTCCGGTCCCAGGATTTCGGTAGCCAGGTACCCTGCAAAGGTTGCAAAACCCTCGTTCACCCAGATGTCCTGCCAGGTGGCACAGGTCACATAATCCCCGAACCAGGAGTGCCCCAACTCATGTGCGATCAGGTAGAATTCAAAATTCCCCACGCCGGTCAGGGTTTGGTTTTCCATCCCTCCTCCCCAGGGCCACATGTAGTGTCCGTATTTCTCCTCCCGGAAAGGATAGGGACCAAAATGATTACAGAAAACCTCCATGATGGGGGCGGTCACATTGATCTGCTCTCTGTAAGTATCCAGGCAACCGGGAAGATCGTAAACAAAATTCTGAATAAAGATTGGAGAGGTCAGGCCATCAGGCTGAACCTCCAGATTGTATTCAATGTAATCGGCCACCGCAAAGCATATCAGGTAATATGCTATGGGATAGTTGGATTTCCACTCATACCGTACCTTCCCGTCAGGAAAATAGGTGGTCCCTGTAAGGATTCCGTTGGAAACTCCCATTAAACCATTATCAGTTGTGATATACACATGGACCGAGTCGGCCTTATCGGCCAGGTTCTGCTTGCAGGGAAACCAGTCCCTGGAGTAAAAAGGCTCCGAATTCGAATAGGTAACCATTGCTCCCCATTCGTCATCCTGTTCTCTAACCATCCCAGCACCTGTCTCTCCTCCGTAAAAAACCCGGGCATTAACCAGGGCTCCGGAATCCTTTGGCGATACCAGGTCGATATAGAGCTCGTCCCCGGTTTGCGTGTAACTTGCTTCAGTTCCGTCCACAACCACCCGTTTTACACTCAGTGTATGATATAACTCAAATACAATTGTGTCTAAGGAGTTCTGCATTACCTTTGCCAGGATGGTTGTATTCCCCTGTATCTGATCGGATCGGTTGTTCACCATCACATCCAGTCCGTAAAACCTCACATCATAGCTGTTCAGCAGGGGGTTCTCATTGAATACAGTCTCAGAACGCCGGATGGAGGCTTGCTGTTCGGCATGGGTACTTTCTTGGGCATGGAGAATGGACAAGAATGCTGCAAATGTCATCAGTAAAATCCAGCAGTACCACCTATTTCTCATACTGTACGTAATTTTCACAGAAAAAAGTTACAAAAAATACGGGATTTGGTTTCATGCGTCGGGGTGATTGTTTTTGATCATGGTATACTTTATTATCTTAGACGCGAAAAATAATAATAGAGGTCCATGCCCAGAATATTTAACCCGGTTGATATAACAAATGAAGAGAAAGAGGTTAGAAAAGACTACTTCGATCGCCACACCCCTGTGATCATTTGCGATATGCATGCTGTTGAAGGTAAGAAATTTAAGGTGAAGATCCGGCTCGGAACCGAATACACCCATCCCGATGATCCTGATCATTTTATCAACTATGTCCAGTTATGGAACAGGGAGACTTTTATTGCAGAGACACATTTTGCTCCGGGCACCCTTGGCAACAGGTCTGAGCATGTGGAGGTTGATTTTTATATCATTCCAGGGGCAGTTACCATGAACTTGACGGCCATGGCGGCATGCACAAAGCACGGATTATGGCAGAGTGAATCAAGGGAGGTTGCTATCAGGAAACCCTGATGCTGCTATTCTTCGTAGAGATCTTCGGTCTCATCTTCACTATACCCCGAAGTTCCGACCCAGGAGACAAAGGAGATTTTCCATTCGTCTCCAATCTTTTCCATGAAACGTACCTGGATGCTTTGAATCTCGGTAACATCCTCATCAAAACTGGCCGTCCATGTCTGGTCACATACTACAAAAGCAGACTGGGGATAGATTTTCATCCTGTAGTTATATTTGTTCACATTGATGTGAAGTTCCGGATTCAGATCATCCTCTGTTTCATCGCTTGTCAGGTGCCGTGATACTTCATCCCAACCCTGCAGGAACACATAGCCATCTGGCCCTGCGGTCAATCGCATGTTCAAAGAATCATGAACATGAGTTGCTAAACAAGCATCAAAATCCCGTGCAAGGTAGGCGTCGGTTTCCTCGTTGATCACAGCAATGATAGCAGCTCTTTCCTTTTCATAATCAATGGGTTTCTCACACCCTGTAAATGAAAATGCCGCAGTAGCCAGAGTTAAAAGAATTGTGTATCTCATGATGCAAATTGTTAGGTTAATGTTTCATGCAGGCGATCGCCATCCATCCCTCTAATGCAAAATACAACAATGGTCCGGTAAAGTCAATTTATTATTACATTTGCTAAGCATGAAAAAATTTATCTT